>Ga0255182_1000801_pt1 | contig 18553 bp, 19 predicted proteins | sample Atl_UVDOM_RepA_8_FD_188420 | JGI IMG/M metagenome (GOLD analysis project Ga0255182, IMG submission 188420) | Freshwater microbial communities from Altamaha River, Georgia, United States - Atl_UVDOM_RepA_8d | ecosystem: Environmental > Aquatic > Freshwater > River | place: USA: Georgia...
CGGTAGCACCAGTCGATATCTCTGCACGCCGGTGGCGCGGCGGCCGGAGATCCTCGACTGGTGCTACCGGCGGAGCCTGCGCTGACGCGCCCTCCCAGCGCAACGCGAGTCCCGCGAGCGCGCCCTCTTCGCGCCAGTCCGCGAGCAACTTGAAGAAGGCGATCGGCCCGCCGCCGTAGACGTTCGTGATGAGGCCCGCTCCGGGCCTGCGCCACAGTCAGCGACCAGCCCACTGTTTCGAGCATGACGTGCGACGGCAGCTCGGATTGCCCGGGTGGCGCCTCTGGTACATCATGCGCCCCACGTGCAATCCATCTCGCCTTTGCACGCAACCCGGCTGCCCGGCAGCCCTTGCTCGACGCGCCATCGGCGAGAATTCCCGCAGTGAACCGGGTCGGAGCACACCACATGGAACTGACCGCTGTCCTTACCCTTGCTGAAGAAGGGGGTTACGTCGCGCTCAATCCGGAGACCGGCACCACCACGCAAGGCGAGACCGTCGAAGAGGCCGTGGCCAACCTGAGGGAAGCCACCGCTCTTTACCTCGAGGAATTCCCGCTGGTTTCGCGCGGCCACCCGGTAGTCACCACGTTCAGTCTTCCCGAGCATGCCTAAACTTCCGCGCGTCTCTGGCGCGGAAGCTTTGAGGGTTCTGCAGCGGCTCGGTTTCGAGCGGGTGCGCCAGAGCGGAAGTCACGTGGTCGCTCGCAAGGGAGACAAGGGCTGCGTGATACCGATGCACGGCGAACTCAAGGTTGGCACTCTCGCCGGCCTGCTCAGACAGGCGGGCGTCTCAGCCGAAGATTTCATCGCCCATCTTTGATGGCGGGCGGAGACAATGTGGACGGGCTGCTGGGCCACGCACGCCGCCCCCGCCCCTTCAGCGCAACGCAAGCCCCGCGAGCGCGCCCTCCTCGCGCCAGTCGGCCAGCAGCTTGAAGAAGGCCATCGGCCCGCCGCCGTAGACGTTCGTGATGAAGCTCGCCTTGCGGTCGGGCTTGCCCTCGTTGTTGTAGTAGCCCGGCGTGCACTCGGCGAAGAAGCGTTCGCCGGCGCGGGCCGTGCGCTCGACGAGCCCTACCCAGCCGGCCTCCGCTTCGGCGGTGGCTTCCAACACGGTGACGCCGCGCTCGCGCGCCGCCGTCATCAGCCACGCGATGTGTCGCGCCTGCTCGGCAAGCACGTGCGGCACGTTCGCCGAGATCACGCTCTGCACGAAACCCATGAAGTAGACGTTCGGGAAGCCGTGGCTGTGCAGGCCGTGGAAAGTGCTCGGGCCTTCCGCCCACTTGTCGGCGAGATGGAGGCCGTCGCGGCCGGTGACGTCGTGGCCGGCTCGGCGCGTGTAGGAAGTGCCGACCTCGAAGCCGGTCGCGAAGACCAGGCAGTCGACTTCGTACTCGCGGCCGGCGGCGACCACGCCGGTCGATGTGATGCGCTCGACCCCAAGCCCGGCGGTGTCGACGAGCGTCACGTTCGGACGGTTGTAGGTGGCGAGGTATTCGTCGTGGAAGCAGGGCCGCTTGCAGAACTGGCGATACCACGGCTTCAGCGCCTCGGCGGTCGCGGGGTCGCGCACGATGGCGTCGACCCGCGCGCGGACCTGGTTCATCTTGCGCATGTCGGCGAGTTCGGTCGCGAGCGCGAGCTTCTCCTTCGCCAGTTCCTCGAAGCCCTCCGGCGGCAGCGCGCCGGTGAGGTTCCTGAAGATCTCGGTCCAGCCGTCGTTGACGAGATCCTCCGCCGCGTAGCCGCCGCTGACCAGGGTGTTGAAGTTCTCCATGCGGCGCTGCTGCCAGCCGGGCGTCAGCGTCTTCACCCACTCGGGATCGGTCGGCCGGTTGTTGCGCACGTCGACCGAGGACGGCGTGCGCTGGAACACGTAGAGGTGCTTCGCGTGCGCGCCGAGGTGCGGGATGCACTGGATGGCCGTGGCGCCGGTGCCGATGATGCCGACGCGTTTGTCGGCGAGCCCTGTCAGGCCCCCGCTGGAATCCCCGCCGGTGTAGGCATAGTCCCAGCGACTGGTGTGGAAGGTATGACCCTTGAACTCCTCGATGCCCGGAATGCCGGGGAGCTTCGGCCGGTTCAGCGGGCCGCTCGCGAGCACCACGAAGCGCGCCATCAGCGTGTCGCCGCGATCGGTCTCCACGCGCCAGCGGCCGGCTTCGTCCTGCCAGCTCATGCGGGTGATGGCGGTCTGCAGCAGCGAACGCTCGTAGAGGCCGTAGCGCCGGCCTATCGCCTGCGAGTAGGCGAGCATCTCCGGTGCGTGCGTGTATTTCTCGGTGGGGATGTAGTCCATCTCCTCCAGCAGCGGGAGGTAGATGTAGGACTCGATGTCGCACATCGCGCCCGGGTAGCGGTTCCAGTACCAGGTGCCGCCGAAGTCGCCGGCCTTGTCCACCACCAGCAGATCGTCGAAGCCCGCCTCGCGCAGCCGCGCGGCGGCGAGCAGGCCGCCGAAGCCGCCGCCGACGATGACGAAGTCGACCTCGCGCGCAACCGGCGCCCGGTTGTCGGGCGCGGCCCAGGGGTCGGCCGTGAAGCGCGCGAAGTCGCCGCTGACTTCCCGATACTGCGCGTTGCCGTCGTCGCGCAGGCGGCGGTCGCGCTCGGCGCGGTATTTCGCGCGCAGGGCTTCCGGATCGAAGCCGAGGCGGGCGGGGTCGAGCAGGGCGTCGAAGGCGGCGGTCATCGGGCGTGTCTCCAGCAGATGAAACGGAGGGCGCGTCAGCATAACTGCAGATTGGGCGTCAGGTTCAAGTCACGTCGGGCCGGGTACGCGGACTGCATCGCAGGTCGCTGGCGTTTGCCAAAGCGCGCCACGAATAAGACGATGCGGGGGTCAACCCGAGGAGATGCCGATGCACCCGTCGTCGAAGACCGCCCTGTGCCTGGGGCTCTGCCTGAGCCTGTCCGCGGCGTTCGCCGCCGACTGGACCAACACCCTCAAGAGCGCGGCCGACGCGCTCGGTAGCGGCGCCGTCGGTAGCGCCCCGGGCGGCGGCAAAGCAGCCGCGCTGTCCGAAGCCGACATGACGGGCGGGCTGAAGGAGGCGCTGGCCGTGGGCTCCGAACGCGCCATCAAGAGCCTCGGCAAGGCCGGCGGCTTCATGAACGACAAATCGGTGCACATCCCGCTGCCTGGCCCGCTGCAGAAAGCCGAAGGGGCGTTGCGCATGCTGGGGCAGGGCAAGCGGATCGACGAGTTCGAAGCCACGCTCAATGCCGCTGCCGAGCAGGCCGTGCCGAAAGCCGCGCCGATTGTCGGCAATGCGATCCGGGACATGAGCATCGCCGATGCGCGCAGCATCCTCACCGGCCCGGATGACTCGGCGACCCGATATTTCAAGGGCAAGACTTCACCGGCCCTGGTGAGTGCCTTCCTGCCGATCGTCAAATCCACCACCGACAGCGCCGGCGTGACCAGTGCCTTCAAAAAACTGACGAGCAAGGCCGGGCCCGTCGCCCAGCAGCTCGGCAGCAGCGCCGATATCGACCAATACATCACCGAGAAAACTCTCGACGGCCTGTTCCTGAAGCTCGCGGCGGAAGAAAAGAGCATTCGCCAGAACCCCGCCGCCCGCAGCACCGACTTGTTGAAGAAGGTGTTCGGCAAGTAGTGGATAGGGGGTCAGATTTATTTTTCGAGAAATAAACCTGACCCCTTTTTCCATGCTCAGGCGCTCCCGGCGTCTTGCATTGCCGCCTTGGCGACTGCGAACGGGCACTGTCCGGCTTTCGCATGGCGCCGGTCTTCCGGCGCGATATTCTTCGCCCAGTCGGGACCGATCACCATGGGATCGAGTGCCTCCCCGTATTCCCGATTCCATTGCCGCAGCAACTGCGGGCCGGACGACGCAGGGATCAAGCGTCGGAATGCCGCGTAGGCCCGCAGCAGGAAACCCACGAGCTTGCGCGAGACCCGCGAGGGATGCGGCTGGCCGACCGTGTCCAGCAGATGCGCATCGGCGCAGCAGCGCAGGAGGGTGAAGCCAAGTCCCTTCAGGGGTCCGGGGAAAAACCGCCGGCAGAAATCGTCCCCCATCGCCTTCGCCAGCAGTGGACCTTCCGGGGTGCGCTCGTAGGTCGTGTTTTCGTAATGCTCCATCCACGCCCGGAACTCCGCCTGTTCCTCGGGCACCTCGACACCCCATCGACGCCCGACCTCGCGCCAGAAGAGGAAAAGCGCGCGGGCCTCACTTGCACTCAGGACCGGGCAATCCAGGATCTCCGGAATGCGCACGGCTTCGAAGCACAGCCCGGAGAGCGTATAGCGGAAATCGTCGGGCGGAATCTGGAAGCGCTCGTGGATGGCCGCCAGTCTGTCGATGGTCGCGCCGGCGCTGCCGGTCTGCCAACCATCTCGATAGAGGAAGCCGAAGAACAGCAGCGTGTCGTCCACGCGCTTCGTCGTTTCGTAGGTCTTTCCGCGCCCTCGCTGGTGCAGGACCGGGGCAATGGTGCGCACGGCGATCTGGCGCCAGTAGGCTACCGTGAACAAGGCGTCATTGAAGAAGGCGTCCGCGAAGACGCGACCCACGACCAGCTTCGAGATTTCGTGATAATCCGTCTCCGGATTCAAAGCGGCGAGCCGCCGGTTCACGGCCCTGCGCGCGAGCAGTTCCTTGAACGGATTGGGCCACCAGCGCGGCCGCGGACCTGTTTCGAGTTCGTCGCCGGCAACTTCGACATTGCTCATTTCGTCCTCGCGTGGTGTTCGCCGCACGGTAGTGGGTTGAATTGCGGCGAGGACAATACAGCTCAGCGTGGACTTGTTCCAACACAACGAAGTCCGCGAGGAAGACGGGCGCGGCGACGGCCGGATTGAAGGGCACCATGGTGCGATGCAAAACGACCGGCCGGCGCCTTGGCTTTCTTCGACCTCAGATCCCCACGAAGTCGAAGAAGCGGATCGTCGGCGGACCGTCCATCATCGCGCCGAAGATCTCCATGTCGCCGCGCTCGCCGCGCCAGGCGAGGTAGGCCTCGTAGTCCGCGCGGGTGTCCCACTGCTCGACGATCAGGAACTGCGCGGGATCGTCCTGGTTGCGGATCACGTGCAGGGTCACGCAGCCCTTGAAGCCGCGGGTATCGGGCAGCACGCTGCGCAGCCAGTCGCGGACCTTGTCCGCGCAGCCTTCTTTGGCGCGGAATTCGAGTATCACCTGGGTCGTCATCGGTAGCTCCTCGTGGATCGTTTGCCGGCCCGCAAGATAACAGGAATGCGCTCGTCACTGCGGGTTGCCGGCCGGTGCTGCGCTTCGTAGAGTCGGGGCAATCGCCCGCCAGCGGGGCTCACGTGTCGCGCTGCCAAAAACCGGAGAATCCGATGAACGACGACACCGCAAGCTGCTGGCAACCGCGCGCCGGGCACTTCACGCAGTCCGGCGTCGCCCGCCTGCAGCGGCACCTCGGCCTCCCCGACTACGACGCGCTGCTGCGCTACGCGCTCGAAGCGCCCGCCGCCTACTGGCGCGGCGTCGCGGAGTTCTGCGAATTTGTCTGGGACACGCCGCCTGCCGCGCATATCGAGTTGGAGCGTGGACGCGAGTTTCCGCGCTGGTTCCCGGGGGCACGACTCAACTGGGTGAAGTCCGTGCTCGCCTGGGCCGATCGACCGGGCGGCGCGCAACGCCTGGCGGTCGTCGAGGAGCGGGAGGACGGCAGCGTCGAATCGCTCGACTGGACGGCGCTGCGCGAGCGCGTGCTGGCCCAGGCTGGCGTGCTAGCAAACGAGGGCGTACAGCCCGGTGACCGAGTGGGGTTGCTGATGGAGAACGGCGTCAACGCCACCGTCGCGCTGCTCGCCATCGCGGCCATCGGCGCGGTGGCGGTGCCGCTCTTCACGGGCTTCGGCGCGGAAGCGGTCGTCGCGCGGCTCGCCGCGGCGGGCGCCCGACTGCTGCTCGCCTCGCCCGCCTTCCAGCGGCGCGGGCGCGCGGTCGATCTGGAGGGCGTGGTGCGCGCGGCCTGGCGGGAGTTGCCGGCGCTCGCGCGCGTGCTGTGGCAGTCGTCACCGGCCGGGTCCACGCCGGATGCCGCGCGTGAAGCGGTGATGCCCGACCTGCTGACTTCCGTGCGGGCCGCGCCGGCGCCGCTCGCCGCCTTCGCGCCCGACGATCCCTTCATGCTGATCTACACGTCGGGCACGACCGGAAAGCCCAAGGGCATCGTGCACACGCACGGCGGCTTTCCGCTCAAGATCGCCCACGACGCCGTGGTGCACTTCGACATCGCGCCCGGCGACGTCTTCTGCTGGCCGGCTGACATGGGCTGGATTGCCGGATCGCTCGTGCTCGGCTGCGCGCTGCTGCGCGGTGCGACGCTGGTCTGCTACAGCGGCGGGCCGGACTACCCCGACTGGTCCCGGATGTCGCGCCTGATCGAACGCCACCGGATCACGCATTTCGGCTCCGCGCCGACGCTGATTCGCGGCATGGCCGGCCATGCAGAAGAGGCACTGCAGGGGGACGTCTCCAGCGTGAAGCTGCTGGTCACCGCCGGCGAGAACATCGGCCCCGAACACTTCGGCTGGTTCCAGCGCCACTTCGGCCGCGGCGAGTGCCCGCTCATCAATTACACCGGCGGTACCGAGGCTTCCGGCGCGCTGCTCGCGTCGGTGGTGGTGCGGCCTATCGTCCCGGGGGGCTTCAACAGCGCGTCGCCCGGCGTTGCGGTGGACGTGGTGGACGCAACGGCCGCCTCGCTGGTCGATGCGGTGGGTGAACTCGCGGTGCGCGAGCCTTTCGTCGGCATGACGCGCTCGTTCTGGCGCGACGACGAGCGCTATCTCGACACCTACTGGCGCACGCTGCCGGAACTCTGGGTGCACGGCGATCTCGCGGTGAGGCGCGCGGACGGCCAATGGTTCCTGCGCGGCCGCTCGGACGACACGCTGAAGATCGCCGGCAAGCGCCTAGGGCCCGCTGAAGTCGAGGAAATCGTGCTCAAACTTCCCGGCATCGGCGACGCGGCGGCGATCGGCGTACCGGACGCCGAGCGCGGCGAACGGCTCGTGGTGTTCGTCGTGCCGAGCCCGGGCGAAAGCGCCACGCCGCACGCGCTCGCAGCACTCGTGAGCGACGCGGTGGACACTGGCCTCGGTCGACCCTTCCGGCCCTCGGCCGTACACTGCGTGACGCAACTGCCGAAGACGCGCAGTTCGAAGACGATGCGCCGGGTGATCCGCAATCTCTACTGCGGTAATGCACCGGGCGATCTGTCCTCGCTCGACAACCCCGCCGCACTCGACGACATCCGACACGCGGCGGCCGGCGCGCGCGACTGAGCGCGCGTCACACGTCATTTCACTCTTGATAAGGGGAGCCCGCACACCCATGCGCTACGAAGACTTCGAACACATCCGCTTCGACCACCAGGGCGACGGCGTCCTGCTCGCCACGCTGAACCGGCCGGAAGTGATGAACGCCACCAACGCCCGCCTGCACTGGGAACTGACAAAAGTGTGGGGCGTGATTCACGACGACCCTCGCACGAAAGTGGTGGTCGTGACCGGCGCCGGCGACCGCGCCTTCTCCGCCGGCGGCGATCTGTCGTGGGTCGAGCAGATGGTCGGCAACGCGGAGGCGGTGTCGGTGGTGAAGAAGGAAGCGGCCGACATCGTCTACAACATGCTCGCCTGCGACAAGCCCATCGTCTCTGCGATCAACGGCACGGCGGTTGGCGCGGGCCTCGCGGTGGCGCTGCTCGCGGACGTCAGCGTGATCGCCGAGGAAGCACGCATCACCGACGGCCACACGCGGCTGGGCGTGGCCGCCGGCGATCACGCGGCGATAGTCTGGCCGCTGCTGTGCGGCGTGGCGAAGGCGAAGTACTACCTGATGACCGCCGAGTTCATCGACGGCCGCGAGGCCGAACGCATCGGCCTCGTGAGCCTGTGCGTGCCGCGCGCGCAGCTGTTGGAAAGATCGCTGGCCATCGCGCACAGCCTCGCGCGCGGCAGCCAGGCCGCGATCCGCGCAACCAAGCAGTCGATGAACAACTGGATGCGCATGGCGGGCCCCATCTTCGACCACTCGCTCGCAGAAGAGATGCTCTGCTTCCTCGGCCCGGATGCCCGCGAGGGCGTCGCCGCCGTGCGCGGCAAGCGCGCGCCGGAGTTCCCGTCGGCGAAGCTGCCGGAGTAGGTCGATACCGGTCGCGCTTTTCGCCTTGCGGGCCGTTCCTCCAACCCGCAAACGGCGGCTTCACGCCTGGGTACCGAGCGGAAGCGCGCGACTTGCCGGGCCGCCTTGACCTGGCTGCCCCGGTGCGGCGCATCCGTCGATGTCGACCCCGGGCGTACGAGGTGCGGATCTTCACGGCACGCATGCTACGGTTGGGGCGCCGCTGTCGAGGCCGGGTAGCGCGGCACGACAGATTTTCAGCCCATTCCCAAGGCAGACAGAGAGGTCGTCCCGATGACCGTGCTCAGGGCCACCCTCAAACTTCTCGAATCACTACCCGAGTGCAGTGCCACCCTGCCGGATTTTCCAATCAACGCACTGGGTGACTGGTATGCCAACCGGGTAGTCGTGCATCGACGACCCGTCATTCTGCTGGTGAGTTCGACCTCGCAGCTCGCGATCCTTGCCCCGGCACGCGATGTGAAGACGCTGCCGGCTCGACTGCCGCAGCTCGTCGCTGAGCGACTGCGCCGTCTGCCGGTCAGTGAGAACATCATCACCGCCGAGGTGGAAGCGATGGGGCAGGTGCAGGTGGGGAAGACGATCGATCGTTCGTTGAGGCGCCGGCTCGTGGAATTCGCCATCGCACTTCCCTACTACCTGCCGCCGGCTGGGTGGCAGGATAGCGATTTGAGGACAGCGGAAGACAAGCTGGCTGAGACCCCGTGTAATTCGGCTCGTCCGGACCGCGAAGTGGTCTGGCCCGAGCGCACCGCGGTTCGCCTGCTTCTGGGCACATGGCCGGCCCAGTCAACGAGACATTGACCGTGTCGGGATTGGCTGTCGTTGGGGCACGTCGGCTCCGGCAGCGCTCATCATCGGCCACGTAGCGGTGATGCTGCCGCGCCAGCAGCGTTCGAGAAGGATCAGCAGCCCCTGCACCCGGTCGGTGAACACGCCGCACGCGACCGTCGGCCGCGGCAGTGCCCTGCCGAAATCGCGACCGTGCGCATAGGCGAGAAAGAAGGCGAACCACCGCGCGCATTTTGAACATCGCGCTCACCCGCCCGGACAACCCGGACTCGTGCCGCTGCCCGCCGCGCTGTGGCTGTTCGTGCCGGCGCCGCGGGTGCTCGCGGGGAGGTGCGTTCAGTGGCGGGCGGGCCGGATATGTCTAGCCACGAACATCGCCTGCAAAACCGCCACGTGTTCGCAAATTTTACAAAGCGGCACGATTTGCCTGCCCGGTCACCGTCGGCATCAAGCCCTTGTCTTACCGCGTTTTTTTTCGATCAACGCGCCCGCTGTGTCAAGTTTCCTGACTGATACCCGGCACGGCCGTACGCAAGTTATTGTTTTTCCTGCGACCGCCACAGAGGCACAGAATTTGCCATGACAAACCAAGGGATTTTCATGAGGAGGACATGGACATGTTCGAACCCGCCCGCACGCGCGCGATTCACGCGAGACTCAAACTGCTGCCCTGCGCGGTCGCGGGTTTGCTCTGCGCCACGCCGCCTTCGCTGTCTGCGCTCACCATCGTTGGAAACTTCAATTCGAGTTCCACCGCGCCGACGAGCAACGTCTTTGGCACCGGGAGCCTCACCTCCATCTTCGACGCCGCCGCCGCCTGGTGGGAAGCGGCGATCCTGGACAGCCATACCCTGACGATCAGCTACGCGTGGGGTGCGCTGGACGATTTCAGCGGCTACACGAGAACCAACGGCAGCGTGCGGCCCAGCAGCGCGAGCATCGTGTTCGACAACGACGGCACGACGCAGTGGTTCATGGACGCCACCCCGTTCCTCGCCGAGGAATACGCGATCTACAGCGAGCATTCCCACGACTACGTGGCGGGACCGCAGACGTCGCTGATCGGCACCGGTCGGGTCTACGGGTCTGGCCAGGGCCCTGCGAGCAAGTTCGACATGTTCACGCTCGCGGCGCACGAGATCGGCCACGCGCTCGGCTTCGCGTTCTCGAGTTCCCACCCATTGGAGCTGGAGACGATCGTCGCGGCGCCCCTGCCGAAAGCCGGCCTCGGCATAGTCTCCTTTGACTCCACGCACATCGGCGGCATCACCGATACCGCGCGCAACTTCATCGACCTGACGCCCGAAGCGCTGATCGGAATCGACGAGGGCACGGGTTACACGCAGACCTACGCCCAACGCAAGCTGCCCTCCGAACTCGACATCCTCGCCGTCGCCCAGCGCGCGGGGTTCACCCAGGTGAACCTGCAGCCGCAGGTCGTGCCGATTCCGGCGGGATTGCCGCTGCTGGCCTCGGCGCTGGCCGCGCTGGGTATCTATCGTCGCACGCGGAGCCGCCGCGACGCCTGACCTGTTATCCAGTCCACGGAAAGAACCAAAGGTCCTGGAGCGGACCACGGAGTAATCGATATGCGAAAGACCTGCTGCCACGCCTGGGCCCGTGCCACCCACTGGGTGCGACTGCTGGCGCTTGCCGCCACGCTGGCCGTCACGAGCACCGGCAGCTTCGCCGCCGCCGTCACGCCGGCCGACCTCACCGGCGACGAACACATCACGACCTTCGAAGGCTTCGTCCCGTATGACAGCTTCATCATCATCGCGAACACGGGACAGAAATGGGATCACGACGATGCCCTGTTCAGTCACACGGGCAGTTCGTACGGCTTGGGTCTGAGCACCCGCATTCCCCTGACGGGCGGCACGAACACGGTGATGCTCGCCCAGCAGGCGAATGCCGGGATACTCGTGGAATTGGATGTTGCGGTGGGGCTCGCGGGGGCGACGATTTTCGGCGATGCGGCCTATGCGAGTTTCTACAACGAGAGCGGCACGCTGCTCGCCAAGCTCACGAAGCCGGGCCGTGGCGTGGCCCAATTCGTGGGTTGGTCGGTCGAGCCGGGTACCGGCTTCATCAAGCGCATCCTGTTCGAGGACTACTACCTCTACCCGCCCGACACCTACGGTTTTGCAATCGACAACCTCGTACGCGCCAATCCGGTGCCGCTACCGCCGGCGGCACTGTTGTTCGGCGGTGGGCTGATCGCGCTGGGGTTCGCGAAGCGGCAACGCTTGGCGTGAGAGAGTCGTGGTTGCGCGACCATCCAGCTTCACCTCTCCCGCACGCGGGAGAGTTCGACGCCGAAGGCGGCGGGTGAGGGGCGTGTCGGACAGCACTGCACCAAGCGGAACCTTCCCCTCTTCGCAAGCCGGCCTCTCGCAGCTCCCACTTACCGCGACGGCACCACGTACACCGGTTCGGGGTTGTACGGATTCCCGGCCCCATAGGGGTTGTTGATGCTCTCCGGCGAATACGGATTGCCGTAGCGACCGTAGGGATTCGACACGGAGTCCGGATCGTAGGGGTTCGCACTCAGGCGCCCGCGGTAGTTGCCGTCGCCGTCGTAGAGCTTCGGCGCGTCCGTCGCGTACGGGTTGCGCCAGGACTTGTTGCTGTAGGGGCTGCCGTATTCGCTGTAGGGGTTCATGAGCCCGTCCGGCTTGTAGGGGTTGCCGGCGCCATAGGGGTTGTCGAGGCAATCCGGATCGTAGGGTCACAGTGCGAACGCGGCCGGGGCTGCCAGTACCGAGATGACAAGGGCAAGTTTGCGCCCAGTGGCGTTGGCGAACGGGTTCATCGACGGGCTCCGGTACGTGGGTGAAGCTCAGTCTGCGCGAGCCACCGGCTCAGCCGATGAGCCGCGTCGCCACTCTCGCAGGTTGGGCTGACGAAGGAAGCCCAACCTGCGCCCGCACGACCGACATGCCTCAGAAAAACGTGCTCACTGCTGCAATGCCACGGCGTTGCGCTTCCTGCGTCAGCGCAACCTACGGCAGCCCACGGCGCGCTCGACAGCCCGTAGGTTGGGCTGACGAAGGAAGCCCAACGTTCCATTGCCTCGAGGACTTCTCCGATAGTCTTGCCCCCTGCCGCGGCGGCGATAAGCCGCCGGAAATGATCGACCACCTTCGACCACAACGAGGCACCGATTGCAGAAACGTATCCGTATAGATACATTTCAGAGAACATCTTCCAGCGCTCGGATGAGTTCGATTCGTGGCTCAAGGCGCTGAAAGACCACCGCGCCCGGATCGTCCATCGAATCCGTGCCGCCGAGCACGGCAATTTCGGCGACTGCGCGCCGGTGGGCGAAGGCGTGTCGGAGATGCGTGTGCACGTCGGCCCGGGCTATCGAATCTATTTCACGCGCCGTGGCGAAATCGTCTACCTGCTCCTGCTGGGCGGCGACAAGTCCACACAGCGACGTGATATCAAACGCGCCATGGCGTTGACCAGAACCCTTGGAGAGGAGTGAGCAGTGCCCAGATTCGCCCCCTTCGACGCAGCCGACTATCTCGACGACGAGCAGGCCATCGCCGAGTACATCACCGCCGCGCTTGAGGACCCCAACCCGGACGTTTTCCTCACAGCCGTGAGGGACGTCGCTCGCGCCCGCGGCATGGCGCAGCTCGCAAAAGACGCAGGGCTGGGGCGCGAAAGCCTCTACAAGGCGCTCACCCCAGGCGCCAAGCCGCGCTATGACACAGTGCTCAAGCTGCTGCACGCGCTCGGCGTGAAGCTCTCGGCATCACCAGCGGATTCGTGAAGTCTTGCCGTGTTCGAGGGCGGGATTTGCTTTCGCATCATCGAAAATGAAACCCACCCCGCGGAACGACAATCCATGGAGCCTGGGGCGACAAGGGAGGCCCTGCGCTGCACATCCGAAAAACCTGCTCGCCGAAACAAAGCCAACGCGTTGCGCTTCCTGCGTCAGCGCAACCTACGGGAGCCCACGGTGCGCTCGAAGGCCCGTAGCTCAGGCTGCCGCAGTCAACCCAACGCGCGCCAGCACAGACACACGCTGATTCCGCCTGCCATCCCCGCCCTCACGGTTTCGAGCAGCACCGCGCGATCAACCCTCCCGCCAGGGGTCGATCACCGATACGCCAGCCGCGTCAAACGGCAGCTTGTCACGGGTGGCCACGGTCATGCCGTTGATCGTGGCAATGGCGGCGATGTAGCCATCTGCCAGGCCGATGGCAAAGCCCGAGCGTTGCGCCTTCGACATCAAGTCGGCGCAAGCCTGGGTGGCGGCAAGCTCGAAGGACAGAATACGGCCAGCAAACGCAGGCAGCACCTGCGTTTCCAGACGCTCGCGCAGGCTGTTGCGGCGCTTGCCCGCCGGTAGCCGCGCCACGCCGTGACGCAGCTCGGCCACGGTGACGACGGACAGGTACAGGGTTTCGAGCGGCTGGCGATCGGCCCATTCCACCACGCGAGGCTCGGGCAAGGCGCGCAGCGGCTCGGAGATGACCTTGGTATCGATCAGGATGATTCGAAACTGCTCTCACGCGGCGCGGTACGGTCACGCTGATTAATGAGGTCGATTTCCTCATCGGTCAACCGGACCTGCCGGCCGATGTCGACGAGCAGCGAACCCAAGCTGAGGCGGCCGCCCGGTTTGACGGCTTCCTCAAGAATCGCGCGCACCTCGGCTTCGGTACTGCGATTGTGCGAGGCCGCCAGCACACGCAATGCGCGATGCACCTCGTCCGGGAGATTACGAACGGTCAGCGTGGCCATGACGTCACTCCGCTAATCCGCATTCAATGCATGCCTTTTCCGGCGTTGAAGTCCGTAGGTTGGGCTGACGCAGGAAGCCCAACGCTCGGCCACCGTCGATCACGCCGCTACTTCCACGTCCGCCACCCGGATCGACGGCGGCGGCACCGGCAGGCCGTCCTCGCGCAACCCCTCGATGTGAAACCGGATCGCCTCGCGGATCTCGCTCACAGCCTCGTCGACCGTGGCGCCGGTGGCGACGCAGCCGGGAAGGTCCGGCACCCACGCGGAGAAATTGGTTTCAGCTTGTTCGATGACGACTGCGTAACGCATCGCGACCTCCCGTCACTTCAGCCCTGCCTGCATGAGGATGCTCTTCAAGGTGCCCGGCGTCAGTTCGTCCCCGAGTTTGCCCGCCACGGTCACGCGGCCCGGCCTCCAGGGAGGCTTGAACTGGCGGTGGCTGCCACGCGTTGCAACGTGGTACCAACCGTGCTCTGCCAGCAAACGGAGCACATCGTTTACTGTCAGGGATTCCCTCCATCGACGCAATCCGGCGCCAGCGCGGCGACCGACGCCGACGATGGAGATCACCACACTGCTGGTCATCGGGCAGCGGCCTCTTGCGCCAGTCCTCCTTCGGAAGGACCGCTTCCCAGCCTCCACCAAGCCGATACCGGGACAGGTGCCCACCGAATTGCCACACCCCGCGCTTCCTGCGTATGTTCCGCCCATGAGCGTCTTTACCGACATCGACCCGCGCTACTGGACCGCCAGCAACGAGCTCGCCTTCGCCATCCGCGACCGCTACCCCGTGAGCCCGGGCCACACGCTGGTGATCACGAAGCGCGAGGTCCCCACCTGGTTCGACGCGAGCCGTGACGAGCAACTCGCGGTGATGGCGCTGGTGGAGGAAGTGAAGCGGGCGCTCGACCGCGAATTCGCGCCGGCCGGCTACAACGTCGGCTTCAACGCCGGCGAGGCGGCGGGGCAAACGGTGATGCACCTGCACGTGCACGTGATCCCGCGCTACGCGGGCGACATGGACGATCCGCGCGGCGGCGTGCGCCACGCGATTCCGGGTAAAGGCAATTACCTCAAGAAGGCCGAGCCCCTCGCGACCGGCGGCGAGACGGACCCGTTCCTGCGGCACCTCGCACCCGAGCTCAAGGACGCGCAGGCTATCGACATCCTCGCTGCCTTCGTGCAGCAGAGCGGCGTCACGCGGCTGCTGCCCTTCCTGCGCGTGGCGCTGGCGCGCGGCGCCGCGATACGCGTGCTCACGGGCGACTATCTCGACATCACCCAGGCTGAAGGCCTCGCGCTGCTGACGGATCTCGCGCACTGCGGCCTGGACCGCGGGGCCGATGCCACGCCCAGCGCCGAGCCGCTGCCCACCGCGGCCAACCAGGTCGCCGACGGCGGCGCCACCTACCTCGACACCACGGACACCCCCTTGCCCGGCACGCTCGCCCTGCGCGTGGTGGAAGTGGCGCCGCTGGGCCTCGCGAGCTTTCACCCGAAGAGCTGGCGCTTCGAGGGCGCCAGGGGCGGCGTTGCCTGGGTGGGCAGCAGCAACCTATCCGCCACCGCGCTGGGCGCGGGCGTGGAGTGGAACCTGCGCGTGGACAGGGACCGGGACCCGGCCGCGTATCAACGCGTGCGCGAAGCCTTCGACGCGCTGTGGAGTCGAGCGCGCGTACCTGACTCGGCCTGGCTTGCGGACTACGCGGCTCGCGCGATGCGCGAGCGGGCACCCATGCCAGTCGGCGAAACAGACGGCACCCCGCGAGATCCCTACGAACCGCACGAAGTGCAGCAGGCCGCCCTCGCAGCCCTCGCAGCCGCCCGCATCGCGCAGCGCGCCCGTGCGCTGGTGGTGCTGGCAACCGGCCTCGGGAAGACCCTGCTCGCCGCGTTCGATTTCCTGCAGTTCTGTAAAGCGAGCGGCGGCACACCGCGCCTGCTCTTCGTCGCCCATCGCCGCGAGCTGTTACGCCAGGCGGCGGGCGCGTTCCGCGCGGTGCTGGCCGACGCCGGGCGCTTCCCGCGCATCGGCCTCTGCGTGGACGCCGAGGACGAACTGGACGCAGAGCTCGTCTTCGCCTCCATCGCCAAGCTCGCCCAGCCGCGCCAGCGCGAGCGGCTGTCGGCGCAGCGCTTCGACTACGTGGTATTCGATGAAGTGCACCACGCCACCGCGCCATCGTGGCGGCGGGTGCTCGAAACACTGACGCCGGACTTCCTGCTCGGCCTCACCGCTACGCCGGACCGCGCGGACAACGCGGACGTCCTTGGTCTCTTCGACGACTTCCTCGCCTTCGAAGCCGGCATCCCCGCCGGCATCCGCTGCGGCCGCCTCACGCCCTTCCACTACTTCGGTGTGCGCGACACCATCGACTTCGCCCACCTGCCTTGGCGCAACCGCCGCTGGGATCCAGAGGCCCTTGCGCGGGAGGCCGCCACCGAAGCACGCATGCAGACCCTCTGGCGCGCGTGGCAAGCGCACCCCGGCACGCGCACGCTCGTGTTCTGTTGCAGCGTGCCTCATGCACAGTTCGTTCGGAACTGGCTGCAAGCGCAAGGCGTGAACGCCGCGGCCGTCTACACCGGCGAGGGTTCGGACGACCGCGAAGCCGCCCTGGCGGACCTCGCTGCCGGCACGCTGCAGGCCCTGTGCGCCGTGGACCTCTTCAACGAAGGCGTTGACCTGCCCGCGCTGGACCGCGTGGTGATGCTGCGACCGACGGAGTCGAGCTTGCTGTTCCTGCAGCAGCTCGGCCGCGGGCTGCGCCGGCACGCCGACAAACCCGCGCTGACGGTGCTCGACTTCGTGGGCAACCACCGCGTGTTCGCTCGGCGGCTGGAGTCCCTGTTGCGGGCGGCGGGCGGTGAGCACGCACCGCGCCTCAGCGATCTGCTGAAAAGCGACGAGCCGCTGGCACTGCCGGATGGCTGCCTCGTGGAACTCGAACTGGAAGCGAAGGACGTGCTGCGAGAGATCATCGGCCGTCCCTCGGCTGTGGAAGAGGTCTATCGGGAACTGCGGCAGCGCCACGGCGAACGCCCCCGGATGGGCGAACTCCAACGCATGGGGATGAGGCCCGGCACGCTGCGCGACCGCCATGGCAGCTGGTTCGAGTTCGTGGCCGCGGAGGGCGACCTCACGCCTGGCGAGGCCGCCGCCCTGCCCGCACTGCGCGATTTCCTGCGCGGCGTGGAGACCACCGCGATGACCAAGAGCTTCAAGATGGTCACGCTGGCCGTTCTCGCTGAAACCGGCAACCCGCCGGCCGGCTTGCCGCTCGAGGAGCTCGCGATGCGCTGCCGTGCGTGGCTGCGACGGCGGCCGGAGCTGTGGGCAGACGTACCGGCAGACCAGCAGGCCGAGCCAAGCAACGAACGCGCGCGCAAACGCTGGCTCGCCTATTGGCGCCGCAATCCCATCGACGCATTGACCACCGGCGACACACCGCCGCTCTGCCGCGAAGAGAACGGAATACTCAAGCTCAACTGCCCGGCCACGCCGCTCGAGACGATCTCAGCCATGCTGTGGGAGATTGCGGACTGGCGGCTTGCAGCGTATCTCGACCGCACCGTGTCAGCCGCCGGCGACAACACCTTCCGCTGCAAACTCATCCAGGCCAACGGCCGCCCCATCGCCAAGCTGCCGAACCGAAAGCTCCACTCAATTCCGGAAGGAGAAATCGAAGCCCGCCTGCCGGATGGCAGCGTGTGGGTATTCAGGTTCGCGAAGGAGTTCATCAATGTGGCGCGGCCGCTGGGCGAGAGCGGCAACCGCTTCGGGGGGTTGATGCGCGAGTGGTTTGGGCCGCATGCCGGGCAGCGGGGGACGGGGTTCGAGATTGAGTTTGAACGGCAGGAAGAGAGTGCCTGGTCAGTCGTACCGGCCTTGGTCCCGCAACCCTAGAACTCCGTGTATTTCTTGCTCGAACCTTTCGCCAGCGCTACGGGATATTTGGCCGCGTTCAACTCCAGCTTCCTGACTGCCGCCGCGGCGAGGTCGACACCCAGCTTGTCGGCGAGCCTGACAAGATAAAGCAGCACATCGGCCAGCTCCTCGCCGACTGACTCCCGTTTTCGCTCATCGAACTTGGCTACGTCGTCGTCTTGAAGCCACTGGAAATGCTCCAGCAATTCGGCAGCCTCGACTGCCAGGGCAGTCGCCAGATTCCGGGGCGTGTGAAACTGGTCCCAATCGCGCTGGCGCGCGAAGTCACGCAGCGCGTCGCGTAGGGGCATCAGCTGAATCGGGGTGGCTGTTTCATTCACGAATCTTACTCCCGAAACCGATTCTCATTGTGCCAGGAAAGATAATCCACCGACGGTCGCTCGGCCGGACTTTTCGGCTGTATCGTCAACCGGCATCCGTGATGAGCGTAGTACTCCTTGCCGTTGTGCCATTCGTCCCTCAAGCGCCGGCTCACAAGCAACGTGAGATCCGGAGTGACTGTCACGTAGCCGAGGTCGAACAGCTTGTGGAGGTCGGAACGTAGCAGGATTCCATTTTCAATCCGGTGAGGCCCTTGCTCCGCATAGGGCTTGATGTGAGCCGCCTCAAGCACCGGCAAGGTCTTCTCACCCGTCACCGCGCATCGCCTCTGATACGCATCCGTCACCAGTACGCGGAATGCGCCCTGACCGAGGCGCCCGCGAGCCAGGAAGGGCTGTCCATAGCGGGATTTTTCATCCGGCCCTTCTTCCACCGGCGCATCCCGCAAATTCGTGGCGGCAGGCATAGCCAGCCTCACTCGCTGCCAAAGTTCGGCGCCGATCTCAGTGCTGGTCTCATAAGTCTTTCCCTGCACGATGTTCATCGCCCAATCTCTCGGTGCGGGAATCCACTG
>Ga0255182_1000802_pt1 | contig 18543 bp, 17 predicted proteins | sample Atl_UVDOM_RepA_8_FD_188420 | JGI IMG/M metagenome (GOLD analysis project Ga0255182, IMG submission 188420) | Freshwater microbial communities from Altamaha River, Georgia, United States - Atl_UVDOM_RepA_8d | ecosystem: Environmental > Aquatic > Freshwater > River | place: USA: Georgia...
TCCCAGACTTCCAGCTCGGAATGGAACTGCACGCCAAGTACACCGTGTTCGCCGAAGGCGCGCGCGGCCACCTGGGCAAGCAGCTGATCGCCAAGTACAAGCTCAACGAAGGCCGTGACCCGCAAACCTACGGCATCGGCATCAAGGAAGTCTGGGAAATCGACCCGTCCCGCCACACCCCCGGTTTTGTCATGCACACCGCCGGCTGGCCGATGGACAACAACACCTACGGCGGCGCTTTCATGTACCACATGGAAGACAACAAGGTCGCCATTGGCTACGTGGTCGGCCTGGACTATGCCAACCCCTGGCTCAGCCCGTTTGAGGAATTCCAGCGCTGGAAGACCCACCCCAACATCAAGTGGTACTTCACCAACGACCAGGGCGAGGTCAATGCCAAGCGGATTGGCTACGGTGCCCGCGCCATCACCGCCGGCGGCCTGATGAGCCTGCCCAAGACGGTGTTCCCGGGTGGCGCGCTGGTCGGCTGCGACGCCGGTTACCTCAACGTCAGCCGCATCAAGGGCAGCCACGCCGCCATCAAGAGCGGCATGCTGTGCGCCGAAGCCGCCTACGACGCACTGGTGGCGGGCCGCCAGCACGACGAGCTCGAAGCCTATCCCGAGGCCTTTGAGGCCAGCTGGCTCCACGCCGAGCTCAACAAGTCGCGCAACTTCAAGACCTGGTTCAAGAAGGGCCTCACGGTGGCCACACTGATGAACGGCATCGAGCAGTTCGTGCTGCGCGGCCACATTCCGTGGACGCTGCGCCGCGACAAGGCCGACCACACCTACCTCAAGCCCGCGGCCGAATGCCAGAAGATCGAGTACCCGAAACCCGACGGCAAGCTCACCTTTGACCGCCTCTCCAGCGTGTTCATCAGCAACACCAACCACGAGGAAAACCAGCCGGCCCACCTCACACTCAAGGACGCGAGCGTGCCGGTGCAGATCAACCTGGCCAAGTTCGGCGGCCCCGAAAGCCGCTACTGCCCTGCCGGGGTATACGAATTCGTCAAGAACGAAGACAACACCGACCGACTGCAGATCAATGCGCAGAACTGCGTGCACTGCAAGACCTGCGACATCAAGGACCCGACGCAAAACATCGTCTGGGTCACGCCCGAAGGCGGCGGCGGGCCGAACTACACGGGCATGTGAGCAAGCCCAGCCAGCGGCCATTGGCTCTGGCTGTCGCGCCGCCCACGCCCGGTCACACCGGGCTCGACCGCAGGCCGTAGGTCTGGCCGTCCAAAAACAGGTATTCGGCCCGCAACAGCGCCTCGCCGCGCTCGTCTGCAAAGGCAAAGCCCACCACCGCCAACGCGGCACCGGGCTTGATCTCGGGCACCTTCCACAGCCCCAGGCGAGACAGCGGCGCCAGCTCCAGCTGCCAGCGCCGGTCGCGCCGCCGGGGCAGCACCGTCTTGGCCAGCAGCGCCGCGCCGTCCACCCCCGCCGTTTGCGCGGGCAGCGGGCGCTGGGCCAGATCGGCCGGCAACGTCAGCGCCTCGGGCAGCTCCAGCACCAGCTCGGCGTGTGGGTTGCGCCAGGCCACCGACACTGCGCGCCCTTGCAAATACAGCGGGCGCGTCTGGTCGAAACTGCTCCAGCCGTGGTGCGCCCACGCCGCAGGCGCCACACCCACCACCGCCAGCGCCGCGCCGGCCTGCATCACTTGTCGTCTGTGCATCGCATCCTCCTGTTGAAACCACCGTCACACATAGCCAATCCAGCGGCCGCAGGTCAGCACCAGCAACCACAGCAGCGCCGACAAGGCCGCCGACAGCTTGGCCATGCCGTCCAGCCACTGCAGCGAGCGCCGCGCGTGAAACCACGCCGCATTGCAGCCCGCCAGCATCAGCAACACCATCTTGATGGTGAACACCCGATTGGCCAAGAGCTCCCCCGGCTGGGTACCAAACATCAACAGCCCCGTCAGCCCCGCCAGCCCAAAGCCCACCAGCGCCAGCGACAGGCTCAGCCGCGCCAGCGGCTGCACCGGCAAGGCCGCGCCCAGGCCAAACACCCGCAGCTCAAGCAGCGCCAAATTGCCCAGCAGCAGCGCCACGCCCAGCAGGTGGACGGTCTCCAGCATGGGATAGGCCCAGGGGTGCGCGGCGAGTGCGGTCAGCGCAGGCAAGGTGAGGGGCGTGAGCGTTGGATCCATGCTGGGTAACCATCTTAAAGCTGGCACCCAGCCCCAGCAGCCCACTACGCAGACAAGGCCAATGCGTTCAAGTCGGCCCTGGCTTCTCGCCATCCAGGGAAATGCTGGTTCAGCAGTTCCACAAACATTTCGCTGTGCGTTGGCACCAGCAGGTGCAGCATTTCGTGCACCACCACGTACTCCAGCAAGTCCTTGGGCTTTTTCACCAGCTCGGTGTTGAGCCGAATGTTGCCTGCCCGGTGGTTGCAGCTGCCCCATTGGGTCTTCATGCGCTGCAGGTAATAGCCGTTGACCTTCACGCCCAGCTTGCGCTCCCATTGGGCAATCAAGCCCGGCAGCTCCGCGTGCAGCAAGGCTTTGTGCCAGTCGTGGATCACTTCCGCCTTCTTGGCCTGATCGGCACCCGGCCGCACCACCAAATGGATGCGGCGGTGGTCCAGCTTCACATGGGGCTTCACATCGGCCTCGGTCACGGACATCAGGTAGCGGCGGCCCCACAGCTGGTGGCTCTCGCGGGTCACAAACTGGCGCGCTTGCTCTCGCGCTTGCCCTGCAAAGCTTCGCTGCTGCTGGCGTATCCAGCCCAGGCGAGAAATGGCGTAGGCGCGGGCCACCTCGGTGCGCGTGGTCGGTGGTGCCACCAGCGTCACCCGGCCATTGGGCGGGTGCACCGTCAGGTGCACGTTCTTCACCCGCTTGCGCGTCAGGCTGATGCGGATGTCGCCCAGCTCGATCACTTCGCTCATGGATGTCGTCATCGGTGTGGTCATCAATAACCCGGCTGGTTTTTGATGATCTCGAACATGGCCAGCGTGGCCGCCTTGTTCTTGCCCAATATCGGCGCAATCGCGTTCAACACCTGGGCCTCGCGGGCTGGGTCGCCTTTCCAGCCTGCGGGCGCGTGTTCCCGAATCGCCTTGTCCAGCTTCAAAGCCAGCGCCAAGCACTCGTCGCCCCAAGGTGGGGGTGGCTCAGCCGCCGTGTTGGTCGGCACCGCAGCGGCCAGCACGCCAGGCAGGTTGTTGTAGAGCACGGTGGCTTCTTTGTTGCCGTGCAGTGCGGCGGGCACGCCTTGTTCACCCTTGCCCTTGCCCAAGCGCTTGGCCAGCGCCTCGGCGTCTTTCAAAAACTGCTCGTAAGACGCGGTGTCGTCCCGCTTTTGTGCGATCAAGTCGTCCAGCAGCTTGGACATCTCGGCGTAAAACATCGGGTCCGTGAGTTGGTCGCGGATGATGGTTTTGCGCACGTTGTTGATGATGCTTTCGGCCACCGCGTTGTTCGACAGCTTGCCCTTCTGGTTCAGCTTCTTCGCAATCGCATCGTGAATGCCCGTGTCAATGATCAGCTCGGTCAGCGACAGCGCGCTCAAATCGCCCAGCAGGTCCGCCGGGTCGGCCTGGATGTAGGTGTTGATGAGGTGGCGCATGTCCGCCTCAAAAGGCTTGATGTCCAGCTCCTCGCCCGAGTGGTTCTTGATGGCCGCGCGCACCTCGGCGTAAAACTGCGTCTCCTGCTCAAAGGCCTTGATCTGCGCTGCGCTGTAGCCCGCTTCTGCCAGGTGCGGGGCCAAGTCGGCGTAGGCCCGCACATAGGCGGTCACCGCCTTGTAAAACGCCATGCGCAGCGGCTCGGTGTCGTTCAGCGCGCTGGGGTTGGCGGCGTCGCCGCAGAAGTACCGAATGTGCTGCTCAATGCCCTGCGGCTGCTTGACTGGGGCGCACAGGTACAGCAGCGCCTCGCGTGCGGCGTCCAGCTGCGCTTTGCCCTCTTCGCGCCAATCCTTCACGATCACATTGCCATCGTCGCCCACGGTCTCGGTGTCCAGCTCGTCCGAGGTGTAGACCGCTATTGCGTCTTGCACCTTGCTGAACAGCTCTTTGTAGTCCACCACATGGCCGTAGTCCTTGTCGTCGCCGTCCAGCCGGTTGGTGCGGCAAATCGCCTGAAACAGGTTGTGGTCGCGCAGCTCGTTGTCCAGGTAAATGTAGGTGCAGCTCGGGGCATCAAACCCCGTCAGCAGCTTGCTCACCACGATCAGCAGTTTCAAATTGGCCGGCTCTTCAATGAAGCGGCGCTTCATCTCGGTTTCGTACTGCGTGGTCGTTTGGCCTTTGGCCAAGACGTGCTGGGTGTAGGTGTCGAACTTGTAGCGCTCGTCGCTGTGGGGCGGCTCCTGCGAAATCGCGTTGTGGTTGGGCTCGTACGACGTGATCAGCCCGCAATGCGGCCCCAGCGGCGTGTGCTGAAACAGGCGGAAATAGTGGCAAGCGTCGTAAATGCTGGCCGCCACCAAAATGGCCGTGCCGCGCCCGTTGTTGAGCCGGGGCCGCACGCCGAAGTCGTGGTTGATGTTGGCGATGATGCGCTGCTTGCGCTCGCCCGAACTCATCAACTCTTCCATCGTGGCCCAGCGCTTGCGCAGCACCGACTTCTGGAAATTGTTCAGCCCCTGGGTCTTGGTCTCAAACCAGTCGTCAATCGCCTGGCGCGAGGTCAGCCGCTGCGGCACATCGCGCGCCTCGTATTTCAAGTCCAGCACCACCTTGTCGGCCACCGCCTCGTTGAACTTGTAGGTGTGAATAAAGGTGCCGAACACCTCGCGCGTGGTCTGCTTGTCGCGGCGCAGCAGCGGCGTGCCGGTGAAGCCGATGAAGATGGCGCTGGCCAGCCAGCGCTTCATTTGCTTGTTCATGTCGCCGCCTTGGGTGCGGTGGCATTCGTCCACAAACACGTAAAAGCGGCCCGCAATCTTGGGCGGCTCGCCCTTGAGGTCGGACACGTCAATCTTGTGGATCAGCGCGCACATCAGGCGTGGCGCGGCCTGGCCCAGCTTGTCCACCAAGTCCCGGCGCGAGGTGATGCGCGGCGACGGTGCCTCGGCCCCAATCACCCCGGCGTTTTTCATCACGCCCTCAATCTGCTTGTCCAGCTCGTCGCGGTCGGTCACCACCAGAATGCGTGCCTCTGGGTCGTGCTCCAGCAGCCACTTGGCGATCAGCACCATCAAAATGCTCTTGCCGCTGCCCTGCGTGTGCCAGATCACGCCGCCCTCGTGCCGTTGCATGCGCGCTTGTGCGGCCTTCACGCCCTCGTACTGGTGCAGGCGTGGCACCTTCTTCTGGCCCGCATCAAAAATCACAAAATTGCGCACCAGGTCCAGCAAGCGCTCGGGCGCCAGCATCTGGGTCAGCGGCCCGTCCAGCAGCTCGCCCACGGCCAGGTTTTCATCCGCGCCACCTGCTTTGTGGTGCTTCCACTCCACAAAAAACTTCTCGGGCGTGCCCGTGGTGCCATAGCGCAAGCCCTGGCTGTCGCTGCCCGCCAGCACCAGCTGCACCGTGCTGAAAAAGCCCTGGTTAAAGATCGCTTCCTGGTTGCTGATGAGCTGGCGAATGCCATTGGCCACGTCCACCGAGCTGCGCTTGAGCTCCATCACCACCACCGCAATGCCGTTGATGTAGAGCACGATGTCAGGCCGCCGCTCGTGCCCGCCCGTGTTGCCGCCCTTCAGCGTCACCTCTTCGGCCAGCGCAAAGTGGTTGTGGGCCGGCGTGGCCCAGTCGATCACATGCACCGTCTCGTGCGGCGCCCCAGCCGCCACCTGCACCGGCACCCCGTAGCGCAGCCACTGGTAGGTGCGCAGGTTGGCCTGGTAGAGCGTGATGCCAGTCGCGTCCGCCGCCGCCATCAGCTTTTGCAGCGCCTGGGCAATGTGCGCGGCGCTGTAGCCGCGCTGCTGCAGGTGGGCGCGCAACAGATCGGGCTCAATGCAGCGGTTGCCCTCGCGCTGGCTCCAGTCGCCCAGGTTGGCATAACCCAAGCCGCCCGCGCTGGCAGGGGTGGTCAGGCGGGCGACCACGCGGTTTTGGGTGACCCGTTCTGGGCGCAGGGCGGGTGGCATGGCTTATTCCTTGGATGGGATGGCACGCAGGCAGGCTTGCCCGGTGAGTTGCACGGTAACTTGCCCGGTGAATGGGCCGCCCACTTCGGGGGTGATATCGGGGGCTACTTCGGGGGTGACTTGCGGGGCTTCTACCGAAATTTCTACCGCAGTTTCTACCGAAGTGGCCACCCGACGCTGGAGTAACGGGCTCTTTAGCGGCATCCCAAAGGCACTGCTCGCGCCGCCAGCCAATATGAAAAGGGGCTCGGGTGTACCCACAGGGTCAACTTTCGGACCCGGCGAACAGCTAACTTCGATAAAATTCATGCATTCAACCCCGGCAGCACAGCATGCTCAAAACCACCGAACCCCAACGCAAAACGCCCAGCCGCAAGGCTGTGCTGAGGGCTGTGGCCAGCTCCACCGCCGTGGAAACAGGCCGCAGCGTTGTGCTGCTGGAGAAGAAGTTGCAGGAACCCAAAGGGCGTTTCGCGCATATCAAGCTGGCCCGTTAAAACCGGCGTCGCCAGCGGCCAAGGCCTCGGCCACAAACTGCGACATGGGGCCATAGTCCCCCGAAAACCCAGCGTGAATGGCGCCAATGTAGGCCGCCTTGTTTTGCTCCCAACTGGTGTAATCCAGAGGCTCATGACCCGCTTGCACCGCCATCACATCGGCCAGAAGGCGCGATAGGCGCCCATTGCCCTCGCGAAACGGGTGGATCACGATCAGTTCCACATGGGTCACCGCGATGGCGTTCACCAATTCGTTGGCGGCCAGCTTGCCGCAGGGCGTCCAGGGCTTCAGGCATTGCCGTTCAAAATCGGCCAACAGGCCCGGCAGCAGACTGGCAGTGGCGAACTGAAAACTACCCTTGCCCAAGTTAACTGAACGCTCCTGACCCGCCCAGGCATACACATTGCCCAGCCACAGTTGGTGCCAGCGCTTGAGGTCGGCCACCGTCAGGGCGCGGTCTGGCAGGTTTTGCAGCAAGACCTCGTCGTACAGCTCGCCCAGCAACCGCAGCTCCAGCTCGTCCATATCGTCGGCTGAAGTGATACCCACCAGGTTGCGCAGCACCTGCCCGTTCGAGCCAGGTTCAAACTCGCCTTCAACCCCAGTGGTTTGGTAGCGGTTGGTCATAGTGCCATCTGCCTTTGGTGGCGCACCAGGCTCAGCGGCGGGCGCACATGCTGGCTGGCGGTTCGCAGAAGCTCTGCTTCGGTCATGGCGTGTGTCTCTGCTCGTCGGTGTTTGATGAACCCGTCAAACGCGCCCGAGCCGCCTCGATCGATTGGTGCAGCTTGGCCTGCAAAGCCTCCCGCGATGGCAAGACCGTCAAGTATTCCGCCACGTGGATACCGCTTTTGTCCAGCTCCAGCAGCTCAATCTGCTCCTGCTTTTTGCCCGTGCACAAAATGATGCCCAGCGGTGGGTTTTCGTCGGCCTCTTGTTCGTGCTTGGCCAGCCAGCGCAGGTACAACTCCATCTGGCCCTTGTGTTCAGCCTTGAACTCGCCGATCTTCAGCTCTACCACCACCAGGCGCTTGAGCTTGCGGTTGTAGAGCAACAGATCGATGTAGAAATCATCGTTGTCAATCTGCAGCCGCTTTTGCCGCGCCACAAAGGTGAAGCCCGCGCCCAGCTCCAGCAAAAATTGCTCCAACTCGCGCAGGATGGCGTCTTCCAGGTCGCGTTCCAGGTAGCGGTCGTTCAGGCCCAGGAAATCCAGCACATACGGGTCTTTCAGCAGCAGCGCGGGGCTGGGTGGTTTTTCTTGCCGCAGGGCTTGCAGTTCATGGCGGATGGTTTCTTCAGGCTGGCGCGAAATGGCGCTGCGCTCGAACAGCAAAGACTGCAAGCGCTCTTGCAGCTGCCGCACGCTCCAGCGCTCCAGGCGGCACAGTTCGGTGTAAAAGTCGCGCTTGAGTGGGTCGTCCACGGCGGCGATCAGCCGCAGATGCGACCAGCTCAATTCGGTACACAGTGTGTGCACTGTTTGCGCGTCCGGGTAGCTCTGAGCAAAACGGATGCACAGGCGCAGGTGGCGCACACCCCAGCCGCGTCCGTAGGCCGCCGACAACTGCTGCGCCAGCGCGGGGACAACGGCTTCTCCATAGCCAGCGCGCTGGCTGCCCAACATATCGCGGTGGATGCGTTGCCCCACCTGCCAGTACAGCAAGCTCAATTCGGCGTTCACAGCCGCCGCCGCCCGCTGGCGGGCGGCATCGATCAGCTGCCGCAGCTCCGCGACAAGCTGGTCGTCTTGAGGGCCGGTGCTGGGGGTGGTGATGTTCATACCAGGCGCGTCCTTCCGGTCAGCAACTCTTGCATCATGCCTTGCTTGATGGCTCGGGTTTTGGCGAGGCGGGCTTCGAGGGCAGAGAGGTCGGCGTCCATGTCGGAGAGGACGGTTGCGATGGCGGTTTGTTCAACAGGATCTGGACATTCAATCTCAATGCGCTCAATTGTTCGCGCATTCAGACTTGGAACCCCAGATGCTTCGTTGTATTGCATCCAGTCGACCATGAGGAATCGGTAGTACAGAAACTTGGCAGAGTTGGGTTGACAAACATCGCAATAGAACAGGGTATCGACTGTCCAGAACGGCTTGTCCATGTACTGCGGCTTGTTGATCGTGCCCTTGCGGCCGATCAAGACGGAGGGGAGATCATGTAGCGGCTGACTGGCTGTGCCGATCTGCCCACCGGTTGCCAAGATCGGGTATGGGCCATCTGGCACTTCAACAGCATGCTGGTTTTTGCCGTGACACACGTCGAGCAAATCACCAAGTTGAACGGATGCCCACTCCCCACTGAACCCCGGCAGGCGGGTTTGGCCGGTGAGGAGTTGCTGCATCGTGGCTTGTTTGATGTCGCGCTTTTTGGCGATCAGCCGCTCCAGCCCGGCGATCAGGGCATCGACGTCCCCTAGGGCGTCTGTTATCGCCAGTTGCTCCGCCGGTGGGGGCACAGCAACTCTGTAGCTTTCAAAAGTTGCAGGGTACAGATGTTTGATCGTCGTTCCCCTAGCTAGAACGAGCGTTCGTTTGCGATATGACGCAGTACTTAGAAGGTACGAAAAAAAGACGGCGCTATGGTTCGTTCTAAAGATGATCACTTCGCGGCCAATAGCAACAGGCAATGTTCCAGGAAGGGCTGTAGCTTTGCCAGTGTTCGCCGCCATGTTTGATGAACTAGCGATCAGGACGCACGGCTCGTTTACAACGATCGTCCCAGCAATGTCGTCCACGAACCACTTGATTCGTGCGTAATCAACCACTTCAGAGAAGTCTGTGTAGAGGGCCGTGTACGGGATTGCCGGAACAGAACCACTGGTTTCGATGTCTTCCTTCAGCAGGCCTCTACCCTTGGACAGGCTCCCAATCTGGCGCATCTCGTTGACGCTCCAATCTTGCGGGATGAGCCCAACGTCGGTTTGCCGATAACTGTCGCGTGCTAACAGGTACTTGGCTGATGGCTCTTGGATGACTGTGTTCATTGCCAAGCTAACCCCATGCGCTCGAGGTGCGCGTCCACCCGAGCGGATAAGCCGTCCACTTCACTGGCCAGTTGAGGCAGCGGCGCCACATACCGCTCTGCCAACTCCCGAATCCTTCGCGTCAGCGTCTGGCTCACGCGGTCCAGCTCGGCTTGCAGGTCTTGGCCCAGGTGGGCCAGCCATTTGTCGTGGATCACCAGGGCCTGGGTTTCGGCCAGGCTGAGTTTGGCGTAGTGTTCAAAGGCGCGCTGGTCCAGCGCGGCGTCCAGCTCTTTCACGGCTTTTTTCAGGGCGGCCTCGTCGGCGCTGAGTTGCAGCCAGGCTTTGAGCACCTGCCGCTCGTCGGCGGCGTCGGGGTCGGTGGCAATTTCTTTGATGCGGTCTTTCACGGCGGCCGCGTTGATTTTGTCGAAGCCTGAGAACACGGCGTCGTCGCCACTGTGTTCTTCTTCCAGCTCGGCCAGTTGGCTGGCCACGGCGTCCAGCTCGGCTTGTTTGGCGTCCAGCGCGGCTTGTTCGGCGGCAAAGTAGCGCGCCACGATGTATGGCTTGGGCAGCAGGTCGCAGGCCCAGCCTTTGTCTTTTTGCTTGCCTTTTTTGTCGGTCTCCACCACGCGCTGGGGCCGGGCCACCCAGCCGTCTTGGGCGATCAGGTAGGCGTCGTCTTGCATGCCAGCGGCCCAATAGTCCATGAGCTGTTGGTACACGGCATATTCGTCCACCAGCGGGGCGGCTTTGAAGCTGGCCAGCAGGTCTTCGGCCAGGGCTTCCACCAGCGCTTTGGGCTGGTCGCCTTGCTTAAAGGCCATGAGGCGCGGGGTGTGGCGGGCGCGCCAGTCGTCAAACAGGGCGGTGGCTTGGGCGTGAAAGGCGGTGAATTCGGCGTGGCCGAGGATGGTGGCTTTGACCTCGGCAATGGGTTGCTGCAACTGGCTGTAGCCGGGGCGCAGTGGTGCAAACAGCGCGGCGCGCAGCTGGGGCATGACTTGCCAATAGGCGGCCAGCGCGTCCAGGTCGCGGTGGGGGATGCCGCCTTGCAGGTGGGCGGCCAGGTCTTGAATGTCTTCGGGCTCGCTGCTGTCGATGTAGCGCGGCAGGTTCAGGTTGAAGTCGTTTTTGTCGCTGGCCATTTCATCCAGCGGCACCAGGCGGGCATAGCCGGGCACGTCTTCGCCTTTGCGGAAGGCGTCCACCATGCGGTGGATGTCTTGCTCGCGCAGGCGGTTTTTGTTGCCGTCTTTGATGAAGCCTTTGCTGGCGTCGATCATCATCACACCCTTGCGGGCAGCGGCGTTTTCTTTGTCCAGCACCAAGATGCAGGCCGGGATGCCGGTGCCATAAAACAGGTTGGCGGGCAGGCCGATGATGCCTTTCAAAATGCCACTGGTGACGAGCTGTTTGCGGATGACCGCCTCGGCATTGCCCCGGAACAGCACGCCGTGCGGCAAGATGCAAGCGGCTTTGCCCGTGGCCTTCATGCTTCGGATGATGTGCAGCAGGTAGGCGTAGTCGCCTTGTTTGGTGGGCGGCTCGCCCCAGGTGAAGCGCTGAAACGGGTCAGCGGCGGGGGTGAGGCCGGTGCTCCAGGCTTTGTCTGAAAACGGCGGGTTGGCCACCACGTAGTCGTAGGTGCGCAGCTGGTGGCCGTCCAGAAACTTCGGCGCCGCCAGGGTGTTGCCGCTCAGGATGTTGGCGGTGGGGAAGTCGTGCAGGATCATGTTCATCCGCGCCAGACCGGCGGTGGTCACGTCCTTTTCTTGGCCTTCCAGCGTGATGTGTTTGCCGGCTTCGGCGGCCACCTTGAGCAACAGCGAGCCCGAGCCGCAAGTCGGGTCATACGCCGTGGTGCTGGCTTTGGTGTTGTGCGGGCCAATGCCGATGACTTTGGCGATCACGCGGCTCACTTCCGATGGCGTGTAGAACTGGCCCTTGCTTTTGCCGCTTTCGGTGGCGAAGTGGCGCATGAGGTATTCATACGCGTCGCCCAAGATGTCGTCGTGCTCGGCGCGGTTGTCTGAAAAGTCCAGCTCGGGCTTTTGGAAGATGGCCACCAGGTTGGTGAGCCGGTCCACCATTTCTTTGCCCTGGCCGAGCTTGTTGGGGTCGTTGAAATCGGGGAAGTCGCTGCGGGCCAGGCGGGCGTTGGCGTCGATCAGCGGCTGGATGATCTGGGTGTTGATCTTGTCGCCAATGTCGCTCTTGCCCTTGAGCGCCACCATGTCCGCAAAGCTGGCACCTGCGGGGATGACGACGGGCGGGGCAAAGTCGTCGGAGTTGGCGTATTTGTCGCTGATGTATTTGATGAACAGCATGAACAGGACGTAGTCCTTGTACTGGCTGGCGTCCATGCCGCCGCGCAGTTCGTCGCAGCTGGCCCAAAGGGAGGAATAGAGGTCGGATTTTTTGATGGCCATGAGAAGCGGCGTTCAGCAAAGTACGGGGTCAGAAATCAATACTTTATTCGACGGAACGCGCTTTCAGCAGGGGTTGAGTGCCCCATTTTTTCTGCGCTCAGCGCAGCTGGATGCTGCCGCTGACCGTGATGCGCACCTCGTCCTTGCCCGCCACCAGCGGGATCGGTGCCTGGGCGGGGGCCACTGCGGCATCGGCCGCCATCATCAGGCGCGGCTGGATCCCCGGTTCGGGCCGGTCCACGCTGCTCACCGTCACCTGTCGCAGCGTGTAGCCGGCAAAGCCAAAGTCCTTGGCCAGGGCCTGGGCGCGTTGGCGGAAGTTCTGCACGGCCTGGCTTTGCACCTCGGCTTCGAGCTGCTGACGGCCTTCGCGCGAGAGCGAAAAGTCGGCCTGGGCCACGGTCATGCGCGGCAGGTTGCCAGCGAGCTGGCTGACTTGCGCGAAGTCGCGGCCCTCGACCACCAGATCGGCCTGGCCCTGCCAGCCGGTCACGCGGCCCTGGTTGTTGTGGCGCGGGTAGATGCCAAAGTGGCCGCTGCGCACCTCCAGCTGCTGGGGCTGCAGGCGGGGGCGCAAGCTGGCCAACGCGGCCTCCACCGTGGCCTTGAGCTGCTTTTGCAGCGCCACCGGGTCGCTGCCCTCCTGCTGGGCGCGCACCACCACGCTCAGCCAGTCCTGCGCCACTTCCTTGCGGGCACTGGCGCTCAGCTGCAGCACTTGCTGGGTTTCGGGCGACAAGGTCTGGGCCTGGGCGCTGTGGACAAAGGACAGGGCTGCGAGCAGGCTGAGGATGGGCAGTGTGGTGTTTTTCATGGTCTTCCCTTGAGTGTTGTTGGGCTGGATACGGGGGGCTCATTCTGCATGGGCGCAGCGACCCGTTTGTCAAATATTGCAAACGCGAGCCGGGATAATGCAGGCCATGACTATTGCCACTGCTTACGAATTCGCCCCGGGTCTGGTGATCCAGGGCTTCACCCCGCCCCTTTCGCTGTCCAGCTTCAAGCTGATCGCCTTCGACATGGATTCGACGCTGATCAACATCGAATGCGTGGACGAGATCGCCGATGCCGCCGGCCGCAAGGCCGAGGTGGCCGCCATCACCGAAGCCGCCATGCGCGGCGATATTGCCGACTACAAGGAAAGCCTGCGCCGCCGCGTGGCCCTGCTGAGTGGCGTCACGGTCGGGCACATGCAGCAGGTGCTCTCGCAGCGCCTGCAGCTCAACCCGGGCGCGGCCGAACTGGTGCGGGTGTGCAAGCAGGCCGGGCTCAAGGTGCTGCTGGTCTCGGGCGGCTTCACCTTTTTCACCGACCACGTACGCGACCTGCTGGGCATCGACTGGACGCGGTCCAACGTGCTGGAGGTCGAGAACGGCGTGCTGACCGGCCGCATGGTCGACCAGCCCTGGGGCGATATCTGCGACGGCGAGGAAAAGCGCCGCATGCTGCTGCAGATCTGCGCGCAGATGGGCATTGGCCCCGAGCAGGCCATTGCCATGGGCGATGGCGCCAACGACCTGCCGATGATGGGCGAGGCGGGCCTGTCCGTGGCCTACCACGCCAAGCCCAAGGTGCGCGAGCAGGCCATGGTCGCCATCCACAGCGGCGGGCTGGACCGGCTGCTGGAAGTGGTGCGGCCCTGAGCCCGCACAGCGTCACCATGCCTGGCACCCTCTGGCGCTGGCTGATCGAGGGGCGCAGCCACCTCAAGACCCTTGCCCTGGTGGCGCTGGTGGCGCTGGCGGTCAACGCCTGGCAGTCGCGCCATGTACCAGCGGGACCCGCCCCCCGCCAGGATGCGGTCATGTTGCCCCAAGCCGGGTATCAGGATGCGAACCTGCAGGCCTGGCTGGCCCGACACCGCGGCCAGGTGGTGGCGGTGCATTTCTGGGCCACCTGGTGCCCAATCTGCAAAGCGTCTGAAGACAACATCACCCGCCTCATGGGCGGCTGGCCCATCGTGACGGTGGCCATGCAATCGGGCGACGACGCGGCCGTGCAGCGCCACCTGCAAAAGTCCGCCCTGCCCTGGCCCACGGCCCTCGATCCGCAAGGCGGCCTGGCCCAGGCCTGGGGCGTGCGTGCGGTACCGGCCACCGTGATCCTGGACCGCGAAGGCCGCGTGGCCAGCGCCAGCATGGGCTACACCAGCACGCCGGGCTTGTGGGCGCGGCTGTGGTGGGTGCGGCTGATGGGCGGCTGATGGGCGGCTGAGGCTCAGGGTCTTGCTGAACGGCGCAGCGGCGCCAGCAGTTCACGCAAGCCGTTGTGGTCGATCTCCTGCATCAGCTGCAGCAGACGGCCGGTCTCGCCTTTGGGAAAGCCTTCACGGGCAAACCAGTTCAGGTAGTGGCCGGGCAAATCGGCGATCAGCACGCCCTTGTGCTTGCCAAAGGGCATCGGCGTGCTGACGAGCTTGAGCAGGTCTTCGGGCTTCATGTCGATGGCCACAGCCAGCTGCGCACCCGCGCATGAAAGGCCTCGGCACGGGACACCATGACCCAATGGCCACAAGGCAGGCCAAGGACCGCATTGCCAGGCAGCGACGCCACCAACTCCAGCCAGCTGGGCGAATGAAACATGAAGGGTTTGCGCTCCCCGTACACATAGAGCAAGGGCATGGGCAGATCCACCTGCGCGGCTTTCCTGAATCCACCCGCCGTGCCCAACCATTGCATGGCATAGGGGTAGTTCATGCGATGGTTGATACGGACCGGATCGGCCGGGCAACGCAGCCAGCGGGCCATGGCGCGCGTCATGCGGGTGCCGAGACTGCTGATATGGCACCCCAGCCACCAGGCCAGTGCCAACCACAGCTGGTAGCCCATGACCGACAGCTTTTGACCTGCGCGCCAGCTGCGTTGCAAGGCGGCCGAGTTGTGGTCCCCCACATCGACCGCCACCACACGGGCGACCCGCTCGGGGTGGCGCAAGGCCCATTCATAGCCGAACACGCAACCCCAGTCGTGCAGCACCAGGGTCAGCGGCCGGTCGGGGCTGATCGCGTCCGCCACCATGCTCAGACGTTGGCACATCGCATCCAGGCTCAGCGCCGAAGGACCGCTTTCAAAACCGGGCAGCGTGAGCCGGGCGCAGACCGCCCGGTCCTGCAAGGCGGCCACGGTGCCGTCCCACAGGGCATGGGTGTCGGGCCAACCGTGGAGCATGAGCAACGTTTCATCGCCCTGCCCTTGCAGCCAGACCTCGGCGCCCTCGACGGTAATGCAGCGTTCGTCGCGCATGCCCTTGGCAGCAAGGTCCATCCGGACGGCTGCTAGGCTCAAAGTGCCTTGGCCAGACGCGCCACGCCTTCGAGGATCTTGTCTTCCGGCGCCGTGGCAAAGCTCAGGCGGAAGGTGGCGTGGTCGGGGTTGGCGCAGAAGAACGGCGCACCCGGCACAAAGGCCACGCCCTGCTCGATGGCGCGTTTGGCGTAGGCATTGCCATCGCTGACCTTGCCGCCGGCGCCGGTCAGGCGTGCCCAGACAAACAGGCCGCCCTGCGGCTGCACAAAGCTCACCGCATCGCCCAGCGCCTGGCGCAGGGCATCGCCCATGGTGCGGGCGCGCTGGGCGTAGACGCTGCGAACCTTGTCCAGCGTGGCGGGCATGCGACCGGCTTTCAGGTATTCGGCCGCGGTGGCCTGGGCGAAGGTGCTGGTGTGGGCGTCGCTGAACTGCTTGCACATGGTGGCCTTGGCCAGCAGTTCGGCCGGGCCGATCATCCAGCCCACGCGCAGACCGGGCGAGAGCACCTTGGACAGCGACCCGCAATGCACCAGCAGCTCGCGGCTGCCGGGCACCTGCGGGCTCATGGCCAGCAGGCTGGGCGGGGGAGCATCGCCAAAGTACAGATCGCCGTAGGGGTCGTCTTCGACGATGAGCGTGTTGTATTTGACGGCCAGTTCCAGCACGCGCTTGCGGCGCTCGGCGCTCAGCATGGCGCCGCTGGGGTTGCCAAAGGTCGGGATCAAATAGACGAACTTCGGCTTGTGCTCGGCGATCAGCTGCTCAAGCTTGTCGGTCTGCACACCCTCACCGTCAATCGGGGCACTGATCAGATCGGCGCCGTAGAGCTTGAAGCACTGGATGGTGGCCAAAAAGGTCGGGCCTTCGACGATCACCTTGTCACCGGGGCCGATCAGGGTCTTGCCCAGCAGGTCCAGCGCCTGCTGGCTGCCGGTGGTCACGATCAGCTGATCGGGCGCGACATCCCTGGCGCCCTTTTGCGCCATGAACTGGGCCAACTGCTCGCGCAGCGGGTTGAAGCCTTCGGTGGCGCCGTACTGCAGCGCAGCGCCTGCGTCCTTGGCCAGCGCAGCGTTGCTCGCTTCGCGGATGCCATCCACGTCAAACATGGCGCTGTCCGGAAAGCCGCCGGCAAAGCTGATGATGCCGGGCTTGCCCAGCAGCTTGAACAGCTCGCGGATGGCGGAGGTTTCGACGTTGTTCAGACGGTCGGCAAAAGGAATGGCCATGAAGCAAAATCCGGGGCATGAAAAAGGAATTCATCGAGCCGTTTTTTGCCACCCTCAAGGCGGCCAATCCGCAGCCCAATACCGAGCTGGAGTATACGAGCGTGTTCGAGCTGCTCGCGGCCGTTCTGCTCTCGGCGCAGGCCACCGATGTGGGCGTCAACAAGGCCACGCGGCGCCTGTTTCCGGTGGCCAACACGCCCCAGAAAATCCTCGCGCTCGGACTCGAAGGGCTGGAGGGTTACATCAAGACCATCGGCCTGTACCGCAGCAAGGCCAAGCACCTGATGGAGACCTGCCGCATCCTGGTCGAACAGCACGGCGGCGAGGTGCCGCGCACCCGCGAGGCGCTCGAAGCCCTGCCCGGTGTGGGCCGCAAAACGGCCAACGTGGTGCTCAACGTCGCCTTTGGCGAGCCGACCATGGCGGTGGACACGCACATCTTCCGCGTCGGCAACCGCACCGGGCTGGCACCGGGCAAGACCCCCTACGAGGTTGAAATGCAACTGCTCAAGCGCGTGCCGCCGGCCTATCTGGTCGACGCCCACCACTGGCTGATTCTGCACGGACGCTATATCTGCCAGGCGCGCAAACCGCTGTGCGGGCAGTGTGCGGTGGCCCGGTACTGCGACTTCAAGCCCAAAACCCTCTGAAATCGCGCGCTTGCCCTCTCGTTTTTGAATGCTTTGGCGCTCCAATGAGCGCCAGAATGACCATGCCTCGCGGATAAAATCTTGAATCTTCCTCCCGCCGGAGACCGCCGCGTCGGCATGAATCTGCCGCACCGCTGTTGTCCCGGCCTTTCGTTTTTTCAACCCCAGGTTTCATGACGCGAGTCCAGCCGAGAGCCCGTCTGCACAGCTCTGAGCTGCTGCGTTTTCTCGCCAGCCAAGGTCTGGTGGACGCAACTGCGGACGCGGACGACGTCGGCCAGCGGCTGGGCGACTGGCTGCATTTCCGCCATGCAATCGCGCTGCAGACTTTCATTGGCGAAGTGGACCAGCCAGTCGCCGTGCCGACCCGGCCGACTGCTCGCGTGGATGGCGCCGTGTTGCGCCAGCGTTTTGCCGAGGTGCGCACCGCCCTGGAGCAATCCATTACCGAAGGCTCCGCCCCCGCCCCGGGCATGGCCCGCATCGAACAGCCCCTGGCCGAGCTCGATCACCCGATCGACCCGAAAACCGCCTTCGATCCTTTCAGGCGATTTGCCCTGGGGCATCAGCGGCAAATGGAGCAAGTGGTCAAAGGCCTGCGCGGGCAACTGCGCGGCATGCTCGACAAGGGCACTGCATCCCAGCGACAGCTGGCCACGCTGGACGCCATCTTCGAAAACGTGCTGCTCGATCGGGAGGGCCGGCTGCTCGGGCAGATCCCGCTCGCGTTTGAAAAACGGTTTGCCAAGGCCTTGCAGCAACACATGCAACAACTGCTGCAAGCCGCCGAGGCTGACGAACCAGCGCCACGCACGACCCCATGGCTGGCCCCGCTGCTCGAAGACCTGCGCAGCGCCTTGCTGGCCGAACTGGACTTGCGCCTGCAGCCGGTGCTCGGGCTGATCGAAGCCCTGACCCAGGACACATCACCACAACAATGAAAAAACTCGCTTTCCCAATTGCATTTGCCCTCGGCGTCCTTGCCGTCGTCTGGGTGGCAGCGGCTGTGGCCAGCACGCATGCGCTGGTCCTGGTCATGACCGCCCTGATTGGCGCGGTGTACCTCTACGGCGCGCTGGAGCTGCGCCATTACCGCGCGGCCACGTCCGGTCTTGAGCAGGCACTGGCCGACGTGCCGGCGCCGATGCAGCAACTCGACGAATGGCTGGCCCGCGTGCCGGCCGCCCTGCAAAACGCCGTTCGACAGCGCATCGAGGGTGAACGCAGCGCCCTGCCCGGCCCGGCCTTCACACCGTATCTGGTGGGACTGCTGGTCATGCTGGGCATGCTGGGCACCTTCCTGGGCATGGTGGTCACGCTCAACGGTGCAGTCTTCGCGCTCGAAGGCACCAGCAGCGTGCAAGGCATGCGGGCCGCGTTTTCTGAACCGATCAAGGGCCTGGGGCTGGCCTTCGGCACCTCAGTGGCGGGTGTGGCCACCTCGGCCAT
>Ga0255182_1000806_pt1 | contig 18472 bp, 14 predicted proteins | sample Atl_UVDOM_RepA_8_FD_188420 | JGI IMG/M metagenome (GOLD analysis project Ga0255182, IMG submission 188420) | Freshwater microbial communities from Altamaha River, Georgia, United States - Atl_UVDOM_RepA_8d | ecosystem: Environmental > Aquatic > Freshwater > River | place: USA: Georgia...
GATTATGATTTTAAAATTTTCTGATTTCAGATGGCAAAAAGATTAAAACGGTAGGCCCAGACCAAAGTTCAGATTTACATTTTTCCAGTTGAGTTCTTCCTTATTTGCCCAGTAACGGCCATCAATGCCCTTATATGGATACCTGAGCGGTATGCCCATATCGAATCTGAACATAAAATAGGTGAAATCTATTCTTAAGCCAAGACCGGGGCTTAATGCAATTTGACGATAAAAGGCATCACTTTGCCCTTTGGGATTAAATGGATCTGTTATGTTGCTTTTTTTGAACTGGAAATTTGATCCAGGCCTGGTATCATCTTTTTTTATTGTCCAGACATTACCTCCATCTAAAAATAAAGCACCCTGAACCCTCCAAAATGCTTTAAATCTGAGTTCCAGATTAAATTCTAATTTTAGATCGCCAGCTTGGAAAAATACCAGCCGATTACTTTCTGTTAAGGAAAATGAATCGATATAACCACCTGGTCCAAGTCCCCTGGCGGCCCAGCCCCTGATACTATTTGGACCACCGGCATAAAATTGCTTTATATAAGGAACCGTTTTTGTATATCCAAATGGCAATGCTAACCCGGCATTTAGACGACCAGCAAAAGAACTATTATTTGGCAGGTTTTTATAAATCCTGAAGTCAACCTCAGCTTTTGAAAACTGGGAAAAGAGGGTAGAAAATATTCTGAATGGTTTTTCCGTTCCTGAAATATCATCAACCAGTTTGTTCACTAACCATAATTCAGCACCTGCTGTTTCAAAATTCACATTAAACTGGCTTGAAAACCCATTTCTATTCGTTAATTTCTGATTTGCAAAATTGATATCCCTAAATAAAATACTTGCAAAGAGTTGTTTGGAAAAACTATTAGCTAGAAATGGATTTGTCTCAATAATTTTTTGCCCCTGTATGAAAAAATAGGGTCTTATATAATCAAAAGCAGCATGATTAACTGATAATCTTTTATTCTGACCAAGATTTAATTCAACGCCGTAAGCTAAATTTGCCAGTTGATATCTGTAAAAATCGAGTAGTAACACATATCCAGCACTGGCAGTTAATTTTGCCGTTGCATATTCCTGGAAATTTTTCCAGAAATCATTTTCTTCTTTCTTCTTAAAAAGCAGGCTGGGTAGTGACCATGTGCCAAGATAATTTTTGAACCTGGGTATAGAAATAGTATTTTGAATCCTTAAATCAATGGTATTCCAGAATTTACTTTTAGGTTCAGGATTAAATTCAACTCCAGCTGATAAATTGAATAAACTGTTTTCCGCTCCGCGTAGTAAATTCCTGTGTCTGATAGAGGGACTCATTGATAATCCTATCAGGTTTCCTGCACCTGCAGCATTGCTTCTGTTGGTATAATTTAATTCAACATCAAAACCAATCTCAATTTTCGGCGCACTTGAGAGTTCTATTTCAATATCTGCAAATTCTTCTCCTGCACTAATAATTGGCTTTATTCTAATAAATTTAAATACCCCAAGATTGGAAAGTAACCGTAAACTTTCAGTGTAGTCTTCTTCTTTATACTTGATACCTGGCCTGAATTTTATAGCTTTTAACAGTTGATTTGGTTTTACCTGCCATTCAGGTTCTTTACTATTTAATTTAATACCATCGATAATGGTATCAATTAAAATAGCCATTGAATCAGTCATCTCAAGATTTAAGTTGATGGTACAATTTCTAACGGTATAAGAAATATGATTACTATCATTTGGAGGAAGTGAAATGTTTTGATAAAGTTTGGTTTTGAATAATATTTCAGAAGTATCTACCTCCAGTTCATCAAATACATTCTGATTGAAATTTACATACCCCTGATTTCTTAAATGTTTGACAATTCTATCCTTTTCTAAATTGTATAAACCAAATTCAAAGGGTTTATTTTTACTTAATAAAGTATTTCCTCCTATTTTATTTATTTCTTGTAAAATTTCTAAATCAGGGCTACTGAATATAATCGTATCTATCAGGTACTTTTCACCTGGCAGGATCAAAAATGTTACATCGCCTTTATAACCATTTAAGGTATCAATTATATAAGAAACTTTCGCATCCAGATATCCTTTAGCCTGAAGGAAATTTCTTGAAATTATTAAGTCATTTTCCAGCAGGTTTCGCCTGATAATGGCTGGTTCCTCGCCAATAACTTCCCTTTGCCATTTATCGAATTTAGTTGAATCGCTTGGTTGATTCGCTTTGTAATAAAACCAGATTCTCGGAATTAATAGAAACTTACCATTTTGTTTTGGTTTTAGATTTGTTTTTATTGCGTATGTTAAATTGCTTTTGTCTTCTATTTTTTGATTTTTAGGCCATTCTACTTTGTAAGATCTTAATAATAAGTTATTATTATTTCGATAAGATGTGGTTGAGCAACCCATCATCCACAATAAGGCAACTACATTTATAAATTTACAAATTCCTTTTAACTTTGTCATATGCTTTCAAAAAATAAAATTAACCACCTGACCTCGCTGCAAAATAAAAAGTTCCGCGAACAATTTTGCGAATTCCTGATCGAAGGTGATAAGATAGTCAAAGAATCATTGGCGCAGGATAAATATAGGATCATTGAAATTTTGGCGCTCCCTTCCTGGATTAATCAAAATGCTGCATTACTGTCCCTTTATAATTCATTTGATATAACGATTATTTCAGAGAAAGATTTGGAAAGAATCTCCTCTTTTAAGTCCCCAAATCAGGTAATAGCCAGATTGTCTTTAAAAGAAGAATATTTTGATTATAAGGTTGCTTCAGCGGGATTAACCGTTTATTTGGACGGTATTCAGGATCCCGGAAACGCTGGCACTATAGTAAGAACTGCTGAATGGTATGGAGTCAAGCAGGTTATTTTTTCTCCGGATTCAGTGGACAGGTATAATTCAAAATTCCTTCAGGCTTGTATGGGTTCGCAATTCAGGGTTTCCTTGCTAAAGATTTCTTTTGAGGAATTTAAAAGGAACACTTTGAGAATTCACTGGTGGGGAGCCAGTTTAACAGGCATAAATCTAAATGAAAATATCCCAGATTTACCTGGAATATTAGTTATGGGTAACGAAGGTTCAGGGATAAGACCTGAAATCCATGCTGCATTAGATATCAGATTTATGATTCCCAAACACGAAAATGCAAAAACGGAAAGCCTCAACGTTGCAGTCGCTACAGGCATAATTTTAGATAAAATAATGACCCGTTAACGTGAATCCTATTGTTCTTTTGACAGATATTCGTTGTATTTCAACGTTTCATAATGACCGCCACCAACATATTTCAATTCAGGAAGTATTTGAGCAGGCTGTTTGTATCCCGGAGAAATGGTGATGCGTTCTAATTTTTCATTTAAATAAACAAAGGAAGGATATCCCAGCTGACCATCTAATAAAGCAGCAGCTAATTCATGGTATCCTCTTGAACCTGATGCTACAAAATTAAATGTTCTGCCTTGAAAAATAACAGGATTTTTTTGCTCTGCATTAAACTTAACACAATAAAAATTTTCATTTAGATAAGCAGCAACGGTTGGATCAGTAAAAGTAGTGGCATCCATACGCTTACACCATCCACACCAATCGGTGTACATATCAATGAACATTTTCTTTGGTTTTTTCTTTTGTAAAGCGACGGCTTCCTCAATGCTGTACCATTTTACCGGGGTTTCATTCGTCTTATTTGTATTTAGATTCCGGAAACCGAAACTTAAAGTAACGAGTGCCAACAAAAACAGAAGGACACTCCAATTTTTATTCATCATCTTTTTTTTATTCAAAAATAGGTTATTTTCGACATGCTTACAAATGAATTAATCTATTTTAACTTTATTTAATGTTTAATGTTGTTCTGAAAATGGTAGTTATATGAAAATTATTATCGCAATTGGTGGCTCAAGTGGTTCCATTTATGCTAAAATCCTGCTGGATCGCTTAAAAATGATGATGGACCAGGTGGAAGTTATTGGGGTGGTTATGAGTGATAATGCCATATATAACTGGGAGCTTGAAATAGGATCCTGGGATGCCTCCGTTTATCCGTTTTCCTTCTATCATAAGATGGATTTTATGGCTCCTTTTGCTTCTGGTTCGGCAAAATACCAGACGATGATTGTTTGCCCTTGTTCTATGGGTCTTTTAGGGAGGATTGCCTCTGGCGTTTCGGTTGATTTAATAACCAGAGCAGCCGATGTTATTTTAAAGGAGAGAAGAAAATTAATCCTTGTCACCAGGGAAATGCCTTTAAGTCTTATTCATATCAAAAATATGGAATTGGTTACAATGGCAGGTGGTATTGTTTGTCCTGCTGTTCCATCATTTTATGGAAAACCATCCACCATTGAAGAAGTTGCCGGGACAGTAGTGGACCGGGTTTTGGATTTATCAGGTCTTGAATGGCAAAGTTTTCGATGGGGAGAATAATAAATAATTAAAAAAAATGGAATTTATCATTAAAGACCTTAATTTTGCCGACTATTTTTAAATTATGCTAAAATTTTCCTGTATGTACAATAATATGCTAAGGACGTTAATAATGTCCACAACTATTTTAATAACAGCCTCTTGTAAGGCCCAAAATTCTGATGCAAAAATGGATTCAGTAAGTTACAGCGTTGGTGTGCTGATGGCACAAAGTTTAAAACAACAAAATTTTGAGGATTTGAATCCTGAAGTTATTGCTCAGGCAATAAGCGATGTGCTAAAAGGAAAAGAACCAAAATATTCTGTCGAGGAATGTAATAAAATGGTTCAGGAATACATGCAGAAAAGTCAGTCCAGTAAGTATCAGGCTAATATTTCGGAAGGTGAAAAATTTCTTGCCGAAAATGCTAAAAAACCTGGAATAATAACCACAGCGAGTGGTTTGCAGTATGAGATTCTAAAACCTGGTGCTGGTGCTAAACCAACCCCTTCAAATCAGGTTACAGTCCACTATGTAGGTACTTTATTGAACGGAAAAGAATTTGATAGTTCAGTGAGAAGAGGAGAACCAGCTACTTTTGGTGTAACCCAGGTTATTCAGGGTTGGGTGGAAGGTTTACAACTTATGCCCCTTGGATCAAAGTATAAATTTTATATTCCTGCAAATCTGGCTTACGGGGAAAGAGGTGCAGGTGGTGATATTCCGCCATATTCTACCCTTATTTTTGAAGTGGAACTCATCAAGATTTTATAAATCTATCCGTATGCCATGAATATTGATATTATAACGCTCTTACCTGGCTTATTGGAAAGTCCTTTTAATCATTCTATATTAAAAAGAGCCAGAGACAAAGGGTTGCTTGAAATTGAAATTCATGATTTACGAAATTACGGCATTGGTAATAGTCATCAGTTAGATGACTACCAGTTTGGAGGGGGTGCCGGCATGGTCTTAATGCCGGAACCCCTTTTTAGTTGTATTTCATTTTTAATGGAAAAGAAGAATTATGATGAAATAATTTTTCTTACACCGGATGGTGATCGTCTAACTCAAAAAATAGTCAATTCTTTTTCCCTAAAGCAAAATCTGCTGCTTATTTGTGGTCATTATAAAGGAATTGATGAAAGGATTCGCGAAATGTTCGTCACCCGGGAAATTTCCATCGGAGATTATGTACTTTCAGGGGGTGAATTAGCAGCTGCTGTTTTAGTCGATGCTATAGGGCGTCTGGTGCCGGGTGTACTTAATGATGAAACCTCGGCTTTGACTGACTCTTTTCAGGACGACTTACTTGCGCCGCCTGTTTATACCCGACCTGCTGAATTTATGGGACGTAAAGTTCCGGAGGTTCTGCTTTCCGGTCACTTTAAAAATATTGAAGATTGGAGAATGGAACAGGCATATCAAAGAACAAAATCTCGTCGGCCCGATTTACTAAGCGGGGATGATGAACTTTAATTCTACCTTTGGGGTTACTATTTTCAATCAAATTTTTAAAATATTAAATTAAATGCTGCTTCTAACTACTTTTATTATGCCTGATTTTACTAATCCTGCCATCTGGGTTAGTTTGCTGACCCTAACTTTTCTGGAAATAGTTTTAGGTATTGATAATATCATATTTATAACCATCGCTTCCAATCGATTGTCAGCGAGTGAGCAACCAAGAGCCCGTTTTATCGGAATGATGCTCGCAATGGTCTTTAGAATCATTCTATTATTTGGTATTTCTACCATAATTGCTATGCAAGAACCACTTTTTTCACTTGAAATGTCATGGTTTAATGGCGGTTTTAGCGGACAAGCCCTGATTCTTGCCTTGGGTGGTGTTTTCCTGTTATATAAAGCTACAAATGAAATTCATCACAAACTGGATGGAGAAAATAGTCATGATGATACAGGTAAAACCAATAAAAAAAGTACGCTGCAGCAAGTTATTATTCAAATCGCCTTAATAAATGTAGTTTTTTCTTTTGACTCTATATTAACTGCGGTAGGTCTTACAGATAATCTGATTATTATGATTTTTTCTGTAATTACTTCTGTCGGAATAATGCTGGTTTTTGCCGGGCCGGTCAGTAAATTTGTAAATGAACATCCCTCTATTCAGATTCTTGGTCTTTCATTCTTAATACTAATTGGCTTTATGCTTATGACAGAAGCGGCACATCTGGCACATCTTAAAGTATTTGGCTCTGAAATTGGAACAATTCCAAAAGGATATTTATATTTTGCTATCTTCTTTTCATTAATCGTCGAATTCCTTAATATGAGGGTTAAAAAGAAACAAAATCCAATACAACTGCATGGATTGGGCGAAGAAGCTAAAAAAGAAGGTTTAATTGATTAATGCTGTTAAAATTGAATGATTATGTCTCAGGAAAAAAAAGTGGATATTTCCTTGCTCTTATTTCGATTATATGTTGGTTTTGCCATGTTCTACGGGCATGGTTTAAGAAAGTTCAACAAGCTAATTGGAGATGAGGACATTACCTTTGCTGATCCTTTTGGAATCGGACCTGCGCCCTCACTGGCCCTGGCTGTTTTTGCAGAGGTCTTTTGTTCCTTTTTAATTGTATTGGGTTTGTTTACCCGTCTGGCAACCATTCCTCTCATTATTACCATGCTTGTTGCATGGTTAATGGTACATTCAGGAGATCCTTTTGGTGATCAGGAGCTACCTGTCTTTTACCTGATAAGTTATATTGTCATCTTTCTGCAAGGTTCAGGATGGTATTCCCTTGATGCTTTAATGAATAGAAAACAAAAATAACATGTTGGTATTTCCAGATCGGTTTTATTTTTTATTATTTCTCCTCCCACTTCTTTCTTGTACAAAAAAAGAGCAATCAATCGTAGAATATCAGATTATTGAGGGTAAAACCATGGGAACCTATTATAGAATAACCTATAGAGATACTTTAAACAGGAATTTTTTCAAAGAGGCAGATTCAATTTTGATAGCTATAAATGATGAAGTTTCGACTTATATTCCATCTTCGGTTATTTCCCGTTTTAATCAGGCCGAAAATAGGTTCACTATTCCCGTTGGTAAAGTTCATTTTATAAAAAATTTCAAATCTGCCAAATATGTGGCAGATTTAACAACCCAAATGTTTGATCCTACTGTGGGGCCTTTAGTAAATTATTGGGGATTTGGTTATTCAGGTCGAAAGCCGGTAACTAAAGTAGATAGCTTAGCCATAGATTCCCTGTTAAAGTATGTGGGGCTGGAAAACATTGAAATGGTGGAAAAGGGAGATTCTGTGTATTTTGTCAAAAAAAGTAAAGGTGTTGAATTAGATTTTGGCGGTATAGCACAAGGTTATGCCATTGATGTATTAAGCCAGTTTCTCGATAAAAAAGGGGTAAAAAATTATCTGGTTGATTTGGGAGGTGAATTTATGGCAAAGAATAAAAATCCTAAGTCCTCTTATTGGCAGGTTGGTATAAATATACCAAAGGAAGATGCCAGTGTAAATTCCATCCAGACTATCTTTTCATTAATTAACGAATCTATTTCAACTTCTGGAAATTACCGTAATTATCATGAAGTTAACGGGGTAAAATATAGTCATACCTTAAATCCATATACAGGCTACCCAGAAAAAAATACCCTTTTAAGTGTCTCAGTTTTTGGACCGGAATGCACTATTGCCGATGGGCTTGCAACAGCTTGTATGGCAATGGGGTTTGATAAAGCGCAATTGTTATTGGAATATCTGCCTGATTATGAAGGGTATTTTATATACAGTACATCGAACGGGAAAGTGGAGACACATTATACCAGTTCCTTGAAGGCAAAAATAAAAAAATTAAAATAAGCTGAATGAACTTACATTTAAAAAAGGATTTATGTTTTTTTGATATAGAAAGTACAGGTTTAAATGTATTGAGAGATAGAATTTTACAGCTTGCCATTATAAAATTTCCTAAAAATAATAAACCCTCCGAGGAATTATCTTTGTTAATTAATCCAGGTGTGCCTATCTCCGAGGAAGCCTTTCAGGTCCACGGCATTTCAGCAAAAGATTTAGCTAAAAAACCTGTTTTCGCACAGGTTGCTGACAAAATTTTCAAATTTATTGGCGATGCTGATTTGGCAGGGTATAATTCAAACAGATTTGATATACCTATGCTAATTGAGGAATTTGCCAGGGTAGGTATCGATTTTGATATGTCTAAGAGAAGAACTGTTGATGTTCAACGGATTTTTTATAAAATGGAACCAAGAACCCTTAAAGCTGCCTTACGATTTTATTGCCAGCAAGATTTATTGGATGCGCATGATGCCCTTTCTGATGTTCGCGCTACGGTTTCCGTTTTTAAAGGTCAATTGGATCGTTATGTTGGCAGAGAGGTAGAAAATGAAGAGGGCATTTTAGGACCGTCACCAATTAAAGCGGATATCCAGGATTTGCATGATTTTACCAATGATTTACGATTTGTTGATGCAACACAAAAACTTAGAGTAGAAAAAGATGGGACAGTTGTGTTTAATTTCGGAAAGTATGAGGGCAAGCCTGTCGGTGAAGTTTTTTATAAGGATAAAAATTATTATAATTGGATAATAACTAAGGAATTTTCCTCTCAGGTTAAGCAGGCTGCTAAAAGTTTATTAAAAGATTATGTCAGTAAAATGGAAAAGGATAAACCATAAATACCATTGGAGGCTTTTTTTGATGTATCTGAAGGTGTTTTTATTGCTTTCCTGCGAACAGGAATTAGAAGAAGGATGCCTGGATTACAGATATACTAATTTTTTAGTTAATGCTGATATCAATTGTTCCCAATGTTGTAAACTTCCAGAATTAAGAATTTTACTTCGCCACCGAATTTCACAGGGAGATTCTCTTTATCCGGTTAATTACCTGAACCAGCCTTATGGTCTCATCTCCGGAGATTCCTTTTTTATTGAAAATATATCATTTATATTATCTGATTTTCAAGTAGTAAACTTGGATAACAAAGTCATACCTTCCCTGGATTCTACTTATATAAGAACAATTAACCAGCAAAAGGATTCGGTTTTTTATACTTTTCTCAATAGTTTCCTAATAGGAAATCCGGAATTATTTCAAAAGAAAAAGGTTGGCGCAATTTTTCATGATGGGGTAGGTGTAAAGAGTTTAAAATTCCATCTGGGGGTTAATAATACCGTTAATTCGTTAGGTCCCACCTATTTTCCAGTGAACCATCCTTTGTTTGTTAGCCAAAATTCTCTGTACCAAAAGGATAAAGGCTATATATTTGCTAATATGGATTTGAAATGGAAAGATCAGTCAAAAAAATTCCCCTCAAATTTATCCCTGAATGGAAATCAATTCAATACTTTAATTGAAATACCTGTTTCGGCAGTTTTTCGTGCAGGTTATCATCAGGAAGTTACAATTGAGGTAGATTATGGAATCTGGTTTAAACAGATTGATTTTTCCAGGGATTCCCAGGAAATGATTCGACAAAAATGGTTAAATAATCTGGTAACTTCTTTTAAGGTCGTTTCTGTTATGGAAAAGATTGATTAGCTCATTTAATTTTTCTAACATGAAGAATATCATTTCAGTCCTGTTGCTCATTGGTCTCTTTACCTGTAACAATGAATCGCCCTCAGTGCCTGTGGTGGATCTTAAATTAATAGTAAGAGGAACCTTCAATGGCATTCCGCTTCAGATGTACAACAAAGAGTATGAATACACAGATGGAGTCAAAATTAGATTCCAGCTGTTTAATTTTTATTTATCGGACCTTTATCTGCTTAATGAATCATCATCGCCGCAAAACAAAATTCGTCTTTCTGAAGTGGTGTTGGTTGATTTTAGGGATATTCAATCACTGACAGATTCTGAGAAAGGAGTGGAAATGGTATTCAAGAATATTCCAATTGGCAATTATACAGGTTTAGAAGCTGGCGTTGGGGTTGCACCCCGATTAAATGCAACAGGGCCTGCATCTTATCCGCCGCCGCATCCATTAGATGATAATTATTGGTCTTGGGCTGCAGGATACGTTTTTTCTAAGATAGAAGGTAACGCAGATTTAGATCGCACGGGTAAATTTTTAACAAAATTAACTTTTCATGCAGGTGGAGATGCATTTTACAAAGTAAAGTCCTGGCGTAAACCCTTAATTGTAAATAAGGAATCTGCTGAAATTAATATGACGATTGATTTAAAAGATTTAATCTGGAAAGATCAGAAAAATTTCCTGGATTTTAAAAAAATTACCTCCGATCACAGTGTGAACAAAGAAGTAGTTACTTTTCTTATGACCAATTTACAGGAAGGTTTACAATTAAGGTAATAATGTATCACTGGTTCCTGCTTTTAATATTTGTCATTTGTTTTTCTTGTAAAAGGGAACTTGTAAAACCTGAATATTTTCCACCTTTATCATGGCCTGAAGGCAATGAATTTTCAAATGAAAAGGTGCTAGCAGGAAAGAGATTGTTTTTTGATCCAGTTCTTTCGATTAACAGGAAAATAAGTTGCGGAAGTTGTCATATACCTGATCTAGCGTTTACAGATGGAAAAGCTGTAGCTAAAGGATTAAAATCATTATCCAGAAGTACGCCTTCTCTTTTCAACATCGGATTTCATGCAAAAGGTTTGTTTTGGGATGGAAATACTTTATCTCTTGAAAAACAAGCATTAATTCCAGTAAGTAGTCCTTTAGAAATGGGATTACCCTGGGTTGAAGCAGAAAAAAGAATTAATAAATCTTCCTTTTATTCCAGGGTATTCAAGAAAATTTATGGAGATATTTATATCGATTCCATGATGATTGCTGAGGTATTAGCTCAATTTCAGAGAACCTTGATTGCTGGTAATTCAAAATATGATTTGGTCAGAAGTGGTAAAATGTCTTTTACGCCTAATGAAAAGAGAGGCTGGGCCATTTTTTTTGATGCAGATCCGATGCTACCAAGTGCTGAATGCAGTCATTGTCATGTGGATCCATTATTTACAGATTTATCTTTTCAAAATAATGGTATCCATTCAGAAGCTGAGATATCCGGAATGACTAAAGAAAAAGGAAGAGAATTAGTTACAAAAAATAGAAATGATAGATTTAAATTTAAAGTACCTACCTTGCGGAACATTGTCAAAACGGCACCCTATATGCATGATGGAAGATTTAAATCCTTAGATGAAGTCTTAAATCATTATAACAATGGTGGAAATGATGGTTTTAATGTTAGTCCCAATGTCAGAAAATTAAATCTTACGGAAAAGGATAAGCAAGATCTGATTGCATTTTTACATACATTGACAGATTTATATTCCTGGGAAAAAATAAATTCAGAGAAAACTTATTAGGTATTATCCTGGTTTTTATTAAAAATGCTGGTTTATGAATGATAAGCTATTTTTATTCATCTTGACAATGGTTATTTTTTCATTCGTTTCATGTAAAAAAGAACCTGAAGTATGTGCCGATTGCCTGGAGGATGTAGCCTTTAAAAATGCTGTTTATGATTCTACCCCTTTTGTTTTAAATATACCCGCCTGGTTGCCCAAACCTATAATACCTGCTGATAATTCATTGACTATTAAAGGGGTCGCATTAGGTAGAAGATTGTTTTATGACCCAATTTTATCAAAAGACAGCACCCAGTCATGTGCGTCTTGTCATACATTGGAAAAATCCTTTACGGATGGATTACCTTTAAGTAAAGGAGAAAAAGGTATGCTTGGCAAAAGAAATAGCATGGCATTGGTAAATCTTGCATACAACACTCGTGGTTTTTTTTGGGATGGAAGAGTTAACTCATTGGAATTGCAGGTTCTACATCCAATTGAAGATCCCCTGGAGATGAATAATAAGATTCAGGAAGTAGAAATCAGACTTAGAAGAAGCAAGACTTATCCCCAATGGTTTAAAGAGGCATTTGGTATAAATGCTAAAAATGAAATAACAATTGATTTATTAGCAAAAGCTATTGCACAATTTGAAAGAACTTTAATCAGTGGAAACGCCAGATATGATCAGGTGATTTGGGGTCAAAAAGGATTTCCCTCAGAAGAAGAGGCAAGAGGAATTGAACTATTTTTCATTGAATTTGCTGGAAATCTTCAACATCCTGGTTGTAGTCACTGTCATTTTAATCCCTTATTTACAGATAATCAATTTAGAAATAATGGACTTGATTACGTTGCTTCTTTGCTCGATTTTAAAGATCCGGGCAGAAGATTAGTTACACAGAATATAAATGATAGCGGGAGATTCAGAGTTCCAACATTAAGAAATATCGCTTTAACCGCACCATATATGCATGATGGCCGATTTAAGACTTTGGAAGAAGTGTTGGCACATTATGAAAAAGGTGGCCATGGTGTCATTAATGAAGATCCTAATTTATTGCCATTCAAACTTTCTGATAGAGATAAAAAGGATTTAATCTCCTTTATGAATATGTTAACGGATACTACTTTCCTAAATAATAAAAATTTTTCTAACCCATTTTAGAAAAAATAAAACTTTAATTTTCACAAATTATAAATTAAATAATTGTAAAACAATTTATTGTAATAAATAAATAGTTAAATAATTTTCACATTGTGTATATTTTGTACTTTGCACCGGTATATTTTAGGTTCATATTTGTATTGTCAAAAGGGCTTTGAGAGATTCTCAAAAAATTAAAAACGAAAACCACATAAGTGGCTAAGATATAAGAATCCTGGATTGGGATTCTAATGATTTATGTTCATGGGATTATACTTTGGTCAATAAGTCGTGCTATTATTTATAGCGCGACTTATTTTTTTTTTTGCCTGTCAATGCTAAAAATTAAAGAGGATGCATTCAAAATTAACATCTTCATTTGCTTAATTTGTGGCCTCAATAAAATAATAATTAATACGAAATCAATAAGTTATATTTAAATTAAATTAAATAACTGTTTGCCATTTCGCGATGTATATATAGCAATTTACGTATGATAAAAAAATATAAATTATTCATTTTCAAATATATATGAATATTTTATGATTAAATAAATGTGTTTATCCGGGTCAAAAAACTTGACTAATACCTGAGAAAGTCCTTTTTTTACAAGGTGAAAAGTTCCCCCAAACCTCAAATTAATATTAAATTATTGATTTGTAATGCTTTAACTTTATGATTCGTTCAAAAACCCCCTTCATTTTATTTATTTATCTTTGGTTTCCATTCTGGGTACACTGTCAGTCCATTTCTGTTCAGTTCTCGGGAACTCAACCTACCTGCTACAGTTTACCAACTGGAAAAGTAGTGGCAATTCCTGTAGGTGGAACGCTTCCATATTCCTACAAGTGGAATACTGGATCGACAGGTTCTGAGATTACCAATGTATTGGCTGGTTCATATTCTGTTACCGTTACAGATGCTTTGAACAGGTCTGCAACTGGAACGTATGTTTTGACTGAGCCTCCTAAGTTAAGTGTAAAAATGGAAAGGATTGTATGTGGCAATCCTACTACGGTTAAAGCAGTGGTTACAGGTGGGGTTGCACCCTATACCTATGCCTGGGATACTGGTTCTACCTTTGATACAACTATCATAAATGAAGAGAAAAAGTATTGTGTTTCAGTAACAGATAGCAGGTTATGTGGAAATATTTCCTGCGAGCCCATCATCATAACACCAATGGTTGTAGCCATTGATGCTAAAAATATTTCTTGTAATAGTTATCAGGACGGACAATTGGTGGCATCTGCAGGAGGTGGTTTACAACCATACACTTATAAATGGAGTAACGGTCAATCTACAAAAGAAATCAGGAATCTGGCAGCTGGTGTATATACAGTAACCATTTCAGAAAAGGGTGGATGTTCTATCACTTCCCGAGCAACAGTTGCTGAACCATTAAAATTAAGTGTTCCTCTAAATATTACACAACCTTCCTGTTCAGGTGAATCAACAGGGAGGATTATTGCACAGCCAACCGGGGGAAATTTACCTTACAGGTATTCATGGAGTACCGGCAGTTCTTCCTCTTCCTTAAACTTTTTAGCAGCTGGTTCCTATTCCTTGACTGTTGTGGATGCTAAAGGTTGTAATGCAATGATAACGACTAATCTTCAAAGTCAGTCTGCAATAAATCTATTTACAACCAGTAAAGCGGAAACCTGTTTAGGGATGGGCGACGGGGAATTGAGAGTAAGCCCGGTTGGTGGCGTAGGACCGTACCGTTTCAAATGGAATTCAGGGGAATCAGATAGTTTGATCAAACTGAAAGTTACCGGGAATTATATTGTAACTGTAACAGATGCACTGGGATGTGTCAAATCAGCAAATGTATTGATGACGGCGGCGGCCTCTGCGCTAATCATTGATGTCACAAGGAGTGGAATAAATTGCAATGGTGCTTCCAGTGGAAGTTTACAACTAAAAATACAAGGTGGTCAAGCTCCATTTAGCATACAATGGAATACAGGTGCAACCACCTCTGAAATCTTTAATTTAAAGGCAGGCAACTATACGGCTACAATTACAGATGCCATCGGTTGTAAGCAGGTCATTCAGGAATCAATTAATCAATCACCTCCAATCTTACTGGATATTAGTGGTGATGATCAGATTTGCGGAAATGCCACCAATGCAAGACTCAGAACAACGGTAACGGGTGGCGCTTTACCTTATACCTATCAATGGTCAAATGGGCGAACTGGTCCTAATCCGGATAACATGGGTGCTGGCATGCATTATTTAACCTTAACAGATGCAAATAAATGTCGTATTACCGATAGTTTTTTTATTGCTAAATTACCCGTTCCTTTAATCACCCTGGTTGGAAATAAAATTGTATGTAATAACGGTAAAGGTAATCTTAATGCGGTTGTTACAGGGTCACCGGGTCCATATCTTTATGCCTGGAGTAATGGTCAGACAGGCGCTGCAGTTGGAAATTTAAACACCGGATTTTATTCCCTGACCGTTGAAGACGCAAATAGATGCACATCTGTTGAATTTTTTCAGATTTCGGTGGTTGATTCATTAAAACCGGTTTTAACCATTCAGCCACCCAGATGTAAAGGTGAATTAAATGGTCTTATTTCTGTTAATCAGATTAACGGTGGAAATGCACCCTATAACTATAAATGGAATAATGGGAGTACCTTAGCTTCAAGGGAAAATCTTGGAACCGGGAATTATGCGCTTACAATCACTGATAGGAACGGATGTGAATTCATCAGGAATTTTCCCTTGCTGGATGCAGATATTGCATTGACTGTCAATCCTTTAATTACAGATGTCTTGTGTGGTGTTCAAGGTACCGGTGCTGTGAATCTTCAAGTCTCCGGAGGGATAACCCCTTATCAGCACCGATGGTCAGATGGATCGTTATCCGGAAACAGACTAAACCTCAGGAGTGGTCTTTATATTGTAACCGTAACGGATGCTTATGGATGTCCTGTTTCAAAAAATATCAATATTAACGATCCCGGGAATCCTGTATGTAATATTGCAGTTACTAAACCGGTTAGTTACCCCAGTCTGAATAATGGGGAAGCTCAGGTTGCTCCCAGTGGTGGTATTGCCCCCTATACCGTTCAATGGAGCAACGGCCAGGTTGGATATAAGTCTGTGAATCTGGAAAATAAAGTGTATCAAATTACCTTGACGGATGCGAAAGGTTGTATTACTAACTGTTCAGTAAATCCGGAAATTTCAAATTCACTGGTGGGTGATTATGTCTGGTTTGATAGTAATCTTGATGGCTTGCAATCACCTGGTGAGCAAGGTGTTCCTAATGTAGAAGTTTTTATTACGAGACTAGATACTTTTGTTGAAAGATTTTCAGTTACCCGCACAGATGCATCTGGAAAATATTTTTTTCCAGTTCCACCCGGTCAATATAAAATTACTTTTGCGGTGCCACCAGGTATGGTTTTAACTAAACCCAATGAGTTTTCTGCCAATGATTCACTGGATAGTGATGCTGATAGAAAATCCAGGATGACAGCCCCTTTTGTAGTAACTAAAGGTACTGCCAATTTTGCTTTTGATGCCGGATTAATTCCAGCTCCTCAGGCACTGACAACTAATACCATCTGCCTGAATAATGCTACCCAAACAGGTAATGGTCAATTTCAATCTACCCTTGAAATAAGAAATGAAGTGAGTGGTCAGATTTGGAGAATTTTGAATCCGGTAGGTATTTATGACCAATTTAGCCTTCCTACCCCTAATCAACCCCGGTTAATAGACCAGAATACGATAGTGCCGGAAGTCCAGCCTGGTTTGTATCAATATAAATTCAGACATGTAGATGGTAAAAACTACTCGGCTTTAGTTACAAATGGGACAGATACCTTATTATTTCAAGGCGGTACGGCCTATCCGGAAATTCCTATCACGAATCTCCCATTGTCTCAGTTAAGTTTATGTGAAAATGGAGGTTCATTTAAATTTAATCTTGATACCGCTGTGCTGGGAAGTTTAAATATCACTTTAAATGGAAAATTAATTACAGAAATTAATCCTGCAGAACTTGGAAAAGGTACTTATAATCTGGAAATTAATTATAATACTGGTCTGTTACAGGAATGTATTACTGTTTTGGATTTAAATGTGGTAGTTCAGAAAGATAGTTGTTTGGCAAAATTAGGCGATAGAGTCTGGCATGATTTAAATCAAAATGGTATTCAAAATCAGGGTGAGCCGGGTTTGGTTGGTGTTCAGGTTATTTTATCTGTTATTGAGGGAAATAAAATTCGGGAAATGGATACAACCTATACAGATAGCACTGGTATGTATATGTTTAATGTCCCGTCCGGTAAATATAAGCTGACTTTTGCTAAACCAAATCCTGATTATGCCCCTACCTCATGGCTAAGAGGAACCGACAAAAACCTGGATAGTGACATGAGTCCATTCACAATGATGACTGAATTCATCACTATTGATACAGGGGTTAACCGGATGGATATTGACGCTGGTTTCTTTTTAGAATGCAAAAATGTTACATCGGGAGGTGAAATTGGATATAACCAGCTAATTTGTGGTCCGGGGAATGATCCTGTAAAAATAGTAAATATACTGAGTCCTTCAGGCGTTGTTGGTGATCTTGAATATCTTTGGATGTACACCACCGATAGGGCACTGACCTTTGATATGAATCTGTTTAGCCCTGTTCCAAATTCTGATTCACCTGAGTTTGATCCGGGACCTTTATATCAAACAACCTATTATGCCCGTTGTGTGAGGAAAAGAGGTTGTTATGGATTTTTGGAATCTAATGTGGTAAAGGTGGAAGTAGGAAATAGGGCGACTGTAAAAGTAGTCAGTTCGCCAACGCTATGTTTAAATGCAAATAATTTCCTTGAGGTTCAGACCAGCACCTCTTCTGCACAGATTACCTGGGAATTAGGTACTGGTTTTCAATCCTCTGTTGCTTATGGTTCGAAACCTAATGTTCGGTTTACCGGTGTCGGAACATTTTCATTTAAAGTAATTGTGGTTGAACGGGAGTGTACGGTTTCTTTAAACAGTTCTGTTACAGTAACAAATAATCCGACGTATTGTCCTTCTGTAAATGATCTGGAAACTATGGCAATTGAGGCAGAAGTAATGCCAGGGCTTGATGTAAAAGTCAGTTGGAGAAGTAAATCATCCGCCTACATTCCAACATATACAATTGAGCGTTCGATGGATGGCATTCATTTTACCAGACTGGTTGATAAGAGATTACCTGTCATGGAAGTAGATAATATGAAATATTTTGAATTTGTTGATAAGCCTGAAAAAATGGGTTTACATTTCTACAGGGTTAAAATGAAACAGGAAGATGGGTCAATGTTACCCTCAAATATTGAGAAGATTATGCTCATGGATAAACCGGATATGAAAATGATGGCTTTCCCCAATCCGGTCAATGATATATTACATGTGGAATATTATCTGGTAACTCAGGAAAATATTGAGATTTCAATATTTGATGCCAATGGATTAAAAGTTAGGGACTGGCATTTTCCACCAGGTCCTGCTGCTTCTCGTGCCTTAAACGTCAAGGACCTTTCTCCTGGCGTGTATGCCCTCAGAATTGTCTCGGGTTCA
>Ga0255182_1000807_pt1 | contig 18458 bp, 18 predicted proteins | sample Atl_UVDOM_RepA_8_FD_188420 | JGI IMG/M metagenome (GOLD analysis project Ga0255182, IMG submission 188420) | Freshwater microbial communities from Altamaha River, Georgia, United States - Atl_UVDOM_RepA_8d | ecosystem: Environmental > Aquatic > Freshwater > River | place: USA: Georgia...
CCCCGGGTGGATCAGGCGCAGGGCTTCATCGATCTCCTTGAGCTTGTACGCCGCCCGCGAGCGAAAGCCCTCTTTCTGGGCCTGGCGCACGTACGGATCGGTGACATGGTCGTTCAGCCACGCCTTGTTGATTTTTTTGCTTTTGCTTTTGACTTTCATGGCTGGGATAATACGTAAATGCCTGCGATTCAACTCACCACCGCCGAACGGGCGGTCCAACGGGCCCATGCCCACCACCTCGACCCCGTCGTCATGATCGGCGGCGACGGCCTGACCGACGCCGTGATCAAGGAAACCGACTCCGCGCTCAAGGCGCACGGCCTGATCAAGGTGCGCGTGCTCGGCGACGACCGCGCTGCGCGCGAGGCCATCTTTGCCGAACTGTGCGACCGTCTCGATGCCGCCCCCATCCAGCACATCGGCAAGCTGCTGGTGCTGTGGCGGCCTGTGCCTGAAAAAGCCTCGGCGACCCAGGCCGAAGAACATCGCGGATCCGGTCTGCGCGAGGTCAAGATCCTCAAGTTCTCCAAGAGCGGCACTCGCCGCCCCGAGGTCAAGCGCGTGATGGTCAAGGGCAACGAGCGGGTCACGGCCGGCGGCCTGATCAAGCGGGCCAAGAAGCGCCAGGCGAGCAAGAAGCCCACTTGAGCGGCTGCTCGGACACCCTCTCGAAGCACAACGCCCCGCATGCGGGGCGTTTTTTCATCTGCGGCCGGCAGGTCTGGCCAGCGCTCAGGCCGACCGCAGACCCGTGAGGCGCCAGGCCAGCACCAGCACCAGCACCGCCTTGAGCCAGAACAGGGTGGCCGAAATGCCATGCAAGGCCCCAAATGACAGCGCGGTCGGCTCACCGGCCTTGGCGGCCTGGATCATCGGGTGCAGGGCGAAGTGGCCGAACACCGTCAGAAACAAGGCCCCGAGCACCAGCAGCAGGGCCGCCGACAGCGCCGAGCCCTGCCCGGAAGACTCGATCGCATCGCGCAGCCGCCGGCGCTCGAGCGCAAACATCAGGACCGCGAACCCCAGGCTGATGCGCGCCTCGATGGCGAAGATCTGGCCAGCCCCAGTGCCCGCGGCTGTGCGCTCCAGCACCGCGAACAGGCTGGGCGCGGCCACGCCGCCCACCGCGAGCAACAGCCCGGCCCACAGGCCGGCGAGCATCACTTGAAGTCGCAGCATGGTGGTGCGCCTCGGTGGCTCAGATGTAGCGAACTTCGATGATCTCGTAGTTGCGGTTGCCGCCCGGTGCCTGCACCACGGCGACATCGCCCGCTTCCTTGCCGATCAGGGCGCGGGCAATGGGCGAGCTGATCGAAATCAGCCCGTGCTTGAGGTCGGCCTCGTCGTCGCCCACGATCTGGTAGGTGACCACGTCGCCCGTGGCTTCGATTTCCATTTCGACCGTGGCGCCGAACACCACGCGGCCACCGGCGTCCAGCGACGACGGGTCGATGATCTGCGCGGCGGCCAGCTTGCCTTCGATTTCGTTGATGCGGCCTTCGATGAAGCCCTGCTTGTCCTTGGCCGCGTCGTACTCGGCGTTCTCGGACAGGTCACCCTGGGCGCGCGCTTCGGCAATCGCATTGACCACAGCCGGACGCTCGACGTGCTTGAGGCGGTGCAGTTCTTCCTTCAGCTTCTCGGCACCGCGCTTGGTGATGGGGATGGTGGACATGGGTGTCTCGCAAAATGAACTGAGCCGCCGCCCAAAAAACCACCGAGGGTGGTTGCCGGGCGCGGCCCATGTGTGTGAACCGGGTGATCGTCTGGATCGACGCCACCCGAAACGCCAGTTTAGTGCAGTTTGGCGTGCATCTCCTGCACCGAATACACCACCAGGTCGTCCTGGTGCTTGAGGGCCTCCACGGCGGCCTCGCAGCCGGCCATGGTGGTGTAGTAGGTGACGCGGTTGGCCAGAGCGGCCTGGCGGATGCTGCGCGAATCGGCAATGGCCGTGCGGGTTTCGTCCACGGTGGTGAACACCAGCTGGATCTCGCCGTTCTTGATGGCGTCGCTGATGTGCGGACGGCCGTCCTTGACCTTGTTCACCGGCTTGACGGGGATGCCTGCCGCGGCGATGGCTGCGGCCGTGCCCTTGGTGGCCACGACGCTGAAGCCGAGATCGATCAGGTCGCGCGCCACGGCCACCGCTCGGGCCTTGTCGCCGTCCTTCACCGAGATGCACACCGTGCCCTTGGTGGGCAGGCGCGAACCGGCACCCAGCTGCGACTTGAGCATGGCTTCACCGAAGGTCTCGCCCACGCCCATGACTTCGCCGGTGGAGCGCATTTCAGGGCCCAGCACCGGGTCAACGCCCGGGAACTTGTTGAACGGGAAGACGGCTTCCTTGACGGTGAAGTACGGCGGCACGACTTCGCGCGGGGCCTTGCCGTCAGGCGACTTCTGCGTGGCCAGCTTCTGGCCGGCCATGCAGCGCGCGGCGATCTTGGCCAGGGGCTGACCGGTGGCCTTCGACACGTAGGGCACGGTGCGCGACGCACGCGGGTTCACTTCCAGCACATACACCGTGGCGTCGTTCAAGCCCTTGGTGACATCGCCCTGGATGGCGAACTGAACGTTCATCAGCCCGACCACGTTCAGGGCCTTGGCCATGACGGCGGTCTGGCGGCGCAGCTCATCCTGCAGCTCGGCGCTCAGGGTGTAGGGCGGCAGCGAGCAGGCCGAGTCGCCCGAGTGGACGCCCGCTTGCTCGATGTGCTCCATGATGCCGCCGATCATCACATCGACGCCATCGCTGATGCAGTCGACGTCGACTTCGACCGCGTCGTTGAGGAAGCGGTCCAGCAGCACGGGCGACTTTTCGGACACCCGCACGGCTTCACGCATGTAGCGCTCGAGGTCCTTGTCGCCATGAACGATTTCCATGGCGCGGCCGCCCAGCACGTAGCTGGGGCGCACCACCAGCGGGTAGCCGATTTCGTTGGCCAGCTTGATGGCCTCGTCTTCGGCACGTGCGGTGCGGTTGGGCGGCTGCTTCAGGCCCAGCTTGTGCAGCAGGGCCTGGAAGCGTTCGCGGTCTTCGGCGATGTCGATGCTGTCCGGCGTGGTGCCGATGATGGGCACGCCATTGGCTTCCAGATCGAGCGCGAGCTTGAGCGGGGTCTGGCCGCCGTACTGCACGATCACGCCGACCGGCTTTTCCTTGTCCACGATTTCCAGCACGTCTTCCAGCGTCACGGGCTCGAAGTACAGGCGATCGGAGGTGTCGTAGTCGGTGGAAACGGTTTCCGGGTTGCAGTTGACCATGATGGTCTCGTAGCCGTCTTCGCGCATGGCGAGGGCGGCGTGGACGCAGCAGTAGTCGAACTCGATGCCCTGGCCGATGCGGTTCGGGCCACCGCCCAGCACCATGATCTTCTTCTTGTCGGTGGGTTCGGCTTCGCACTCGCCGCCTTCGGTCTCGTAGCACGAGTACATGTAGGCGGTTTGCGTGGCGAACTCGGCCGCGCAGGTGTCCACGCGCTTGTAGACCGGGCGCACATTCAGCGCATGGCGGGCCTTGCGCACGGCGTGCTGGTCGGTGCCCATCAGCTTGGCGATGCGGCGGTCCGAGAAGCCCTTTTGCTTCAGGTAACGCACCTCGGCAGCCGACAGTGTTTCCAGCTTGCGGGTCTTGATCTGCTCTTCGGTCTTGATGATGTCTTCGATCTGGGCCAGGAACCAGGGGTCGACCTTGGTTTCTTCGAAGACTTCGTCCAGGCTCATGCCCAGGCGGAAGGCATCGCCCAGGAACAGAATGCGCTCGGGACCGGGCGTGCCGATCTCTTCGATCACTTCGTCCTTGTCGTTGCTGCGCTCGGTCAGGCCATCGATGCCGGTTTCCAGGCCACGCAGGGCCTTCTGGAACGATTCCTGGAAGGTACGGCCCATGGCCATCACTTCGCCCACCGACTTCATCTGGGTGGTCAGGCGCGAGTCAGCCGCGGGGAACTTCTCGAAAGCGAAACGCGGGATCTTGGTGACCACGTAGTCGATCGAGGGCTCGAACGAGGCCGGGGTGGCGCCGCCGGTGATGTCGTTCTTCAGCTCGTCGAGGGTGTAACCCACCGACAGCTTGGCCGCGATCTTGGCGATCGGGAAGCCGGTGGCCTTCGAAGCCAGGGCCGACGAACGCGACACGCGGGGGTTCATTTCGATCACGATCATCCGGCCGTTGTCGGGGTTGATCGAGAACTGCACGTTCGAGCCGCCGGTTTCCACGCCGATTTCGCGCAGGATGGCGATGGAGGCGTTGCGCAGCAGCTGGTATTCGCGGTCGGTCAGGGTCTGGGCAGGGGCCACGGTGATGGAGTCACCGGTGTGGATGCCCATCGGGTCCAGGTTTTCGATCGAGCACACGATGATGCAGTTGTCCGCCTTGTCGCGGACCACTTCCATCTCGTATTCCTTCCAGCCGATCAGCGATTCTTCAATCAGCAGCTCGTTGGTGGGCGACAGGTCGATGCCGCGCTTGCAGATTTCTTCGAACTCTTCGGCGTTGTAGGCGATGCCACCACCGGTGCCACCCAGCGTGAAGCTGGGGCGGATCACCATGGGGAAGCCCGAGCCGCCGATTTCGGCCTGGATGCGCTTTTGCACCGCCCAGGCCTCTTCCAGCGTGTGGGCGATGCCCGACTTCGCGGAGTCCAGACCGATCTTGGTCATGGCTTCCTTGAACTTCTGGCGGTCTTCGGCCTTTTCGATCGCGTGCTCGTTGGCACCGATCATCTCGACCTTGTACTTGTCGAGCACGCCATGCTTGTGCAGGTCGAGCGCGCAGTTCAGCGCGGTCTGGCCACCCATGGTGGGCAGGATCGCGTCAGGACGTTCCTTGGCGATGATGCGCTCGACCACCTGCCAGGTGATGGGCTCGATGTAGGTGACGTCGGCCGTGTTCGGGTCGGTCATGATGGTCGCAGGGTTGCTGTTGACCAAGATGACCTTGTAGCCCTCTTCGCGCAGGGCCTTGCAGGCCTGGGCGCCGGAGTAGTCGAATTCACAGGCCTGGCCGATGATGATCGGGCCGGCGCCAATGATGAGGATGCTCTTGATGTCGGTGCGCTTTGCCATTTATTTCTTCTCCGCCTGTGCAGTGGTCATCAGCGACACGAAGCGGTCGAACAGATACGCGATGTCATGCGGGCCCGGCGAAGCTTCCGGGTGACCCTGGAAGCAGAACGCGGGTTTGTCGGTGCGGGCCAGGCCCTGCAGCGTGCCGTCGAACAGCGAGATGTGTGTGGCGCGCAGGTTGGCGGGCAGCGACTTCTCGTCCACGGCGAAACCATGGTTCTGGCTGGTGATGCTGACGCGGCCGGAATCGAGGTCCTTCACGGGGTGGTTGCCGCCGTGGTGGCCGAACTTCATCTTGAAGGTCTTGGCGCCCGAGGCCAGGGCCATGATCTGGTGACCCAGGCAGATGCCGAAGGTCGGGATGCCGGTCTCGATCAGCGTCTTGGCCGCGGCGATGGCGTAGTCGCAAGGCTCCGGGTCGCCAGGGCCGTTGGACAGGAAGATGCCATCCGGGTTGTGCTTGAGCACGTCGGCGGCGGGCGTCTTGGCGGGCACCACGGTGACCTTGCAGCCGCGCTCGGCCAGCATGCGCAGGATGTTGCGCTTGACGCCGAAGTCATAGGCGACCACGTGGAACCGAGGGGCCGTCTGCTTTCCAAAGCCGGGCTTGCCGCCCAGTTCGGGGTTGGACAGCTTCCATTCGGTCTCGTCCCACACGACGGTGTCACCGCGGGTGACAACCTGGGCCAGGTCCTGGCCGGCCATGCTGGGCGCGCCCTGGGCCTTGGCCACGGCGTCGGCCACGATCTCGGTCGTGATGGCCTGACCGGCCGGCAGGGCCACGATGCAGCCGTTCTGGGCACCCTGGGTGCGCAGCAGGCGCGTCAGCTTGCGGGTGTCGATGTTGGCGATGCCCACCGTGCCCTCGTCCTGCAGGTACTGCGACAGGGTGCGCGTCTGGCGGAAGTTGGACGTGCGGATGGGCAGGTCCTTGATGATCAGACCAGCGGCATGGATCTTCAGGGCTTCGACGTCTTCACCGTTGACGCCGTAGTTGCCGATGTGCGGATACGTCAGGGTGACGATCTGCCGGCAGTAGCTGGGGTCGGTGAGGATTTCCTGGTAGCCGGTGATGGAGGTGTTGAACACCACTTCACCGACCGTGTGACCGGAGGCTCCGATCGAAGCGCCTTGAAAAACCGTGCCGTCTGCGAGGGCCAGAAGAGCTTGGGGCAGTACGGGCAGCACGGGTAATTTCTCCGTTGTTGTGCGCGCCCAGCTCTGCCCTCGTCGTCGCGTCGCGCAGCGTGAAAAATCGTTGCGCGCACAAGACGAGACCGAGTCCAGTAGGGGAAACGTGTCGGGTTTCGCTAGGCGGGGGTGGTTGCGGGTAAACCTGTAGAGTATAACCCATCCTGACGCACCACGCTTGTGCCACCCTGCACGCCCCCCCCTGCGCCACAAGGAGCCCCCCATGAAAGGCGACCCCAAGGTCATCGAACACCTCAACGCCCAGCTCAAGAATGAACTGACGGCCACCAACCAGTACTTTCTGCATTACCGGATGCTCAAGCACTGGGGCCTCGACAAGCTGGCCCGCAAGGAATACGAAGAATCCATCGGCGAGATGAAGCACGCCGACAAGCTGATGGAGCGCATCTTCATGCTCGACGGCCTGCCGAACCTGCAGGACCTGGGCAAGCTGCTGATCGGCGAAGACGTGCCCGAACTGCTGCAGTGCGACCTCAAGCTGGAATCCGGCGCCCAGCAAACCATCAAGGACGGCATCGCCTACTGCGAATCGGTGCGGGACTATGTGTCGCGCGACCTGCTGCAGCACATCCTCGATGACACCGAAGAGCACATCGATTTCCTCGAGACCCAGATCGACCTGATCGACAAGGTCGGCCTGCCGAACTACCTGCAGTCGATGATGGGCGACCCGAGCTGACCGACCTCAGGCGCCGGGCGGCGCACGCCCCCTGATCGGGTGGGGCCTTGGCTATTGACTGCGAATCGTTCCTATTTGAGAATGATTCCTGTTGCAAACAACCGCCTGGTGCCTCGTCCATGATCGTCTGCGTCTGCCGCCGTGTCTCCGACCGCGACATCACCCGCCACGCTCGATCGGGCTGCGGGAGCTTTGACGAGTTGCAGATGGACACCGGCGTGGCCACCTGCTGCGGCCAGTGCGAGAGCTGTGCGCGTGACATCTTTCACAAGGCGCAAGAACCCCTGACCGCCCATTGCGACAGCGGCATGCCTCGGGCCCACATCCCCATCAGCCTGCACGTCTGACCGGCCGGCTGCCCTCAATTCCGACCCTCAACCCAGGCCGCTTTGTGCCGAAATCCCTTGTGCGGGTTCGCATCGTCGCGAACGCCGACTCGGGGGACACATGGCTTCTTTCTTCTTCATCGACGACCACCCGGCACGCGCCGGCCAGAAGAACCGCCAGCACATGGCGCCGACGCAGGCCGTGCCCGTCCAGGCGCGCCCTCATCAGACCGCCCCTCACCCCCTGAACGAAACAGCGGAGGCCGACTGGGCCCCAAGCTCGACATTCCGCAAGGAAGTTCAACCTCCGTCCCTGTTCGCGCGCTCCCAGCCGCGCTGGCGGCAGTGGATCGCGACCGCCTGGCACTGGCTGTGGGACGACGAAGACCTCGAGGACCACCCGCGGGTGCTCCAGGGCCTCAACCAGGTCAAGACCGAGTTCCTGGCCGTGGTCTGGGACCTGCAGTCCTACACCGCGACGCACACCCGGGAATCGATCGGCCGCGCCCGCTCATTGCGCGAACTCTGGCATCTGCGCGCCGATCTGTTCCGCGTCATCGCCATCCACCGCGGCCAGGCAGAAGCCCAGCGGCGGCTGTCCGGGCTGGATCGGCACTTTCCCGTTCGCATCACCGCAGGACAGACCCCGGCCGGCAAGGTGTCGGACTGGTGACATCACGGCCGCCGCCCGGCGGCTCTGCGCAACATCGCCGCCCTGCCCCCGCCCAGGGTTGCACAACCGTTGCACAATCTGGGGCTGACACCGGTACGCCCCATGAACATCATCATCCTGGACGACTATCAGGACGCCGTCCGCAAGCTGAAGTGCGCCAGCAAGCTCGACGGCCTGCAGGCCAAGGTCTTCACCAACACCGTCAAGGGCACCGGCCAGCTGGCCGTGCGGCTGCGTGATGCCGAAGCCCTGGTGCTGATCCGGGAGCGCACCCACTTCCCTCGCACCCTGCTCGAAAAGCTGCCCAAGTTGCGGCTGATCTGCCAGACCGGCTCGAACTGCAGCCACATCGACCTCGAAGCCTGCTCCCGCCTGGGCATCGCCGTGGCCACGGGCGGCAGCTCGCCCGTGGCCACGGCCGAACTCACCTGGGCCCTGGTGATGGCCGCCATGCGGCGACTGCCCCAGTACATCGGAAACCTCAAGCACGGCGCGTGGCAGCAATCGGGCCTCAAGGCTGCGTCGATGCCGGCCAACTTCGGCCTGGGCATGGTGCTCAAGGGCAAAACCTTCGGCATCTGGGGCTATGGCCGCATCGGGCGGATCGTGGCCGGCTATGCCAAGGCGTTCGGCATGCACGTGACCGTCTGGGGCAGCGATGCGTCGCGCGCCCAGGCCCAGGCGGACGGCTGCATCCCGGCCCCCACCCGCGAGGCGTTCTTCGAAGCTTGCGACGTGCTGAGCCTGCACCTGCGGCTGAGCGACACCACGCGCGGACTGATCCGCCTGGAAGACCTGACCCGCATGAAACCCACGGCCTTGCTGGTCAACACGTCTCGCGCCGAACTGCTGGAGGACAACGCCCTGGTGGCCGCGCTGAACCGGGGGCGCCCCGGCATGGCGGCTGTGGACGTCTTCGAGAGCGAACCCATCCTGCAGGGCCACCCCTTGCTGCGGCTCGAAAACGCCGTCTGCACGCCCCACATTGGTTTTGTCGAGCAGGACTGCTACGAGCAGTACTTCGGTGCGGCGTTCGAGAACCTGCTGAGCTTCATCGCCGGCAACCCCACGAACATCGTCAATCCGGAAGCCCTGCGCGTGCAGCACTGACACCGGCCGATGGAAGCCGAACGCGCCCTGTCGCGGCACGACCTCGACCGTGCCAAGTGGGCCCTGCTGCTGGGCAATTTCGTCATCGGCTGCGGCGTCATGGTCGTGGGCGGTACGCTCAATGACCTGACGCGCGACCTGCAGATCTCGGTGACCGAAGGGGGCCACCTGATTGCCATCGCCGCGGTGATGATGGGGGTGGGTGCGCCAGTGCTGGCTACCCTGGTGGCCGGCATGGACCGGCGGCGGCTGCTGGCCCTGGCGATGCTGTGGTACGCACTGGGTCACGCGCTGTGTGCGCTGGCACCGTCCTACCCCTGGTTGTGGCCGGTGCGGGCCCTGACGGTGCTGTCAGCGGCCGTGTTCACCCCCCAGGCGGCGGCCACGATGGGCTTCATGAGCACACCGGCGCACCGTGGGCGCTCCATCACCTTCGTGTTCATGGGCTGGTCAATCGCCTCGGTGATCGGTATGCCCATGGCCGCCTGGATCGGCGAGCGGCTGGGCTGGCGCGTGGCCATGGGTGTCGTGGCTGTGGGCGCCGTGCTGGCGGCCTGGCAGGTCTGGCGCAGCGTGCCTCGGGGCATCCGACCGCCGGCATTGTCGTGGCGCTCCTGGGGCAAGGTGCTCAAGTCCCCCCTGCTGATGGCGGTGGTGGCCGTCACGGGCCTGCAAAGCGCCGGGCAGTTCACGGTGCTGGCCTACGGCGCCCCCTTGTTCAAGAACGCCTTTGGCGCCAACCCGGAGCAGATCAGCCTGATGTTCGGCTACTTTGGCGCGCTGGCCCTCGCCGGCAACCTGCTGCTCAACCGCATTGTCGATCGTGTGGGTGCAGCGAGGGTCGTGTCCGTCACGCTGGCACTGATGCTGCTGAGCCTGCTGACCTGGCCACTGGGCTACAGCCTGCCGACCATTGCCCTGGTGATGCTGCCGTGGGCTTTCAGCGGCTTTGCGACCAACTCGGGGCAGCAGGCCCGCCTGGGCGGACTGTCACCTCGGCTCGCACCCGCCCTGATGGCGCTCAACACATCGGCCATCTACCTGGGCCACGCCGTGGGGGCCTCAGGCGGCGGTTGGGTGCTTGACAACGCGGGCGGCTATGCAGCCCTGCACTGGCCGGGTGCCTGCTGGATGGTGCTGGCCCTGCTCGTCAGCCTGTGGGCCCAGCGCGAGCAGGCACGACGGTTGGCCGAGGGGCGGCCGGCCACGGGTTGAAGCGCCAGTCCCCACCGATCCGATCAGCGCGGGTCTTCGAAGAACACGTAGGTCGAATAGTCGGACACTTCAAAGTACACCCGCTTCTCGTCCGGATCGACCTGGTTGTTCAGGTTGGCATCGAGCACGCCGTAGCCGTAGCGGTAGGCCCGCGGGTTGGCGTCGGACGTGCCCAGCGCGGTGCTGAGCTTGTCGATGCGCAGGAACCGCTTGACCACCTGGTTGCCCGCGTACACCTCGAGCACGCCATCGGTGCCCGTCCAGTTCTGAATGTCGCGCTTGATCTGGTTCTGCTGCTCCTGGGTGCAGGCAGCCAGAACGAGCACAGAGAGCAGGACTGCGCAACAGGTCGACGGCTTCATCGTGGTGGACATGCAGGGATCTCCTTCGGGGGCATGGACGATGGCCGTTGTCAGCCGGCCGCGACGGTGTCGCCAACACCTCGCTGACGGCGTGCTTCGTAGAGGCACACCCCGCTGGCCACCGACACGTTGAGGCTCTCCACGGCCCCCATCATCGGGATGCTGACCAGGGCGTCGCAGTGCTTGCGTGTGAGCTGTCGCATGCCCGAGCCTTCAGCACCCAGGACCAGGGCCGTCGGCGTTCGCAGATCGGCCTGGTACAGGGTGGCCGGCGCGTCGTCTGACGTGCCGATCACCCAGATGTCGCGCTCCTTGAGTTCACCCAGGGTGCGCGCCAGATTGGTGACCATGAAATACGGCATGGTCTCTGCGGCACCGCTGGCCACCTTGGCCACGGTGGCGTTGATACCCACGGCGTGGTCCTTGGGGGCAATCACGGCGTGGGCACCAGCGCCGTCGGCCACGCGCAGGCATGCGCCCAGATTGTGCGGATCGGTGATGCCGTCGAGCACCAGGAGCAACGGCGGTTCCTGCAGGCTGTCGAGCAGATCGTCGAGCGAGCGGGCGGCGCTGAGGGCATCGACGCGCGCGGCCACACCCTGGTGTCGATGGGTACCGCACAGCTTTTGCAGGCGGTCGTCATCGACCTCGATCACCGGCACCCCGGCCTCGGCCGCGCGAGCCACGAACTGGCGCATGCGCTGGTCGCGCCGAGTGGCATCAACAAACAGTTCGCGGATCGATTGGGGCGCGACCTTCAGCCGCACGGTGACGGCATGAAAGCCGAACAGCAGTTTTTGACTCATGGGGCCGGATGGTACGCCACCTCGCTGAGCGTGCCCGCCGCAATGCGCACCTGGCGCTCGCACCGCTGCGCCAGGGCCGGGTCGTGGGTGACGAGCACCAGGGCCGTCCCGGCCTCCCGGTTGAGCTCGAACATGAGGTCAATGATGGCCTCGCCCGTGGCGTGATCCAGGCTGCCGGTGGGCTCGTCGGCCATCAGGATGTCAGGCCTCATGACAAAGGCCCTGGCCAGGGCCACACGCTGCTGCTCGCCGCCCGACAGCACGGCGGGCTTGTGCATGAGCCGCTCGCCCAGGCCCACGCGCTGCAGCATGGCCTGCGCCAGCTCCCTCGCCTTGCGTTCACCCCGCAGCTCCAGCGGCATCATCACATTTTCGAGGGCGCTGAGGTGCCCGATCAACTGGAAGTTCTGGAACACGAAACCCACGTGAGCCGCCCGGTGCGCCGCGCGCTGGTCTTCGTCCATGCCCGCAAACAGGGGCCGCCCGCACAGCCACACCTCGCCGGCCGTGGGCGTGTCGAGCCCGGCGATCAGCGACAACAGGGTGCTCTTGCCCGAGCCGGACGCCCCGACCACGGCCAGGGTTTCGTGAGCCCTCAACGACACGTTGACATCGCGCAGGATCGACAATGTGCCCGAACTGTCCTGCACGGCCTTGGCCAGGTGTTGAACTTTGAGGACTTCCTGTGCCTCAGAGCCGGGGTCCGGTGGATTCACTGTCATGCGTATGCAAGCCTTGCGTGTTGGGCCCCTGGGGCCCGAAGACCCTCACTCTACGACAGCCGTGGCGCCCTGCGCACCCGCGGGGTTTACGCCTTCTCGCCGGCAATGGCTGCTGGCCATCGCACTGAGTGCGACCCTGGCGTCCTGGCCCGCCCCTCCGGCGCACGCGGCCACGCGCACCGGCACATCAAAGGCGCCCGGCCCGACGACCATCCTGATCGTGGGTGACAGCCTGTCGGCCGAATATGGCCTGGCCCGCGGCACGGGCTGGGTGGCCTTGCTGACCCGGCGGGTCGCGTCGCGGCCCGACACGCGCGTCGTCAATGCGAGCATCAGCGGCGAAACCACGTCGGGTGGGTTGACCCGTCTGCCCGCCCTGCTGCGCCAGCACCGCCCGACACATGTCGTGATCGAACTGGGCGCCAACGACGCCTTGCGGGGCCTGCCGATCGCTTCGACCCGCTCGAACCTGACGCGCATGGTGCAGCAAAGCCGGGCCATGGGCGCACGCGTCGTGCTGGTGGGCATGATGCTGCCCCCTAACTTCGGCAAACGTTATGCCGAGGATTTCGCGGCGGTGTTCCCCGCCGTGGCCAAAGCGGAATCGACGGCCGTGGTGCCGTTCTTCCTGCAGGGCGTGGCCGATCGGGCCGACGCCCGCGACTGGTTCCAGGCCGATGGCATTCACCCGCTGGCCAAGGCCCACCCGGTGATGCTGGAGAACGTGTGGCGGGCCCTGGGGCCCCTGCTCACTTCTTGACGCCCAAGTTGCCTATCAGGGTTTCGGCCTGTTTGGCCATCTGCTCTTGCATCTGGGTGAACAACTGGCTGGATTGCTCCACGTAGCTGGTCATGAAGCTCTGCATCGGGTTGGGCAGGTTCACCATCGAGTTCTCGGTGAGGCGCGACTGCAGGTCGATGAACGACTGGATGTTGCGCTCGAGGTAGTGCCCCATCATGCCCTGCATGGTGTGGCCGTAGAAGCGGATGATCTGCGCCAGCGCCTGGGTCGAGAACATCGGGACGCCACCGGTTTCTTCTTCAAGAATGATCTGCAGCAGGATGCTGCGTGTCAGGTCTTCACCGCTCTTGGCATCGACGACCATGAAGTGCTCGCAGGCCATGACCATGTCCTTGACGTCGGCCAGCGTGATGTAGCTGCTGGTCTGCGTGTCGTAGAGACGGCGGTTGGGGTACTTCTTGATGGCGCGTACGCCCGCGGGGACAGGGGCTTCCGGGGCCGCTCCTCCGGAGCTGTCACGGGCCGCCGTGGCGGCGGTCTTCTTGGTTCGGCCAGATGTGGTCATCAATGCGCTCCAGCGTGGTGCCGACCATTGTAGGCACGCCCCGTGCGCTTGCAGCGCCATGTGGTGCGAAATCCGGACGCCCGAGACCGATCACTCAACAAACGGGCAAGAAAAAACCGCCTTGTGGGCGGTTTTCCTTTCAGGCCAGCCCCCCAGGGTGCCAGAGGCTGGAGAGGGGGGTAATCATGCAGGCAGATACCAACAAGGCCTGTGTTGTCTGGTAGGCGCGATTGGACTCGAACCAACGACCCCCACCATGTCAAGGTGGTGCTCTAACCAGCTGAGCTACGCGCCTGCAAGACCAATAATGTAGCACTATTTTTGATGTTTTCGCAAGCCGTCGCAAAATCGAGTCAATCGATCGCGAGCGCGGCCGGTCACTTGCGTCGCGCGCGGCTCACGCCCGACACCTGAGCCACACGGCCCAGGACCGGCGCGAGCTTGCGGGTGTCGCTGGTCTGCACGGTCAGTGTGATGCTCACCTGGTCGCGGTGGCTCTGGCTGTGCATGGCGGTGACGTGGGTCTTGCCTTGCGCAAAAGCGTCACAGACATCGCGCAGCAAGCCAGGACGGTCATGCGCTTCGACCAGCACGTCCACCACATAGGGCTGGCTGGATTCGAGCGCCTGCCGGCCCCAGGCAACGGGAATGATCCGCTCGGGGTGTCGACCGGCCATCTGTCGCAGGTTGCTGCAATCGCTGCGGTGCACGGCGACGCCCTTGCCGCGCGTGACATAGCCGCCGATGGGATCGCCCGGCGCGGGCTTGCAGCAGCGCGCCAACTGCGTGAGCAGCGAGTCCATGCCCACCACCAGGATGCCCTTGCCGTCGGCGCTGGGTTCATCGGCCTCGTTGCGCAGCAGCCGCTGCGCGATGAGCTGGTCGGCGTCGGGCGTCGGCTCGGCTGGCTTGAGCACCGCTTCGACGTGGCGCAGCGAGTATTCGTCCTTGCCCACCACCTCGAACAAGGCGTCTGCGCCCCGAAAGCCCAGTTGCGCCGCCAGGTCATCGAGCTTGAGCGCCGTCTTGCCGGTGCGCTGCAACAGCTTTTCGACCGACTCGCGACCGCGCGCGATCGTGGCCTGCTGGGCCAGCGCGTTGAACCACGACCGCACCTTGGCTCGGGCCCGTGGGCTGCGCACATAGCCCAGTTCGGTGTTCAGCCAGTCGCGAGACGGTCCGCCGTCCTTGGCCGACACGATCTCGACCGTCTGACCGCTGTGCAGTGGCGTGTTCAAGGTGACCATGGCCCCATCGACCCGAGCGCCGCGGCAGCGATGCCCCAGGTTCGTGTGCACGGTGTAGGCAAAGTCCACGGGCGTCGCACCGGCTGGCAGGTCGACGATCGCCCCATCGGGCGTGAAGACGTAGATGCGGTCATCGAACAAGCCCGCGCCAGCCTCGCCGGCACGCTCGTCCGAAGCGGCCAGGTCACGCTCCCAGGCCAGCAGCTGGCGCAGCACCGTCTTGCGCGCTTCGGCCACACGGGCCTCGAAGTCGCCAGCCGCCTGCACGCCGGCATAGCCCTTGGCCCCGGCCTCCTTGTAGGCCCAGTGGGCCGCCACGCCGCTTTCGGCGTGCTCGTGCATGGCCTGGGTGCGCACCTGGATTTCGATGGGCCGACCGCCCTCGTCCATCACGACGGTGTGCAGCGACTGGTAGCCGTTGGCCTTGGGGCGCGCGATGTAGTCCGAGAACTCTTCGGGCAGCGCATGCCAGAGCTCGTGCACTCGGCTGAGCGCCGCGTAGCACGAAGGCACGTCGGGCACGATCACGCGCAAGGCCTGCAGGTCGAACACCCGCTCCAGGGGCAGGTTCTTGCCCTGCATCTTCTTCCAGATGCTGTAGATGTGCTTGGGGCGCCCCTGGACTTGCGCGTCCAGTCCGGCCTCTCGCAAGGCCTGTTCAAGCCGCTGGCGCGCGGCCTCGACCAGGCGCTCACGCTCGATCCGCTTGTCGCTCAGCTGCCGGGCGATGCCGCGGTAGGTGTCGGGCTGCAGGAAGCGGAACGCCAGGTCCTCGAGCTCCCACTTGACCTGCCAGATGCCCAGCCGGTTGGCCAGGGGGGCGAACACCTGCAAGGATTCGCGCGCCAGGGCCTTGGGGCACTCGAGCTTGCTGTCGGCGTGAAAGCGCAGGGTCTGCAGTCGCGAGGCCAGCCGCAGCAGCACCACGCGCAGGTCGCGCGAGAACGCCAGCAGCATCTTGCGGATGCGCTCGACCTGCTCGGCCGCCAGCGGACCGTCCACACCGTCGCCCAGGGCATCGCGGGCACTGCGCTGCACCTGCACGAGCCTGCGTGTGGCCCCGGCCAGCCGGGAGGCATCGCCGCCGAATGCGCGCTCGATGACGTCATCGGGCTGGGTCAGGTACTCGCTGGCATAGGCCAGGTAGGCGGCCGCCTGAAGCACCGGCGGCGCCCCGATGCCCCGAAGGATGACCACCACGCCATCCGCATGCGACAAGGCCGGCTCGCCGGTGTCGAAGCGCTGGTGGGCCAGCAGCGGCTCGGCGAAGGCCCGCGCCCGCCGCAAGGCGTCTTCGCCCGAAACGTTGTTGTCCCGTTCCAGATCGGCCCATTCCACGATGGCCGACGAGGCGCCGGCGCCAGGCATCCAGGCCGAGGCGGCCGTGTCGTCGGTGGGCAGATCGCCTGTCTTCATGCCAGCAGGAACCCCTCCACCGCGGCCACCTGGTCGTCGGCGACCAGGGTGGGCGCGTGACCGACCCCGGGGAACTCGATCAGGCTCGCTTGCGGCCCGCGACGGGTCATTTCTTGGGCCGTGGCAGCGTCCAGCAGGTCGGAGTCCTGGCCGCGCAACAGCAACACCTCGCAGCGCAGCTGGTCGTAGACCTGCCAGACCATGGCCTCGCCCGAGGCCGCTGCGTCGGCACTCATGGCCTTGAACGGCTCGGCAATGGCCGGGTCGTAGTGCAGGACCAGGCCCTGACCATCGGGTGCAGGGCGCAGCAGGGGGCGCGACAGGGCCAGCCACTGCGCCGGCGTGTGCGGACCGAAGCCCGCCGAGATGCTCAGCAGGTAATCGGCGGCCGCTTGTTCGGACGCGAAACGCATGGGCTGGCCCAGGTAGTCGCCAATGCGAACCAGCGCCTCATGCCGCAGTCGCGGCCCCACGTCGTTGAGCACCATGCGGCGCAGGCGAGCGCCCAGCGCCTCGGGCGGCAACGAGGACACCCCTAGGCCGATGAGGCCGCCCATGGAAGTGCCGACCCAGTCGATGTCCAGCGGCCCCTCGACGCCCTTGGTGGCCTTGAGGCTCTGCAGCAACATCACCATGTCGCTGGCATAGGTGAACACCTGGTAGCCCTTGGGGTCGGCCAGCCAGTCCGAATGCCCCCGCCCCACGACATCGGGGCACACCACGTGGTAGTGCGCGCTCAAGCGCCGGGCCAGGGTGTCGAAATCGCGCCCCTGGCGGCTCAGCCCGTGCACGCACACCAGCGTGCGCGGGTTGAGCGGGTCGCCCCACGACCAATAGGCCATGCGGTGGGAGGCCGGATCGGTCTTGCTGGCTCCCGGGCAGTTCACGAAACACAGTTGCGGCTCGGCGGCAGAAGCGGTGGCAATGCTGGCTTGATTCATGCTGATGTTCCCGGCAGACCGGCCCATAATGGCCCGAATCCGTGATTGTGTTTGCACCGACCCCCCAGGAGGCCTGAATGTTGAAAGGAAAAACCGCCCTCGTCACCGGCTCGACCAGCGGCATCGGCCTGGGCATGGCCCGACAACTTGCCGCGCAGGGCGCTCACGTGATTCTCAACGGCTTTGGCGATGCCGACAGCCCCAGGGACGAAGTGTTGCGCGCGGGCAGCGCCCACGGCATCCGCGTGGGCTTCCACGGCGCCGACATGAGCAAGCCCGCCGAGATCGAAGCCATGATGGCCTATGCCGACGCCGAATTCGGTGGCGTGGACATCCTGGTCAACAACGCCGGCATCCAGCACGTGGCCCTGGTCGAAGACTTCCCCGTCGACCGCTGGGACGCGGTGATCGCCATCAACCTGAGCTCGGCCTTCCACACCATCCGCCTGGCGGTGCCGGGCATGCGCCGCAAGAACTGGGGTCGCATCATCAACCTCGCCTCGGCTCACGGTCTGGTGGCCTCGGCGGGCAAGTCGGCTTACGTGGCGGCCAAGCACGGCCTCGTGGGTCTGACCAAGGCTGTGGCCCTGGAAACAGCGACCACGGGCGTGACCTGCAACGCCATCTGCCCGGGCTGGGTCCTGACCCCGCTGGTGCAAAAGCAGATCGAAGCACGTGCCGAGCGCGAATCGATCAGCATCGAAGAGGCTCAGAAGGGCCTGTTGGGCGAAAAACAACCGTCGTTGCAATTCGTGACGCCTGAACAGCTGGGTGATCTGGCTGTCTTCCTGTGCTCGCCGGGCGCGTCGAACGTGCGTGGCGTCGCCTGGAATGTGGACGGGGGCTGGGTGGCCCAGTGAGCGGGCGGCGTGGCTAGAATTCGGGCGTGACCTCACCCTACATCTGCACCCCCACCACCGCTGCTGAACGCCTGGCGTTCTCCCAGTGCAGCACGCTCGATCGACTGCTGACCCCGCCGTCGTGGTCGGGTGGCGCGCCCTACGGCATGGCGTGTGACTACCGGTCGCTGGATGCCTTCGGGTCGGTGCTCAACAACGATTTCGAGCTGGACCGGCCGGTGGCCTTCGCGCTGGCAGCCCAACTTGCGCGCACCAGCCCACAGGATGCCGGCACCTTGATGGTGGCGGCGTCGGGCGTACAGCCACAGCTGCCCCTGACGGAAAAGGCCGCGGACGCCCTGTTCGATGCCCTGTTCAGCGCGGGCAACCTGCCGGGCAACATCGCCTCGTCCAGCGAAGCCGCCCTGCGAGCGATCTGGCGGCGTCAGGCCATGAACGGGTTCAAGTCGTTGACCAGCGGCGCCACTCAGGGTGTGATCCGCATTGGTCCGCACATCACCATCGAGCCGCGC
>Ga0255182_1000808_pt1 | contig 18426 bp, 9 predicted proteins | sample Atl_UVDOM_RepA_8_FD_188420 | JGI IMG/M metagenome (GOLD analysis project Ga0255182, IMG submission 188420) | Freshwater microbial communities from Altamaha River, Georgia, United States - Atl_UVDOM_RepA_8d | ecosystem: Environmental > Aquatic > Freshwater > River | place: USA: Georgia | collected...
CGGTTCAGGTCACCGACCGCGAGGCCGTTGGTGGTGGCTCCCGCGGCAATCACGGTACCTTGGGCGAAGGTGCCGTTCCGGTTGTTTTGCAGGTAGATGACATTATTGGAGGGGCCGCTCAGCAAGAGGTCCGGGTAGCCGTCGGCGTTCATGTCGGCGGTCGAGATCTTGTAGGCCAGGTAACCGGATTGGTAGCTGGTTGCCGCGGAGAAGCTGCCAAACCGATTCCCCATCAGGACCGCCGCCCCGCCAGCCCCATCACTGGAAGCGGCGATGTCGAGGTAGCCGTCCCGGTTGAGGTCGGCGATGGCGAGTTTGTTGGGTCTGGCCGGGGTTCGATAGTCCGTCGGGGAGCCGAAGGTCCCGTCACCCTTGCCGAGCATGACCGAGACAGAGGCGGATTGGACATTGGCGGTGGCCAGGTCCAGGATGCCGTCCCGGTTGAAATCAGCGAGTGCCACATCCATGGCCTGAGTTTTCAGACCGGTGACCATCTGGTTGCGGAAGGTTCCATCCCCGTTGCCGAGAAGGACCGAGACCGAGGGCGAATAGAGGTTGGAAACCACCAGGTCGGCCTTGCCGTCGCGGTTGACATCCCCGGTCGCCACGGCGACAGGGTTCATGCCCACGGCATAGTCAGTCCGGTCAAAGCCACCTGCGGAGCCGCCCAAAAGAACCGAGATGGAATTGTTCCCGGTGTTGCCGCTGAATTGGGCCCCGGTCGTCACCAGATCAGGCTTGCCGTCGCCGTTGAAGTCTCCGCTCGTCAGACTCCACGGATTCCCAGCCACTGGAACGACCGAGGGAGTCAGGCGGGCATCCAACTGTTCCAGGGCGATTCTGGAATATGGTTTGGCAAGGTTCCTTTGGGAATCCCTGCTTTTCACAAGCTTATTGAGAAAAGTGAAAATCTTCATGGGTCGACCCTCCTTTGTTGGCAGTCCGAATTCAGATGGCTGGAAGTGAATCAAATTTGTGTCTTCCATTGAGACATGAAATTCTGGTTTGGGCGGATGTTTCAAAAGGATCCGGTCTGGCATCCGGCTTGACCCATCGCCCGCTGGAGCTGTTCCCCGACAAGTTTCAGGGCCTGCTTGGCGTTGGCGCGAAGGGTGTCGCTGGCGAACATCCCCGCCTTGGACAGCTCGTTGAATCGATTTGCCAGACGACTGTACTCCCGCCAAAGCCTGGCGAGGTTTTCCGTATCGGGCGTGGCGAAACGCAGGGCTTGCAGCAGATTTCGGCTCCGCTGGAGCACCTGATCGCCATCCATGAAGGAAACCCCGGATCGATCGAGGTTTTTTTCGACCTTCCGGTAGGGGTCGCACCGCGCCCGCAGCGCGTTCAAGGAATTCTTGGCTATATCAAGCCGAAGACTGGCCTCCTGGACAAGACGGCTAAATTCCCTCTTGAGCTCCCTTCGCTGTTGTTCCAGCAAGGACAAATCCTCGAGGCTATGCTCGCCCGGTTGGGCCAGACTCCTCTCCATGGATTCGATCGCCTTTGTGATCGAAAGCAATTCCTGGGAAATCTCCTGCCGGGCATGGTTCGGAATCATGGCTGCCTCCCTCGCGGTTGTCTTTCCGTCCGGGGCGCCTGACTAGGTTCCCCGCTCGGCAGTTGAATGGGAAAATACCGATGCGACGGGACGAGGCTTTCGGAAAAAAGCGGAAGCCGGGCTTCAAAGCCCGGCTTCCGTCTCTGACTCGCTGCCTTTTTCAGTTCGCCGAGAAACCTGCCTTGGCTTGCCGGCCCGGGAGAATGCCGGTCTCGTCAGAATCTGTCCCAGTGGATGGGAGCGACGTCAGTCGGCTGCCCAGTCTCGCCACAGACTTGAGTTCCTCTGCCTGCAGGTCCGTCAAGCCGCAATCGGCCAACTGGCCCAGGCGGTTGCGGTAGTCAGCGGCAAAACCGGTGCCTGCGAAAGCCTCGGATTGCTTTTGCCCCTCGTGGATCATGCACAGTAGGAAGTCCGACATCACCACGGTCAGAAGGGTGACGTTGCCCAGGAACGAAAAGGTGAAGACCAGGACGCTGTTGATCCATTCCCACTGGAGGTCCGCCTGACGGAGCAGTTGGAAAGCGATCAGGCCGATGCCGGCGCCCTGCAGGAGGGATTGCAACTTCCTTGATTTTCCCACGTATCTGGAGGCGTCCTCCTGATTTGAGGGCGCCAGCAGACCCCACGAACGGGCCAGCACCATCCCCGTGCCCACGGCGATCAGGAGCAGACCGGCTCCGAGAATCACGAAGGAGGTCTGGAGTGCGGCGATGGCGGCCAGAACCAGGAACAAGGCGTAGAGGGGTGCGACCACCATGCACAGCCAACCCGGTATCGGGCTTTCCGGGAGCAGGGTCTTAAGCGAAAGGCTGCATCGGATGATCCCGGGAAACAGGCCGAACACCTTGGGCGCCAGGGTTTTCAGTGAGATGAGGCCGAGGGACAGGAGAACCATCTGGTTGGAAACAAACAGGCTGAGCGGCAGCAGCAGCACCAGGAAGGGGCCGGCGAACTGCACCAGCCAGGCGATCAGCGCGTAGGCCTTGGAGGATGGAATGGAGGCCCAGCGGAAGGCGGCAATCAGGCACAGCAGAAACGAGACGACCTGGAACAGGAAGAAGACCCCGGACTGAATCTTCATCACAGGATGCCGCGCCGTGTCCTGCAGGGCGAAACGGATTTCATTGGCCGAGAAGGCCAGCGTGATCCCCAGCACCAGGATGCAGACCATCAGCAGCGAGCGGCGCCAGCTCGCGTAGTCCTGGGCCAGCGCGCTGCGCACCGGGCGTGGAGCCCCCTCGAGGGCCCGGACCTCCTCCGGGGTCGCCCGGATCAGCGCGAAATCGCTCTTGCAGATGCGGGACCAGAACAGGCGATACAGGCGGAAAGTTTCCTTCGCGCGGTTACCCATTTCCGCGGGCCGTACGCTTTTTGTGCCGGGCTCCTCTGCCGAAATTCCGTGAGCAGGTTGAACGGCTAGGGATGTGAAGGTTTGGGACCGCGCCGGAGTCGCCTTTGCCAAGAGACCGGGGATGGCGGCCGCTTTTTCCCACCCAGCCATCCCGTCGCGCCAGACTAAATCCTCGGGACCGATTCTGCCGGCGACGGCGAGGCTGCGAAGGTGCCGGGAATTCACTGGACCCATCCGGTCGCCGTTGCGCGTGTAATACCACTGACTCGCCATGATTCTACCCTCCCGAATTGGGCGCGATAGGCCCAGCTTTTTTGCCTCTGTTCCAATTTGAAACTGATTGGTGTGAATTCATAGTCCGGTGGGCCAAACGCCCACCGGACTATAAGTTCCACTAGGGTTTCTCCTCAGTGTTGTTGGCTGCGACTTGACCCCCTTCTTGGAGTTTTCCGTAAGTCAACTGCGCCTGGAACCAGACGGCTGCGTTTTTGGCGTTCTCCTGGACGGTCAGCCGGAAGATCAGGGGCATCACCGTTTGGGCATCCTTACCCATGTTCTCGAGACTGAGGAGACTGAAGACTTTGACCACCGGATCAGGATCAAATAGGTTTTTTCCAAGAGCTTTCGCGCCTGAGGTTCCGGTTGATGCCAGAGCGTCCCGCAGGGCAAGGTTATTGTTTGTTTTCAAAATAATGTTGGCTAACTTCTTGGCATCCTGTCGGTTTTTCACAAAACCCTGCACCTGCGGGTTGGTGGCCAGCTTGGTGAGTTCAGGCACCATGACATGGCAATCCTTGCCGATGCTTTGCACCAGTTTCAGCAGGGGAACCGTCTTTGCGTTGTGATCCGCGTTTTTGACGATCCGCCTCAGGACCGGGATGGCGGTGGCCGCCTTGGGTCCGAAATGCGTCAGATACTCCAGGCAGGCCACCGCGTGCCGTTCATCCTTGGCGTCCGCAAACCGTTGATCGAGGATTTTCTCGACGGTTTTTTGGCCGTTCTCGATTTTTTCAGGGTATTGGCCGGCGCATTTCAGACTCGAAAGGACGATGGAGGGATCTTGGTCTGTCAGACCCAATGCTACCTCCTTAGCCTGGGTGACTCCCGCCGTTCCAGTCGACTCCAGGGCAAGGTACGCCTGTCTCCGGACCGGAAGGACCTGGCTGGACAAGCGGGGACTGATCACAGGCAGATCGTCTTTGCCCAAGGGAGGCTTCAGGTTGGAGAAACCTGTCAGGCTGGCATTCACCACGGTTTGTTCGGGATTGGCCAGCCCGTCAAAGAGGATTCCCACCACCTGGGCGTCGCGGCCAATCATGGAAAGGGTTCGGATGGCCTCGACCCGCACGGCTGGAACCTTTTCAAGGGTAGCCGCTTCCACCAATGGCCTTTGAACCATGCGATAGTCCGCCTGGATTGCGGCAATGCATACGGCTGACCTAGCCCGGACCTGCTCCGCCTCATCCGTCAGACCTTTGGCCACAGCGGATGCCAGGGACCGCGCATCCGATTTCATAGCAGAAAGGATCTCCATGATCCTGCACTTGGTCAATGGTGCCCGTTCCTCTAGCCCCCCGGCGAGGGTGGTGAGGTCAGGCTGTCCGAAAGGCTCCATTTCACGAAAGATCTCGTCAGCCATGGCCCGGCAGGAGTCGAACCGGTTCCCCAACAGTGGGATGGACAAGGCCATGGCTTTGGCCCGATCGGCCTTGGCCTGCTTTCCGATCATCTTGGCTCCCGCGAGAACCACCTCCTCCTGGTCATCCTGGACGAACCTGGCTCCCAGCTCCAGATTGCGGGAACCCTCCAGATTGGCCTTGGCCAGGAAGGTCGCGGCGATGCAGCGAATCCCGTGATCGGTGTTCTCGGACTCGCGCAGGAACATTTCGATGTTTTCCGGAACAGCCGGGTCCAGACCCCGTATAAACGCCATGGCATCCCCGCGGGCATCATCCTTGCGGGTGGAGGCCGCGCGCATCACCTTCTGAATGACCTGCTGCGGGCAGGGTTTCAATCCGTCCCCAACCCGGATGGCGGCACGCGCCACCGATGTGTCCTCGTCCAGGACCAGCTTTTCCAGCAGGGCAAATGCCTCCTGGTCGATGTTGACTTTCAGGGTTTCGCGCAGCGCCCGGGCGATCCCAACCCGGGTGGTAGGCTTGGCTTTTTGCAGCGCCTTGTCACACGTTTCGAGGAAATGCTTGCTCCAGCCGGCTTCCATGTTTTTTGCAAGGGTCACCAAATCATCAGCCGCGCCAGAATCCAAGGATTTTCTCAGGCGGCGCTGGAATTCCAGGAACTGTTCATCCGGTTTTTTCACCACCATGAACCTGGAGATGCGTCCTATGTCGCCGGGGGAGTTGAAGCACAGGAAACCTTTGACCTCCACCTTCTTTCCGCGCTCCAGGGGGACGGGGGAACGGATCCGTCCCTGCATGAGGACCTTCGACTCCTGGTCGAGGGCTTCGATGGCGTATTCCCTGATGTTGGGCGGGACCTCTCCCACGGCCTCAAGCCCGAACGGCAGGATAAGGACATGGTCGATGTCCCCCCGGGTTTCTAACTCGGTGACGATGTTTGGACGGAAGTCCAGATTTTCCAGGGGTATTCCAGCGGCGCTTGCCCCCAGAAAAAACCCATGGGCAATCGTGTTGTACCGGATTTTCTCGGCGGCCCCAGACCCGATCTCGCCGGAGAGGGAGGGGTCCACGGAAAGCCTGGGGGCTTGCCGCGAGCTGAAAAACTGGTTGCCCTGGGTCACCAGTTTCGCATGGAAGGCCTCCGCGTCCTCCCGTACCAAGGCCTTTTGCTTACCCCCTTTGGCATGGGTCTTGAAGGCCTTGAGCGGGGTATCCAGTTTGATAGGCATGGAGCCCAATCCCTTGCCGGCGCGTCCGGCATCGAGCAATTTTTCCATGTCATCGACCATCTGTTCGGTCAATTCCTGGAAGGCCCGGCTGGAGGCCGTGGCCCGGTCCCATTCCGCCTTGCGCTCGCGTGCCATGTGGTCGGCAAAACCCTGGTAGGGGAGGTCGGAACCACTGCCCATCATGGCCGGACCGAAGAAGCAACCGGCGGCCAGAACTAGCACGGCGGCCAGGCCGCCTAGGACGGAAGCCAGGATTTTGAAGCCGCCGCGACCCTTGGTTTTGTTCCTTTTTCCGGACCTGGCGCCCATGGACCGATTAGAACGAGACTGCTCGCATTCCGAATGGGAGGCCTTTTTGGACTTCATGTCATTTTTTGAGAGTTCGGGCGTGTTGGCAGGGGCGGACGGATGGGAATCCTTGCCAGGCAGGGGAGGTGGCAAGGGCGGTCGGGCCCTGGGAGGTGACGGCAAGACCATTAAATCCGGAGAGGAGGGATTTTTTGGCGCGACCGCCTGGAAAAGATTGACTTTCCGCAGCGGGTACCATTTGTCCATTCCCTCGGCCCAGACGGTGTCTTCGGGACGGATTGTTCCGGACAGAAGCCGTTTCTTGATCTGGTCCTTGTCGAGGGGTCCGATTTTTTTACCGCTACTGCGAACGTAGAATGCGCGCGCCATGGCAATGGTCTCCCTATTCACCTGGAATCCATGGTGAAAATGGGGGTAAATTTTCCCCCTCTTTTCACCCTCCGTGGCTGGATGGGAATCCGGGCGGGAAACGAGACACCAATTTTGGGAAAATCCCAGCTTGCGATATAACCTTGGCTTTTAGAGATGGACCAAAGGCCCCCGACTGGAGTTCGTTTGGTCGTTCCGAGGGATCAATCCGCCTGGCGAACCACGCGGAAACCCGTCTCGGGTGAATGGGATCCGGGAATACCGCTGTTTCTGGCCGCGGAACGGCAGTAGGACGAACCAAGCCCAATGGAACCACCTCGGAACACGCGGTTGGAACGCGTCACGGTCTCGGGAGAACTATCGTCGGAAAAAGATGAAACAGTCGCGTTCTGGCACCACTCCATGGTGTTTCCGCAGAGTCCGAACAGGCCCCAGTCGTTGGGCTTGAGGGAATAAACCGGGGCCAGTTGGCCTTGGGAGTTTTGATTGAACCAACCGTAGTCAGGCAGCAGTCGTTTGTGATTTCCGAAATGGAAGGTGGATTGGGTATTCGCCCTGCAGGCGTATTCCCACTCCGCGACTGTCGGCAGCCGGTAACCCTTGAGGTTCTTATAGCCGGCCCTGATCAACATGCCTTCCGTGTAGCCGGCGCTCTTGTCCCGGTTGGTATCAACCAGCGAGGACGGTTCGTAGCACCAGTCGGATTCGGGTATACCCTCCTTCTTGCTTAGCCAATTGCAAAAACGAGCCGCGTCAAACCAGGAGACGGCCACCTCGGGGTCCATCGGGGATAGGGAGATTTGCGAGAAGAACGGGCTTTCCATCACCAGAGGCAACTTGTTTTCAACCAAGTATTTCTTGAACAAATCCCGGGGGATTTCGGTACTGGAAAAATACAGGTCCCTTTCTATCTCGGCCTGGTGGAAACTTTCATTGGGTCCCCGGCCTTCCTCGGTTTCGGATGAACCCAAACGGGTCACCCCCCTGGGTATTCGCATGAGTGCCAGCCCCTCGGAAGTGAGCCGCCACGGCCTTGTTTTCGCCATCGGGTCAGCGGTTTGTATTTTCACCTTGGCCAGATCCAGCTGTTGGCCGAAACCCCAGCGGCGGAGAAGCCATTCGGCGGCGCCATGGAGCGCCGCGTCCTGGTTAACGGGCAGTTCATCGATCAATCGCCTGGAAATAGCGCTTGGGAGGGTTGGGTCCAGCGCGTTCGATTCGTAGTTTCCCAGGCACAGCAGGATGGCTGCCTGGATCGCAGGTTCCCGTTTTGTTTCCAGAAAGCTTGCCAACTTGCCGGGTTCATAGCCCGTTTTTGGCAAACCGTGGATGATTTCCGAACGGAGGCTGGGCTCGGCGGAAGTGGTCAAAAGGGCCAGAGCCTCGCCTTTCCTATCCGTGTTCAGCAGAAACATCGCCAGGTTGGCTTTTCTCAAGACCGAATTCTCGGAATCGGGTTCATCGATGGTGTTCATCTTCTTTTGATTGATTTCACCGACGGCTTTTTCGGTGAAAAAATCAACTTCCTTGCCGCATCTGGCGAAAACCGGCCGGAGCAGTTCTGCCGGGGCTTTTGCCAGCAACTCGAATAGTGCCTCCCGGTCCTTGTCCGCGAAATCCAGCAACGCCTCCATGGCAAACGATCTCGCCTGAAATCCTTTTCCGGAATCCGCAAGGATCGCCATGAGGGGAGGAACCATGGCTTTGCCGGCAGGTTTCAACCGCGCCTTCCAGAAAAGGAAACCGGCCGCATCCATTTGGACCAGTTGATCAGCCAAGAATCGGGAAACCTGATCCCATTTTTCCGAATCGGCATCGCAACCGGCCAGCACGCCCAGGTACTTCAGCTTTTGATCGGCTTTGGAATTTCCGCCGATGGCCGATTGCCAGAGGCGCTGCCGCAAGGATTCAGGGATCGGCAGCTCCCGGAAGGTGTCCCCTATGACCGGAAGCAGATGGGAATCCACCTCTGGCAGATGGTCCACGATCTCGTTGATCAAGTCGGGTTCGAGTGGAATCAGGGCAATGCTGGCGGGCAGCCATGCCGAATCGTCAGACGGGCCCGAGCGGTGTTTTTCCAGCAATGGCTTGGCCCAGGCCATATAAGGTTCAAGGGCGCGAATCGTCGGGAGCACTTGCTCAGGCCGGGAACTTGCCAACTGCCTGGTGAGGTTTTCCGCGCGGATAGAGCCGTACCACTCCCTCAGACCCAATAGGATCGCCAGGAATACCGCGGCAACGAGGCATCCCCGTCGGACGTAGGTTGCCCGTGCACGGCGCATCATTTCCCGTTGTGGTTTGCTGCGGTGATTTTTTCTGGTCAACCATAGGATTTTCAAATACTCGCCAAAGCTGGGCAGGTATCTGGATTGCCTTTTCACCTGCCACAGCTCGGCGCGCTCCGCCAGCATGATTTCAGCGCGGCCCCGCGCGGTTTCCTTTTGCTTTTTGAGAAGCCATTCCCTGATACCGGACACCATGTAATCGTGGGTAATTTGATATGCCTGGTGGGTTTGATTTTGCCCGAGATCCTCAAATGGAGTGGCTTCAACGGCGGTAACAAGGCGAAGGTCTTTTTCGAGAATCCGTATGGCAGTTGCAAATTCGGGCGATGGATCCGACAGGTTGGCCACCTTGGCCAGCAATTCGGAACGCATTTTGGGTCCGGTGATTTCCAAGGAGCCCTGCGGGAGCAAAGCCTGGAGGATCGCCTTGCACTGGCTCTGATAAAGGCGGTGCTCGGGGAGGGCATGGATCCCCTCGAAGGTTTCCTCCAGGAAGGTCACCCCCAAACCGCCAATTCCCCCGACTGATTTCAAGGATTCCAACGTCCATTCGCGGCTTTTCATCATTTCGGCGAACAGGGTCAGGCGGACAGTGATCACCCTGTTTTCCTGGGAGAGTTCCTCCACCGCTTTCTGGAGGAACCGCTTCTGGGCGGAACGGATATGTCTGGGATACTCGGGCAGCTTGCCGTAACCCCTCCCGAGGGCGGTGAGCACCTTCTCCGAATGCGACAAGTCGAAAAGATCGACCCCCTGCAGGTTGGTGTCCGGCGACAGGTCGATTTCCAGGTGCCTTATGAGGCGGGTTATCGCCATCCAAAAATCATCCCGCACCATCAGCAGGGCCTGCAGGTGTGTTCCGTCGCACTGACCCAAAGCCTCGGCCAGCGCGCCCTCATAAATGCCGTTTTTCTGATGGAGCCATTGCTCGAACTGGTCGATGACAAGAACCAATTTCATGCCGAGCAACGGCTTGTATCCCCCGTTTCGGATGTTGAAAAGGAGATCCGTCAGTGAAATATCAGCGTTTTCCAGGCCGCATGACTTCATCACCAAGGACTTCAATCGTTCCTCGGTTTCCTCGGCGGTTGCCTCAAGGTAGAGGGTGACCGCCTTGCTTCCATCCAGATTGGGGATAAGCCCGGCTTTCACCAGGGAGGACTTGCCGCAGCCGGATGGTCCATAGATCACTCCCACCTGGAATGAGCTGACCGCCTCGATCCTTTTTTTCCAGTAACGCAGTGATTCGGGCAGTCCGTCCCTGTCCTTTGGGCCGGGGAGCAGACTCAAGAAAAACTCCGCGTCCTCCTCGTCAAAGGACCTCAATCCTTTCGGGATCACCCGCACGGAAACAGATGATGCCTGGTCGTAACTGCCGGAACCGGATGTTTCACGAACTGAACCGGACCCGGGTTCGGGAGCCCCCAGGCCAGTTTCAAGTCCTTGAGCATCCTTGATGGAAAGCAGCCACAAATCCAAGTCGCGTGAAAATTCCGCCGCATCCTGGTATCTGTCCCGGACATGCTTGCTCAGGGCCTTGAGGCAGATCCTTTCCAATTCCCTGGGAATGGCCTCCTTGCGTTGTCGCGGAGGCTTGGGCTCCATCTCGACTATCTGGCGTATCAGGTCGTCCAAATTGTCGGCCAAGAATGGTTTTCGGTTGCAGAGCATCTCGTACAGGACGATTCCAAGGCTGAATATGTCGCTGCGGCCATCAATCCGGTGTCCCTGGCGGCGCGCCTGCTCCGGGGACATGTAAACCGGGGTGCCAACAAGGGCCTTGCCAATCCCGACCTGGTCGTCGCGGAGGGCCAGGCCGAAATCCAAAATCCAGGGCTCGTTTTTCAGGTCGATAAGGATGTTCGCCGGCTTGATGTCCCGGTGGACAAGGCCCCTTGCGTGCGCATGGTGTAGGGAGCGGGCGACGGTCGCCAACCAACGGGCTGTTTCCTCGAATGGGATGATTTCCCTTTTCATCCGGCTGGCAAGGTCCTCGCCTTCCAAATATTTTGTCACCAAATAAAACGGGTATTTTTCATCGAAACCGACCGCCAAAACCGGCAGGATGCCCGGCTGGTCCAGGCGCGCCAGATTGCGGGCCTCGTTTCGGTAGGACTCCAAATCCCGCAGGGCGTAAACACGGTCCGGTCTCGGCACCTTGACCGCGACCTTGCGGTTCAACTCCGTGTCGACAGCCAGGTACACGGCGCCGAAGCTTCCGCGGCCCAGAATGCCCTCGATCCGGTAGTGGCCGATTTCTTGCGGCGCCTCCATGGAGATGAGGGAGGATTTCTCCTTGATCTTTTGGGAATGGAAAGCCTCGGTCGAATCGGTGAAGCCGTCCTCGATGAGCGTGGCCAGCCCGGGGTATTTCTTCAGGAGGCTTGATTTGTCCAGATCCTTGCCCAGATTCCTGTGGACCTGATGCTCCGCGTACAGGAGTTGGAGGACATCCCCGGGATTCAAACTCAGTTCAGGGTAATGCTGAAGGTAGGAATGCAGGTCGACAGGCAGGCCCTTTCTGGCTCGCAACTCCACGGAGGAGCGGATCAACTCGACCAGCAGGACGCGTTGTTCCAGGATGGATTTGCCAGACAGGAATCTCGCAAAATCGGGTTCATGGTTCTCATTCCATTCATCCTCAAATTCGCGGACGATGGAACCGACTGCCAGGATGTCCATGGGGTATTGACCAATCGAGGTGGTTCAAGCGTCCGAGGTCAGTTCCAGGATGATTGGAACGATCTTTTCCTTGATAAGGCGGTCCACGGTTCGCGTGGAGTAACCCAGGGCCTCGGCGATCTCGTCCCTAGAATGGCCCGCCAGCTTCATGTCGAGCAGGAGCGCCTCTTTTTCCTTGAGCCTTGACCGGATGGTTTCCAGCAGGTCTTGGGCGATGATTTCCTCCTCGGGTCCAGGCCCGCCGTAGCCAGCCTGCCATTCCTCGAAGGCGATATCCGGGAGCCTTTCTCCGTTCCCGTCGGAACCGGAACGTTTTTTGGCGCCGTGAAGGACATTCCGATTGTGGCTCTTGCGGATGGTGATTTTCACCAAAAGGCCGTAGACCATTTCCCAATTGTCGAAGTCGAATCTTTCGTCCCGGACCCCTTGGAAAAACGATTCCATCACCGACATCGCGATGCTTTCGGGATCGATTCTGGCCTTGAACCGGCCATCGATTTTCTTGGCAGCCAAAGAGACTAGCATGCCAATATATTTATTAAAGATATAGTTTTCTTGCTCTACAGAGCAATCTTTTACCCTGGCCATTGCCGTGTTGATGGAAGCTTCGTCCCACATGATCAGGAACCCCTTGTGAGCTCAGTGGAAATGCTCGGTTGAATGTGGAAATGGATGATTATTTAAGGGACATTTTTCTAAGCTGGAAGGGAGGAGGAAATTGGGCCATTCGGTAAAGAAAATTTTTCAGTGGAATTGTTTCATTTACCAAAGTCAGACAATTTTATTTATAAATAAATACACCAAAATATATAATGACATAAAGCTTGTCCAAAGAATCGCCCAGAAGCAGCGATTCCTTGGACTCTTAAAGCATGGTTTTCAAGGGCTTGGATGGCAGAAGACCCGGACCTCTGCATTAGATTCACCTGACGGTCCCAAAAGTGTAAATTGGAGAAGGTATATCCCATTTTTTTTAGGAATGCCGGAAAGCTCCCCACTCGTGTTGTCGAATTCCATGCCAGGCGGCAGAGAGCTTGGGTCGACCACAATAGAATCAGCCTGACCGCGGGTCTTTATTTTTACTCGAAATCGAACTCGGGTCGCGGCGTTGAACATGTTGCTTTGTCCCGGGGACAAGTAAGGAATCGTTCCAAGGGCCGACTGGGCACTGACAAAGTTTCGGCCTGTTGGGGCACCGTCGCCGCCGGTGGATTTATCACCCCATGCGTGGATGGTGCCATCCTTGTTCAGGGCGGCAAACGCTTTTTCTGTGGCAAAAACATGAACATAACCAATTCCTTCGGGTGCCTTGTCCCCGCCGCTGTCAGGGCTACCCCAGGCGACCAAACTTCCATCCACCTTGATGCCCACAAAAGCGTTTGAATTGGCGAAAACTTTTGAAAAAACGCCCTCTTTCGGATGGTTATGGATAGTGCCCCAGGAATGCACCGCTCCCGACCCATGGATGGCGGTGAAAGCGGTCAAACTGGGGACAACGGCAACAAAACCAGCCCCCTCAGGAGCTCCGGAACCTCCAGCGGACTGACTGCCCCAGGTGACTATGGTTCCATCCGCTTTCAATCCGGCAAAAGCCTGGCAATTGCTGTAAATATCGATAAATCCCGATTCCGTCGGGGTGCCACGCGCACCCCAGTTCGGGTCTCCCCAAGTGACCACCGTTCCGTCCTGCCGCAGCGCGGAAAAAGCGTGGCCGGAGGCTACGATTTTAACATGCACGCCATCGACTGGCGCCCCTTCGCCTCCCGCGTTGGCCTGTCCCCAGCAGCGGATGGAGCCATCCCGCTTGAGGCCGGCGAAAGCCCAGCGTGACGGGGTTATTGAGACGAAATCCTTCTCCCCTGTTGGGGCGGGCAGTTTGTCAGAACCCCATCCGCCCCAGGAGGCCAGGGTTCCGTCAGGTTTCAGGGCGGCGAACTGGTCGCGGGTGCCGTAGATCCTGTCGTAACCGGAATCCTTGGGGCCACCATTTCCTCCCCGGCTTCCGACACCCCAGGTTTTGATTGATCCATCGGCGTGCAGTGCGGCGAAAGCGCCTGCAGTGGAATACACGCCGACAAACCCGCTTTCGGTCGGTCCTCCGGTCCCGCCCGGATTGGGGTCGCCCCAGGTGGTGATGGAACCGTCGCCCTTCATCGCCGCAAAGGCGTATTCATTGCAGAAAATCTCGACATATCCTTTGTCGGTCGGGCCGTTGGCGCCACCCAAATTAGGCACACCCCATGTGGCGATGGAACCATCCCCGCGCAGGGCAGCGAAAGCATAACGGTTGGGAAACTGGGTGCCATTGCCGCAGAAGAAGGCATCGCCTGGAACCTGCGGCCGGAGATTTCGGGCGAAGCTGGTGGTCTCAGTCTTTTCCACCGGGCGGTTCGTCCCCATTTGGGAAAACCCAATGGCAAAAGCGCCGCACAACATAGCAAGCCGATTCAGCATGATAAAAATCCCCAAGAGGTTTGATTGAAAAGGGAATGACAATCAGATCCACCCCTTTGTTCCGCCGGGAAACAGGGTGTCAACGAGGAGGGCCCGGGAAGGTTGCAGTTTGAAAACCCGGGTGGCGCTGCCGGTGGACGACATCACCAGCAACTCCTTGTCCGGGTCGGAATCGATATTGGCAACCCCGAGGCGCAGGCCGGTCAAGGTGCCCCCAAAGATCCGGTCAATGGCATAAAGGTTGCGGCCGGCGGAATCGCGGACATAGACCGAGTCGGCGGATGAATCGCTGGTGTTGGAATTGGCAAAGTAGCGGATTCCGGACACATTCAGGCCAACCAGGGTGTTTCCCAGCGCGCTGAAATCGCGAGTGTCTGAAAAATTCATGTCGGTGGTGAGCAGGGTGGTGCCGTTGTAGCTGAAGACCTTGCTGCCACCGCGGAACAATTGGCTGGCGACCACCAAATCTGCCCCAGCCTGCCGCACCACGGAGACAGACAGTCCACCCCCAGGGGTGGAACTGTCGCCGAAGGCGTAGAAGCTGGCCATTTCCCAGCGGTAGTCGTAGGGCAGCGGACGACCGGATTCAAAATCCTTCATCGATTCGCGCCCGTCCCAGACGCGCAGGTGGGACGCCGTGGTGGTTCCGGCTCCGGTGCCGGGGGCGAGGATGATGTCGTCGAATCCATCATCGTTTAGATCACCCAAACGCACCGCCACACCGGAACGGTAGTTGGTGAACGCGTACAGACTTGCACGCATGGCGCCGCCTGTGGTATAGGAATTTTCAACCGGGACGCCGGCGGATGGAGACAGGAGCCTTGCGCCATCGAAGACAACCACATGGCCGTTGGCGGATCCGGTGCCGCTACCGACGATCAGGTCATCAATTCCATCCCCGGAGATGTCGCCACTGTCGACATAGAATTCGCCCTTGAAGCCGGGGAATGGCACCAAATGCCGGACGAGTCTGGTGGTTCCAGATTCGTAGATAGCCAGGTTGGAATTTTGCCCTCCACCGGAAGTGGCGATCCCATACACGCCTTTGCCAGCAACCCTGATCAGGAATGTTTTTTCGGAAAAACCAGCCTGGTTGCTTGCCAGAACGGCGAAGTTGAAGTCGCCACTTTGGGTAGGGGCACCCTGCAATCGGCCGGATACTTCATCCAGAGTGACACCAGCGGGTAGGGTCCCCTTCAGGGAATAACGGATATCCAATCCCCGCGCGGGCAAGTCCACCGAGATCGGCTGGTCGTTTAATGCATTCGTGGAGTCCGGCAAACCCGGTTGAAAATAGGGTGGCGAAACCAATACCGATTGGATGGAAAGGATATCGCTACCGGAAGGACCATTGGAACCACCTTTGTCTGGATTGCCCCAGACCGAGACCGATCCATCAGGACGAAGAGCCGCGAAGGCTGAAGATGTTGAAAAAACATGGGAAAAACCGCCAATCGTGGGTGCGCCCTTTCCTCCAGTCATGGCTTCACCCCAGGAAAGCACCGTCCCGTCTTGCCTCAAAGCCGCGTAGGAGCTGAAGGAACTCGCAACTTTTTGATAGCCATCGCCCGACGGGGAACTGGCAAGGTACAATCCCCAGGAAACGACGGTGCCATCCTTTTTGACTGCGGAAAAGGAATGCCGCGCGGAGACAATTTTTTGAAAACCCTTGTCGATGGGTTCTCCGCCCCCACCGTTGTAGCTATCCCCCCAGGATTCGATGGACCCATCGGAACGAAGGGCGGAGAAGGCACCCTCGTTGGAGACAATGTCGATGTAGTTGTTGCCGGTAGGTGCCTGGTAGTTGGTGTAGTTGTCATGGCCCCAGGCGACGATGCGCCCGTTGCCATGTAAGGCTGCATAACCCCAGCCGTTGGAAACGAGCTTTACATAACCTGGCTCGGTGATGTTTGCTCCAGCCCCATGGCCTCCACCCCATGACTTGATGGTTCCGTCACTTTTCAAACCGGCAAAGCCATAAGGTGTGTTTGCCAGGGTAACAAATCCCTCGTCCTTGGGGCTGTTGGCATATTCGTTGTACACCCCCCAGGAAGTAACCTTCCCACCGGGTTTGATTGCCGCAAAACCATTTCCAGAGCTGTAAACATCGATGTATCCAGAATCTATGGGAGCCCCTATTCCCCCAAAATCCCTGTGCCCCCAAACTGTGACCTTTCCATTTCCATCCAAGGCTGCGAAAGCCTTATTGGAAGAGAAAATCTTCAGGAACCCACTACCAGTGGGAGCCCCGGTTCCCCCAAATTCAGGATTACCCCAAGCCGCGATTGACCCGTCGCGACGCAAGGCGGCAAAAGCTCCCGTGCTGGAAGCGATTTCCACAAAGTCATTCCCTGCGGGAACTCCAACGGCACCGTACAACGGATCGCCCCATGCAACCAGGGATCCGTCTTTTTTCAGGGCCGCGAAGGCATGCCAGTTGGGAAATTGTTTGCCACTCCCCACAACCAGGATGGAACCACTTCCTTCCCTTTGATTGGGCAACAGCCCCAGGGTGGTACCATGAGTTCGCCAATCTGATTGGCTGGCCCGGATTCCGATGGAAATGGTGCCTGTGGAATATTCAAGGTCCAGATCTCCGCTGGCGCCGGTCAGATCGTCACTGGCAGCGACATCCAATCCGGTCAGGCTTGACCAAAGGTCAACAAAATCTCTTCCGGATTGAGTGGAGGCTACACCGCAACCATAAACCAGTAGGTCCGCATCCGGGGAAAGATGATCCGCCCATGCCTTGATTAGGTCAGAATGAGATTCCAGATCGAAACGGCTTAAGGTGGAGTCCCCAAACCGAATGACGCCATCCGCTCCATGGCTGATGATGCGAATAGACTCGATGCCCTGAGCCACACGGATGGCGGCATCCATCTGGTCGAGGGGCGCGGTTTCATGGTTGATGACCACAACCTGGTCTGAAGCGAATTCATCCGCAGGGATCTGCTGGACGAGGGACTCATCCACAAAAACCAGTCCAGATGGCGCATGGGAGACTGGATCCATGATGCCGGATGGCAAGAGGCCAGAGGGCAACCACCTGGTTTCGAGGGATTCCAAAGCGAGTCGAGCATGAGAGTCTTTGGGAAGCACTGCGAGGGCTCCTTATATTTATTAATCCTGTTGAAAAAAATTAACTGGGAACTGAATCAAAAAATGGGTGGGTGATGAGACAAAAATTTTGTGGATTTAGAAGAATTGTTTCAAAAAGTTTGTCTGTTCATCCAAGCGAATTTTGATTTCTGCATTTGGAAACCGAACTGAAAGATTTCCAAACGGGGGTCAGTTTGATGAACGCCTGCCAAGTAAATCCGTCCAGCCAAGCGCATTTCCAGGGGATCATCGATTCGCTGGAGAAGCTGGAAAGCCTGGTGGCAAAGGCCGGGGAGAGCCTGACGGTGCGTGAGCGTCTGGTGTTGGACCGGGAGAGGAAAAAGCTGAAGAACCGGGTTGTGGAATTGGTCCGGGAAATGGACCGAAGTTTTTCGGAGGCGGACAGCAAGCTCCGGCATCTGTTCGAGCAGGGGCGTTTCGCCAGCAAGCATGACTCGACCGCGCCCGATCCTGCGGCGGAGGAAAACTTGGTGCAGAAGTCCCGCCATTTGCTGCAACTGGCGCGTTTGGGCCAGCCTGACAAGGGCTACCTGAAGGCGCTGTGCCCGGATTACAAGCTGTTGATCAACCGGTATTTCCACATGGTGCAGGCTGGCAGTTTCACCAGCCATGAGGCACGCAAGGAGGTGCAGGGGAACCTGGGTGAAACTTTGGACCTGATCAAGGGGAAGCGGGCATACCAGGCGGCTTGAGCCAACCAGCCAGTGCAAAGGCGCCGGGCAAGGGCATGTGGGTCCTTGCCCGGCGTTTTTCTTTTTATTGGTGATTGGGGTTCCCACATCCAATTTCATGTCTCATATCCGCCGGGCTTTTGATTCTCCTTTCGTCACCGCCTGATCGGAAATCCCGGGTTGGGAAAGATCGATTCAGGCCAATGGAGAGTCAGCCATGACGAGTTCACTCATCAGCAGGGAATTGGATAGCCTCAACCTGGATGGAATCAGCCGTCTGCTTTCCAATTTGGGCAAGCAATTGGGACAGAATCAGGCCATGAGCCGGGCCGAGGCGGTTTCCTTGGACCGGGAAAGGCAGAGCCTGAAAAACCGGTACACCTCGCTGCTGGTCGATCTGGACGGCCGTTTCACGAGGCTGAAGGAACTGTTGTTACCCGGTGACCGGAAGAAACCGGAATCGGAGGCGTTGGGTAGTGTTGGGGACTATTCCGGGAGTTCCCTGGGTGAGCATCTGTTGCGCCGCGCTGGGAGACTGAGCGCGGCCATCAAGAAGGCTACCGGTAGCCTGGGAAGCCAAAGTGAGCTGAAAAACGCGTACCGGAAACTGGTGAGGCGTTACAACGCCCTGGTGAAGACGGGGAATCTGGCGAAACGGTCAGATCGAGACCGGGTCCGGGCCAAGCTGGTGGAAATCGCCCATCAGTTCCGCCAGGTGGAAAAGACCCGACACAACCGGGACCCCTGAGGTC
>Ga0255182_1000809_pt1 | contig 18419 bp, 14 predicted proteins | sample Atl_UVDOM_RepA_8_FD_188420 | JGI IMG/M metagenome (GOLD analysis project Ga0255182, IMG submission 188420) | Freshwater microbial communities from Altamaha River, Georgia, United States - Atl_UVDOM_RepA_8d | ecosystem: Environmental > Aquatic > Freshwater > River | place: USA: Georgia...
ACCGAGAAGGGTTCCTTCCACATCTTCGACGTCTGTCTGCCATCGCCGGCGCTCGCTCGGCTCATCGAACCCTCGACGTTGGCGAGCGACGCCCTCACGGCGAAGGAACTGCTCAGACGCACGCGGAAGGCGCTGAAGAGGGCGCTCGAAGAGGCTGGCGTACAGGTTGCGGACACGAGCCGCTCCCCGATTTGGCAAGTTGTCGCGCGTCTCGAAGGGCACTCGGGCTCGCCGATCCGCGAAGCTCTGGAGGGGAGCGCGGCCTACAACGGGGACGACATCACCGAGCGCTTCGCCGAGCACGTCGATACCTTCGTCGGCTGGATGGAGGAGGGGGGATCGCTGCGCATCTCCGAGGAGCGGCTCACGCATCTGGCGCGCATCGCCGCCTTTTCACCGGCCATCTCCATCCTGCGCGCCTTCTGGACGACATATCCCGACAGCCGCGGCGAGGTGCACGAGAGGCTCGTCGATCTTTGCTTTGGAGAACTTCGGAGCTATTTCAACCGACGCACCGTTCGCGCGATCGTCGAGCGCTCGGTGCCCGCAGGACGCGGCTTTGCGCGTGCCGCGATCGAGTACTGCGAGCGCGCGCACTTCCAGGCAGTTGCGGACGAGTACTTGTACCTCGGCAAGAACGTTCTGCAACGCAACGGCCCGGCCGAAATGGCGGAACACCTGGCTCGCGTACTGGGCGTCGGCACCGGGAGCCCCAACATCAACCTGACGACCGATACCGGGCGCATACGTGCGGACCAGCTGGCCCGCCGGTCGCACTTCGCGCTCGCCTTTGGCGAGGATGTGAAGGCCGACCAAGGAGCGCCTCTCGAGCAATCGGGGCCCAGCCGGAAGACGGCAGTGCGCGAAGCCTTCAACTCGCCGTTCTGGCCCTTTGTGCTGTCGACCACGTCGGTCGGGCAAGAGGGGCTCGACTTCCACCTCTTCTGCCGCGACATCGTCCATTGGAACCTGCCGTCGAATCCCGTCGACCTCGAGCAGAGGGAGGGTCGCATCAACCGGCGCGACGGCTTGGCGATTCGTCGGGCGATCGCGAGGGAATGGCCACTCGAGCGCCTCGCCCAGGCAGGCTCGGGTAGCAGCCCAAGCTTCTGGGACCGCGTCTTCTCGGTGGTCGGGGAGGCGCCCGACATTCAGCGCTACAAGCACGGGCTCTACCCTCACTGGGTATTCGAGCCGAGGGGCGGCCAGGTCGAAAGGATCCGCCGACACCTGTTCTTCTACACCGACAGCCAGGATGCGAGCCGCTACGAAGAGCTCAAGGAGCGGCTCGCTCTGTACCGGTTGGTGTTCGGTCAGCCGCGTCAGCAAGATCTACTCGAGCGGATTCAGCGCACCGTTCGCGACGAAGCCGGTCGGGAGGTGAGCCACGCCGCACTGACCCGCTACATGATCAACCTCTCGCCCTTGGGCGAGGAGCATGCGCAGGTCAGGGCGGCGCTTGAGGCGCAGGAGATCGCGGCGTCCCGTGACAAGCTGCAGCAGCTCTTGCGAGATGTCGAGCAGATCGAAGCCGAGCGTGCGGCGGAACTGCTGCCGGCAAGAGCCGATCTGGATCGGTTCAAGGCGATGGTCCGGCGGCACATCGAGTCGCCATACGAGGACCATGGCAAGCTCGTAACGGCGATTCGAGCCCTGACCTATCTTCGCGACCCGTACGACGCCATCATGGATCAGTACGTCGATCTCGGGTTGCAGGATGACATCGCGCTGATCCGGCTTGCCGCAAGGTCGCTCGCCTCCGCTCGATCCGTCAGGTCCACACCCTGACCGCGCGGAAAATCATGCTTCAGCGCGCAACGAACTACTACGGCGACCTGTTCGTTCGCTTGATCGGCGACGGCGTCCCGCAGTGGATCGCCGTCGAGCGAGTCGCGACTGCCTACCTCGACGGCAAGCCGTTACCAGTTGGCAAGAAGAAGCTCTCGAAGAAGGAGCGCGACAGCCTCTTCTGGGCCAGCGATGTTGTGAAGAGCTGTCCTCCAGAAGCGTGGGGCGGCGAGGCGATGTCGCTCGCCCTGGCGCGGTACCTCGGTCAGGAGGCTGTGGCTGCCGATGGATTGGTGACGCGGGTCGCGCGCGAGGCGCCCGAGGCGTTGATCCGAGCGGTCAGGCGCTCCGGGCTCGTCCTGAGCCCGCATTCGCCACGACGAGTCGAGCTGGACGAGGCGGGGTCCGAAAGCGAAGCAGTCGCCGAGTTGTGCCGGGTGCTCGACGTGTTTACCGGGGCGCACCGCGAGCGGGTCGCAGCGCTGGATTCGCAGAAGGCGCAGCTGGCTGAGTTGTCGGTCTTCGATCTCTTGCTCTACGCGAGCCTCTACGCCTTCGAGGTGCTCGTTCCAAGGGACTTCAACGTCAAGGCGCCCGTACCGCCCTCTGGAGCTGATGTCCAAGTCGCCTGGGATGCACTCGGGGATCTCCTCGTGTGGAAGTTCGCAGAGTCCAGCACCTCATCCCTGAAGCTGACGGACGAGAGCATCGGGAGGTCGCTCGCGCGGCATCTTCGACCGATCCTCTTCGAATCCGTCACGGCGAGCGAGGGCGAAGCCCGGCGGAATCTGCGCGCCTTTCACGCGCTGATGGACATCCAGATCGAGTTGAACGAGTTCATCTCCAGGTCCGCCGACGCGTTCAGCTACGACGATGGCATTCGGTTCGAGCGGCGGGGCAATCGGCTCGAGATCGTCGAAGTGGATCCGGCGGCAAGGGCGGCATGGCAACGAGACGGGCTGAAGCTCGATCGCCTGCATGGATACTGGTTCCACCGTGCCCTTGAGACTTACGTCGAGCAGGTCGCCGCGGATCCGGCCCAATGGAGGATTGGTCGACCGGAAAACGCTGAGGTCAACCGACTGGCCTGGCTGCGGGCTCTCCAAGCGCAGCTTCGCTTGCGTGAGGCGTACGGTGTCGCAGACCAAGTCACTTCCGATTCCGGAGACGCCGTCGATCTTTTCCGAGCGCTGCTGTCGCTCAACCTGATGTCGGTCTTCTTCCAGCAGGACTTCCTGGCTGCCTTCGCAGAGCGCCTTGATGCATCTGGGGACTGGGTCTCCGCGCTGCAGCGTCTGACCATGGACGGCCTGCGCGAAGGGCTACAGAACCGAATGCCGCTCACGTGGTCGAGCCGGGACTCGAAGGTGTCCAACATCACCGGGTGGACCGTTACGGCATCCGAACCTGCGGGCAATCCCAGGATGGCATCCGCGATCCTGGACTTCTGGACGTACGACATGGTCGCGACGGCGGAGCGGCTGCAGCGCAAGGAGCCGGGTCTTCAGCCCCACCTGTTCGAGCGGCCTGTCCTCAAGTTCGGGGCGACGCTGGTGCAGCTGCCGTGGGTGGTTGGCGTGCAGAACAACACCACGGCCGCGATCAACAACCTGAGGCGACTAGGCCAGCGCCGCGGGCAGGCTCGTGACGAGGCACGACGGATCGAAGCAGGGCTCGCCGGGCTGCTCGAGAAGCGCGGATTCAGGACGCTGCTGAACTGGGTACCGCCGCGCGACTTGGAGGACGCCGGCGAGGTGGATCTGATCGCCGCCCTCGACGTGCATCTGTTCGTGATCGAGGTGAAGTCGACGTTCATGCGGCGATCTCAGCGGGAGGCGTGGCTGCACGCCACCACCACACTTCGCAAGGCCGGTCAGCAGCTTCGGCGCAAGGCAGAAGCGGTGTCGCTGGCCATCGCCTCCGATCCTGGGTTTCGCACGATGCTGGGTTGGGCCGAGGGCCTGATTCCGACTCAGCAACACGTGTGGATCGCCGACACATGCATCGAATGCGACCACCAGCGGTTCGGCGGTTTTCTGAAGGTCTCCGTCGAAGAGCTGATCATCGCGCTTCGCGATGATCGTCACCTGTTGAACGATCCAGGGGGATTGCTCGCCGGCAACTACGGAGTCGACGGGGCGCATGAAGCAGATGCAAGCGAGTCCGGCTGGAGTCTGTACCCCGACGGCTTCAGTGCCGAGCGCTTCGTCGAGGTGATCGAGACTGAGGCTGTTTGGGACTTGCGTGCCGCAACGCGTGGTCCCAATCTGCGGTCGACCGACCGCGAGGACTTTGCGTGCCGCAAGTAGCGCCCAGAGAGGAGGAGAGACAATCGTCCCGGTGCTCCTGCGCAGACGGACGTTGCATTGGCCTCGCGATGCATGGGAACCTGAACGCTGATCGTCTAGGCTAGGGGTGCTGCGTGAGAGCGGTAGCGCTGTGACGGTAAAAGAATCGCCGCAAAGACTCGATGCGACAACAACTTAGCGCGTTTGATGCCAGGGTCTTCTTCATCTCTCCTCGCGGGGTCATATCGTCTGCTCGCGCGTCAGAGATCGCGTGCGACGAATCGATAGACCGCGATAGATCTCGAAAGCTGGCCATCGTGGACGCGCCGACTGCTCTCGATAGATGTCGATCGATGGTGAAAGCTGCGCGAGGGGATCCCACTCGAAGTGGCGGTACATCTGACGGTAAAACCAGCGCGGTTCGACGTGCTGACCAAGCGAATCAACGGCTTGCAAGAGCCGTTGATGATTGAGTGGGAGTAGGTAGCTCCCAGCCTCCGGCTTGACGTTAAACGTGAGCCGGGCGAGGCGACAGCCTATCTGCTCCAGGTACTCCGGGCCCGCCCGATCGGCCTCGATCGAGAAGGCCTTTAAGATCGCCGGCGGCATCTGCGCCATCCGCTCGCGGCCGGACTAGCGCACCGCCAGCATCGAGGTGACCAGCAGCAGGGCGATGAAGACGGTGGACCGGCACGAACGAGTCATGTCGTCGCGTTATGTCGTTGGTGTCGTTGGGACACCCACCGTATCGGGGCGATATCGCGCGGGGCAAGCGCGTGTCGAGCGCGTGTCGGGACACCCACCCGGAACGCGTGTCGGGACACCCACCCTATTGCACGCAAATCTTCGCCCCGATAGCGTGATACAGGCCGGCAAGGACGTCGGCAATCGATGGGGAGAAGCAAGGATGACTCGCCCGCGCTCGTCGCTCGTGTCAGTGAGCGATACGCCTTATTACCACTGCATCGGCCGCTGCGTGCGCCGGGCCTTTCTCTGCGGCCAGGATCCCGTGTCCGGCCGTTCCTTCGACCATCGAAAGCAGCAGATCCTCGAGCGACTCAACTTGCTCGCCGAGGTCTTCGCCATTGATATTTGCGCCTATGCGCTGATGGGCAATCACTATCACCTGGTGCTGCGCTTGGTACCGGAACGCACCGCACAGTGGACCGATCTGGAAATCGTCGCACGCTGGCACCGGCTTTACAGGGGACCTGCCTGCGTCAGGCGCTACCTGGACGGTGCAATGCTCGACGCGAGTGAGTCTGCACTGCTGGCTGACTGCATCGCGTGCTGGCGCAGCCGCTTGAGCGATCTCGGTTGGTTCATGCGTTGCCTCAATGAATATATTGCGCGCCTCGCCAACAAGGAAGATGGCTGCACGGGGCGATTCTGGGAAGGGCGGTTCAAGTCGCAGGCGCTGCTGGATGAAGAAGCCTTGCTGACGGTCATGGCGTACGTCGATCTGAACCCGGTGCGAGCGGGGGTTGCCGATTCGATCGAAGCATCTGATTTCACCTCCGGCCAGCAGCGACTGCGCGAAGTGATCACTTCGCCCGCTCAGCGCTCCGACGAGATCAAGCCCAGGTTGCAGCCCTTTGCACGGGCGATACGGCGGGACGAAGAGGAAGCCTTGCCGTTCAATCTGCAGGACTATCTCGAACTGCTCGACTCGAGCAGTCGGGTGGTCCATCCATGCAAGCGCGGAGTGGTCCCGGATTCGATGCAGAGCCTGCTCGCGAGCCTTGGTCTCGCGCCGCAGGAATGGCTGAAAGGCGTCGCTGAATTGCACGCCCGCTTCCGACTGTTCATCGGTGCGCCGCATCGGCTGTCGGCCGCGGCGGAAAAGCGCGGTTGGCGTTGGATACGGGGGCAGTCTGCCGCACGGCGGCTGTACCTGCGCATCAACGAGTAGCGGCCTTTCAGGTCACGACGCTCGAAACAAGGAGGCGCGACAACGTTGTGCGATTCGCGACGCGTATCCCTGCGTCTGCGATTCAGCGACGAGCGTTGATTGCTCGACCACGCGCATCGTTCGCTTGCTGGCGGCCGATGCTTGCGCCTCGGAAGCGGTACCAGAACGAGGGCTTGAACCTGTTCGAGGTAGCAGTCGTCGCTGTGTGACAACCAGCTCAAAGAGTGGGTGTCCCTCTGAAAATCCTCTGAAAATCACCTGAAAATCAGGCTTTCACTCGCCTTGCGACTGCCAGCGCGCCCAGCGCCGAGCCCAGCAGCCAGATGCCGGCCGGCAGTGGCACGGCCGTCAGTTCCGCGTAGGCCATCTGGCCGATGAATCCGTGCGCGCGGGTGGTGGGATGAATTGCGTCCCACAGCACATAGGCATCGGGATTAGCGCACACGGCGCTGCCGTCGAAACACGGGGTCTGGAAGTCCTCGAAGCCGAAGCCCGCGCCGCCGTTCAGCGTGTCGATGGCGATTGTCATGAACAGGCCGGCGACGTCGAGCTGCACCAGCTGCAAGTCGAGGGATGCCTCCAGGCTGTCCAGCACCGGCACGAGGTCGGCGTTCACTTTTGCAAAATCTTCGCCCAGCAAGGGCAGGTTGGGGACCAGGAAGTTGCGCGCGCCGGCGCCGGCCAGCGTCGCGATGACCGCGCCGATGTTGTCGGCCGTATGCATCACCTCGCCCTCCAGCGCATCGTTGCCACCCGCCCACACGACGTACAGCGCGGCGGGGTCGGCGACGCCGAGATGGTCGAACAGGAAGGCTTGCGACTGCAGGCCGAGGTCGTAGGGCGGCAGCGGGCCGGCCTGGCCCGCGGTCATGGCCCCGCCCCACGCGTAGTTGTTGCCGCCGTCGAATGCAGGAGTTGGCGCCTGCAGGCCGAGCGAGGTGGCGAGATACTCGACCCAGACGGGCCCGTTTGAGAAGCGTCCGGGCGCATAGGGCGCCGGGTACACGAGATCGCCCACACCGGCGGCTTCGTAGTTGCCCGTCTCGGACAGGCTGTCGCCGAAGATGTACATGCCGCTGTAGGCCGTCGCCGCGCACGCCTGGCCGGCGAGCGTCAATGTCAGGGCCAGGGCCGCGACCCAGGAGGGCAGGCGGTGCGGTGCGTCGCGCAGCAGATGCGGTGTCATTGTTTCGTTTCGCCTCGGTCGATGCTGAATGACACCGTACTATCCCCGCCGGGCACCGGGCATCGCTACGGAAAATCACACGTCTGGCGCGGGTGTGTGGCGCGACGACGGACGGCTCGCCCGCCGCTTGGCGCAAGCCGCCTGGCTCGGCACCCGGCGGCGTGATCGCAGCGCCCGTCGGTCGGGTCGATGACGGTTGCCGGTAGGCCGGAACGAACCCTGCTGGCGTATCCTCGCCAGACGCAGGCAATCAATCAGTTCTGGTGCCCCTCAGCATGAACACCTACCCCGCCACTGACAGCAGTTCGGCCGCTTCACCGCCGGCCAGGAACCGCCTGAGCCCACGCAAGCTCCTGCTGAGCAAATGGACTGCCGTGACGCCGAAGAACCGGGAGAAGCATTTCGTGGTGATCCGCGTGATCGAACCGGAGCCGCCCGAGGCGCCTGTCGAACTGGTCGAGATCGAAGCCGTGCACTCGAAGCGCAGCTTCCTGCTCCACTGGCGGGAATTGACCGACGGCGGCCGCTGGCGCCAGGGCTGGGTGTAGCGTGCGCCCGAACTACCGATTCCCGCCCACGAAGCAAGCGCAGGACTGAGCCCCATGGCACAAGGCACTCCCGCGACCGTCGCGCTGCGCGCGCTCGGCATCGCCTTCGAACTCGCAAGCTACGACTACGATCCGGATGCGGAGCGCGTCGGCCTGCAGGCCGCGGAGGCGCTCGGCGAGCCGCCCTGTCGCGTGCTGAAAACGCTGATCGCCCAGGTCGACGGCAAGCCCGTCTGCCTCGTATTGCCCTCGGACCGCGAGGCGAGCATGAAGAAGGTCGCCGCCGCCTTCGGCGGCAAGAGCGCCGCGATGCTGCCCGTACCCGACGCCGAACGCGTCACCGGCTACAAGGTCGGCGGGGTGAGTCCTTTCGGACAGAAGAAGAAACTGCGTACGGTCGTCGACCTGGCCGCGCGGGACGAACCCTATGTCTATGTGAACGGCGGGCGACGCGGCCTGCAGCTGCGGCTGACGCCTGCCGACCTGCTGTCCGCTGCCGGCGCGTCGGCAGCGGCCATCGCGGCCTGAGCACCGGCGCAAGCGGGGGGGCCGGCCGCAACGGCCAGCCCGTTGAACCCGTCCTGCCCACTGGCCTTCCGCGGCCGGCTGCATCAGGATACGGGTTCGGTCAAAACCAACTGAGGAGAGAGCATGTTTTCGCACATCATGGTCGGCAGCAACAACATCGAGCGCTCGAAGAAATTCTATGACGCCCTGCTCGGCACGCTGGGCGCGAAGCCCGCGATGGTCGACGACAAGAACCGCCTGATCTACATGCACAACGGCGGCCTGTTCCTGGTGACCACGCCGATCAACGGCCAGCCGGCGACCGGTGCCAACGGCGGCACCATCGGCTTCGCCTGCGAAACCCAGGCCCAGGCCGACGCCTGGCACGCCGCGGGCGTCGCGAACGGCGGCACCACCTGCGAGGACCCGCCGGGCGTGCGCGAGGGTGGCTTCGGCAAGCTCTACCTCGCCTACCTGCGCGACCCGGACGGCAACAAGCTCTGCGCGCTGCACAAGCTCGGCTGAGCCCATTCGGGCCGCGCTCTCGAGCGCAGCCCGACGACTCCCGCCCGGTCGCATCGCCCCAGCCCACGGCCGGGGCGTGACCGGGTGGCGGTCACTCCCGCCGCCGCCTGTGTCCTGACGCAGCCGGCTCGCCTGGTGAGCGACGACCATCCGTCGGCACACCAACCAATCCCGCAACGCGCGCCCCCTTCCCGACCCTGGCCTGCTCGGCTAAGTTGCGCGCTCGTCGTCCGACCCACGGAATCCTCATGAAGGCCTGGCTGCCCGTTGTGCTCGCCGTTGTGCTGTGCGTCGTCCCGGGGGCGTCGTCCGCTACGGAGACGCCCGCGACGAAGCACGGCCTGTCTCTTCGCGACAGCGCCTGGACCGGCGACTTCGACGAGATGCTGCAGCGGCGAGTGATACGCGTACTCGTACCCTACAGCCGCACGCTGTTTTTCTACGACGCCGGTCACGAGTACGGGCTTACCGCCGGCATCATGCGGGAGTTCGAGCGTTACCTGAACAAGCGCTACGCGAAACAGCTCGGACGACGGCCGCTCACGCTGTTCCTGGTGCCGACCACGCGTGACCGGCTGATCGACGGCGTGGCCCGGGGCGCAGGTGACATCGCCGCGGGCAGCATCACGATCACGCCCGCGCGCGCCGCGAAGGTCGATTTCGTGCCCCTGCCCACGCGCGTCAACCTCCGGGAAGTGGTCGTCACGGGGCCCGGCGCGCCGCCGCTCGCGAGCCTCGACGATCTCTCGGGCAAGCGTGTACACGTACGACCATCCACGAGTTACGCAGACAGCCTGGGTGCGCTCGACGAACGGCTGCGTGCGGCCGGACGGCCACCGGTCGAACTCGTGCCCCTGCCGGACGCGCTCGAGGACGAGGACAAGCTCGAGATGCTGAACGCCGGCATCCTTGACATCGTGATCGTCGACAGGTGGCTGGCCCGGCTGTGGCGCGGGCTGCTGCCGAAAATCAAGGTGCACGAGAATCTGGCCGTGCGCGACGACGGCGTCTCCGGCCTGGCGGTGCGTCAGGGCAGCGAGGGACTGAAGCGTGAACTCGACACCTTCTTCCGCCATATGCCCCGCAATGCGGGAAGTTTCGAGTACCGCGTCGGCGCGATGCAGCGGCGGCTCAAGCAGATCCGCAACAACACCGCCCGCGCCGACCTCGCGCGCTTCGAGCGGACGGTCGCGCTGTTCGACAAGTACGGCGACCGCTACGGCTTCGACCCGCTGATGCTCGCCGCGCAGGGCTACCAGGAATCGCGCCTGCGCCAGGAGGCGCGCAGCAAGGTCGGTGCCATCGGGGTCATGCAGGTGATGCCGGCGACGGGGCGGGAGTTGGGCGTCGGCGACATCACCGTGCTCGAACCGAACATTCACGCCGGCACCAAGTACCTCCGCCTGCTGATGTCACGCCACTTCGCGGATGCGAAATTCGACGACGCGAACCGGCCGCTCTTCGCGTTCGCGAGCTACAACGCGGGCCCGAATGCGATCAAGCGCATGCGCCGCCTCGCCGCCGCCCGCGGCCTCGACCCCGACCAGTGGTTCAACCACGTCGAGGTCGTCACCGCCGAGCAAATCGGCCAGCAGCCGACGGCCTACGTGCGCAACATCTACAAGTATTACGTGGCCTACAGCCTGGTCGAGGCGGCCCGGCGCGAACGCGGGCAGCACCTGGAGAGCCTGCGGCGCTGAGTCCGGCGCTGAGTCCGGCGCTGCGTCTACGCGCTGCGTCCGTCCCTGCTCCCGGGCTTCCCGGAGGGCTGTGGCAGCTCACCCGACAACGGCGGCGGCAGCGGGTCGCGAGCGAGCCGGCGCCGGAAGAGTGCCGCCCGGGCCAGCACCGTCGTCGTCACCGGCGCGGTGATCGACAGCACGATGATGATGAGCCACACGTGCAGCTGCAGGTCGCCGGCGCGCGTCGAGAAGTGGACGATCGACGCGAAAGTCACCAGCCACGCCGCGAGGGTCGACGCGAGCGCCGGCGCATGCATGCGCAGGAAGAAGCCGGGCAGGCGCCAGAGGCCTAGACCCGCGCACAACACCACCACGCCGCTTGCGACGAGCAGCGCACCGACCACTGCGTCGGACCACGGCATTACTCGATCACCTCGCCGCGCAGCAGGAACTTCGCGAGCGCCACCGAGCCGACGAAGCCGAACAGCACCATCAGCAGCGCGCCCTCGAAGTACATGCTGCTGTCGTAGCGGATCGCGAGCACCAGCATCGTGAGCATGCCCGCGACGTAGAGGAAATCGACCGCGAGCACGCGGTCCTGCGCGGTCGGGCCGCGGACGAGCCGCAGCAGGCCGCAGGCCATGCCCAGCACGTACAGGAGCAGGGTGGCCGAGATGGCCAGCGAGAGCAGGCCGCTCATTCGAAAATCTCCCGTAGCGGGCGTTCGTAGCGCCGTTTGAAGTCCTCGATGAAAAGGGCCTCGTCCGGCGCGTCGAAGACGTGCACCAGCAAGACACTGCGATCGGGGGCGAGTTCGGTCCACACCGTGCCGGGGATCACCGAGAGGATCATGGACAGCGCGGCGAGTGCGTGCTCGTCGCGCAGCTCGAGTGGAACGCGCACGAAGCGTTCGCGGGGCGGCCGGCGCCGCGCGCGCAGCACGCCGGTGGCGACGACGATGGCGGAGACCACGACGTCGACACCCACGCGCAGGACGAGCGCAAGCAGTGTCCGGATATGGCGCAAAGGACCCGGCGCCGGTCGCAGCGGCGCGGCGAGCACGGGCGCGGCGAGACCGAGCACCGCGCCTAGCAGGACGTGCGCCGCGCTCGGCGGCTGGTGCAACATCTGCCACAACATGAACAGTCCTGCCGACAGCCAGGGTGAGGGCAGCCAGCGCTTCAAGGCACAGGCTCCACGTGCGTTGCGGATACGGGCCGGGTCGTCAGCACCGCCTCCACGTAGCTCGCCGGCGCGTGCAGCGCCTCGGCGGCGTGGCCGAGGTAACGAAGCACGGGCTCACCGGCAATCACCAGCAGCGCGCAGCCGATCAGCAGCAGCGCGATCGGCGCGCACTCCACCGGGTGCAGGCGCGGCCCCGGGCGCGAATCCGCCGACCAGAAATGACGGATGCCGATCCGGGCAAGCGCCGTCAGCGCGCACAGGCCCGAGCCGAGCAACAGCGCGGCGAGCGTCCACGCGGCGACGCCGCCGCGCGCCACGAGCGCGGACAGCATGGCGAGCTTGCCGATGAAGCCCGACAGCGGAGGCATGCCGGACACGATCAGCGCGCAGCCCGAGAAAGTGATGCCGAGGAAGGCGAGCCCGAGCGGCAGCGCGCGGCCCACCAGGGCCTGCTCGTCGTCGTCGAGGTTCACCCCGGTGCGAGCGACAGGGTCGTAGAAGGGCAGCGGTTCGAGGGTGTCCTCGATCGGCTCGGCGACGGTGTCGATGTCGCGGGCGCGCTCGAGGAGTTCCACGAGCAGGAAGAGGGCGCAGCCGGCCAGCGTCGAACTCGCGAGGTAGTACAGGGCGGCACCGGTCAGCGCAGGCTCATCGAAACCCAGCGCCGCCAGCAGCGTGCCTGACGAGGCGACCACCGCGTAGGCCGCGACGTGTCCGAGCCGCTGCGAGGCGAGCATGCCGAGCGAACCGAAGGCGAGCGTCGCCATCCCGCCCCACACCAGCACCTCGCCACCGAGGTGGGCGGAGGCGCCGGCCGACGCCGGGAAACACAAGGTCCACAGGCGCAACAACGCATAGATCCCGACCTTGGTCAGGAGGGCGAACACCGCGGCGGCCGGCGCACTCGCCGCCGTGTAGGCGGGCATCAGCCAGAAGTTGAGCGGCCACAGGGCCGCCTTCGTCAGGAAGGCAAGGGCCAGGATCGTGGCGCCGACGTGCAGCAGGCCGAGGTCGCCGGTCGGCACGCGCGGCAGTTTGAGCGCGATGTCGGCCATGTTGAGCGTGCCGGTCACCCCGTAGAGCACTGCGACGCCGATCAGGAACAGCAGCGAGGCGGCGAGATTGATTGCGATGTAGTGCAGGCCGGCGCGCACGCGCGCGAGCCCTCCACCGTGCAGCAGCAGGCCGTAGCTCGCCGCGAGCAGCACTTCGAAGAACACGAACAGGTTGAAGAGGTCGCCGGTGAGAAAGGCGCCGTAGAGCCCCGCGAGCTGCAGCTGGTACAGCGCGTGGAAGTGCACGCCCGCGTGCTGCCAGCGCGGCAGCGCGTAGACGAGGGCGGCGCTGCCGACGGCGCCCGTCAGCACGGTCATCAGCGCCGAGAGGTGGTCGGCGACCAGCACGATGCCGAACGGCACAGGCCAGTTGCCCGGCAGGTAGACTCCGAAGACCGCGGGCGACTGCTCTCGCGCGACCCACAGGGCGAGCGTCACGGCGAGTGCGAACCCGGCAAGCGTCGCGGCGACGTTCAGCGTCGCGCACAGCGTCCGGCGCGACTCGCCGATGAGCTGGATCAGCGCGGCCGCCGTCAGTGGCAGCAGCACCGGGGCGACCGGCAGGCTTTGCAGCCACGCGGCGGGCAGGTCGATCATGGCCGCTCCTCCTCGCCGTCCACGTGGTCGCCGCCGCTCAGGCCACGCAGGGCGAGCAGCACCACCAGGAACAGCGCGGTGGTCGCAAAGCCGATCACGATCGCGGTCAGCACCAGCGACTGCGGCAGCGGATCGGTGTAGTGCAGCAGGTCCGGCGGCAGTCCGTCACGCACGATCGGCTCGCGATCGATCGACAGGCTGCCGACGCTGAAGATGAACAGGTTAACAGCATAGGACAACAGAGACAGGCCGATCAGCACCTGGAAACTGCGGGGTCGCAGCACGAGCCAGACGCCGGCTGCCGCGAGCACGCCGATGGCGAGCGAGAGCACGATTTCCATCAGCGACCCTCCCCGCGCTCGAGCGCGACCGCCCGCTGGCGTTGCGCCCGCAGTGACTGGTGGGCGAGCGCGATCAGCACGAGCAGCGTCGAGCCGACGACCACCGCGAACACGCCGAGGTCGAACATCGCCGCGCTCGGCAGGTGCAGCTCGCCGACGATCGGCAGCGCGACGTGAGCGGTGTGCGTGGTCATGAACGGATAGCCGAGCAGCAACGAGCCGAGGCCGGTCGCGACCGCGAGCAGCAGGCCGACGGCGACCCAGCGCACCGGCTGCAGGTCCAGGCGCACCTCCACCCAGCGCGTGCCGCTGACCATGTACTGCGCGATGAGGGCGATCGCGACGACCAGCCCGGCGACGAAGCCGCCGCCCGGCTCGTTGTGCCCACGCAGGAACAGGTGGCAGGCGAAGACGATGGCGACGGGCAGCAGCAGGCGCACGAGCACGGCCGGCACGAGCAGGAAGTGCGGCAGGGCGTTGCCGTCCGTGGCGGCGTCGATGTCAGCTTCCACGCCGCGGCGCTGCTGGGCGGGCGCCGCGATCGACTCCAGCGGCGGGCGGAAGCGGCGCAGCAGCGCATAGACGCTGAGGCCGACGATGCCGAGCACTGTGATCTCGCCGAGCGTGTCGAAGGCGCGGAAATCCACGAGGATCACGTTGACCACGTTGCGGCCGCCACCCTGCGGCAGCGCGTGTGCGAGGTAGTAGGGCGAGAGGCTCAGTGGAGCCTGGCGCGTCATCAGCGCATAGGACAGGGCCGCAAGGCCGGCGCCGATGCCGACGGCGAGCACCAGGTCACGCCGCCGCCGCCACCATGCGCGGCGGTCGACCTGCGGCTCGTCCCGCTCGAGCCGTGCCGGCAGCCAGCGCAGGCCGAGCAGGAACAGCACCAGCGTGACGACCTCGACGGCGAGTTGCGTCAGCGCGAGATCAGGCGCGGAGAACCAGGCGAAGCTGATGCACAGGACGAGTCCCGTCACGCCGAGCATGGCGAGCGCGGCGAGGCGGTGGAACTTCGCCTGCCAGGCGGCGCCGACGGCGCACGCGCCCCCAATCAGCCACAGGCCGACGAACTCGGGAGTCACGGTCACGCGCGGACGATCGCCCCAGTGGAGCGGCACGATGAGGCCCGACGCGCAGGCGGCGCCGACGACGATCACCAGCAGCCAGAAGATCTGCGCCTGCAGGCGGCGCGTGCTGGTCAATCGGAGCAGATGTTTCGCGCCCAGGGTCACGCGCGCGAGCGAGCCTTCGAACAGGCGCTTGCCGTCGATGGCCGGCAGCAGCGGCGCATGGCGCGGGCGTCGTCGTTTGAACGCTGGCGCACAGCGGGCGTAGACGGCGGCGCCGACCGCCAGCGCGACGAGGCTCATGACGAAGGGCGCGTTGAAACCGTGCCACACCGCGAGGCTGTATTCGGGCAGCACGCCGCCCACCACGGGGCGCGCCGCGGTCGCGAGCAGCGGCCCCACCGACCACGCGGGCAGCGTACCGACGACGACACAGACCAGCACCAGCACTTCGATGGGCACCCGCATCCAGCGTGTCGGCTCGTGAGGTTCGCGTGGCAGGTCCACGGGCGACGGACCGAAGAAGACGTCGTGACCGAAGCGCAGCGAGTAGACCACGGCGAAGATCGCGGCGAGCGTCGCCACCATCGGCAGCGCGAACTCCACCCACGGGTGTGCGCTGACGAACACGGTCTCGGCGAAGAACATCTCCTTCGACAGGAAACCGTTGAGCAGGGGCACGCCCGCCATCGCCGCGCAGGCGACGATCGCGAGCGTCCCGGTCGTCGGCATGTGCCGGAACAGGCCGTCGAGGCGGCGCATGTCGCGGGTGCCGGTCTCGTGGTCGATGATGCCGACGGCCATGAACAGCGAGGCCTTGAACGTCGCGTGGTTCAGGATGTGGAACACCGCGGCGACGGCCGCCAGCGGGCTGTTGAGCCCGAGCAGCAGCGTGATTAGGCCGAGGTGGCTCAGGGTCGAGTAAGCGAGCAGGCCCTTGAGGTCGTTCTGGAACATCGCGACATAGGCGCCGAGCAGCAGGGTCGCGAGGCCCGCACCGCCGACACACCAGAACCAGGTCTCGGTGCCGGCCATCGCCGGCCACAGCCGGGCGAGCAGGAATACCCCGACCTTGACCATCGTCGCCGAATGCAGGTATGCGGAGACGGGCGTCGGCGCGGCCATCGCGTGCGGCAGCCAGAAGTGGAACGGGAACTGCGCGCTCTTGGTCAGGGCGCCGAGCAGCAGCAGGCCGAGGATGAGCGGGTAGAGGGCGTGGCCGCGGATCAGGTCGCCGGCGGCCAGCACGGCGTCGAGCTCGAAGCTGCCCGTCACCCGCCCGAGCAGGACCACCGCGCCCAGCAGGGCGAGGCCGCCCGTCGCCGTCACCTGGAAGGCCATGCGCGCGCCCCGTCGCGCGTCGCGCCGGTGGTACCAGTAGCCGATCAGGAGGAATGAGAAAACGCTCGTCAGCTCCCAGAACAGCACCAGCTGCACGAGGTTGCCGGAGATCACGACGCCGAGCATCGCGCCCATGAACCCGAGGAGATGCGAGTAGAAGCGCGCCGTCGGGTCGTCGGGCGACATGTAATAGCGCGCGTAGACGATCACCAGCAGGCCGATGACGGCGACCAGCATCGCGAACATCCACGCGAAGCCGTCGAGGCGCACGATCAGGTCGACACCGAGGCCGGGCAGCCACGGGATGCGCTCGCTGATCACGCCGCCGCCGGCCACCGCCGGATAGCGGAGCGCGAGCGGCACGGCGACGGCCATAGCGACCGTCGCCGCCCACAGCGATTCGACGTTGCGCGCGTTGGTTGGCAGCAGCGCCGCGACGGCGCTGCCGGCGAAGGGCAGAAGTAGGATCAGGAACAGGGACATCAACGCAGCCCCGTCATCCGGGTCGCGGACCGGCGATGCGTTGGCGATGCGTGGGTGTCCCCGTGCGGCTTCTCGTGCGGCCGCCGCCCGTGCGTAAGGCTCGTAGGTGTCCCGGTACGGGTGGGTCCCCGGGCGGTCGATGGGTGTCCCGTCGCGGTCGCGCGGCGATGCATGGGTGCCTGGGGAATGCGTGGGTCTCCCGCACCTCCCCGGAGGGGGCGGTGCCAGGTCCGGTCGGTGGGTGTCCCAAGTAGCATGGCGAACATCCACGCGAAGCCGTCCAGCCGCACGACGAGATCGACACCGAGGCCCGGCAGCCAGCGCAGCCGTTCCATGACCACGCCGCCGTCGGCGACCTGGGGGTAGCGCAGCGCCAGCGGCACGACCACGGCGAGCGCGACCGTCGCCGCCCATAGCGATTCGAGGTTGCGCGCGTTGGTCGGCAGCAGTGCGGCGACGGCGCTGCCGGCGAATGGCAGGAGGAGGATGATCAGCAGGGACATCAACGCGGGCCCATCACCCGGGCCGCAGACCGGCGATGCACGCACACCCGCCTGGCCGCTCGCGACGGCAAGTCGCGCCGGGCCGCTTCTCGAACGGGATCTCGCTCATCCATCCTGGTGACAGGCAGTCATGGCCACTCGCTCCGCATTCCTTGCCCAGGTGCAGCATCACACGGCCTGATGGAGTCTATCGATTTCGGCCTGCCCGCCAAAGCCGCCCCAGGGGGGCGCCGCCTGCACCCGGAGCGCGGGACAAGGCTTGCCTTGATCCGGCACATTGAGAAACTCCCGTCCGTGTGGAGATAATCCCCCGACGCGCGCCGGACTGCTGGCCGCGAGGTTTCCGGTTCACCGAACGCAAGCACGGTGCAGTTGTCGACATGCGAATTCGACCCGCCGTCGTCGCAGCATCCCGCGCCGGCACCGCCAAACCGGCCTACCCTAGACGACGCCCGCCCCCCGCGCTGTTCCTCATCCTGCTTGCCCTGCTGGGTGGCAACTGCGCCTGGGCCGAGGAGCGCAGGGTCCTGCGCGTTGTCGGTGACGACAACTATCCCCCGTTCCTGTTCCTGGACTCCGCCGGCCGTGCGGTGGGTTATGTCGCCGACTGGTGGGCCCTGTGGTCCCGGCGCACTGGCATACCCGTCGAGGTGAGAGCGCTGCGTTTTGCGGACGCCAGGCAAGCGCTCGTGCGTGGTGAGGCTGATGTGATTGACCCGATCTTCCGCACCCCCGGGCGCGAAGCCGTGCACGATTTCCTGCCAGGGTATGCAGAGGCCGCGGTTGGCATCTACGTCCACGCAGCGATTCGCGGCATCCGGGACGTGCGCGGGCTGAACGGCTTCGTCGTGGGTGTGCTGGAGGGTGATGCCTGTGCCGAACGGCTCAGGTCTGCGGGGGGTCGCGAACTTAGGGCGTTCCCGACCAACGCCGCCGTCGTCGAGCATGCGTTGCGGGACGAGGTGCGCGTGTTCTGCCTCGACGAGTTCCCCGCGAACTATCACCTCGCGCGGAACGATGGCCAGCGCACCTTTCTGAAAGCCTTCGAACTCGGACGCAGCGCGCTCCATCGTGCGGTGCGCAAGGGAGATGTCGCTACCCTACGCCTGATCGAGCGCGGCGCCGCGGCAATTTCCCCCGCAGAGGAAGCGGCCTTGCGCGAAAAGTGGTTCCCCAAGCCCCCCACCGATTACGGCTCCTGGTTAAGGGCCTTCGCGGCCGGCCTCGCGCTGCTCGCCCTGTTCGCCGTGACGCTGCTCATCGCGCTGCGCGCCGCGCGACTGCGGGTGCGCCGGCAGACCGCGGCGCTGCAGGCGGAGCAGGCCCGGCTTTCGAGCCTGTTCCAGGCCCTGCCCGATTTCGTCTGGTTCAAGGACCCGGAAGGGGCCTTCGTCGCGTGCAACACTGT
>Ga0255182_1000812_pt1 | contig 18371 bp, 11 predicted proteins | sample Atl_UVDOM_RepA_8_FD_188420 | JGI IMG/M metagenome (GOLD analysis project Ga0255182, IMG submission 188420) | Freshwater microbial communities from Altamaha River, Georgia, United States - Atl_UVDOM_RepA_8d | ecosystem: Environmental > Aquatic > Freshwater > River | place: USA: Georgia...
GGGCTGCAGGCCCAACTGCTCGCGACGCACCTCCATGGCGCGGCGATACTCGACATAGCGGGCGCGCTGCTCGGGGCTCGTGCTGTCGATGAGATTCTTCCGCCAGCGGTTGCGGTCTTCCTCGCTGGGGGTCCGAGCCGTTCCACCCGGGGGACCTCCACCGCCCGGGCCGCCGCCGGCCGCCCCCGGCCCGCCGCCACCCGGCGCAGCGGCACTCCCCGCCGCGCCGCCGGCCCCTGCCGCCGCCAGCGCGGTCGCCGCCAGACGCGACGCCTCCCAGGCCTTGCGGAACATCTCCTCCTGTTTGATCTGCCGGTCGAGTTCCGCCTGCCGCTTCTCCGGCGGCAGCGCGAAATAGGCGTTGATCCGCGCCTGCATCATGGAGCGGAACATGCTGCCTCCCTGGCGTCCGGCCTGCTGGCGCAGCCCCTCCGGCAAGGCCTCGATCTTCTCCCTGATCTGTCCCATCACCACGACGGCGGCCGTCGCCTCCTCGAGCGTCTGCGGGCCGCCGTTGGCCATGAACTGCTGCTGCGCCTCGGCCTGCATCTTCCGGATCTCGGCGATCCGCGGGTCGGTGCCGAATCGGATCCAGCCGAACGCCCAGGCAAAAAACAGGATCAGCAGGGCCAGGAGGGCCACCGGCACGAGCCACCTGGCCACTTTCCGGGCCGTGGAGGGCGCGTCGTCAAACGAGTCGAACGAGCCAGACCGCATCGAAGCCGTGCTCATGGCAGCCTTTCAAGGAAAACGCATCGTCACGGGCGACGTCACCCGATCCCGCCAGCCGGCGTCACAGGTTGTCGACGTGGCCGTCGAGGTAGAGAAAGTTGCGGGCTCCCTCCGGCGGCGTCCAGTTGGGGTCCGAATCCACGGCATTCGTGTCGCTCACCTCGCTGCCGAACAGCGACTGGAGCCCGCCGGCGTGAAACGCCTCGAACTCATAGAGGACCCACAGTTTCGACGAGGCCAAGTTGCCGCCGAGCCGCCGCGAGGAGAGCGCCTCCTCGCGGGTCTTCCCCCGGAGTTTGCCGTTGTCCACCTCATTGAGCCGCCGCTGCGGGTACTCGTAGCTGGTGCCCTCGATCACGGCATTTTTGTATTCGTCGGGCTGCTCCGCAACCGGCACGTTGGCGAGCGCCGCCTGGTACTGCTGCATCTTGGGGGAGGAAGGGTCACGGGCGAAATAGCTGATGTCGGAAGGGCAACGGAAGCTTCCGCGATTGCCTTCCACGTAGTCCCCGAGGGCCGTCGCGACGCTCGGCAGCAGCGGCCGGCTGCCGCTGACGTAGAAGGTCGGCTCGAGACTCGGCATCTGCGCCGCCACCGGGAATCGGCCGCGGGTCTGACGGTCGAGATGCATGTTGAAGGCGATGCCGATCTGCTTGAGATTCGACTTGCAGGTCGTCCGCCGGGCCGATTCACGGGCCGACTGCACCGCCGGCAACAGCAAACCGATCAGGGTGCCGATGATGGCGATCACGACCAGCAGTTCGACGAGGGTGAACCCGCGACGGCCGGCGACGGTTCTTACAGGGAAACGGGCGTACCGGGAAACCATGGTGCACTCCGGGCAGCGGGGGCCTGCTGGCGGGGGAAGTGGGCGAGACTGACGAACACACCGAAACTTGAACGGTCGAGTCGTCGAAAAGGTGCGGCAGCCGCATTGTAGCCTCCCGCCCCGAAGTCGGCCGATACGACGCGAGCCGGGGAGGTCCCGCACGAGCGGGGCGGCGGCGATCGCCCTGCGGAAGGCCGCCGGAGCGGCGGCGGGGTTGGCTGGGCAGTGGCTGCGGCTCCGCTCGAGTCTGTCGATCCCGAAAGGGGGGAGGGCGAAGTCCCCCGGAGCGGGCAAGAGGTGGGGCGTGCAGGGTACCGATCGACAGTCCGACGCGGGCGACTGGCCAGAGGGCGAGGCAGTGCCCACCACGGCGGCGGCCGACGATCGGCTCGTCCTCCAGCGGCAGCTCGAGATCGCCCGCCTGAGGCACGCGGCCGAGGTGGCGGATCTCCGCCGCCAGGTGCTCGAGGCCCGAAAGCAGGCGAGCCTCGGCGAGCTGCTCGGCACGACCACGCATGAGTTCAACAACGCCCTGACGACGATCCTCAATTATGCCAAGCTCGGCCTGCGGCATCGCGACCAGCCCACCCGCGACAAGGCACTCGAGCGAATCCTGTCGGCGGGCACGCGGGCGGCCAAGATCACCGCCAGCGTCCTCGGCATGTCGCGGTCGACATCCACCCGCGTCGAGCCGGTGCATCTGCCGGCGCTCGTGGAGGACGTGCTTGTGCTCCTCGAACGCGAACTGATGAAGTACCGGGTGCAGGTGGAACGGGAGTTCGCGCCGGTGCCGCGGGTCTCGGCCAATCCCGGCCAGTTGCAGCAAGTGCTCCTGAACCTCCTCGTCAATGCGCGGCAGGCGATGGCCGGCGGCGGCCGGCTGATCCTCAGGCTCGCCCATGACGAGCCGGCGGGCCTCGTCGACCTCATGGTGCGCGATACGGGCTGCGGCATGACGCCGGAGGTGATGCGGCGGATCTTCGAGCCCCGTTTCTCGACGAAGACGGGACCGGACGCCTCGGGCAAGGGCGGCACGGGCCTCGGGCTCTCGGCCTGCAAGGAGATCGTGGACGCCCACCGCGGCCGCATTCGCGTGGAGAGCGCGCCCGGCAAGGGCACGGCCATCACGATCCGCCTGCCGGCGTACGTGGCCGTCCCACCTGCAGCCGCCTCCTGACCGCCCGGCCGCCGCCCGCCTACAATCGGGGCATTCTCTTCGAGGAGCCCCCCTTGTCGCCGCACCAGCCCCGCACCCTCGCCGAACTCCGCACGAGCGGCTGGCAGAGCCGCTCCGTCAAAGAGGAGATCCGGGAAAACTTCACCCGGATGCTCCGCACGGGCGAGGAGCTCTTTCCCGGCATCGTCGGCTACGACGACACGGTGATCCCGGAGATCAACGTCGCCCTGCTCGCCGGCCACGACATGCTCTTCCTCGGCGAGAAGGGCCAGGCCAAGAGCCGTCTCATGCGGCTGCTCGTGCGATTTCTCGACCCCGCCCTGCCCTACCTCGACGATCCGGCGATCCCGCTCCACGACGATCCGTTCGCGCCGATCACGGCGGCGGGCCGCCGGCTCGTGGCCTCGAGGCCGCCGGAGGAGGTGCCGATCGCCTGGTGGCCCCGCGAAGACCGCTACGCGGAGCGGCTCGCGCCCGGCACGAAGTTCGCCGACATCATCGGCGAGATCGACCCGGCCAAGCTGGCCGGAGGCACGAGCATGGCCAGCGAGGAGGCACTCCACCTGGGCCTCATCCCCCGGATGCATCGCGGCATCTTCGCGATGAACGAACTGCCCGAACTCGACGAGCTGGTGCAGGTGGGGATGTTCAACATCCTCGAGGAGCGGGACGTCCAGATCCGCGGCTATCCGGTCAAGTTCGACATCGACGTCGTCCTGCTCTTCTCCGCGAATCCATCCACCTACAACCGCTCCGGCAAGGTGATTCCACAACTCAAGGACCGGATCGGCGCGGTGATCCACACCCACTACCCCCGCGACCGCGACCTCGGCATCCGCGTGGCCGAGCAGGAGGCGGGCATCGACGTCGGCGGCGAGTGGCCGGTCGTGGTCCCTCCGTTCATGAAGCAGGTGCTCGAGCAGATCACGATCTCCGCCCGTCGCAGCAAGTTCATCGACCAGCAGTCGGGCGTGAGCGCACGGTTCTCGATCGCGAACTACGAGACCGTCGTCGCCAGCGCCCGCCACCGCGCCATCCGCCTCGGCGAGCGGCCCGCGGTGCCGCGGATCAGCGACCTGGGCCACATCTACGCCTCGAGCCTCGGCAAGCTGGAGCTCGACCTGATGGGCAGCCACCAGATGACCGAGCGGCAGGTGCTCGACGGCGTGGTTGCCGAGGCGATCGCGACCGTCTTCGAGGAATACGTCGAGGAGCACGGCCTCGACGAGATCGCGAAGGTCTTCGGTCGCGGCGTGAAGATCGAGGTGGGCGACATGCTCCCCTCCGCGGCCTACCAGGAGCGGGTCGCAGAGGTACCGGCCATCTGGGGCAAGGCGTTCGAGGTAAACGCGTCGGAGAGCCCGGCCGTCCGGGCCAGCTGCATCGAGTTCGTGCTGGCGGGGCTCTACGCCACCGAGCGGATCTCCAGGCTCCAGTCCCATGGCCGCACGGTGTACGACACCGACGGCTTACGGTGAGCGACCCGGCCGCTGCTTCACGGCAAGGCTCGGCATCCTGCCGACCTTGCCTTGGCCGGCCTCCGCCGGCTGGTGCTGCGCATGGCATCCATGCCATGCAGTCTTGCGGCGCTGCAGGCATCCTGTCGCCGTTCGCTTGGCCGGCCTCCGCCGGCTGGTGCTGCGCATGGCATCCATGCCATGCAGTCTTGCGGCGCTGCAGGCATCCTGTCGCCGTTCGCTTGGCCGGCCTCCGCTGGCTGGTGCTGACCCGGCCGCTGCTTCACGGCAAGGCTCGGCATCCTGCCGACCTTGCCTTGGCCAGCCTCCGCTGGCTGGTGCTGACCCGGCCGCTGCTTCACGGCAAGGCTCGGCATCCTGCCGACCTTGCCTTGGCCGGCCTCCGTCGGCTGGTGCTGCGCATGGCATCCATGCCATGCAGTCTTGCGGCGCTGCAGGCATCCTGTCGCCGTTCGCTTGGCCAGCCTCCGCTGGCTGGTGCTGACCCGGCCGCTGCTTCACGGCAAGGCTCGGCATCCTGCCGACCTTGCCTTGGCCAGCCTCCGCTGGCTGGTGCTGACCCGGCCCTCCGGGCCTAATCTCTATGCTCTGAGGGAGGTGAGGGGCCGCCCATGCGGCTATTTCACGCGAACGCGCGGCATCCTGCCGCCGTTCGCTTGGCCGGCCTCCGCCGGCTGGTGCTTACCCGGCCCTCCGGGCCTAATCTCTTTGCTACGAGGGAGGTGAGGGGCCGCCCATGCCCTGAGAGCCGGCGTATGATGACGAGCGTAGCCAGGATGGCGCAGCGAAGTCAGCATCCGAGTGAGCGAAGGGCAGGATGCCCGGAGCGAACGTCCGGCGACGGGGCATGGGCGGCCCCTCACCGTCGCCAGCCTTTTGATTCCCGTCTTCTCGGAGAGCCCCACGGCCCTCCTCCCAGCTGCAGCGGCTCACGAAAGGTTCCACGACATGGCCACCCGCGACTCCCTCGGCGGCATCGTGCACACCTACCAGCGGTACGACCCCGCGCGGATCCCGCCGCCGCGGCCGCCGCAGGCCGACCTCGTCACGCCCGCCGTCGAGCACCTGCTCGAGTTCGGCAGCGTCGATGACCTCACCGAGGCGCAGCTCGCCGAGGCGGTGATGCTCGACCCGGAGCAGATCAAGGGTCTCGGTCCGTCGCTCGATGCGATCAAGAGGCAGCTCGAGGAGCGGCGGAGAAAAATCCTCGAAGCGCACGAGACAGATTCGGTCCGGGTGAAGTCCCGCAAGATCTTCCGCGCGGCGGCGCAGCGTATGCAGCCACCGCCCAAGCTCCGCGATGCCTTCCAGAAGGCCGTCCGCGAGGAGCAGCTACGGCAGCTCGAGCGGCTCTGGTATGCCCACGACGACGACCAGTCACGGTTCGCCGGCCAGCTGACCGGCCTGCTCGACCGACTCGGCGACGTGTATCAGGTCGACGAACTGGCGGCGAAGTGGACGTTCACCGGCCGCGAGAAGCTCTCGGTGCCCGAGGCGCTCGCGATCAAGGAGGAGCTCGAGACGATCGACGAGCTCTTGCGACAGATCGAGGAGGCGCGGAAGAACGCCCGCGTCGCCCTCATCGACATGGAGGCGCTCGGGCAATTCGTCGAGCGGGGGCAGCTCGACGAGCTCGAGGGGATGAGGCGGCAGATCGAGCAGATCATCGAGGAGCTCGCCGCCCGGCAGGGGCTCGAGAAGACGAAGCGGGGCTACCAGCTCACGCCTCAGGCCATGCGGCTCTTCCAAGGCAAGCTGCTCGAGCGGATCTTCGCGGCCCTCGACCCGTCGCGGACCGGCCGTCATCAGACGGGGGTCGCGGGCGACGGCGCGGTCGAGCTCGTGCCCACGCGGCCGTACGAGTTCGGCGACTCGGTCGCCCACATGGACATTCCCGGCTCGCTCGTCAACGCCATGCTGCGGCGGGCGGCCGAGGCCTCTACGGCTTCCGGCGGCGTGCTTCGGCTGGCCCCGCGCGACATCGAGGTCCATCGCACCCGCAACACGCCCAAGTGCGCCACGACCGTCGTGCTCGACATGAGCGGGTCGATGCGGCACGGCGGGCTCTACGTGAACGTCAAGCGGATGGCGCTGGCGCTGCAGGGGCTCGTGCACCGTGAGTATCCCGGCGACAGCCTGCGGTTCATCGAGATGTATTCCGTGGCCAAGCCGCGGCCGCCCGCGGAGATCGCCACGCTCCTGCCGAAACCGGTGACGATCTTCGAGCCCGTGGTCCGGCTCCGGGCCGACATGGCCGATGCGGCGATCTCGGAGAGCGACATCCCGCCCCATTTCACGAACATCCAGCACGCGCTCCAGCTGGCGCGGCAGCAGCTCGCGGCGGCCGACACGCCGAACCGGCAGGTGATCCTCATCACCGACGGCCTGCCGACGGCCCACTTCGAGGGCAGCCAGCTGTTCCTCCTCTATCCGCCCCATCGCCGCACCGAGGAGGCGACGCTCCGCGAGGCGCAGGCCTGCCGCCGCGAGGGGATCGTCGTGAACATCTTCCTGCTGGCGAGCTGGTCGCAGTCGCAGGAGGACATCCAGTTCGCCTACCGGCTCGCCGAGACGGCCAAGGGCCGCGTCTTCTTCACGGCCGGCAAGGATCTCGACCGGTTCGTCGTCTGGGACTACGTCTCCCGCCGCCGCAGCATCATCGGCTGACGCGCCCCGTTCGCAGCTCCCGCCAGAGCATGGCGCCAGAGCCGGCCGCCGCCGCCGCCGCCAGCGCCGCGAGCGTCCAGAGCGGGACGATCCGCCGCGGGGCAGCCTCCTCGCGGTCGCGGGCCTCGTCGGCCAGATCGACCGGCGGCAGCCCCGCGGCACGCCGCGCCCGTTCCTCGGCCGCCTGCTGCCGGCCAAGGAACCGACCTTCGATCTGCCGCTGCCGGACGTCGAACTTCGACGCGATCAGCCCCATGCCCACGAGGGCCATCAGCGCGAACGCCAGCCCCCAGAACCACGGGCTGTCGGTGATCCGCCGCTCGGGCTCCATGGCGGCCACGCTCCGCGTTTTCGGGGCCTACGCGCTGCCGAGGCCTACGCGATGCCGGGCCACCGGGCCCGCACGTCGCGACCGGCATACACCGCTCCGTCGCCGAGCGACTCGGAAATCCGCAGCAGCTGGTTGTACTTCGCGATCCGGTCGCTCCGCGACGCCGAGCCGGTCTTGATCTGGCCGGTCGACAGGCCGACGGCGAGGTCGGCGATCGTGGCGTCCTCGGTCTCGCCGCTGCGGTGGCTGGCGATCGAGGTGTAGCCGGACCGATGGGCGAGCGACACCGCGGCGATCGTCTCGGTGAGCGTGCCGATCTGGTTGACCTTCACGAGGATGCTGTTGGCCACGCCCTCGGCGATGCCGCGGGCGAGCCGCTCGGAATTGGTGACGAACAGGTCGTCGCCCACAAGCTGCACCTTGCCTCGCAGCTTGTCGCTGATGAGCTTCCAGCCCTTCCAGTCGTCCTCCGAGCACCCGTCCTCGATGGAGACGATCGGGTACTTGCCCGCCAGATCGGCGAGGAAGTCGACCATGCCGGCCGAATCGAGCGACTTGCCCTCGATCGCGTAGGTGCCGGCCTTGGCGTCGAAGAGCTCCGTGGCGGCGACGTCGAGCGCGATGCAGATCTCCTTGCCGGGCTTGTAGCCGGCGTTCGAGATCGCCGCGAGGATCACCTCCAAGGCCTCGGCGCAGGTGCCGATGTGCGGGGCGAAGCCGCCCTCGTCGCCGACGGCGGTGGAGAGCTTCTTGTCCTTGAGCACTTTCTTGAGGGCATGGAAAGTCTCGACGCCGGCCCGCAGGGCGTCTTCGAAGGTGTCGAAGCCCAGCGGCATCACCATGAACTCCTGCACGTCGAGCGGATTGTCGGCGTGAGCGCCGCCGTTGATGATGTTCATCATCGGCGCCGGCAGCAGGCGGGCGGTCGTGCCGCCGAGGTACCGATAGAGCGGCACGCCGCAGTGCTCGGCGGCGGCATGGGCCACGGCCATCGACACGCCGAGGATGGCGTTGGCGCCCAGGCTCTTCTTGTTGGGGGTGCCGTCGAGTTCGAGCATCCGCTCATCGACCGTCGTCTGGTCGAGTGCGTCACAGCCCTCGAGCTCCTCGGCGATCCGCGTGTTCACGTTCTCCACCGCCTCGAGCACGCCCTTGCCGAGGTAGACCCCCTTGTCGCCGTCCCGCTTCTCCCAGGCCTCGTGGGCGCCGGTGCTGGCCCCCGAGGGCACGGCCGCCCGGCCGAACGCCCCGTCGGCGAGGCTGACGTCGACCTCGATCGTGGGGTTGCCGCGGCTGTCGAGGATCTGGCGGGCGTGGACGTCGACGATCGTGGACATGAAACCTCCGAGGATGGGAACGCGTGCGGACGGATGACGGGCGGACGCGGCTCGAGCCGAGCAGGGCCATGAAGGCGGCCGCCTGGGCGACGGGGCGATTGTCGCCGGGCGTTGTTTTCGTGCAAGCCGTTTGGCTGCGGGCCATGGTTTCGGGGTTTCAGGACGGTATCCTGCGGGGTGTGCACCGTGTTCGCCCGGCGGGCCCGCGCACGGCCGGACAGACCCGTTTTCTCCCCTCGGCCGCCGGCCTCCTCCGCCCTTCCTCCTCGGACAGTCCCCGATTCAGCATGTTCACCGGTCTCGTGGAAATGGTGGGAGACGTCGTCGCGGTGGTCGCGGAGCCGCCGGGCGTCCGGCTCGTCCTCGAAGCGGGTCGCCTCGCGGGCGAGGCGACGCTCGGCGAGAGCATCTGCGTGGGCGGCTGTTGCCTGTCGGTCGTGGAGATCGACGGGCCTCGGCTCGCCTTCCAACTGGGGCCGGAGACGCTCGCCCGGACGTCGCTGGGCCGGCTGGCCCCCGGCCGCCAGGTCAACCTGGAGCGGTCGCTGCGGCTGACCGATCGGCTGGGAGGCCACGTCGTGACCGGTCATGTCGACGGCCTCGGCCGGCTCGCAGCGCGGGAGCAGGAGGGCGACTGGGTCACCTGCCGGTTCTCCGCGCCCCCCGCCCTGCTCGCGCAGATGGCGAGCAAGGGCTCCATCACCGTCGACGGCGTGAGCCTGACCCTCGTGGCCGTCACGGCCGAATGGTTCAGTGTCGCGCTCATTCCCCACACCCTCTCCTGCACGACGCTCGGCGGCCTCGCCGTCGGCGATCCGGTGAACCTCGAGACCGACCTGCTCTTCAAGTACGTCGCCCGCTGGATGGAGGGCCGCCCATGACATCCGACGGCACACCGGCCGTGCCGGCGCGGCAGACCACGGCCTACCTCAAGCAGCTCTTCGCCCAGGTCGGCTTCAGGATCGACGCCCGCCGCGGCCAGAACTTTCTCGTCGACCTGAACCTGCTCGACCTCCTCGAGCGATCGGCCGGCGTCGCCCCCGAAGACGTGGCGCTCGAGGTCGGCACCGGCACCGGCACGCTCACCGAACGGCTCACCCGTACGGCCGCCCGCGTCGTCGCCGTCGAGATCGACCCGCGGCTCGCCCAGCTGGCCCGCGACCGGCTCCTTGCCGCCGCTCCCGAGGCCTGCGACCGGGTCGCCTTCGTCGAGGGCGATGTTCTGGCCGCCAAGCACCGCTTCGCGCCGGCGGTGCTCGACGCGGTGCGGGAGGCGCTCGCGGCGGCACCGCACGGGCGGTTTCACCTCGTGGCCAACCTCCCCTACTGCGTCGCGACGCCCGTGATCTCGAACCTGCTCGCCCTCGAACGGCCGTTCGACGTCGCCACGGTCACGGTGCAACGCGAGATGGCCGAACGGATGACGGCCACCGCCGGTGCCTCCTCCTACAACGCGTTGTCGGTGTGGGTCGGGGCCCAGTGCCGCGGTGAGATCGTGCGGATCCTGCCGCCGAGCGTGTTCTGGCCGCGGCCCAAGGTCGACTCGGCGATCGTGCAACTGGTGCTCGAGCCCGAGCGGCGGGCCCGGATCGCCGATCTTGGCCGGTTCCACGCCTTCGTCCGGGACGTCTTCTGCCACCGCCGCAAGCTCTTGCGCGGCGTGCTCGTCCGCCTGGCCGGCGGCAAGCGGGAGGACGCGGCGCGAGATCTGGTGGCGGAGGTCTACGCGGCGATGGGATTCGACGACTCCGTGCGGGCCGAGGAGATCCCGCCCGACGATTTTCTCCGGCTCGAACAGCTCTTCCACGAGCGCAAGCCGGGATAGGATCGCCTCACAAACGATCAGCCGCCGACTCGCGGGCGAGGGGTTGCCCGTGCCATGAGAGCCGGCCTTGCTCGCCAAGCGCAGCCAGGATGGCGAAGCGCAGGCGAGCATGGAGTGAGCGGAGGCCCGGAAGGCCGACGCGAACGTCCGGCGACATGGCACGGGCAACCCCTCGCCCTTCCCTTTCGCAAAGAAATCCTCCCCGACCGACAGGCTTTTCCACGGCGCCCGGGGGGCGGACAACCCGCTTTGTGCCGCCAAAGCGCAGGGTCGAACCGCCAGAAAGGCCGAAACTTCCGGTTGTCTGGGCCACGCCGATAGACTGTGGCGACGGCCCGAGGCTCCTGCCGAAACCGAATCGGCGGGGAGGGTCGACTGCCAGGCCCGACGAGGGTGATCCACGGTTCAAACGCAGCGGCGGGAGGCTTCAGGGACAGTGACGCACAACCCCAATTCGGAAGCCTCGATCGCCCCCACCATCGTCGATCTCCTGCGGCAGCGGGCCGCCTACAAGCCGCACGACCGCGCGTTCACGTTTCTCGTCGACGGCGAGAACGAAGAGCTCAACATCACGTACGCCGAGCTCGACCGGAAGGCCCGGGCCGTCGGAGCCTGGCTGGCGAGCCAGGGCATGGCGGGCAAGCGGGTGCTCCTGCTCTACCCGTCGGGCCTCGACTTCATCGCCGCCTTCATGGGCTGCCTCTACGGCGGCGCGATCGCGGTGCCGGCCTACCCGCCCCGAAAGAACCGCTCCGTCGAGCGGATCGAGGCGATCGCGGCCGACGCCGACGCCTCGGTCGCCCTGACGACCCGCGATGTGCTCGACCGGTTCGACGCCCTGCGGGCCACGGCCCCGAGCCTCGAGCATCTCATCTGGAAGGTCGACAGCGAGATCGACGTCGCCTGGGCCGACCGGTGGGAGCGGCCCGACATCGACGGCAACACCCTCGCCTTCCTGCAATACACCAGCGGCTCGACCGGCACGCCCAAGGGGGTGATGCTGTCGCACGAGAACCTGCTGCACAATTCCCTGCGGATCATGCAGGCCTTCGAGATCACCCGCAGCCAGTCGGGCGTGTTCTGGCTGCCGAGCTTCCACGACATGGGGCTCATCGGCGGGATTCTCGTGCCGCTCTACGGCGGCAAGTTCAACGTGCTGATGTCGCCGGTCGCCTTCCTGCAAAAGCCGCTGCGGTGGCTGCAGGCGATCTCGAAGTACCGGGCCACGATCAGCGGCGGGCCGAACTTCGCCTACGAACTCTGCGTCCGCAAGACGACTCCCGAGCAGCGGGCGGCGCTGGATCTCTCGAGTTGGTCGCTCGCGTTCAACGGTGCGGAGCCCGTCCGCGCCGAGACGATCGACGCCTTCTGCGAGGCCTTCGCCCCCTGCGGCTTCCGCCGCGAGGCCTTCTACCCCTGCTACGGCCTCGCCGAGAGCACCCTGATGGTGACCGGCGGGATGAAGTTCGAGCCGCCGGTCATCCGCTCCTTCGACGCCTCCTCGATCGAGACGGGGCAAGCCGCCTCCCGCCCGGCCAATGCCCCGGGCATCCGCCGGCTGGTGGGCAGCGGCCGCGAACTCGACGGCCAGGACGTGCTGATCGTCGACCCGCAGACCCGCGAGGCGCTGCCGCCCGGCCGCGTGGGCGAGATCTGGGTCAGCGGACCGAGCGTGGCCCAGGGCTACTGGAACCGCCCCGAAGCCTCCGGGGAGACGTTCGGCGCGATGCTCGCCCAGCACGACCAGCGGCCGGCCGAAGGTCCGATGGCGACCTGGCGGCCCAACCCCGGCCCCTATCTGCGGACGGGCGACCTCGGGTTCTTCGACTCGGGCGAACTCTTCGTCGCCGGGCGGCTCAAGGACCTGATCATCATCCGGGGCCGCAACCATTACCCCCAGGACATCGAGCACGCGGTCGAGCGGGCCAGCAGCCTCGTCCGCGCGGGCTCGGTCGCCGCCTTCGCCGTCGACGTGGCCGATCGCGAACGGGTGGTCGTCGTGGCGGAAGTCGAGCGGGGAAAGCGGGAGCCCGCCGAGGTGGCCTCCGCTTTCGAGGCGATCCGCAAGCTGCTCGCCACCGAGCACGAACTGGCCGTCGAGGCGATCGTGCTCGTGCGTCCCAACAGCGTGCCCAAGACATCCAGCGGCAAGATCCAGCGGCATGCCTGCAAGCGGCAGTTCTTGGATGGCACGCTGGATGTGGTCGAGCAGCACATCGGCTGGCTCACGGCCGCCGTCCCGACGGCGCCGGAGCAGCCCCGGCTGGCCCGCCAGCGGCCGATCGGCGAAGCGTCGCGCTCCCAGCGGCCCGACCGGGACCTGCCTCCGGAGATCGTGGAGACGGTCTTCGAGCACGTGCGCCGGATCGCCAAGGAGCGGGCCGGAAACCTTTCGCTCGACACCAACATCGTCGAACTCGGCCTCGACTCGCTCGAGCGGATGGAGATCGTAGCCAGCCTCGAGGAGGCCTTCGGCGCCCGGTTCCCGGAGCAGGTGCTGCCGCAGATCGAGACCTGCCGCGAGGTGACGCAGGCGATCATCGACCACATGCCGGCGGCCGCGGCGCATGCCGGCCCACCCGCGGACGGCCCCGACACGTCGACCGCCGAGATTGCGGCCGACGCCTACGACATCACCCAGTTCCCCGAGGTGCGGGCCCTCGAGCAGAACTTCGCCATGGTGCGGGACGCGGGCCTCGAGAATCCCTACTTCAGCGTGCACGAGGGGCTGACGAACGACCGCACGGTCATCGGTGGCCGTGAGATGCTCAGCTGGGCCACCTACAACTACCTGGGCATGTCGGGTGAGCCGGAGGTGTCGGCGGCCGCCAAGGCGGCGGTCGACCGCTTCGGCACGAGCGTCTCGGCGAGCCGCCTCGTGTCGGGCGAGAAGACGATCCACCAGGAGCTCGAGCGGGAAATCGCCCGCTTCGTCGGCACGGAAGACGCCGTCACTTTCGTCGGCGGCCATGCGACCAACGAGACGGTGATCGGCCACGTCGTCGGCCCGGGCGACCTCGTCCTGCACGACGCCCTCGCCCACAACAGCCTCCTCCAGGGCGCCGTCCTCTCCGGAGCCCGCCGCCGCCCCTTCCCGCACAACGACCACGAGGCCGCCGAGAGCCTCCTCGCCCAGATGCGGGGCCAATACCGCCGCGTGCTGATCGTCATCGAGGGGATCTACAGCATGGACGGCGACTTCGCCGACTTGCCGAAGTTCATCGCCCTGGCCAAGCGGCACCGCGCGCTCCTGATGGTGGACGAGGCTCATTCGATCGGCGTCATGGGGCCCCGCGGCCGCGGCATCGGCGAGCACTTCGGCGTGAACCCGGCCGACGTCGACCTCTGGATGGGCACGCTCTCGAAGGCGCTCGGCAGCTGCGGAGGCTACATCGCCGGCTCGAAGACGCTCGTCCGCTGGCTCAAGTACACCGTCCCGGGATTCGTCTATTCGGTCGGCCTGCCGCCGGCGGCGGCAGGCGCCGCACTCGGCGCCCTGCGGCTCCTGCAAAGGCAGCCGGAGCGGGTGGCGCGGCTTCATGCCAACGCCCGGCTCTTCCTGCAACTGGCCCGCGAGGCAGGCCTCGACACCGGCCCGTCCGGCGGGTCGGGGGTGGTGCCGATCATCCTCGGCCATTCGATGAACAGCCTCCGGCTCTCGCGGGCCCTCTTCGCCCGCGGCATCAACGTGCAGCCGATCCTTTACCCGGCGGTCGAGGAGAAGGCGGCACGGCTGCGGTTCTTCATCACGTCGAGCCATACGCCGGATCAGATCCGGCGGACGGTGGCCGCGATGCAGGAAGAACTGGCCGCGATCGATCCGGTCTACGCCCGCGCCGCGGCACAGCGGCCGGTTTCGGTGGCCTGACGCAGCCGGCTTGCCAGGGCGCCGGTGAGGGGCCGCCCAGCCCCGTCGCCGGACGTTCGTTCAGGCCCTCCAGGCCTTCACTCACTCGGATGCTGACTTCGCTTCGGCATCCTGCCTGCGCTCGTCATCATACGCCGGCTCTCGGGGCATGGGCGGCCCCTCACCTACCTCACTCAGAAGCGGAAGCTCAGGTCCGGAGGGCCGGGTAAGCACCAGCCGGCGAAGGCCGGCCAAGGCAAGGTCGGTACGATGCCGAGCCTTGCCGTGAAGATGGCCGCATGGGCGGCCCCTCACCTACCCCACTCAGAAGCAGGAGCTCAGGCCCGGAGGGCCGCCGGTGCCCAGCCCGTTGGGCGCACCGACTGCGTCGCCTGGATGGCGACGCGCAGCACCAGCCGCCGGAGGGCGGCCAAGCGAAGCTGGCCCGGAGGGCCAGTCTTCGCGTGAACTCAGTACCGCACCTCGAGCCCGAAGTCGAGGCCGTTGGTGAAGACATACTCCTGGCCGCCGTCGACCGGCGCGATCCGGTTGTACTCCACCTTCTGTGTGTCGACGTACCAGTAGCCCGGCTGGACGACCGTGCCGTCGGGCCGCTGGATCGGCTGGGTGGAATCGTTCTGCTTGGCCACCTGCACGTCCCGGACGGCGGTCTTGTAGCCGGTGTTCGTCAAGGCCCGGGCGATGTTGCCCAGCCACATGCCGGTGTAGCCGGCGTGGAGACGGATCGCCTCGCTCACGCGGAACTGCGTGCCGAACCGCCACTCGCCGATCGGGGTGAACACGAACCGGTGCTCCGCGGCGTTGGTGGCGTTGCTCTGCCCCACGCCGTAGAGCTGCAGGAACAGCGGCGGCGGGTTGAGCGTGATCGGGCCCGTCGTGCCGCCGGCGGTCTGCGTCACCGACGGCGAGAAGGTCGCCCGCAGGTAGTCGGCCCCGAGCGTGTTCGGGAAGTTCGCCCCGCGGTAGATGTTGTTCTGCCAGTTCATGCCGGCGGTGAACTTGAACTCGCTGGAGAAGAGCCAGCGGCCCTTGTGCGTTTCGAAGAGGAGCGAGAACTCGGGGCCCACGAGGTTGTTGCTCGTGTACGTCTCCCAATCGGCGGTCTGCAGGGCCGTGCCGGCGCCGATGCCGGTCAGCGAGTCCACGCCACCGATGCCGAGCACGTTGCCGGCCGGCCCCGTGCCGAACTCCTGGTCGATATTGCCGCCGCCGATCTGATTGGTGTTCCCCGCCAGCGTGCCGGCCGTCGTGCCGCCGGCCGTGCCGCCCGTCGTGCCGCCGAGGCCTCCGCCTCCCGTCGTGCCGCCACCGGTGGTGCCGCCGCCCGTGGTGCCCCCGGCTCCGCCGCCGATGTTGAAGGCGTACTGATTGCTCTCGTACCCGAGCTTGTACCGTTCCGCGAACTGCAGGAAGCGGGGGCCGAGGCCGAACCGTACCGTCGAGCCGCTCCCGCGGCGGCCGAGCTCCCGACGGATGATCGCGGCCACGCCGACGCTCTGGATGTCGGTGCTGTTCGACTGCGTCAGCTTCTGGGCGATCAGGTGGTCGGGCGGCGGGCTCTCCGACGTGATCGTCGTCGTCACCAGCGCCTGGTTGACGTTGCCGACACCGCCGCCGGTTCCCGCCCCGCCGCCGGTGTTCGACTGGGTGAACTCCTGGGTCGGCGAGGAAGCCGCGAACTCGCTGAGCGTCGTGAAGCTCTGCGCCTGGCCCATGTTGAAGTAGCTGATGTTGACGCCGTTGTTGTCGTAGATCCAGCCGCCCTCGTAGCGGTTGCCCCAGCCCATCTTGGTCCTCATCCAGCTCGTGTTGAGGTCGAGCTGCAGCGGGTCGGAGCCGAACGTGTAGAGCCCGCCGATGATGCTGCCGCCGCTCGTGCCCGACGCGGCAATATTGGCGTTGTTGAGTGAAACGATCGTCTGGGCCGAGATCGGCTGGTACGGGATGATGTAGTTGCCGTTGGGTGTCTGCCCCACGCCCGTCACCCGGGGCGGCGTGATGCCCCAGTAGAGCCGGTCGTAGTTGAAGAAGATCCCCTCGCTCGGTTCGGGGTAGATCTCATACTCCTGCAGATCGGGCGGCGCGAAGAGCTGGAAGTCGTAGAAGTCCTGGTTCGGCAGCATCGGCATCCAGTCGCCGGCCTGGACGGGCACGCAGGCCGACAGGCCGTGTGCGACCACGAGGAACAGGGCCGCCAGACGATTGAACCGCTCGTTCGTGACCATCGCTAGTGTGTCCTGGGGAGCAGGAGCCGGTTTTCCGCGGATGCGGATTGCTCCTTCGGTATCGGTCGTGCCGGTGGGACGAGTTGATGAATCTTGGGAAACTCTGCCGGCTGCATCGTCCGCCCGGGCGAACGCCGCCTTTTCGCTGGTAAGCGGGGCGGTCTCGGATATCTTGCAGGAACCACCCCCGGGGCCCGCGGAAGGCCGTCTGCCCGAGTCCGCCGGTGCCCCCCGTCCCGAGGCTCCCTCGTAACAGCCGGTTTTCGTCAGGAGCGCTGCCCATGAACCCCGTCTTGCCCCGGCCGAGCGACCGCCGCCCGGCCCAAGCCGCGATTTTCGCCGGGCTCGCCTGGCTTGCCTGGATGCTCCCGACGCTGGCTGCCGAACCTGCCACCACGGCCCGCGAAGGCGCCGGCAAGCCGCCGCCAGCCGCCCCGGCGGAAGATGAGCGGTTTCTGCGGATCACCCGGGACGGCCGCCGCCCACTGGCGCTCGAGACGGCGATCGCCAGCTATGTCGAGCCTGATGAAGTCGCCGCGGCGGCAGGCAGGCAGACCCCCGTGGAAGTCGACCTCGTGGGGGCCGTCCATCTGGGCAGCCGGCAGTATTACGACACGCTCGACCGGCTCTTCGCCGACTACGACGCGGTGCTCTATGAACTCGTCGCTCCCGACAACGCCCGGGTGCCGCGGCCCGGTCGCAAACCCTCGGGCGCGATCGGATCCGCACAGCAGGGGCTGACGAAGATGCTGGGGCTCGAGTTCCAACTCGACCAGATCGACTACGCGGCGAAGAACTTCGTGCACGCCGACCTGTCCCCGAAGGAGTTCGACGCCGCGATGGCGAAGCGCGGCGAATCCTGGTGGACGATGTTCACCCGACTCATGCGGGAGAGCTCTTCCCGTGTGGACAAGCAGCCGGCGAGCGATGTGGGCTTCGGCGACCTGTTTGGCATCCTCTTCGGGCAAAACCGGGAGCTGCGGCTGCGCCGGCTGATGGCGGAGCAGTTCACCGACATGGAGGTGCTCACGGCGGCCTTCGGCGGCGAGGAGGGCTCGTCCCTCATCACCGACCGTAACGCGGCGGCGCTCGACGTTCTCGCCGAACAGATCAAGCTCGGCCGCCACAAGATCGCCATCTTCTACGGCGCCGCGCACATGGACGACTTCGACCGCAAGCTCCGGCGTGACTTCCGCCTTCAGCCGCGGGAGACGACGTGGCTCGAGGCATGGGACCTGCGCGACCCGGCGGAGCGGAACTGACCGGGCCGCCACGGCATCCGGAAGTCCCCCCCGACGGTTCCATCGCCCACCTCGGTCACCGCCCCCGAGGCCTGCAGGACCGCGGCCGCGGCGTGTCGCCAGGCGAGCCGTTGCTCGAGCCGCTCGGACCAGGCATCGACATGCCGGCGGGTCTCCGCCAGCACGCCCTCGTAGCCGATCCCCGTGACCGCTTCTCCGACGGGATCGAACTCGAAGTCGCCGCCGAAGCCCTGCTCGACGAGGAGCGTGACGAGAGATTCCAGCGGCAGCGTGCCGCGGCAGGCCGGCAATCGCTCCCAGTCGGCAGTGACCGGCCCGATGCGATCGGCGACCTGCACGATCGACGTCGACGACGCCAGGCGGGGCAGCAGCGCGGTGAACTGGGCGTCGTCGGCCCATTGCCAGAGATCGAGGGCGAGCCGGACAGACGGATGGGCCGCCTCCTCGACGATCGCGAGGGCGTCGACCGGCCGGGCGAGAAAGCTCGCGTTGCAGCCCGCCTCGGGCCGCATGGTCTTCAGTGCCAGCGTCACCCCGGCTTCCCTGGCCAGCGGGGCGAGCGTGGCGAGGGCCTGGAGGAAGAGCCTGCGGGCATGGGCCCGCGTGTGGCCGCCGCGGCAGCCGCTGTGCACCACGAGCC
>Ga0255182_1000814_pt1 | contig 18352 bp, 13 predicted proteins | sample Atl_UVDOM_RepA_8_FD_188420 | JGI IMG/M metagenome (GOLD analysis project Ga0255182, IMG submission 188420) | Freshwater microbial communities from Altamaha River, Georgia, United States - Atl_UVDOM_RepA_8d | ecosystem: Environmental > Aquatic > Freshwater > River | place: USA: Georgia...
GGTGGTGGTCGAGTGTGCCGACGACGTGCGGCGGGCTCGACTCGCCGCGCGGCAGTGGTCGGCGGCCGAGCGGGAGGCCCGGGAAGCGGCCTGGAATCGCGGTTACGAGGGCGCGGTGCTGGATCCCGGGAAAATAGCCACCGTGGATGCCTCCGGGGATTTGGCGTATACTCTCGCCCAAGTCGATCGCATCTGGTCACGACTCCCCGGTCCGGCGGCGACGACGGTCGATCGGGGGTGAAGCTCGTCGGCAGGGGCCGCCTTCGCGGGCGGCCGGGTCGTGTCGAGCCTCCGTGATCGGCCCCGCCTCGCGACGCCTCCCGCCTCCGCCCACCCTCCTCTCGATCGCGGCTTCCGCCGCGGCCAAAGGCTTCCGATGTCCCCCGATGCTTCCCGTGACGACCTCGACCGCGAGCCGCTTTCGCTGGCGGAAGAGATCGCCGCCGAGGTGAAGGATGGCGCGGACATCAGCGAGCACTACGAGTCGCTCAAGAAAGGCGACTCCCAGGTCGCGGCGCTCCAGAAGCTCTCGATGCAGGAACTCGTCGAACTCGCGCGGCAGGAGCACGTCGGCGACGTGACCGGCGTGAGGAAAAACGACCTCGTCTTCCGCATCCTGAAGGAACGGATCAAGCTCAATGGCCTGATGTTCGGCGAGGGGACCCTCGAAATCCTGCCCGACGGCTTCGGCTTTCTCCGCAGCCCCGAGCATCACTATCTCTCCTGTCCGGATGACATCTATGTGTCTCCGAGCCAGATTCGCCGCTTCGGGCTTCGCAACGGCATGAGCATCGCCGGGCAGATCCGCCCGCCGAAGGAGAGCGAACGGTATTTCGCGCTGCTGCGGGTCGAGGCGATCAATGGCGAGGATCCTGCCAAGCTGTCGACGCGGGTTTTCTTCGACGACCTCACGCCGCTTCATCCCGACGAGCGGATCGTGCTCGAGACGACGCCCGACGAGATCGCCATGCGGGTGGTCGACCTGATCGTGCCGATCGGCTTCGGTCAGCGCGGCCTGATCGTGAGCCCGCCACGGGCCGGCAAGACGATCCTCCTGCAGAAGATGGCCAAGGCGGTGCTCGCCAACTACCCCGAGGCCTACGTCTTCATGCTGCTGATCGACGAGCGGCCCGAGGAGGTCACCGACATGGAGCGGCAGGTCCGCGGCCCGTCGTGCGAGGTGATCAGCTCGACCTTCGACGAGAACGCCAGCCGGCACGTGCAGGTGGCCGACATGGTGCAGGAGAAGGCCAAGCGGCTCGTCGAGTACGGCCGCGACGTGGTCATCTTCCTCGATTCGATCACCAGGCTCGCGCGGGCCTGGAACGCGGAAGTGCCCAACTCCGGCAAGATCCTCTCCGGCGGCGTCGATTCCGGGGCCCTGCAGCGGCCCAAGCGGTTCTTCGGCAGTGCCCGCAAGGTCGAGGAGGGGGGCTCGCTCACGATCATCGCCACGGCGCTGGTGGACACCGGCAGCAAGATGGACGACGTCATCTTCGAGGAGTTCAAGGGCACGGGCAACAACGAGATCGTGCTCGACCGGCGGCTCGTCGACAAGAGAATCTACCCGGCGATCGACATCAATCGCTCGGGCACCCGCCGCGAGGAGATCCTCCTCGAGCCCGACGAATACCGGCGCATCTGCGTGCTCCGACGGGTGCTCGGCGAGATGAACCCGGCCGACGCCATGGAGCTGCTCGTCAACCGGCTGGCGAAGACGAAGTCGAACAGCGAGTTCCTCATGAGCCTGAAGTCGTGAGGCGCGGGGCATGAGTGAGGGCGTGAACGTTTTGGCGGGCCGGGGCGACCGGGTGGATCCTCAGGTGCGCGTGGCCCTGGTCGTTTCGCGCTACAACGAGTCGATCACCCGCCGGCTGCTCGACGGGGCCGTGGCGACGTTCACCGCCGCCGGCCTGCCCGCGGAGCGGATCGACGTCGCCTGGGTGCCCGGCGCCTTCGAACTGCCGTCGGCCGCCGACGTGCTCGCGGCCGCAGGCCGCCATGCGGCGGTGCTCTGCCTCGGGGCGATCATCCGCGGCGAGACGACGCATGATCAGCACATCGCCCGCGCCGTGGCGGGCGGCATCGAGGCGGTCGCGCGGGCGCGCGGCCTGCCTGTCTTGTTCGGCGTGCTCACCTGCGATACGCTCGCGCAGGCGCTCGCCCGGGCCGGCGGCACGGCGACCGACGGCTTCGCCGGCAACAAGGGCGCCGAGTGTGCCGCCGCCGCGATCGAGATGATCTCGCTCTTCGGCCGGCTGCGCGGCCTCGATCGCGTGTGACCCTCAGCAGCCACGGCTTCGCCATCCCGCCACCACCGCCGTCCGATCGCGAGTCCTCAGCCCGATGTCCACCCGCCGCCGAGCCCGCGAGGTCGCCCTGCAGGCGCTCTACCAGCTCGAAGCCAATCCCGACCCGCAGCACCTCGATCGGTTCCTCGGCGGGCGGCTGCGGTTCCCGCCGCTCGTCGCCTTTGCCCGCGATCTGGTCGACGGCGTGCAGGCCGAGCGGGCGGCGCTCGACGCGGAACTCGAGAGCCGTGCGGCGCGCTGGCGGGTGTCGCGCATGGCCGCGACCGATCGTGCGATCCTGCGGATCGCCGTCTACGAGCTGCTGCACACCGATGTGCCGGGCCCTGTCGCGGTGAACGAGGCGATCGACCTGGCCCGCCGCTACGGGGCCGAGGAGTCGCCGCGGTTCGTGGCGGGCATCCTGGGCCGCGTGCTCGCGGAGCGCGACGGCGCGCCGGCCGACGTGCAATCGACGAACCCCTGACGGACCACCCATGGCCTTCTTCCGTTTCGGCAGCAAGCCGACCGACGCCCCTCCCGCCGCCTCGGCTGACACGCCTGCCGAGCCCGTGCGGCCCGGTCTGCTCGACCGGCTGCGGGCCGGCCTGGCGAAGACCGCCAAGGTCCTGAGCACCGACGTCCGCGACCTCTTCAAGCGGGAGGGAAGGCTCGTCGACGAGGAGTTTCTGGGGGAGCTACGGGCGGCGCTCATCCGCACCGACATGGGGCCCGCCGCGGCGGAGGCCATCGTCGACGACGTCCGCGACCGGCTGCGGGCCCGGGTCGTCGATCCGGAGGTCGTCGTCGACTCGATCCGCAGGCAACTGCTCGGCCGCCTCGAGCGGACGGGCGCGGCCGTGGCGCTGGCCGCGAGCGGGCCGACCGTGATCCTCGTCACGGGCGTGAACGGTTCCGGCAAGACCACGTCGATCGCGAAGCTCGCGCGGCTCTACACCCGCGCGGGGAAGCGGGTCGTGCTCGGAGCGGGCGACACATTCCGGGCGGCCGCGGTCGAGCAGCTCGCGATGTGGGCCGGCCGGCTCGGTGCCGAGATCGTCCGTGGCGACCCCGGCTGCGATCCGGCGAGCGTGGCGCACCGGGCCGTGGCCCGGGCCCTCGAGGGTGATTTCGACGTCTGCATCGTCGATACCGCCGGTCGGCTGCAGACACAATCGAACCTCATGCAGGAGCTGGCGAAGATCCGCCGGGTGATCGCCAAGCAGGTGCCGGAGGCGCCGCACGAGGTCTTGCTGGTCATCGATGCGACCGCGGGGCAAAACGCCCTCTCGCAGGCGAAGGGGTTCAAGGAGGCGGCCGGCTGCACCGGGATCGTGCTGGCGAAGCTCGATGGCTCCGCCCGCGGCGGCGTGATCGTGCCGGTGACGGAGCAGTTCGGCCTGCCCGTGAAGTTCGTCGGCCTGGGCGAGACGGCCGACGACCTCGAACCTTTCGTGCCCGAAAGGTTCGTGGCGGCGCTGCTCGAAGGCTTCTTCGCGGCGGCCGACTGACGGCCGACTTCGATCGCCACCGCGCCGCCCACTTCCCCGCCCGACCGGCAGGGTCCGCCGCGACGGCCTGCCGGTCGCGGCGACCTTGCAGGCATGGGAGTCGCGACGGAGGTTTCGGGCCGCGATCTGGCGATAGGACGTGAGGAGGGGGGCGTGTCCGTAGTGGCGGACGTGGTGCGTCATCCCTTGTTGTCCAACGCCTCGCACACCGTGCGAACAACACCTATGGATTGGGAGTCCAAGAGATCATGCGACGCACCACCTTCAAACTGCCACTCTGGGTGGCGGCAGGAATCCTGACCGCCACCACCGCGGCCGCCCAGGCACCCGTCGTGCCGAACGTGCCGCAGGAAGACGCCTACCAGCTGCGGGCCCTCCCGCCGCAGGAGGCCCAGGAGGAGGCCGAAACGGCCGTCCCCAACCGCTACCTCGAGACGGAGTTCTTGAAGGAGCGGGGCATCGCGACCTACGGCTGGATCGACGCCGGCATCGGCGGCAACGGCTGGGGCAGCCCCTGGAACGGCCCCATCACGTTCAATGACCGCAACTGGCAGGGCCAGATGAACCAGCTCTACCTCGTCAACGAGAAGCTGCTCGACACCGAGGACGGCGGGTTCGACTGGGGCGGTCGCGTCGACCTCCTCTACGGCACCGACTACGTCTACACCACGGCCCGCGGCCTCGATGCGAACCTGCTGAACCAGACGCTCCCCGGCCAGCCCTCGTGGGGCAACCGGTACTACGGACTGGCGATGCCGCAGCTGTATGCCGAGGCGGGCTACGGCGATCATGCCGTGAAGCTCGGCCACTTCTACACGATCATCGGGTACGAAGTCGTGCCGGCCATCGGCAACTTCTTCTACACGCACGCCTACACGATGCAGTATGGCGAGCCGTTCACCCACACCGGCATCCTCGACACCTGGAAGGCCAACGACCAGATGACGGTGTATGCCGGTATCACGAACGGGTGGGACAACTTCTCCGACCCGATCAACATCCTGGGCCCGATCACCAACACCGGCTATCCGGGCTACAACAGCAACGCCGCCTTCCTCGGTGGCGTGGGCTTCAAGAGCTCCGACGAGAAGCAGGCGTTGACGATCTGCACCACCAACGGCAACGAACTCGCGAACTTCGCCACGAACGCCGTCGGCAACCGGTCGATGTTCAGCACGGTCTACACGAACGAGCTGAGCGACAACCTGACGTATGTCTTCCAGAACGACAACGGCTGGCAGTTCAACGCCGGCACGCCCGATACGTTGAATGCCGCGCAGCCGGGTACCGCCCAGTGGTACGGCATCAACCAGTACCTGTTCTACAACTTCAGCGAGACGCTCGTCGGCGGCATGCGGTTCGAGTGGTTCCGCGACAACAACGGGTACCGCGTCTACTCGGGGCTCCGCAACGCCCTCTTCGGCGTGCCCACGTCGGCGACCGGGTTCCAGGGCAACTTCTGGGAGATGTCGTACGGCTTGAACTGGAAGCCGAACAACAACTGGATCATCCGGCCGGAGCTCCGGTACGACTGGTACTCGCCGGACCACATGAAGGGCCCGCTGCCGTTCGGCTCGAACTACGACAAGTACGGCCAGCTCTACGGCGGCTGCGACGCGATCTGGCAGTTCTGAATTTCCCGGCTGCCGGGCCATCCATGGCCCCGGCAGCCTCCGCCAGCCCGGGCACAGCTTCGCTGTGCCCGGGCTGGGAGCGGCCGGCCTCCAGCCGGCCTGACGGCAGCCTCCGCCAGCCCGGGTACAGCTTCGCTGTGCGCGGGCTGGGAGCGGCCGGCCTCCAGCCGGCCTGACGGCAGCGATCATGAGCGAGGGCTTCCGGAAACGGGAGCCCTCGCCGCATTGCGGCGGCGTGAGGGCCGCATGACCGGACCCCTGTCCCGTGGTCGGCCGGGGCTCGATGCCGGACTCAAAAACAGGTCGTAAGTCCAACAATCCCGTCACGACGAGGGATGCTCGGTGGTTTGGGGGGTGTGGGTGGTTTGGGGTGTTATGCGGAATCTCCGGATGCCGCTAGGTTCGTGGCACGGATCGCACTGGATTCCGTGAACCACGCACCAACGAAACCTCTTGGAAACGACTTCTTTTGCCCGATGACAGAAGGGGTCGTGTACGGGGAGCAACTTCATGATGAGTGTTCGCAAGACAGTCCGCTTCGGTTTGGCCTGTGCCGCCCTCGCCACGGCCCTGTGCTGGTCGCAGTGGGCTTCTGCCGCGCAGGATCGCTGGCTCACCAGCTACGATGCCGCCCTGACGGCCTCCCGTGAGCAGGGCCTGCCAGTCCTGACGATCTTCACCGGCAGCGACTGGTGCCCTCACTGCCGCACCCTCGAGGACAACGTTCTCAACACCCAGACCTTCCTCGACTGGGCCGACGGCCGGGTCATACTGCTGATGATCGACCTGCCCCAGCAGGGCATCACGCCGGCCGTCCGGGCCGAGCGATCCCAGGTCTGCATCAAATACGGCGTCAGGACGTTTCCCAGCGCCCTGCTGATCGCTCCGGACGGCCAAAAACTCACGGTGCAGAGCGGCTACATGGGGCAGGCGCCGACTGCCTGGGTTGCCCATTTTTCCAGCCATCTGCCTGCAGGCCAGGCGGCCCGCAGCTCGGACCATGTCTCCGAGACGGCCAGCACGGCCGGAGGTCGGGTACTCCCTTCGCTCGATCAGGCGGTTGAGAATGCCAAGACGTCGAAGCGTCCGATCCTCCTCCTGGTGTCGAAAACCGGCGACCAGACGGCCTCCTCGCGGGTCGCCTCGCTGATCAAAGATCCGGAGTTCGAGGCCTTCGCCCACGACAACTTCGTCGTCGCGACCGTGCCGTCCACGGAACAGGGAGGCGCGCAGACCGACCAGCACCTCGAGCAGCTGTTGGGGGGGGTCGAACTCGGGCCGGAGGCGGTCGAGATGATCGTCACGGACGACGGGCAGACACCGCTGTTCAGTCAGTCTGCCGCCCAGCCCCCGCAGCGGCTCGTGAACGGCCTGCGGCGGTTCCTCACGGCCCGCCAGACGGCCAGAAACTACAGTCAGCGGCGGTAGATCACCGGCCGGCTCCGACTTGCCGCAGCGGGCCCCGCAATCATCGGCCGAGTGGCGAAACAGGCAGACGCACGGGACTTAAAATCCCGTGGAGAGTGATCTCCGTGCGGGTTCGATCCCCGCCTCGGCCAGTCGGGGCCCCTGTCAACGATGGGGCGGCCCGTGACCGGCTACAATCCGGCCGCAGCCGCCCCGCGGCCGCATCCGCCTCCGAGCCCCGAAGGATCGACTTTTGAACGAGATCGTGCCTGTCGCCGGTTCCTTTCCGGGAATCGACGGATTTCTCGGGTCACGGGCGTCGCTCGGCATGGACGTGGTGCTCATCGGGCTCTGGGCCCTGTTGCCGCTCCTGGCTTGGAGCATCCACCTGGTGCGGAACCGCCGCGCCTACGAGGCCCACAAACGGCTGCAGCTCGTCATCGCGGCGGCGCTGCTCGCCGCCATCGTCGTGTTCGAAATCGACGTCCGTCTGGTGAGCGACTGGCGACTGCGGGCCGCCCCGAGCCCTTTCTGGCCCGTCGGAGTGCTCGCCTCCCTGGGAATTCATCTCGTCTTCGCGACATCCACGCTCGTGCTGCTGGTCTGGGTGCTTTGGGGGGCGTGGCGGAATTTCCCCGCGCCGCCCCGGCCCACCGAGCACGCACCCCGCCACCGCCTGCTCGGTCGTCTGGCGGCGGTCGACCTGCTGCTGACAGCCGTCACCGGAAGCTACTTCTATTGGCTGGCCTTCGTGGCCGCCCGCTGAAATCCCTCGGTCCGGCCCATCCACCTGCAGATCGCCAGGCCGCCGAAGTAGAGCAGGCACAGCGGTATGGCCAGGAAGAGCAGGCTGTAGGGGTCGGCTGGTGTCAGGATCGCCGACACCACGAAGATCACGATCACTGCAATCCGCCACTGCGCGGCATAGGTCGCCGCGTCGAAGACGCCGATCCGCTCGAGGAACAGCATCACCAACGGCAGTTGGAAGCCCAGGCCGAAGCCGATCGGCAGGATCAGCACGAACCCGAGCCACTCGCTGATGCGTGGATCGGGATCGAGTCCCAGCCATTCGTTGAACGCCAGCAGGTAATCCAGCACGAAGTCGAAGACGAAGAAGAAAGCGAGCGCCACGCCCGCGAGGAAGAGCCCGACGCTGATCGGCAGGAAGATCCAGACCCAGCGCTTCTCGTGCGGATACAGCCCGGCCGCCACGAACGTCCAGAGCTGATAGAAGATCCACGGGCTCGCCAAGACCACGCCCGTCAGCAGGGCCGCCTTGACGTAGATCCCGAAGGCTTCCTGCGCGCTGAGGGTCGTGATGCTGACGCGCGGATCGCGGGCGAGCGGCTGCCAGAGGAGCATCGGCACGAGCCCGTCCATGGAAAAATCGGCCTCCGATCCCGTCGCTCCCTCTCCGGCCGCCGTGCCGGCCTGCGCCCCGAGCACCTGCCGCAGCCGGTCGGGATGCACCTCGCGGAGTTCGAACGACATGCCGTGCCGTTGCACCGCGTCGATGACCTCGGACCGGGCGTAGGGCAGGACGGGGCCGCCCGACTGCCGCGGCTGCCAAGAGTCGAACGTCTCGATCGCGCGATCGCTGTAATACTTCCCGAGCGCCTTGCGGAGCGGCTCCTCGATCAGATGCACGACCGGCCGGGCGAGATAGAAGCCGATGAGCACGGCCACGAGGAGCCCCAGCGCCGCCCGAATGAGACAGACGCGCAACTCCTCGAGGTGCTCGCCGAACGTCATCGTCGAGCTTTGGAAGAGATCCTCGTCGGAAGTTCGCGGCATGGCGGAGTGTGCTCGTCGGCCGGCGGGACCGGGCGGAGGGGCGAGACCGCCGGGAATCGGCCCCGGGCTCGGCTTTCGACTTATACTCCACCAAGGTACTCCAAAGTGGCCCGGTCCGCCGGGAGCGACCGACAGTCCAGGCGGTGCGACCATGCCGCGAGCGGCCCCTGCATTCCTCATGACCGTCGCCACCGCCCTGGCGGCGGGGGGGGGCATGTGCGCGGCCCGCGTGGGGGGCACCGCGGACAGCCCTCCGGCGGCGGCGGCGGCAGCGGCCGAGCAAGGTTGGTTCGGAAGAGCCCGTGAGCTCTGGCAGCAGGGCGGGGCGGAGGGCGGCGGGGCGGACGGTTTCCTCGCTCGGCTGGCCGCGCTCGAACGCGAGGTCGAACTCGCGGCCCGCGACCGTGGCCGCGCCGAGGCGCGGCGCTGGGCGGCGGGCGGATGCCGGACCGCATGGCGGCACGATCTGTCCGGGGTGTCGGCGGCCTGGCCGCCGGTCATCTCGGGAGAACTCGTGCTCTGGAACACGGGGGTGGCGGTCCATGCGGTGCGGCTCGAGGACGGCATGCCGCCCTGGCCAGCGGGGGGTGCCGGACGGGACACGCGGCTTTTCCCCCGCGGGAGCGCCACGGCGCCGAACGGTGGGCTCGCGGCGACCGCCACGCCCGGGGCGTTATGCGCCGCCGGCAGTCGTGCATACGCCGTGCTCGCGCGTCCGGCGAGCGAGGAGATCGTCTGCCTCGACCTGTCGCCCGCGGCCGAAGGCCGGCTCGTCTGGCTGGTCGATGTCGCCCACGTCGCCACGGCCGGGCTCGGTCGTGTGGCTGGTCCGCTGCAATGCGACGGCCCCCCGGCCGTCGATCACGAACTCTGCTGCATCGTGCTGCGGACCGCCGGGGGCCGAGGAGAACTGATCTTGGCGGCCTTTGCCGCGGCCGACGGCCGGCTCGAGTGGACGCAGCGCTGCGGGACGGCGCTCGCCGCCGACGGCGTCGATCATGCCCGCGGCCGGCGCCGCCCGGTCTTCGTCGAAGATCGCATTGTCCTGGCGACACACGCCGGCACGATCATCGCGTTCGACCGTGACGGTCGACGGGCGTGGCGAAGCGAGCTCCCGGCAGCGGCGCCGCGTCCGCGCGCCGACGACGCCCTCGCGCCGCGGTTCCCGGCAGTGCCCGACACCCTCGCCTCGCGCGGGCTGGCGGTCGTCGCGCCGCGGGATGCCGGCGGAGTGGTCGCGATCGAGGCCCGCGGCGGTGCGGTGGCGTGGCGCTGGGCCGCCGACGATGCGGTGGTCGGGCTGCTCGGGCCGGTCGAGGAGGGTGTCGTCGCGGTGACGCGGACGGCTGGGGATGCCGCGGGGCTCGTGCGGCTCGACCGCGCCAGCGGCCGCGAAGCCGGGCAACCGGGAACGGTTTCCGGCCCCACCTCCGGGCCCGTGACACTCGTGGACCACACGCTCTTCCATCCGCGGTCGCCGAAGGCCGGCGTCGGCGGGATCGTCCTCGATGTGGTCGATCCCGTGTCGCTCGCGGCCCGCCGACCCCTGTCGGTCGACGTCGCGCCGAGCGCGACAGCTGCGGACCAGGGCTCTCCCGTCTGCTTCGTCGCGGGCGGCGGAGGGCGACTGGCTGTCGCGGTGCCGGGAGCGATCGTGTGCGTCGAGGCGGCGGCCGTCGCCGCGGACGAGTAGGAGCCCCGCGATGAATGCCCCAGGAGTCCCAAACTCCCCAGAAACGCTGCCGCGGTCGCCGGCCGAGGCGCTCGACCAGATCGCCTCGATGCGCCGCGCCATCCTCGCCGCGCTCGAGCCGGTGATCGTCGGCCAGCGCGACGTTATCGACGGGGTGCTCGCGGCGGTGGTCAGTGGCGGCCACTGCCTGCTCGAAGGCGTGCCGGGGCTCGCCAAAACATTGCTCGTCAAGTCGCTCGCGGGCGCGCTCGGGCTCGACTACGGCCGGATCCAGTTCACGCCCGACCTGATGCCCGCCGACATCACCGGCACGGAGGTGCTCGAAGAGGATCGGGGCCCGGCCGCGGGCCAGGGTGCCGGCGGCTCACGGCGGCTGCGGTTCCTGCCGGGGCCGGTATTTCGCCACCTGCTCCTGGCCGACGAGATCAATCGTGCGCCGCCCAAGACGCAGTCGGCGCTGCTCGAGGCGATGCAGGAGGGGCATGTCACGGTCGGCGGTGCGACGCACCCGCTGCCGCAGCCCTTTCTCGTGTTGGCCACCCGCAACCCGATCGAGCAGGAGGGCACCTACCCACTGCCCGAAGGGCAGCTCGATCGCTTCATGTTCATGCTCCGCGTCGAGTATCCCGACGCGGCCGAGGAGCTGGAGATCGTCCGCCGCTCGGGCGACGAGCAGCCGATCGTCGGGCCGGTGGTCGATCGGGCGGCGCTCGACGCCGCCCGCCGGCTCGTGCGCCGCCTGCCGGTCGCGGATCACGTCCTGCGCCGGGCGGTGCAGCTCGTGCGGTCGACGCGTCCGACCGCCGCGGAGTCGCCAGTGTGGCTGCGCGACCTGGTGCGGTTTGGCGCCGGCCCGCGGGCCGGCCAGTTTCTCGTGCTGGCGGCGAAGGCGACCGCCGCGCTCGACGGGCGGCCCTGCGTCGAGCTCGGCGACGTCTACCGCGCCGCGCCGGCCGTGCTGCGGCACCGCCTGGTCACCACGTTCGAGGCCGAGAGCGAAGGGATCCGCCCCGACGCAATCGTGCAGCGGCTGCTCGGCGGGGACGGTTCGGGAGTCTGACGCATGGGGGGCACGGGGGTCATGGGGCTCGGGATCGCGCAGCCCTGGATGCTGCCCTGGCTCGCGGCCGTCGTCGTCCCGGTCATCCTGGCGTGGCTGGCGATGCGGCGGCCGCGGCCCGTCCGCTTCGGCGCGACCGAGTTCGTCGCCCGCGCCGCCCGCAGGCAGCACGTCACCCGCGGTGGCGTGTCGGTGCCGATCACCGCGGTGCGCATGGCCGCGGTGGCCGTCGCCGCCCTGGCCGCCGCCCGGCCGTTCATCACCGCGCCCGTCCGGCCCGCCGTCACTTCGGGCGACCAGGCGGAGGCACCGCGGGTCGAGTGCGTCGTCGCGGCGGGCCGCGATCACGACGGATCGCGCGACCTGCGCCGCGCGGTCGAGGCCTTGGGGAGCGGGGCTGGCGGCGTTGCGCGAAGCCGGCCGCAGGTGCTGGTCGTGTCGCCCGCGACCGCCGGCCGCGCCGCTGGCACCGCGCCCACGCTCCTGATCATGGGCGACGGCACGATTCCTGCCGCGGCCGACGCCCGGCGGATCGCGGCGGCCGTCTCCGACGGTGCGGCGCTGCTCGTCTGCATCGGGCCGCGGTCGCTGGCGGAGCCGGTCCGCGGGCGACTCGCCGCCTGGCTCGACGATCTGGCGGGCATCGGGGTCTCCGGCGGCCCGACGCCCCTCGCTGATGCGGGTATCGCCGTCGCCCCGCCGCTCGCGCCGGGGTCGGGCGGCGTTACGCGTTTCGTGCCGCTGCCGGGCCCGACCGTCGCCATGATGGCGCCGCTCTTGTTTTCCGCCGCGGCGCGTGGCGCTGTCGGGCCGCCGACGGTGCTCGCGCGGACGATTCCCCAGGGGCGGCCGCTTCTCGTGGAACTGCGGCGCGGACGCGGGACGGTCTGCGTCGCCGCGGTGCCGCTGTCGCTTCCCGAACAGTCGCCCGGCGCGGCGGAGAAGCCGTGGAGCGACCTGGCCGCGTGGCCGGTGTTCGTGCCCCTGGTCGACCGGATCGTCGAACGGCTCCTGACGACGGCGACGGCGGGTCTGCAGACGGCCGCGCCCCGACACCTGCCGCTCGGGCCCGTGCTCGCCGCCCTGGCCTGTGGTCTGCTGATTGCCGACTGGGCGTTGTCGGCGGCCACAGCGGGTGGCGGCCCGGCCAGCCTGCAGGTGGCTTGGCGGGCGGCTGCGGTCCTGGGTTGGCTGGCCGCGGTCTTCATCCTCGGCGGCGGGCCGCGTGCGCCGACGGCCGATGCGGCTCCGACGGATCCGTCCCGCGGCATCGTGGTCGTGCTCGATCGATCGCCGAGCATGGGCCGTGTCGATCAGCATGCGCCCGGGCCGCTCGACCGGGCAGTCGCCGCGCTGACAGCCGACGATCGCGACGCGGCGCCGCTCGCCACGTTGGCCCGGTCCCGGCCCGTGGACGTGGTGGCGGTGGCGGCCGACGCGGCGCCGCTCGGCCGATGGGGCCGCGACGTGAGCAGCCGTGATCTCCGGACGCTCGCCGCCGTGTCCGCGGCGGCCGGCACGAGCCGGATCGGTGACGCCGTCGCGGCCGCGGCTCGTGGGACCGTGACGGGGGCGCGGCCGGCGGCGATCGTGGTCGTGAGCGATGGCACGATCACCGCCGGCTGCGACTGGCCCGAGGCGGCACGTGTCGTCCGGGAGGCGGGGCTGCCGTTGGTCGTGATTCCGGCGGTGCCTGTCTCGGAGGCGCCACCGTCGCCCGAGAACCCGGCGCGACAGCCCGCCCCCGGGCGCATCCGGGTGCTCCTCGTCGATTCCGGCCCGCGGTTCGAGTGGCGGTTTCTCGACCGGCTGCTCGCGGCCGATCCGGACTTCGAGGTGGAGACCTGCCTCCTCGCGCCGCCCGAAGCCGCGGCCGGCGGCGGCCGGGCCTTGCCCAGAACGATGGCCGAGTGGAACGCGTTCGACGTCGTCGTGCTCGGCGACGTGCCGCTCGCTCCTGCGGACGTGGTCGCTCCGGATGGCCGCGCCGAGTCCTGGCGGACGCTCGCCGAGGCGGCGACGACCGCCGGGCTTGGCATCGCGTGGAGCCCGGGAAATCGCTGGTGGCGCGCCGCCGCACCGGGGCCGACGTGGTTGCCCGCGGCGCCGGGCGGCGCCCGGGAGCCGGTCGCCTCGTACCGGCTCCGCATGCGGGCAGGCGAGGCGGCCGCCGCTTGGCTGCCCGGCGAGCCCGTCGATGCGGAGGTCTTTGCCGTGCTGCGCCCGGTCACCCTCGCGGCCACCGCCCGCGTCTTGGCGGCGGCCGTGCCGGCCGGATCCGTCGGGCTCACGGATGGCGACGCGGTGCCGGCGATCGTGGTCGACCGGCTCGGTGCGGGCACGGTGCTCGCGCACTTGTGCGAGACGTGGCGGTGGAGCGGCGTCGACACGGCCGCCTACGCGGCCTATTGGCGCGAGCTGCTCCGCCGGCTGGCCGAGCCGCATCGGCTCGGCACGAGGCTCGTCGCGACGCTCGACGTGATGCCGCGGGTCGCCTGGGTCGGCGCGCATGTGCGGGTGGAGGTCGTGCCGACCCGCGCCGACGTCGCGCTTGCCGGATGGCAGGTCGAAGTCGTCGCGGCCGATGCGGTCGGCACCGCTCAGGCCGCGCGGCGGGTGCCGCTCGTGCCGGCCGCCGGGCGACATGGCGCGATGACGGCCGTGATCGAAGGCCTCGCCTCGGGCACGCATGCGGTGCGGCTCGTGCCGCCGGTTGACCAGGCAGCACCGCCCGCCGCGGCATTGCCCACGGGCGAGATCGTGGTGGCGGAGGCGGCGATCGAGCGGCCCGGTGGCCATGCGGACATCGGCCCGCTGGTCGCCGCCGCCCGCGACTCCGCCGGCGCGGTCGTGTCGATCGACGAGATCGCCACGCTGCCGACGGTCGTCGCAGCCCTCGTGCCGGAAGGCGATGCTCTCCGCGGGGCCGGCGAAGCGACGGGGTTCTGGCAGTGGCTGCAGCCACGGGGGACGGCGCACGTCGCCATGCTCGCGGCCGTGGCGGCCCTTGTGGCGGCCTGGTGGCCGGCACCGCGCGGCCGTGGGGAGGCGTCCGCATGAAGGCGACGCGCGACTCGAGCCCCGCCGTCGAGATGTTTCGCCGGTCACTCGACCGGGCGGTGATCCGCGGCTGTGCCGTGCGGCTGGCGGGAATCGTCGGCTGTTGGGCCGCGTGTGCCGCCGTGCTGTGGTGGGCCGTCGTCGCGGTGGGGCAGGGACTCGCCGGCGCCGATCTCATGGCGGCGGCGCCGGTGGCGACGCGAGCCGCAATCGCCCTCGTCGCCGGCCTGGTCACGGCGGTGATCTTTCGTGACGCTGTGCTCGATGGCCGGTGGCCGACGCGGCTCGAGGTCGCGGTCGAGACGGAGCGCCAGAAGGCGTCCCTCGGCGAGCGGCTGTCCCGTGCGGTGGCGTTTCTCGACGAGACAGACGACACAACAGACGACGGTCGTGAGTCGTCTGCCGATGCCGCGCTCGCGCGCGGCTTGCGCCGCCTGGCGATCGAGCAGGCTGTCGCCGCGCTGCCCGGACGGCTGGCGGTGCCGTGCCGGCCTGCCGACATCACGTGGATCGGCGCCGGCGTGCTGGCCGGGGCCGCGGCCTTGATCATGGCCCTGGTCGTGCCGGCACCGTGGGGCGGGGCGAAGCCGGCGCAGCATGCGGCCGAGGCGGTGGTGGCCGGGCCGGCGGCGGGCACCGCTGGCGGGCCAAACGATGCGGCAGCGGCCGACACCGCCCGCCTGGCGATCGTGCAGCGGCTGCGCGCAGCCGCCGCGATCGAGCGCCGCGTGGCCGCGGTGACGGCGGCTCTCTTCGCCGAGGCGCCGGGGGCGAGCCGTGACACGCTGCCGCGCGAGTCGCAGGCCAGGCTCGATCGGCTGGCCGCGATCCAGGCGGAGGTCTGCGACACGGTGCGGTCCATCCGCCCGGAGGTCCGCGGCCTGGCAGCGACGTCCGCAGTGCTGGCTCCGGCATGCCTCGAGCAACTCGACGGGTTCGTCGCAGCCGGCGGCGATCGCGTCGGCGGGCATGTCACGGCCAATCGCCTCGGGCTGGCCGGCGATCGTGCCGCGGCAGCCGCCGACGCGATCGCCGCCGCGGCGGCCGCGTTGGCCGGCGACACCGGTGCCGCGGCGCGAGAAGAGCCGATCCGCGACGATCCGCGACTGGCCCGCGCGGCGCTCGTGCTCGACGAGATCGTGGCGGCCGGTGTCCCGGCCGCCGAGGATGCCGCGCGTTCCCCGAGCCCTGGAGCCACCACCGTGGCGGCGGCTCCGGATCTGGATGGCGGTCCGACCACACCAGCGGGCGCCGCTGCCGGCCCGGTGCGCGAGACGGGCGGAAGTCCGGCCCGCGGAGATGGGGCGACCACGTCGCCCAGCCAGGCGGCGGCCGGGCAAGCAACGGATGGAGCGGCTGCCAGCCGGCCCGACAAGCTCGTCGCCGGGCCGTCGGCGGCCCGGCCGACCGACCGGGGCTGGCGGCCGCCGGCCCCGCAGCCCCTCGAGTCGTCGTCAACACCGACCCCGATTCCGGAAGACGCGCCGGCGGCCTATCGGCAGGCGGTGGCGGAGTACTACCGTCTGCTGCGGCCGCTTCCGGTGCCGGGCGGCGCCGCGACGGAGTCGCGCCCTCGATGACACGGATCCAGATGCGCTCGCTCCAACTCCTGCCCCGACTCGCCGGCCGCATGGGCCTCGCGATCGCGCTCGTCTCGATCGCGTGCGGCCGCGTGCCGGCGCGGGCGGCCGATCCTGCCCCGGCTGACGCGGCGATCGATGCCGCCGTCGATCGCGGCATCGGCTGGCTGCTCGACGCCCAGCGGCCGGATGGATCGTGGGGGTCGGGCGCGTTTCGCGGAAGCGCCGCGGTGACGGCGCAGGTGATCCTCGCGCTCGTGGCCGACGGCAGCACGCCCGCCTCGGGGCCGCACGCGGCCGCGTGCGGCCGCGGCGTCGACTATCTCGTCGCGTGCGCCGGCGCCGACGGCCTCATCGCGGGGAACGAGCAGGCGGCGCACGGGCCGATGTATGGCCATGCCTTCGCGATGACGGCGCTGGCGGCCGTGTACGGGGAGACCGAGGACGACCCCCGGATCGCCCAGATCCTCGGCGCGGCCCGCGATCTCGTCGAGCGGATCCAGAACGACGAGGGCGGCTGGCGGTATCAGCCGGTGCGCCGCGACGCCGACCTGTCGGTGACGGCCGCCGTGCTCGTGGCGCTCCGCAGCCTGCACGACGTGGGCTTCACGGTGTCGGCCGGCTGCGTCGACCGCGCCGCCGACTATCTGCTGGCGCTCGAGAACCCCGCCGGTGGCTTCCGCTATCTCGCGGCCGCCGGCCCGAGCGGGTCGCCGCGGACCGCGGCGGCGGTGTTCGCCCTCGTGGTGGCGGGCCGGGGCGACGATCCCGCCGTCGACCGCGGCATCGAGTGGCTCGACACGGAGCCGCTCGCGCTCGAAAGCGCCGACGGCTACGCGCTCTACGGGTTCGCCAACGAGGCGGCGGCCCGCCGGCGGCTCCGCGGGAAGGTCGCCGGCTTCACGCAGTGGCACGCGTCCGTGGCGTCCCGGCTGCTCGCGGCGCAGCGGGCCGACGGCGCCTGGGTCGATCCTTCCTGCCCGGAGTACGGCACGGCCGCGGCGGTGGCGGTGCTCCGCATGCCGGCGGGCCTCGTGCCGCTCTTTCAGGGTGAGGGCGGCGCGGCCGGGGGGTCTTCCCGTGTGGAGTAGCCGGGGCCGATGCCGTCGAGGGTGGCGTCGCTCTGCGGCGCTGGCAGCCGTGGTGGCTGTCGTCGTGGCGCTACCCGCCGGTGCCGGAGAGGTTTCCCGGTGGCGGCTCGAGATGGTGGAGGGCGGTCATGTCGATGTCGTGCCGATCGCCGTCGCCGCCGACCAGTCCCGCTGGCGGTCGAGCGCCGATGCGGCGCAGCGCGATCGCGAGTTCGCGGTGCCGACGCGGCGGGTCGTCGGCTGGGGACTGTGGCCCCCGGTGCCGCAGGGGCCGATCGTGCTCCTGGCCGACGGTGGCCTCATCGCCGGCCGCATCGAGGCGGCGGATGACGCGTCCGTGACGGTTCGCTCCGCGAGCCTGGGCCGACTCGTGCTGCCCGCCGCGAGCGTGGCCGGCTGGCGGGCGGGGCCTTCGATCGGCCCCGGTCCGCGCGCTGCCGCCCCCGAAGCCCGCGGCACCGCGGCCGTGGTCCTGCTCGACAACGGCGACCAACTCACGGCGCGGCACGTGACCTGGCGCGACGGACGGGTCGATCTCGCGGTGCGGACGGGCAGCGTGACGGTGCCCGAGCGAGTGGTGCGGGCGCTCGACTTCGGGCGGCCCGAGCCGCGGCGTGAAACCGCCGGCCCGCCTCCCCGGATCTTCGCGGCGCTTGCCGACGGCTCGTGGTTCGAGGTCGCTTCGCTCCGCGTCGTGCCCGGCACCGCGGACCCGGCGGACGAAACAGCACGGATCGCGCTCGTGACCACCGCGGCACTCGGAGCGCAGGCCGCCGAGTGCTTCGCGGCCGAAGTCGTCGCCCTCGCGGTCGAGTCGGCCGCGACGACCCGCCTGGCCCTGCGCGAGCCCGTCGCGTACGTGCAGTCGTCGCCGCTTGCGGCGCCTGGGAGTTGGCCGCTCGTGCGGGGCCGTACGGTGACCGGCGGCTGGCCGACGCTGCGGGGCGAGACCGCGGGCACGGCGCTCGGCATGCACGCTCCGGCCACCGCGCGCTTTGCGGTGCCGGTGCCAGGCGGGCGGTTCGAGGGCCGCGTCGGCATCGACGACACGGCCGGCTCGGGCGGGAGCGTGGTGGTGCGGGTGCGGACGGTCACGGATGCCGGCCCTGGAGACGACGCGTTCGTCTCGCCGGTGCTGCGCGGCGGCGACCGGCCCCTCGACGTGCGGGTCGATCTCGGCTCGGCGACCATGATCGAGCTCGTCGTGGAGCCGGCCGACGGCGGCGCTGTCCTC
>Ga0255182_1000819_pt1 | contig 18265 bp, 16 predicted proteins | sample Atl_UVDOM_RepA_8_FD_188420 | JGI IMG/M metagenome (GOLD analysis project Ga0255182, IMG submission 188420) | Freshwater microbial communities from Altamaha River, Georgia, United States - Atl_UVDOM_RepA_8d | ecosystem: Environmental > Aquatic > Freshwater > River | place: USA: Georgia...
GCGCCAGGATGTGGAGCAGACCCTGGAGGGCGTTGATCCGGCCCTGCGCGAGCGCCTGTGCCTGACCGGTCCGCTCGACTACCCGGCCCTGATGGCGGTGCTGGCGCACTGCCATTTCACGCTCACCGATTCGGGCGGCATCCAGGAAGAAGCCTCGGCCCTGATGCGCCCGGTGCTGGTGCTGCGCGAGAGCACCGAACGCCAGGAGCTGGTGGACGCCGGCGGCGCCCGGCTGGTGGGCACCGAGCCCTCGCAGATCGTCGAGGACGCCTCGCTGCTGCTGGCCAGCGAGCCGGTCTACCGCTCGATGCAGCTGCGCCGCAGCCCGTTTGGCGACGGTCACGCCGCCGAACGCATTGCGCAGGCCTTGCTGCGCCACCACGCCCTGCAGGAGGCCGCATGAACGCGCCGGACATCCCCCGCCAGCCGGTCGCCCGCAGTGGCTGCATCTGGCATGGCCAGCGTTCGCCTGGCCTGACGGCTTTGCTGGTGGCGCCACTCCTGCTGCTGCCCCTGATCGCACAGGCCGAGCCCGACGGCGCCCGCGCCGGCGAATGGGCCGCCCGGCCCGCCCCGCTGGCGCTGCAGGGCGGCCTGCGCGAGGCCTCGTTTCATGTCGGCTACCAGACCCTGGGCCAGGGCCTGCCCGACTGGCGCGAGAGCGGCCTGCGCGGCCAGTACGAATTGCAGGGCCACCAGCTGCACGGCGAGCTGCTGAGCGCACGCCGTTACGGCGAAGACGGCGTGTTTGCCAGCCTGCAGGACACGGTGGTGCTGGGGGGCGGTTTCTGGGGCTCGCTGGCCCTGGGCGCGGGCGACGGCGCGAGCTACCTGCCGCGCTACCGCGTAGACGGTTTTCTCTACCGCAAGTTCGGCGACTCGCAGCGCTGGATCGGCAGCCTCGGCCTGGGCCACTACCGCGCCCCCGGTGGCTACCGCGACCGCAACCTCACGCTAGGCCTGAACTACTGGTTCGAGGCGCCCTGGGTGGTGCAGGCCGAGTGGCGCCACAACCGCAGCGATCCCGGCGGCATCGACACGCGCCAGTACGCCCTGGCCGCCACCTGGGGCCAGGCCGGGCAGACGCAGTGGACGCTGCGCCACGGCTGGGGCCGCGAAGGCTGGCTGGCCCTGGGAGGGGCGCAGCGCACGGTCGATTTTTCGAGCCACGAAACCAGCCTGCAGCTGCAGCACTGGATGGCGCCCGACTGGGGTCTGCGCCTGGGCGCCGTGCGCTACCGCGCCGATGCGCAGCGGCGCGACGGGGTCGAGGTCGGCGTCTTCAAGGCCTGGCCATGAAGATGGCGGCCTCGCCTGCCGGTCTGTCCGGCTCGCGCGTGTCCAGGCGACGACTGTCCTGGCAGGCCCAGGCCCTGCAGGCGCGCCACGGTGCGCCGCTGCAGGCCGCCCGGCAGGCCCTGGCGGCCGCACGCCTGCAGGCCTCAGCGTCTGCGCAGGACCACCTGGCGCACGCCACGGCACAGACGGTGGTGCCACGGCCGCACTGGCCGGTGCTGGCCCTGCGCCTGCTGCTGACGGCGGGGCCGGTGCTGGCCCTGCTGGCGGCCGGGCGGCCGCAGCTGATGGCCTTCTGGCAAGGCCTGCTGGCCGCCTGGGCCGCTGCGCTGCAGCTGCCGCTGCAATGGCAGACGGTGCAGGCCAGCGCCGAGGCGGGTGGGGGCTTGCGCCTGATTGCCAGTGCGCTCGATGACGGCACCCGCTTGCCCACACTGTGGGGCCTGGGCGGCACCGCGCTGGCCGGCCTGCTGCTGTGGCTGGGCAGTGCCCGCCTGCCCGATGCCTGGCTGCCGCTGCGCGTGCTGCTGCGCGCGCTGCTGCTGGTGCAGGCGCTGGCGCTGGCACTGGTGGTGCTGCGCCCGGCCGAGTTCCCCTACACCCTGGGCAGCCACCTGAGCACCTTGCTCAACCTGGGCTATGGCTTTTTGCTGGCGGTGCCGCTCCTGCTGGCCCTGGGCTGGGGGGTGCTGGCGCTGCCGTTGTGGCAGCGGCTGCTGGTGCCGGCCGCCCTGGTTGCCTGGCTGGCCGTGCTGATGCCGCACAAGGCCCTGCTGCAGGTCTGGCTGCTGGCGCACAGCTCGGTGCTGTTCATGCCGGTGCTGTTCGTGGCCCTGGGGCCGCTGCTGGACCTGATGGTGTTCGTGGCCCTGTACGGCTGGCTGCTGAGCCTGCGGCCGGCGCAGGCCACAGCCGGCAGCACGCGCGCTGGCCGCCAGGCCCGCGCGCAGGTCTTGGTACCGGCCAGGACCGGCAACGTTGCGGCCGTGCCCGTCCGCGCGGCGGGAGGTGGTGCATGAGCGCAGGTCCGCCCGCAGCCCGGAGCCCCGATGCACGGCACACCGCCCCCGCACGCTGGCGCCCTGTCGGGGCCGCGTGGCGTCTGCAGCGGTGGCCGCGCGGGGGCTGGGCGGTGCTGCAGCTGGCCGCTGTGCTGGCGGTGGTGCTGTGGCTGGGCAGTTCGCTGGCCGGCCGGCTCGAAGCCCGCCTCGAACCGGCCGGCGATGGCGTGACCGTCGCCTGGCCCGGCGCCCAGCCCCAGGCCGTGGCCTTGTTGCTGCCCGATGCCGCCGCGCTTGCGCATCCGGTCACGCAGGCCTGGCTGCAGGTCGCGCGCGAGGAAGGCGTGCCCATGCAGCCCATGACCAGCGACGACTTTCTGCACCGCATGGCCAACGGTCAGCGCCTGCCGGCGGTGGTCGTGCCCGACAAGGTGCATGCGGTGGCCTCGGACCTGCTGGTGGGCCAGCTCTACCGCCATGTGGCCGATGGGGGCCAGCTGCTGCTGGCCTTTGATGCCGCCGTGCGCCACCCGCAGCGCCAGGTCTACACGCCGGGGCAGTCGCGGCTGTCCTCGCTGGTGGGCCTGCGCTACGCGCTGTACGAACAACTGGGCGAGGACACCACCGAAGTGGCCACGGTGCAGGCCAGCCCCGAGGCGGTGGACCTGCTGGGCCTGCAGCCGGGCAAGCTGAACTTCACATCGCCCGACGCGCAGGCCTGGGGCGAACTGGCCACCTACGGCTACCCGGCCCTGGTCTACAGCCATTACCGCACCGCAGCGCTGGACCTGCCGCCCGGCCAGTCGCCACCGCGGGTGCTGATGCGGGCGTCCGATGGCGATGCGGTGCTGACCCTGCGCCGCCATGGCCGCGGCCAGGTGCTGTGGGCCAACCTGCCGCTGGGCTACCTCAAGACCCGTACCGATGGCTACCTGCTGCACCGGCTGCTGCCCTTTCTGGCCGGGCAGATGCTGCACTGGCCGCTGCTGAGCGCCGCACCCGAGGCCCGCGGGGGCCTGGTGCTCAACCTGCATGTGGACTCCAACGCCGACGAAATCCCGATGGCCGCGCTCGAACGCGAGGGCTGGTTCGAGACCGGTCCGCTGTCGCTGCACGTCACCGCCGGGCCCGATGCCATCCGCCTGCACGACCGCAGTGGTCTGGATGTGCCACGCAACCCGCGCTTTGCGGCCCTGCTGCGGCGGCTGCAGGCCCGCGGCCACGAACTCGGCAGCCACGGCGGCTGGATCCACAACGTGTTTGGCGATGGGGTGCACGCGGACAATGCCGAGACCTTCAGGCCCTGGCTGGTGCTCAACCACGAGGCCATGAGCGCGGTGCGGGGCACGCCGGTGCAGGTCTATTCGGCGCCCATGGGCAACCAGCCGCAATGGGTCACCGACTGGCTGCGCGCACACGACTTCCGGGCCTTCTACAGCACCGCCGACAACGGCGTCGGCCCCACGCGCGCCTTCGAAGGCGGCCGCCCGGCCCCGGTCACGCCGCTGTGGACCTTTCCGGTCTCCAGCTTCGGGCGCATTGCCGCGCCCGAAGAGCTGCCCCTCGTCAACGAAGACGAACAGGGCTACAGCGACTTCATCACCGCCTTGATGGCCTACACCGCCGAGCAGCGGCTGGTGCGGCTGGCCTACTTTCACCCGGCCACGGCCCTGACCTTTCGTCGCGCCCTCGATGACCTGGCGCGTCAGGCGCAGACCCTTGCCGCCAGCGGACGCTTTGCCTTCTACCGCATGCGCGACCTCTCGGACTTCCTCAACCGCCGTGAGCAGGTGCGCTGGCAGCTGCTGCACCTGCCCGAGGGTCAGGCGGGCCTGCACGCCCGCCTGTGCTGCGACGGCAGCAGCCTGGCGGACATGGCCTGGCTGCTGCCGCGCGCCCAGGCCAGCCACCCGACCGTGGTCGAGGGCCAGGCCCGCATCGAGGCCGATGCCCGGCACTGGATCATCACCGCCACCGGCGGCACCACCTTGCAACTGCACTGGAGACAGCCATGACCTTCTCCCACAAACCCCGCCACGCCGTGATCGAGCGCCATCTGCTGATGGCCCAGCGCTGCAACACCCAGGCCGAGCAGTTTTACCGGCAAGGCCAAAACGAGGCCGCGCAACGCCAGCGCCAGCTGCTGGCGGTGTTCCTGCACAACGCGCTGGCGCAGCTGCCGCAGGCGAGCGGACACCTGCGGGTTTTGCCGGATGCATGAGCCCCGGGATCGGCCATTGTTTTATCCCTCTGCCCACCCTAGACTCTGACCCGGTCAAGGCGATGGGGCTGGGACCGGCATGGGGCCGGTAACAGCCACGGTCTTTTGTGAAGGATGGAACATGAGCCGCGTGGTTCGAATCGGTGGCGCCAGCGGCGCCTGGGGCGACAGCCCGATCAGCGTGGGCCAGTTGCTGGGTGCGGGTGTCGACTACCTGATGATGGACTACCTGGCCGAGATCACCATGTCCCTGCTGGCGCGCGCCCGGGCCAAGGACCCTGCCGCCGGCTATGCGCCCGACATGGTCACCTACCTGCAGCCGCATCTGGCCACGATCGCCGCCGGCCGCGTCAAGGTGGTCAGCAATGCCGGCGGTGTCAACCCGCTGGCCTGCAAACAGGCGCTGGAGGCCGCCTGCCAGGCCCAGGGCGTGCACCTGAAGGTGGCCGCCGTCGAGGGCGACGATGTGCTGCCCATGATCGACGCCTTGCGTCAGGAAGGCGTGCGCGAATGGGTCAGCAGTGAGCCCATTCCGCCACGTCTGCTGAGCGCCAATGCCTACCTCGGCGCCTTGCCGATTGCCGCTGCGCTGGCCGCCGGTGCCGACATCGTGATCACCGGCCGCTGCGCCGACAGCGCCCTGGCCCTGGGCATCCTGATGCATGAATTTGGCTGGACCCCCGAGGCCTACGACCAGCTCGCCGCCGGCAGCCTGGTCGGTCACCTGCTCGAATGCGGGCCACAGGCCAGTGGCGGCTTGTTTACCGACTGGGAGACCGTGCCCGGCTGGGCCGATATCGGCTACCCGATCGCCGAGTGCAGTGCCGACGGCAGCTTTGTGATCACCAAGCCGGCTGGCACCGGCGGGCTGGTCAACACGCAGACGGTGGCCGAGCAGGTGCTCTACGAGGTGGGCGATCCGGGGGCGTATGTGTTGCCTGACGTGGTGGCCGACTTCACCCGCCTCGAACTCACGAGCGCCGGCCCGGACCGGGTCCAGGTCCGCGGCGTGCGCGGCCGGCCGGCTCCATCGCAGTACAAGGTCTCGGCCACCTTCCAGGACGGCTTCCGCGCCACGGCCCTGGTGTGCATCATCGGACCGGCGGCGGCGCGCAAGGCCGAGCGCACCGCCGAGGCTTTGCTGGAGCGCTCGCGCATGCATCTGCGGGCGCTGGGCCTGCCCGATTTCAAGGCCACCCACACCGAAGTGCTGGGCGCCGAGGCCAGCTATGGCGCCCAGTCACGCGCCCGTGACAGCCGCGAGGTGGTGCTGCGTCTGGTGGTCGACCATGCCCACCCCAAAGCCCTCGAAGCGATGGCGCGCGAAGTGGGTTCGACCGGTTTGAGCTTTGCACCGGGCACGGCGGCGTTCATCGGCGGGCGGCCCAAGGCCTCGCCGGTGGTACGCCTGTTCACCTTCATGATCGACAAGGCGCGCCTGACGGCGCCCCGGGTGGTGCTGGGCGATGCGCCGGGCTTTGAGGTGCCGGTGCCCTTGTCGGCGGCGCAGACGGCCCCCATCCCCGCGCCAGCAGCACCCGTGGCTGCGCCTGAGGCCGGGTCCGCGGCCGGCCCGCTGGTGGAGGTCAGCCTCGACCGGGTGGCCCATGCCCGCTCGGGCGACAAGGGGGACACCTCCAATGTGGCCATCTTCTGCCGCGACCCCCGCTACTACGCGCACCTCAGCCAGGAACTGACCACCGAGCGCATGGCTGCGGTGTTCGGCGATGCGGTCAAGGGCCCGATCGAGCGCTTTGAGGCGCCGGGCCTGCACGCGTTCAACTTCCTGATGCAGCAGGCGCTGGGCGGCGGCGGCATGGCCACCCAGCGCATCGATGCGCTGGGCAAGTCCTACGGCCAGCGCGCACTGGAAATGCGGGTGCGTGTGCCGGCGCAGTGGCTGGAGGTCCAGCGCTGAGCGCGGGATGACGGCCTGATCCGGGACTGGCTGCTGGTCTTGCAGCGCGCTGGTGTTGGGCTGATACCCGGCGGATGTGGGGGTACCGCGCTGGCGCCGCTCTCAGACCGCCGCCGTGACCACGATCTCCAGCTTCCACTCGGGCCGCGCCAGCCTGGCCTGTACCGTGGCCCGGGGCGGGGCATGGCCGGCAGCGACCCAGGCGTCCCAGGCGGCGTTCATGCCCTCGAAGTCGGCCAGATCGGCCAGGTAGATCTGCGCCATCAGGATACGGGTCTTGTCGGTGCCGGCGCGCGCCAGCAGCGCGTCAATCGCGGCCAGCACCTGCCGCGTCTGGCCGCCGATGTCCTGGCTGACGTCATCGGGCACCTGCCCTGCCAGGTAGGCAGTGCCGTTGTGAATGGCCATCTCCGAGAGGCGGGGGCCGACATCGAATCGCTCGATCATGGGGGTGTGTTCCTTGAAGGGGTGGAGGCAGCGGACGCTGCCAAGTCAGGCCCTGACTGTAATGCCTGGCACCAGCCCGTCCGGCGCCTTGCCGCAGCGCTTCGTCGAGGTCTGCCGTTGCGCAAAGGACGGCGTCCTTTGCGAACCTTGATGACATGCGGCGACTGCGAAGAACCGTCTGGCCGCAAGCTGTCGGTTGGGTGATCTGCATCCCCAATGCCGGCGATCCACAGGCCTGCAGCTCAAGCCTTGTAATACACCAGCTGGTGCGTGCTGGCCAGCAGCCGCCCCTGGCGGCTCCAGAGCTCGCCGCTCTGGTCAAAAAAGCCGTCGTGGTAGTTCAGGCCCCGCGCCGTGGCCAGCAGATGGGCCTCGCCCTGGGCGGCCAGGGCTGCGGCATCGGCGTGGAAGTAGGTGGTCAGCGAGACCGTGCCGATCAGGGCCCGCTGGCGACGGCGCAGAAAGATGCGCGGCAGGAAACAGTCGCTCAGGCTCGCCAGCGCGGCAAAGTCCAGCGGGCGCGGCGGCTCGTCACGCACCCACAGCACCGAGCGCGCCTCGGGCTGTTCCTCGCCATCGAAGGCATCTGGAAACGCGTTGTGGACCGAGCGCATGTCGTAGCGGCTGACCCAGGGCGGCAGCGCCTGCGTGGGCAAGGCCGGCAAGTCCTGCGGCGGCGGCACATCGGCCGGCGGCCGGGCCTCGGGGCGGGACCAGGTCGGGCGCCGCACGGCGGTCACCACCGTGCCCAGGGCCACCACTTCCCCGTTTTGCACCGTCTCGACCACCCAGTGCTGGGTCGAGCGGTTGGTGCGTGCCGGGCGCGGGTGGACGGTATAGGGGCCCTGGGCGATCGGCGCCGCAAAATTGGCCGTGAGCACCACCGGATCACCCAGACGCTGCGGGTGCTGCAGCACCGCCTGCAGCAGCACGGCGCAGGTCACGCCGCCATAAGGACCGACCATATTGGCGTAGGCCGGGTGGGTGTGGCCGTCAAAACCGCCGTCGGCCCGGGCGGTGAGCGAGAGGGCCTGGTCGAAGGGGTGTCGGGGAGATGCGTTGTTCATGCCGACATCATGCCGCTGGGCACAGAGGTTCACGGTCACGCACCGGACCTCACGGCCCCAGGCCCGCAAGACAGGCGCAAAACAGGCGCACAATGGCCCCATGGCCTGTTCCTGCTCACCCCCCTCCCCCGACGGCAAGGCTCGCCCCGGCAGTGCCCATGATGCCCGCCAGGACCCGAACCAGGACCCCCGCTGGCGCCGCGTGCTCTGGCTGGCCCTGCTGATCAACCTGGCCCTGTTTGTCATCGAGCTGTGGGCCGGTCTGGCCTCGGGTTCCGTCTCGCTGTTGGCCGATGCAGTCGATTTTGCGGGTGATGCTGCCAACTATGCCCTGTCACTGGCGGTGCTCTCGATGGCCCTGGTCTGGCGCAGCCGGGCCGCCCTGCTCAAGGGCCTGAGCATGTTCAGCTACGGCCTGTTCGTGGTCGGCAAAGGGCTCTGGGCCGTCTGGCACGGGGGCGTGCCCGAAGCGCTGACCATGGGGCTGGTGGGTTTTCTGGCGCTGCTGGCCAACACCGGCGTGGCGGTGATGCTGTTTGCCTGGCGCGAGGGCGATGCGAACATGCGCAGCGTCTGGCTGTGCTCGCGCAACGATGCGCTGGCCAATCTGGCGGTGATGCTGGCTGCACTGGGGGTCTTTGGCACCGCCAGCGCCTGGCCCGACCTGGCCGTGGCGGCCGTGATGGCCGCCCTGGCCCTGAGCGCCGGCACCTCGGTGATCCGCCAGGCCCGCAGCGAACTCAAGAGCCAGGCCAGCAACGCCGGCGTGGCCTGAGCGGCCCCACTGCGCCCTCCCGGCACAAAGGGACCGCCCACGGCCAAAGCCACAAGCCCGAACCTTGACATGCCTCAAGCCCCTCCTCTGACCAGGTCTCCGGACTGGACTTATCATCAACGGCATGAAGCTTTGTCGTGTCTGGTTGCTGCTGGTGTTGGGTGTGCTGCTGCCCGTGCGGGCAGCCCTTGCCGTCACCATGGCCCTGCCGGTGACCGGCTTGCCTGGCACCACGGCGGCCCTGCAGGCCGATGCGCGTCATGCCCCTTGCCTGCACCACGAAGGCCTCTCTGACGATGCGGCCGGATCTGGCAGTGGCCACCCGGCGGGTCACGTCGGCGCGGATCCTGCCGACGGTCAAGGCCACGACATGCCCCAGCACGAGGGCCCCGGGCACGACACCCACAGCGCACAAGGGCACAGCACCCACCTGCTGTGCGATGTCTGCAACGTGCCGGCCCTGCAGGCCACGCTTGCCTTGCAGCTGTCCCCTCACGCCCAACCCATCGGCACGCCGCACCGCAGCGAGCGTTTTGCCAGCGTGGTGCTGCCCATCGGGCACAAACCCCCCATCGCTTCCTGACACCCCTGGCCCGAGCCGGACGCGCTGTCCCGCAGGTCCGGCGCCCGTGTGTGTTTGAGGAGCTTTTCATGAACCGATTGTTTCGCGGTGCCGGCCCTGGAGGGCCGCGCAGCGCAAGCCCGGCCGTGCCCCACGGTCCGTCCCCGGGCTGGTCCGCCTGGCTGCGCCATTGCGTGCGTACCACCTCTCGTCCGCCGGCCCTGAGCCTGTGCGCCCTGATCGCCCTCGGCGTGCTGGGCAGCTGGGGGGCCAGGCCCGTGCAGGCCCAGGTGCCCGGCCTGGCCAGCGCAGATGCGCTGCACCCGGCGCCGCTGCCCGACGGGTGGGCGTTCCAGCGCAAGCCGATGCCGCCTTCGCCCGAGCTGCCAGCCACGCTGGATGCCGCCATCCGCCGCTGGCAGTCGGCCAACCGCTCGGTCGCCGAGTTCCCGCGCGGACATGTGGACCTGCTGCGCTGGGAACAGGGCCAGTCTTCAGCCGACAACCCGGCAAGCCCCGGCACAGCCGCGGCCCCGCTGACATGGGCCGAGGTCTGGCGGCAGGTGCAGCAGCAACAGGCCGACCGCATCCTGGACCCCCGCGCCAACGCGCCCGAGCGACTGGCGGCAACGCAGGCCTGGCGACAGATCGAACGCGAGGCGCGCCAGGCCTGGGTGCAGGCGATCACGCAGCAGGCCTTGCTGGGGCTGCAGCAGGAACGCCTGCACGCGGCCCGCACCGCCCATGCCCTGGGCGAACGCATGACCACCCTGGGCCACTGGAGCCGCGCGCGCTTCATCCCCGTGCAGCAGGCCCTGGTCCAGGAGCAGGCAGGTCTGGTGCGCGCCCAATGGCAGGCCCGCCAGTCGCTCGAAACCCTGGCCCGGCAGATGGGCCTCTGGCAGGCCGGGCAGGTACAGGCGCTGGCCACGCGCCTGCCCGCCACGCTGGCGGCACCGCCTGCCGTGACCCCACCGGCCAATGCCGAAGGCCAGGCCCTGGCGCAGCGCCCCGAGCTGCAATGGCAGCGCGAGACCACCGCGCGCAGCGTGCAAGCCATCAGCGATGCGCAATGGCTGCGCTGGCAGCAGGCGCGTGATGCGGCGCTCACCCGCGCGGGCGAGCCCTTGACCCTCAGCGCCCCCCAATGGCCACCCGGCGCCCTGCCTGGCGACCATGCCCTTGACAAGGCCCTGCGCGAACAACTGGCGCTGCAACGCGAGACCAGCGCCCTGCGCCGCCAGGTGCGTCTGGCCTGGGACCGCCTGCAAGCGACCCAGGCGCTGGACCAGCTGCAGCAGCAACACGCCGTGCCCCTGGCCGAAGCCGCCGAGCAGGAAACCCTGCTGCGCTACAACGGCATGCTGCAAAGCACCTGGGACGTCCTCGACGCCGCCCGCGCCCGTCTGGGTGCCCAGGCCGAGGCCCTGAGCGCCCGCCAGGACCATTGGCTGGCGTCCATCGACTGGCACACCCTGATGGCCGGTGGCGACGTCGCGTTGCCCGCCGACCTGGCCACGGGTCAGAACAGCGCCACCCCTGGCAAGGCCAAAGGACATTGACACCATGAACACCGCTCCTGATCTGCATCGCCGCCGCTTCATGGGTGGCGCCGCCCTGGCCGCCACCGTCGCCACCGCAGGCAGCACTGTGGCGCGCTCGGCGCTCGCCGCCCTGCCCGAGGCGCCGCACCAGAGCAGCGCCGCCACCCAGGCGCCCTGGACCCCACCCGGCGTCACCGGCGCCGGACGCCCCTACCAGCCCGTCGTCACCCTCAACGGCTGGACCCTGCCCTGGCGCATGAACAACGGCGTCAAGGAGTTCCACCTGGTGGCCGAGCCGGTGGTGCGCGAAATGGCGCCCGGCTTTCTGGTCAACATGTGGGGCTACAACGGCCAGTCACCCGGCCCCACCATCGAAGTGGTGGAAGGCGACAAGGTGCGCATCTTTGTCACCAACCGCCTGCCCGAAGCCACCACCATCCACTGGCACGGCCAGCGCCTGCCCAACGGCATGGACGGCGTCACCGGCGTCAACCAGCCGCCGATCCCGGCCGGCAAGACCTTTGTCTACGAGTTCGAGGCGCGGCGCCCCGGCACCTTCATGTACCACCCGCACGCGGACGAAATGACGCAGATGGCCATGGGCATGATGGGCTTTTGGGTCACCCACCCGCGCCTGGACAAGAACGGCCGCCACCCGCACATCGAGCACGTGCAGCGCGACTACTGCTTCCTGCTCAACGCCTTTGACATCGAGCCCGGCAGCATGACGCCCAAGGTCAACACCATGCTCGACTTCAACATCTGGAGCTGGAACAGCCGGGTGTTTCCGGGTCTCGACCCACTGGTCGCGCGCCTGGGCGAGCGGGTGCGGGTGCGGGTGGGCAACCTCACCATGACCAACCACCCGATCCACATCCATGGCATCGAATTCGAGGTCACCGGCACCGACGGCGGACCGGTGCCCAAAAGCGCGCGCTGGCCCGAGGTCACCACCGACGTGGCGGTGGGCCAGATGCGGCAGATCGAGTTCATCGCCGACGAACCCGGCGACTGGGCCATGCACTGCCACAAGAGCCACCACACCATGGGCGCCATGGGCCACGACGTGCCCACGATGATCGGTGTGGACCACCGCGGCCTGGTCAAACCGCTGCAAAGCGTCAACCCCGACTACATGGTCATGGGCGAGCGCGGCATGTACGACATGAAGGAAATGGAAATGGAACTGCCCGCCAACACCTTTCCCATGATGAGCGGTAACGGCCCCTACGGCCCCATCGGCATGGGCGGCATGTTCACCCTGCTCAAGGTGCGCGCCGACCAGAAACCCGGCGACTACAGCGACCCGGGCTGGTACCAGCAGCCGCCGGGCACCCAGGCGCGCCTGGTCGACGCCCCTGAGCACACACCGCGCGCGCCCGCGCCCGCCGGCCAGCCCCAGGGCAGCGCCAAAAAGCCCAGCACCGGTGGCCATGGCCACCACTGACCACCCCTTCTTTTTCAAAAGGACACCGCTGATGAACCCCCAACGCCGCCAACACCTGCAACACCTCATGGGCACCACCGCCGTGCTGGCCATGCCCTCGCTGGCCATGGCCCACGGCGAGATGCACAAGCACCACCACCCAAGCGCCGGCCCGGTGGTCAAGGAACAAAAGCCCTGGGGCATCGCTGGCGAAGCCAAAGACGCCCGCCGCACCCTCACCATCCGCATGAGCGACGACATGCGCTTTGCGCCGAACCACATCGATGTCAAGCTCGGCGAAACGCTGCGCCTGCGCGCCGAAAACAAGGGCAAGGTCATGCACGAAATCGTGATCGGCACCCGCGCCGAACTCGAAGCCCACGCCGAGATGATGAAAAAACACCCGAACATGGAACACGACGAGCCCTATATGGCCCATGTGGCGCCCGGCCAGCGCGGCGAAATCGTCTGGACCTTCAACCGCACGGGCGACTTCGAGTTCGCCTGCCTGCTGCCCGGCCACTTCGAGGCCGGCATGCGCGGCACGATCCGTGTGCGTGGCTGAACCTGCGCAACCCCCACAAGGAAACGAATATGCACAAGCTGATCTCCCGCCGATCCACGCTGCTGGCCGCAGCCGCTGTCCTGGCCGCTGGAGCCACCGCGCTGGCGCAAGCCTCCTCCACCAAGCCCCTGGTCGAAGTCTGGAAAGACCCGAACTGCGGCTGCTGCCACCTTTGGGTCGAACACCTGCAGGCCGAAGGCTTTGCAGTGAAAGTCAACGACGTTGGCAACACCGCCGCCCGCAAACGCCTGGGCATGCCCGAGGCCCTGGGCTCCTGCCACACCGCCCGGGTGGGCGGCTACGTGATCGAAGGTCACGTGCCCGCGGCCGACATCCGCCGCCTGCTCAAGGACAAGCCACAGGCCCTGGGCCTGTCGGTGCCGGGCATGCCGATTGGCAGCCCGGGCATGGACGGCCCCGAATACAAGGGCCGCAAGGACCCGTACGCCGTGCTGCTGGTGCAGCGCGACGGCAGCACCCGCACCTTCACCCGTTACGCGGGTGACCGTCCCATGGCCCATCGACAGGACCCGCAGCACCAGGACGCGCTGCGCCGCGTGAGCGAGGGCGCCGCCCTGCCCTGGGCCGAAGCCGAAATCCGCCGCATCGACAAGGCCGCCCGCAAGATCTCGCTGCGCCACGGCGAGATCAGGAACCTGGACATGCCGCCCATGAGCATGGTCTTCCAGGTCCGCGACGCGGCCCTGCTCGAAGGCCTGCAGGCCGGCCAGAAGGTGCGTTTTACCGCGGTGCAGGAAAACGGGGCTTACTGGGTGACGCGGATCGAGGCGCTGGGTACTTGAGCGGCACTTGCGCCTGAGCGCTCACCCGGGACCCAGCAATGCATCCAGATTGGCGCGAACTTTCTGCTCGATCTGGCCGCTGTAGGCGCCCAGCAGAAAGCCCAGCTTGAGCTGCAGGTCAAAGCGCTCGGCGCTCACCGTCAGGCAGCCGCTGACGCCGCTGCGCTCGAAGAGCACCCGGTCCTCGGCCTCCCCCGGTTCGGTGCGGCAGGTCATGCCCCAGTCGGTTTCGGCCTCGCGGGTCCAGCGCCGGGCCACCTCGCGGGCGGCGTCGAGCCCCAGTTGGTGACTGCGGTCGATGCGCAGCTCAGGCATGGGCGGTCTCCACGGCAGCGACTTCCACCAGGCAGTCGTAGAACACCGGCGCGCGCCCCAGGTCGGTCAGCTTCTGGCTGGTCAGTTCGTTCACATTCGTGCCGTTGAGGCCCAGCTTGCGCCACCAGATGCCCAGGCCGTTGACCACGCCAGGGCGTGCGCGTTCGCAGACGCGTGCCTTGCAACGGTAGCGGCCGCGGTCGTTGAACACCTCGACCACCGCACCATCGGCAATGCCGCGCGGCGCGGCGTCCTGCGGGTGGATTTCGAGCAGGGGCTCGGCCTCGATGTCGCGCAGGCTCTGCACGTTCACAAAGGTCGAATTGAGGAAGTTGCGCGCCGGCGGCGAGATCATGGCCAGCGGGTAACGTGCATCGCTGCCGGGCACTTCGTAATTCGGCACATGGTCCGGCAGGCCGTCCAGCCCCATGTCGGCCAGGCGCTGGCTGAAGAATTCGCACTGGCCCGAGGGCGTGGGAAAGCCGCCTTGCGCAAACGGTGCCTCGGGCACCGGCAGGCTGGCAAAGCCGTGTTCGAGCAGCAGCGCAAAGTCCTGCGCGTCGCCGATCGCCGTGCGGCACAGCTGCTCGTCGCTGTCGGCAAAACAGGGCTCGTCAAAGCCCATGCGTGCGGCCAGCGCGCGGAAGATGTCGGTGTTGGTGCGAGCCTGACCCACCGGGGCAATCGCCGGGCGGTTGAGCAGCACGTCGGTGTGGCCGTAGGTGGTGTGGATGTCCCAGTGTTCGAGCTGGGTGGTGGCCGGCAGGATGAAGTCGGCGTAATCGGCGGTGTCGGTTTTGAAGTGTTCCAGCACCACGGTGAACAGGTCTTCGCGTGCAAAGCCTTGCACCACCTTGCCGGACTCGGGCGCGACCGCGACCGGGTTGCTGTTGTAGACCACCAGGGCCTCGATCTGCGGGCCGAATTCGGCGCTCGTCGGCTGCAGCAGCGAGTCGCCAATGGTGCTCATGTTGATCGTGCGCGGGTGGCGCTCGCCCAGCAGGTCGGGCCGCTGCAGCGCCGCACGACGCACCGGAAAGTGGCCCGAGCTGGACATCAGCAGCCCGCCGGCGCGGTGCCGCCAGGCGCCCGTGAGCGCCGGCAGGCAGGCCACCGCCCGCACCGCATTGCCCCCGCCACGCACCCGCTGCATGCCGTAGTTCAGGCGGATGGCTGCCGGTTTTGTCGTGCCCCAGTCACGGGCCAGGCGGCGGATCTGTTCGACCGGCACGCCACAGACCTCGGCCGCGCGCTCGGGCGGCCATTGCAGGGCGCGCTCGCGCAAGGCATCCCAACCGAGGGTGTAACGCGCGATGTAATCGCGGTCGAGCCAGTCGTTGACGATGAGCTCGTGCATCAAGGCCAGCGCCAGCGCCGCATCGGTGCCCGGGCGCAAGGCGATGTGCTCGTGGCATTTGTCGGCGGTTTCGCTGCGCCGCGGGTCGATGCAGACCAGCCGTGCCCCGTTGCGCTTGGCCTCTTGCGCAATGCGCCAGAAGTGCACGCTGCTGGCAATGGCGTTGCTGCCCCAGATCAGGATCAGCTTCGACTCGGCAAAGTGCTGCACCTTCATGCCCACCTTGCCGCCCAGGGTGTAGGTCAGCCCCTCGGCACCGGCCGAGGCGCAGATGGTGCGGTCCAGCAGCGAGGCCCCCAGCCGGTGGAAAAACCGCGCCGCGATCGACTCGCCCTGCACCAGGCCCATGGTGCCGGCATAGCTGTAAGGCAGGATGGCCTGCGGGTCGCGCGCGGCAATGGCCTTGAGGCGATCGGCAATCTCTTCCAGTGCTTCGTCCCAGCCTACCGGTTCGAACTGCCCGTTGCCCTTGGGGCCGACCCGGCGCAGCGGCGTGAGCAGGCGTTCGGGGTGGTAGGTGCGCTCGGTGTAGCGCGAGACCTTGGTGCAGAGCACCCCGTCGGTCATGGCGTGCGCGGGGTTGCCCTGCACCCGCACGGCGCGGCCGTTTTCGACGGTGGTCAGCAGGGCACAGGTGTCGGGGCAGTCGTGCGGGCAGGCGCCGCGCACCACGAAGGCAGAGTCGGTCATGCGCGCATTGTGGCGCAGGGCTTGAGGCGGACCCTGTGGATTGGGCCGCTTAAAACCTTCGGCCGCAGGGGCGGCCTCCCACAAAATCCGGGAAAACCCTGCACAGCACCCCTACAAAACACCAAGACCGGCAGGGGCCGCTAGACTTGTCGACATGAAGCTGAACGAATCCATCCTCTCCGACGCCGCCGGCATTGCCGACATCCGCAAAGACATCCACGCCCACCCCGAGCTGTGCTTTGAAGAAGTGCGCACCGCCGACATAGTGGCGGCCAAGCTGACCGAATGGGGCATCCCGATTCACCGCGGCATGGGCACCACCGGGGTGGTCGGTATCGTGCATGGCCGTGACGGCGGCGCCTGCGGGCGTGCCGTGGGTCTGCGCGCCGACATGGACGCGCTGCCGATGCAGGAATTCAACACTTTCGCCCACGCCAGCCAGCACAAGGGCAAGATGCACGCCTGCGGCCATGACGGCCACACCGCCATGCTGCTGGCGGCCGCCAAGCATTTTTCCAGGCACCGTGACTTTGACGGCACGGTGTACCTGATCTTCCAGCCGGCCGAAGAAGGCGGCGGCGGCGCGCGCGAAATGATCAAGGACGGCCTGTTCGAAAAATTCCCGATGCAGGCCGTCTTCGGCATGCACAACTGGCCCGGCAATGCGGTTGGCACCTTTGCTGTGAGCCCCGGTCCGGTCATGGCGTCGAGCAACGAGTTCAAGATCACCATCCGCGGCAAGGGCAGCCACGCCGCGCTGCCGCACAACGGCATCGACCCGGTGCCGATCGCCTGCCAGATGGTGCAGGGCTTCCAGACCATCATCACCCGCAACAAGAAGCCGGTGGACGCGGGCGTGATTTCGGTCACCATGATCCACGCCGGCGAGGCCACCAACGTGGTGCCGGACTTCTGCGAGCTGCAGGGCACGGTGCGCACCTTCACCATCGAGGTGCTGGACCTGATCGAGGCCCGCATGAAACAGATCGCCGAATCGCTGTGCGCCGCATTTGGCGCGCAGTGCGAATTCGAGTTCGAGCGCAATTACCCACCCACGGTCAACAGCCCGGCCGAGGCCGAATTTGCCCGCCAGGTCATGAAGGACATCGTCGGCGAAGCCAATGTGCTGGTGCAGGAACCCACCATGGGCGCCGAAGATTTTTCGTACATGCTGCAGGCCAAGCCCGGCGCCTATGTGTTCATCAGCAACGGCGATGGTGCCCACCGCGAGATGGGCCACGGCGGCGGCCCCTGCACCCTGCACAACCCGAGCTACGACTTCAATGACGACCTGATCCCGCTGGGCGGCACCTACTGGGTCGAACTGGCCACCCGCTGGCTGGCGCAAGCCCAAGCCTGAGCGGGAGCGCGCATGTCGTCGATCCAGAACGCTTTCTCGAAAAGCTACGCCGAGGCCCGCCAGAAATTCCTCGATGCCGCGCAGGCCGCCGGCCTGCCGGTGCAGTCGCACTACCACCCGCGCCCCGGCCGGGACGGTGAGTCGCTGGCCATGGACGTGGTGCGCGACGGCCCGGCCGACGCGAAAAACCTGCTGGTCCTCAGCAGCGCCTGCCACGGCGTGGAAGGCTATTGCGGCAGCGGCGTGCAGATCCATGCCCTGCGCGATGCGGCCTGGCGCCAGGCCGCGCACGAGGCCGGCGTGGCCGTGCTCTACATCCATGCGCTCAACCCCTACGGGTTTTCGCATGTGCGGCGCGTGACCCACGAGAACGTGGACATCAACCGCAACTTCCACGACTACAGCAAACCCCTGCCGGTGAACACCGCCTACCGCGAGGTGCAGCCCTTGCTGCTGCCTGAAGTCTGGCCGCCTGATGCGGCCAACGCAGCGGCGGTGGCCCGCTTCATCGAGGAACGCGGCATGCCGGCTTTCCAGGCCGCCGTTTCGGGCGGCCAGCACGAGTTTGCCGACGGCCTGTTCTTTGGCGGCCGTGGGCCGACCTGGAGCAACCTGACCCTGCGCAACGTGCTGCGCGAGTACGGCCGCGCCTGCCAGCGCCTGGCCTGGATCGACCTGCACACCGGCCTCGGGCCGAGCGGCGTGGGTGAGCGCATCTTTGCCTGCGCGGACGACAAGGCCGCCCTGGCCCGCGCCAGGGCCTGGTGGGGCGAGGGCATCACCTCGATCTACGACGGCTCATCCACCTCGGCTTACCTCACCGGCCTGATGTGGATGTCGGCCTATGAAGAATGCCCGCAGGCCGAGTACACCGGCATCGCGCTTGAATACGGCACCCAGCCCATGGACAAGGTCATG
>Ga0255182_1000820_pt1 | contig 18257 bp, 18 predicted proteins | sample Atl_UVDOM_RepA_8_FD_188420 | JGI IMG/M metagenome (GOLD analysis project Ga0255182, IMG submission 188420) | Freshwater microbial communities from Altamaha River, Georgia, United States - Atl_UVDOM_RepA_8d | ecosystem: Environmental > Aquatic > Freshwater > River | place: USA: Georgia...
ACTTCACACCGAGACCTTTTTGATTGAGGATCGTGTCAATCGCGACGGTCGTCTTGCCCGTCTTGCGGTCGCCGATGATGAGTTCGCGTTGACCACGACCAATTGGCGTCATCGCGTCGATGGCCTTGATACCCGTCTGCAGCGGCTCGTGCACGGGCTTGCGACCCATGATGCCGGGTGCCTGCACTTCTACGCGACGGAGCTGTGCGCCAACGATGTCACCCTTGCCGTCGATCGGGGTACCCAGCGCGTTGACCACGCGCCCGAGCATCGCGTCGCCGACTGGCACCGACAGAATGCGGCCAGTCGCCTTGACAGTCTGTTGTTCTTCAATGGCATCTGAGTCGCCGAGCACGACGACGCCGATCGACTCTTCATCGAGGTTGAGCGCTAGACCCACTGTGCCGTCTTCAAACTCAAGCAACTCGTTGACCGCACAGTCGGGAAGACCGCTGACGCGCGCAATGCCGTCGCCGATTTCGGCGACGCGACCGACGGTACGGGCTTCGACCGACGGCGTGTAGCCGTCGAGCCCCTTGGAAATCGCTGCTGCGATATCTGCGGCAGAGAGAGTGAGTTCGGACATGGTGGTTTCCTTTCGAATGACGGCCTAGAGACGGGCCTTAACTTGGTCGAGTCGGGTGCGCACAGAGTCATCGATCACGTCATCGCCAACGGTGGCGACGACGCCACCAATCACGCTCGGATCGACTACGACTTTCAAATTCACACGCTTGCCGGTGGCTTTGGCGAGAGCGTCAACCAGGCGAGTCTTCTGTGCATCGCTCAAGGCAACCGCGGTGCGAACCTCGGCAACTTCAAGTTGCTTCTCGCTTGACGCGCGCTTCACGAGGGCATCGGCGACCTGCGGCAAAAGCGAAACATGACCGGTGCCGACCAACATCGAGGCCAGTTGTACGGTCACGTTGTGGGCCTTGCCGCCAAGCAGTTGCTCGACGATCTTTTGACGACGCTCAATGGGTAACGAAGTGTCGCCCAACGAGCCGCGCAGGGCTTCGTTGGTTTCGTAGGCGCGAGCGAGACGGAACATTTCGTCTTCGACCGTTGCCAACACGTCATTGGCGACGGCAATCTCGAACATTGCGGTGACGTAAGCAGTGATCTGCTGAGAGCTCATCGGCCAGCACCTACCTTGGCAATGAAGCCATCAATCAGTTCTTGTTGAGTTCGCTCGTCTAATGCAGCGCGAACGGCGTCGGTGGTCGCAGCGGCCGACAGTCGGGCAATCTCGGCACGCAGCTCGTCACCCGAGCGGGCACGAGCAGCTTCGATTTCCGCAGTTGCTCGGGCCTCCATGTCGGCGACTTCGGCAGCAATGCGGGCTCGGCCTTCTGCAAGCACTGCCGCCGCCTGCGCATCTGCCTCGGCAAGTATGCGCGCTCGTTCGCTGGCAACGTCTCCAAGGGCGGTGCGAATATTGGCCGCATCACTGGTGGCCTGTTTCAGTGCAGCTGCAGCGTCGTCAAGTTCCTTCTGAATCTTGGCCGTTCGCGCCTCGAGACCCTTCTTCGCTGCCGGCCAACCAAACTTGTACAGCGCGCCGAAGATGATCAGCGATGCGAGACCGCCATAGATGATTTCACCGATTTCCGGAAACAGCCAGTGGTGTGACAGTGACGGATCTTCGGCAGCGATGATGCTGTAAACGTTCACGAGTGGCCTCCGCTCATGGTCGCATCAACGGCACGCTTCACAACCGCGGCGTCGGGTGACTTACCGAGCACCAGCTGCGCAGCACGTGACGTGACGTTGCCAACAGCAGCCGCCACTTCTCCGCGAGCGGCAGTCCGCGCAGTCTCGAGCGACTTGTCGGCATCGGCGCGCTTGGCGGCGATGCGAGCGTTCGCTTCGGCGACCTTCGCCTGACGCTCAGAGTCGAGCGTCTGGCGGGCCTTCTCGACTCGCCCAGCGGCCTCAGCACGCACTTCGGCAATTGCTGCCTCATACGCCGCAACATCGCTCTGCGCAGCAGAGCGCGTGGCTTGCGCCGACTCGTGTCCGTCGCGAATCATTCCGTAGCGGGCCTCCATGCCCTTTCGCACCTTCGGTACGAGGAACACCCGCATCACGAAGAGGAACACGAGAAAGGTTCCCGCGCCCCAGAACAGTTCCTTCCCTTCCGGGGCGATGGGGTTGGGCCCCATGTCCTCGGCGGCAAGAAGGATGGTGGAAAGCAACATGGCCGTCAGCGTCTTCGACTAGGCGAACTTGAGCAGAATGAAAGCGACGAAGCCGATCAGGGCGAGCGCTTCAGTGAACGCCACACCGAGGAACATCGTCGTGCGAACCATGCCGGCTGCTTCAGGCTGACGGGCCATCGACTCGATGGCTTTTCCGAAGATGATGCCGATGCCGATGCCTGGTCCAATCGCGGCGAGGCCGTAGGCGTAACCTGCCGACGCAGCGGCGGCGGTGTTCTTCGCAGTTGCCGGATCGACGACCGCGTCACCCGCCTCGGCCGCGATGCGGGCGATTGTTGCTAGTGCTTCCATTGCTGTTATCTCCTTGTTGTTTGGTTGGTATTCGTTTCTGGATTAATGCTCGGCATGCGATGCCATGTTGATGTACACGGCGGTCAACGTGGTGAAAATGTAGGCCTGCAAGAAGGCGACGAGTACCTCAAAGCCGGTGAGGAAGAGCAATACGGCAAATGGCAGAACGCCAACAGGTATGAGAATGCGGTCGCGAGCCTGGAAAAGCGCCTCGGAGAGCAGCGCGAAGATGACGAGCAGCAAGTGACCCGCCAACATGTTGGCGAAAAGTCGCACTGCCAACGAGAACGGTCGCACGATGAACGTGGAAATCAATTCGATCGGCGTAACCAAGATGTAGAGCGCCTTGGGCACCCCAGGTGGGAAGAGCACCGACTTGAAGTAACCAAGCGGTCCTTGATGCTTGATGCCAGTGGCGTTGTACACGACCCACACCATCAACGCCATGAATGCGGGAATTCCCATGCGCGCGGTGGCGGGCATCTGGATTATCGGAATGACTCCCGGAACGTTGCTCAGATAAATGAAGATGAAGATCGAGAGCAGGAATGGTGTCCAAGCCAAGCCCGACGGGCCCATGGTCTGCATGATGATCTGTTTCTCGATGAAATCAATAATCACCTCGGCAAGATTGCGGGCACCCTTTGGAGCCTTCTTCGGATCTTTCCGCGCAGCGGCGAGGAAGATGCCCATACCGATGAGTGCCGAGGCAAAACCAATGAGCACCACCTTGTTCACGGTGGGCAACACATCTTGCCAACGCAACAACATGTTGATTGGCGGAAACTCAAAGGCCAAGAGCGAAAGTTGATTCATGCGCTAGCGCTTTCTTTCGAGAGATTGTCGGTGGAGACGGTAGTAGACGATGAGGCATCTGGTCGTAAGCCAGGGAATGCCAAGGTCGACGAGATGTAGCGCATTTCCCAGAAGAGCAGGCCGAGGTGGGTCACGATCAGCGTGAGTCCGAGGGCGACGAGGTCAACCCACGGTTCGTTGCGCACCAGCATGACGGCGAGTGCCACGATGCCGAGTCGCAAGATGTACCCAAAGAGCGTCGCCGCCATCATCAGCGCATACGAGATGCGCGCAGTTGTGGCAACCAGACCGGCGGCAATCATGAAGTTGCACAAGACGAGCCCGAGACCGTATGCGCTCGACCAGGCGCCGGCATCGCCCCAGATCAACCACGATGCGCCAATCAAGACTGGTGCGGCTATCAAGCCGCGCTTGACAATGTCGCGCGTGATCTCTGCCTCGGGCGACGGTCCGGTGTCGCGCATCGCGAGCACCGACGGATTCACGTTGTTGTTCATCGCGCCCGTGCCGTTTCGCGCCGCTCGGCTTCAAGTTGCGACATTTGCGCGTTGTACACGTAGTAAAGCTTCACGAACTGCGCCACCAGGGCGACGACGACGAACACAATCATGAAGAGCGGAGTCGTTTCCACGCGCTGATCAATGAACCAACCGAGGACGAAGAACACCAGCGCGGTGCCCGCAATTTCCATTCCTCTGCTGAGTGAGTCGGGCTGCGCTGGCACTGGTGACACCTTTGTTGATGAACGTAGCGTTCGGCTCACGAGGCTTGTGAACCGTAGAACAATCTAGGCGTGCGGCTCGTCTCCGACCAAATCCGCTTCGTGAACTTGTGCGTCGTGACGTCGAATTCGTGGGTGCAATACCGTGAACACACTCAACGCACTACCCACGATGAGGAAAATCACCAACGCTGAACCCGTGCTGTAGAGCGCTGAAAACAACACGACCGTCGAGAGCAGAGCGGCCCAGCCCCACAGAATCACGACCGAACGTCGCGGGCCGTGACCCAACTGAATCAAGCGATGATGCAAGTGACCCATGTCTGCTTGGGTGAAACTGCGACCGCTGGCGGTGCGGCGGATGATGGCAAAGAGCACGTCGACAATCGGCACGGCGAGCACCAACAGCGAGATGAAAATCGGCGCCAAAAAGAAATACGTCTGACCATTCGCCGATTGCGTGTCAGGGTCGGCACGTCCTCCGACCACGCTCGTGGCCACTGCCATGAGCAGACCGAGCAAGAGCGAACCACTATCCCCCATGAAGATGCGCGCGGGGTTGAAGTTAAACGGCAGGAATCCGATGCATACGCCGACGGCGATGATCGCCACGAGCGGCCCAATGTTCGGCTGAGGTAAGAGATTGCCCTCCGCGAGATCGCGCGAATAAATGAAGAACGCCGCTGCGCCAATCGCCACGATGCCGGCGGCCAATCCGTCGAGACCATCGATCAAGTTGATGGCCTGCGTCATGCCGAGCAGCCAGAACACCGTGAAGAGCGGCACCCAGTCACCCGACAACACGAACACGTCGAGAAACGGCACACGGAACTGAAACATCGTCACGCCAAACCACACGAGCGCAACGGCAGCCACGACTACACCGGTCACCTTCGCGGGCGGTGAGATATCACGAATGTCGTCGAGAATGCCGAGCGCAAAGATGATTGCACTTGCGACCACTACCCCGATGATCTCCGTGCTGTCTTGAAAGAGCTGGTCAAAGTCACCGATGAGACTCGCGCCGACAATCGCCGCGAGAATGCCAATGAACATGCTGATGCCACCCACATCGGGTGTCGGCACGGGGTGCATTCTGCGCTCGTCAGGTGTCGCCTGCCAGCCGTGCGCACGCGCAAAACGAATGACCGCTGGCAGGCTCGCAGCAGTTGCGACTGCAGCAATAAGCCCGACCAGGAGGTACGAGCGAAGGGAAATCATCGATAGGCGGGAAACGCCGCACACAACGCCGCCACCTTGGCGCGCACGTCTGCGACAATGGCCGGGTCGTTGCGACCTTTCAGGGTGGTGACGATGAAGTCGGCGATGGTTGACATCTCACCCTCACGCATGCCCTGCGTGGTCACCGACGGCGTGCCAATTCGCACGCCCGAGGTAACGAATGGGCTGCGCGGGTCATTGGGCACGGTGTTCTTGTTCAACGTGATGCCGGCCATATCGAGCACGGCCTGAGCTTCTTTGCCGGTGAGGTTCGCGTCGAATGGTCGCAAGTCGACCACCATCATGTGCGTATCGGTGCCACCTGAGACCAGCCGGAACCCGCGAATCGCGAGCGCCTCGGCAAGTGCCGCCGCATTCTTCACGATTTGGTGTGCATATTCGCGAAACTCAGGCTGCAGCGCCTCAAAAAACGCGACGGCTTTGGCTGCGACTGCATGCTCGAGCGGTCCACCTTGTTGACCTGGAAACACCGCCTTGTCGATCGCCTGTGCATGTTGCTTGGTTGACAGAATGCAGCCACCGCGTGGGCCACGCAGTGTCTTGTGTGTGGTGAAGGTGACCACATCTGCGAACGGCACGGGATTGGGGTGCGCTCCGCCCGCGACCAGGCCGGCCAGGTGGGCAATGTCGAACATCATGTAGGCGCCGACTTCGTCGGCAATCTTCTTGAAGGGCTCTGGTTCGATGCGTCGCGGATAACTGGTGGTACCAGCCACGATCATGCGCGGGCGGTGCTCGTGGGCCAGCCGACGCACTTCGTCAAAATCGATGCGCTCGTCGTTGACGCCCACCTTGTATGAGCGGAAGTCGTAGAAGATGCCGCTCGCATTTACCGGCGAGCCGTGCGTCAGATGGCCACCGTGGTCAAGGCTCAGCCCGAGCACAACATCACCAGGCTTGAGCATCGCCTGATACACCGCCATATTCGCACTCGCACCCGAGTGCGGTTGCACGTTGGCGTGATCGGCGCCAAACAGTTGCTTCACGCGGTCGATGGCAAGTGCTTCAATCTCGTCGACCACAGCGTTGCCGCCGTAATACCGCTTGCCCGGATATCCCTCGCTGTATTTGTTGGTGAGCACCGAACCTGTTGCCCGCATCACTGCCGGTGAGGTGAAGTTTTCACTCGCGATTAACTGCAGGCCAGTCGTCTGACGGGTGCGCTCTTTTTCGATGAGTGTTTCAACCTGTGAATCGGGCTTGGAGTCAGAGGGAAATGGCATGGGACCTAGCTTTCGTGAAGCGCAGATTCTTCGGCTTCAATATCCGACAATTGTCCCACACGGCGCGCGTGTCTTCCGCCCTCAAATGGTGTTTCGAGAAATTTCTTGACGATTTGTTCAGCAAGTTCGGGTGTCACAACACGACCACCCATCGACAACACGTTGGCGTCGTTGTGCGAACGCGCCATCTCTGCCAACCACAGGTCATTACACAATGCCGCACGTATGCCGCGCACCTTGTTGGCGGCAATCTGCTCGCCTTGACCGCTGCCGCCGAGCACTATGCCAACATCGGCCTTGGCATCGCGCACGGCCCGTGCTGCTGCTGCACACAGGTGCGGATAGTCGGTGGCTTCGGTCGAATGTGTGCCGTAGTCCTCGACGCGATAACCCTGCGATTCGAGCAATGCAATGAGGTACGACTTGAGTTCGAAACCTGCATGATCGGAGGCGATGGCAATGCGCTTAGCCCCGACGCGACTCATTGAGCGCCAGCCTACGGCTCAACGCTGCGTCGCTGCGTAGCGTTGGCGACATGTCACTCGACCCGCGCACGCCGGTGCTGATTGGCGCGGGTCAAGCGCTCGACCGCGACACCCAGCCTGCGACAGCAAAACACCCGGTTGCGCTCATGGCTGAGGCGGTCACTGCAGCGTTCAGTGACGCTGCAATCGCCGCCCCGACGCAGGTCGACTCGGTGCGCGTGGTGCGTTTGCTGTCGTGGAAGTACACGAATACCGCTCATGCGCTGGCATCAGCCTGCGGCATCACCGCGAAGCAATACGGCACGACACCGCACGGTGGCAACATGCCGCAGTCGCTGGTGAACCTCACCGCTCGGCAGATTGCTGCCGGCGAGGTCGAACTCGTGGTGCTGGCCGGCGGCGAATGTGCGCGCACACGCTCGGTAGTGAAAGACGCAAGTGCTCTGCCCTGGCCCGACCCGAACACCAAGACGACTGATACCGAACGTGTGCCTGCAGCTGAGAACATCGTCGAAGATCTCGCTTTACTTAATGACGAAGAGCAGCGCCTCGGCATCATGCTGCCAGTGCAGCACTACCCGATGTTCGAATCAGCGCTTCGTGCCGCAGCAGGCCGCAGTGTGGCCAGTCACGAACGTCGCATCGCCGAGTTGTGGTCGCGCTTCAGCGCTGTTGCTGCTAGCAACCCCTACGCGTGGCTGCAAACTCCGCTGTCTGCAGACCAAGTGCTCACTGTTTCACCCGACAATCGCATGATCGGTCTGCCGTACCGCAAGGTGATGAACTCAAACAACCAGGTCAACCTCGCGGCCGCGGTGGTGATGTGTTCGGCAGAACGAGCCATGGCACTCGGCGTGCCGCGCGATCGGTGGGTCTTCCCTTGGGCGGGAGCCGACTGTCATGAACACCAATTCGTATCAAACCGCTGGTCGTTTGCCGAAACTCCGGCGATACGACTCGGTGGTCAACGAGCGTTGCAGTTGGCGGGGCTCGGCATCGACGACATCGCGCAGATCGACCTGTACTCATGTTTCCCTTCGGCGGTGCAACTTGGTGCGGCATCACTCGGGCTCGACCTCACTCGACAGCTCACCCTCACCGGCGGCTTGTCGTTCGCAGGTGGACCGTGGAACAACTACGTGATGCACGCCATCGCCACCGCGATGATGCGCCTGCGTGAATCACCGGATGATCACGCGTTTATCTGGGCCAACGGCGGTTACGCCACCAAGCACGCATTCGGTGTGTATGCGACCACTCCGCCGCCGAACGGTTTTCTCCACGAGTCACCCCAAGCCGCAATCGATGCCCTGCCAGCACGGCAACTCGCCACCGGTGACGATGCCCGAGGTGCAGCGACTATTGAGGCCTACACCGTGATGCATGACCGCGGCGGCGAGCCCGAACGACTGATTGCCGCCACTCTGCTTGCCGACGGCCGTCGCGCTTGGGTGAATGTCGCCGACGCAACTGTCGCGCGAGACTTTGTGACTGACGAACAAGTTGGGCGGCGCGTGGTGCTGCGTCGCAGTGGAGAGCTCGAGTCGGCTTAGTCACAGCGGCGCGCCACCCCGACGAGCGCAGAGCGCTCAGCGTCGCGCCGTGACGATGCGCTCACGACCTGCATGGTCGCGCAACACTGCAATGTCTCGCAGACCTACTGCCTCAGACATCGCACGCACTGCGGCACCTTGTTGATGGCCGATTTCCACCACCAGCACGCCACCAGGTCGCAACCACTCACACGACTCGCCCACGACGACACGTAACGCTGCGAGCCCGTCATCGCCGGCGAACAATGCCTCGTGGGGTTCGTGTGCAACAACATCGGGCTGCGTCTCGGGATCGTTATTTGCGATATACGGGGGGTTCGACACCACCACGTCGACGGTCTCACGCAACGCCATCGGTAACGCTGCATACCACTTGCCCTCGGCGATGCGCACGTTGGCAGCCGCACGCCCAAGACCCGCCGCATTTGCTCGCGCAACGTCGAGTGCGTCGGATGACGCATCGGTCATCCACACCGTGGTGTGGTCAAGTGGCAATTCGTGAGCGAGCGACAAGCCGATGGCTCCGCTTCCAGTGCCAAGGTCGACGACGACGCGTGGTGTCGCGGCGCGCGCAAACTGCAACGCCACCTGTGCCACCTGCTCGGTTTCAGGGCGTGGAATCAGCACCCGTCGATCAACCAACAAGTCGAGATGACGAAACGCCCAGCGACCCATCACGTATTGCACAGGCTCGCCCGTCAGTCGGCGACGAATCATTTCGTGCAGATGCAGAGCCATTCGCTGTGTGACAGGTTCGCCAAGTGCAGCAGCAAACTCGCTAGCGCTGAGGCCAGCGGCATGTTCGCAAAGCAGTCGAGCATCGCGCGCACTACCAAGTGCTGCCTCGGTGTCGGCCAGCACCTCGCGCCACACCAGCGCGTCGCTCACTCCGCGGCCGTGCACCTCCGGCGCGTCGCTCACTCCGCTCCGATTTCCTTCGCCAACTGCTCGGCTTGGTACTCAAGCGTCAGCGCGTCGACCACGGGGTCGAGATTGCCGGCCAGTACGTCTTGCAGTTGATACAGCGTGAAGCCGATGCGGTGGTCGGTGATGCGATTCTCTTTGTAGTTGTAGGTGCGAATCTTCTCACCGCGACCACCCTTGCCCACCTGGGCGCGGCGCTCGGCCGACATCTTGGCTTCGTGCTCTTCTTGCTTGCGCTGCAACAGTCGCGTGCGCAGCACCTGCATTGCTTTGATGCGATTCTGCAATTGACTGCGCTCGTCTTGCATCGCCACAACGACTCCGGTCGGTTTGTGGGTGATGCGCACTGCAGAGTCGGTGGTGTTCACGCTCTGGCCACCAGGGCCACCCGAGCGATAGACGTCGATCTCCAGGTCTTTCTCATCGATGTGGATATCGACTTCTTCGGCCTCGGGCATCACCGTGACGGTGGCTGACGATGTGTGAATGCGACCGGCGTTCTCGGTGACCGGCACTCGTTGCACGCGGTGCGGGCCGCCCTCAAAGCGCATGCGGCGCCACACGGTCTCACCCTTCATCAGCACCGTTGCTTGATTCACTCCGCCCATCGGCGAACGGTCGTAGGCCATCACATCGAAAGTCCAGCCGTTACGCACCGACCACGCGCGATACATCTCGAGCAACTCTCCGGCAAAGAGATTGGCTTCTTCGCCGCCCTCTGCTCCGCGAAACTCGACGATCACGTTCTTGCCGTCATTCGGATCAGGTGGAATCAGCAGAACCTTGAGCTCGTCCTCAAGTCGTACCAATTCGGCCGTGCCGGCGTCTAACTCGGCTTGCAATGAGGGTCGCTCGTCGGCCGAGGCTGACTCGAGCAATTCGCGCGCCACCTCGACGTCTCCCGTCGTGGCGCGATACTTGCGAATGCATTCGATGAGCGGCCCCATCTGCTTGTAGCGGCGCGAGGCGTCACGCAGTTTGCGCTGATCGCCCAGCACCTCGGGGCTGGCGAGGCTGGCTTCGAGTTGCTCGAAATCCGCCACGATGGCGTCAAGTTTCGCGAGCACGGCGTAAAGGTTACGCCGACACGAACGTGGCGGGCTGCGACAGCATCGCCGCAAGTCGTTGCTGAGTGGGCAACACGTTGCGTGAGTCGGCGACGATCAACAGTCGCGCACCTGCATTGAGCCGGTCTCGAGCATCGGCGGCAAATGGCACGGCATCAACCATCACCCCGGCAGTGAACACCACTACCGCTTCGTCGCCATCAATCATCTGGGCGATCGCCGCACACGGCACAGAGTCCTTCAAGTTTGCGCGCGGTACGGGTGGCTCGGCAATGCGCACAACCCGGGCGGCAATGCAAGCCGGGTCTGCCACCACTGCAGCCCGCAGGGCTCGCTCGGGGGCAAGCCGATTCAGTGGATGCGCGGGCGCCCCAGCTGCGCGGTGTTGCGCCACGTGCGTAACGACGCCACGCAGTTGGTCTACACCAGCGTCATCGCCGTGCAACATGCGAAACGTCTCGCGATCGTGTGACCCAACGCCGATGCGCAGACGAGCGACGCCGTTTTCATCAATCACGCGGGCAACTTCGAGACCCTGCACTTCACCTGCAACCACACCGTGTTCGATCACGACGTCAGCACCCGCAGTGCGAACGGTGTTGCCAAGTTCGAGATGTGCAGCTGCGGGCTCACGTCGCACCAAGTGGGGTGCCGGTGTCACTGCGGTGAGCTTCGTACCACTGAGCGCACAAATCTCGATATCTAGCGGGAAATATGCCGCCTGTCGCGCTACGACTCCGAGCGACTCGGCCTCGCCGATAATCGTCACCCGGGCGATTGGAGATGCGTTGCGTAAGTGCGACTGCGCCACCATGGTCAACGCCGTGCCGAGCACGCCGGTGGCACTCGGTGTTGCGGTGCCCGGGTCTGCCGTCAGAGGTCGGGCAGCCAACCACAAAGCGTCGGCAGTGCGGAGGCCTACGAACCGCCCAAGGTCAACGTCGGTTGCCTCGGTCGCATCAGTATCTGATGCCCGAATCGCAGCCCACAACATCGCGCGAGCAACGGTGCGCTCACGTGTTGCCGATTCGCGAGCCGTGTCGCTCACGTCAGGCCGTTGGCTGCTTGGCGATCTCCGAGAGGAATTCGTCGTTCGTCTTGAACGACTTCAAACGGTCGATGAGCAGTTCGAGACCCGGTGCGGCATTGCCGTCGGCGGCCAAACCGCTCAACACGCGACGCAGCTTCCACACCATCTGCAACTGCTTACGGTCAAACAGCAGTTCCTCGTGTCGAGTGCTCGAGGCGTCAACGTCAATCGCCGGATAGATGCGTCGCTCGGCAAGTCTGCGATCGAGGCGCAGTTCCATGTTGCCGGTGCCCTTGAACTCTTCGAAGATGGCTTCGTCCATGCGGCTGTTGGTTTCCACCAGTGCCGTGGCGAGAATCGTGAGACTGCCACCCTCTTCGATATTGCGGGCTGCGCCAAAGAACTTCTTCGGCGGATACAACGCACCCGCATCAATACCACCCGACATGATGCGACCAGTTGCAGGCGCAGCCAGGTTGTAGGCGCGCGACAAGCGCGTGATGCCGTCGAGGATGATCACAACGTCTTCGCCTGCCTCGACCATACGCTTGGCCTTTTCGATGGCGAGTTCAGCAACTTGCGTGTGTTCGTCTGAGGGGCGATCGAATGTCGATGCGATGACTTCGCCCTTCACGGTGCGACGCATGTCAGTGACTTCTTCAGGTCGTTCGTCGATGAGCAACACGATGAGCTTGACCTCAGGGTGGTTCTTTTCGATGCTCGTGGCGATGGTCTTCATCACCGTGGTCTTGCCGGCCTTCGGTGGCGACACGATGATGCCGCGCTGACCTTTACCGATCGGCGAGATCAGGTCGATGATGCGTGCCGTCATGTTCAGTGGGTCGGCCAGCGACGACAACACCAGCTTCTCGTCGGGGAAGAGTGGCGTTAGGTCTTCGAACTTCTTACGATTGCGTGCCTTTTCGGGGCTCTCACCGTTGACGGTGTGCACTTCGAGCAACGCTGGGTTCTTTTCGTTGCGGCCCGCGGGTCGCGACAAACCGGTGATGTGGTCACCCTTGCGCAAACCATATTGACGCGTGAAACGCACCGATACATACGCATCGTTGCGCGTGCCGAGATAGCCGCCGAGTCGAAGGAAGCCGTATCCCTCGTCGCGTAGGTCGAGATAGCCCTCGACTTGCACGGGATCGTTGCTCATCGGCTGATTCTCCTCAATGGTCTCCAACTCGTAGCGATCGTCACCCTGCGGACCGTCATCACGCGGGCCTCCACGACGGCGTCCACGGCGGCGGCGATTGCGATTGCCACCATCGTTGAAGTTGCGGTCGCGATAGTTGCGGTCGCCACGGTCACCGCCGCGCGAGTCGCCGCGGTCACCGCGATCGCCGCGGTCGCCACGGTCACCGCCGCGCGAGTCACCGCGATCACCGCCGCGCGAGTCACCACGATCGCCACCACGCACGCGGGCGTCAGGGGCAATTGGCGTTCCTTCGTGCTCGGCGAGTTCCACTTCCCAATCAGCAAGTGGTTCGCCATCAGCACCGAGCGGCTTTGCGGATGCTTGGGGTTTTTCGTCGGACTGCGGGGCCATGGTTTCCTCCAGGATTTTGGCGATGAGATCTGCTTTGTTCGCCGCACTGACCCCTTTCAGGCCGAGTGCTTTGGCAATTTGGATGAGGTCGTCGCGATCTTTTTCTTCGAGTTGTGCTCGACCAAGCTGCGGTGCGGCCACGTTTCCTTCTTTCGGGGCGACACGATGATGCGGCGCCCTTCAACGATGCTTCGCGTCAGAATCGATGCTTGCGCGTCAGAGTCGAGACTGCGGGGGCATGCTCGGCAACACCGAGCGCCTCTACCCTACCGCGTCGCGGTTGCACTCACAACAAAGCGCTGCACCGCTGCCAAGTCGTTTGGAAGCCGTTCGGTGCGCTCAGGTCGGTCGAAGAGATCAGCCATGTGCGCCGGCAACGCAGGGCGTTCACCCGTTGCTTGTGCGACGGCGTCGGCAAACTTGGCCGGATGCGCGGTTGCCAGCGTCACGACAGGCTCGTCAGCGGCCGCACAGGCGTCGGTAGCCACCAAACCCACGGCGGTGTGCGGGTCGACGAGCACGCCATGTCGACGATGCACCTCGGCAATCTTGGCGAGCGTGTCGGCATCAGAGCAACGCTGGCCGCGAAACACAGGGCGAATCCATGTACCAAAGGTTGCAGCATCGACGGCGAGTTGCTTTGACTCGCGGAACTTGGTCATCTGTGCAGCCGTTGCGACGCCATCGCGATTGTTCATCTCGAACAGCAGGCGCTCAAAGTTGCTCGACACCTGAATGTCCATGCTCGGGCTTAGCGTGGGCACCACGCCGGCGGCCGACATGGTCTGGGTTTCAAAAAAGCGCGTGAGAATGTCGTTGGCATTCGACCCCACAATGAGATGCCCGACGTTTGCTCCGATACGTCGGGCAATCCACCCCGACAACACGTTGCCGAAGTTGCCCGTGGGCACGCTGAACGAGACGGGTGCAGAGTCACTCGCATGCAGTTGTTCGATGGCGGTGAAGTAGTACACCACCTGAGCCAGCACCCGCGCCCAGTTGATTGAGTTCACTGCAGCAAGTCGATGTTGATCGCGAAATGCGCGGTCGTTGAACATCGCCTTCACGAGGTCTTGACAATCGTCGAATGAGCCGTCAATTGCGACGGTGTGCACGTTCGCCGAGTGCACCGTCGTCATCTGACGACGCTGAACCTCACTGATTCGCCCCTGCGGATACAGAATCACCATCGACACGTTGGCGCAGTGCTTCACGCCATCGATGGCTGCCGAGCCAGTATCGCCACTCGTGGCACCCACCACCGTGATTCGTTCGCCGCGAGCCGTCAGCACATGGTCGAAGAGTCGACCCACGAGTTGCAGTGCCACATCCTTGAACGCCAGCGTCGGACCGTGAAACAACTCGAGCAACCAACGGTTGTCACCAAGTTCGCGGAGCGGTGCAACATGCGAGTCGCGAAACGTCGCATAGGCATCACGACACATCGCAGCAAGAGCGTGCGAGTCGATGTCATCGCCGACAAACGGGGCGAGGATCTCTGCGGCGCGTTGCGCGAACGGTGCGTCAGTGCTGCCGTGCTTGACACTCGGCCACTCTTCTGGCACGTACAGCCCGCCATCACTCGCCAAACCGGCCAACAACGTGTCGTTGAACCCGAGCCGCGGTGCGGTGCCGCGGGTTGAGATGTACTGCGACGAACTCGTCACGAACCGATGATGCGGATGACGCCGCCGACCTTGCTTACGACATCGAGGCGCTGGAATTCATCCAGGCACGCGTGCACGTCGGCAGTGCGAGCCTCGTGGGTGAGAAACACCAGCCGCGCATCACTGCCGATGCCGTCTTGTTCGGCTGCGCGAATGCTCACCTTGTTGCGAGCAAACACGCCGGTCACGGCGTGCAAGACGCCGGGCTTGTCAGCAACTTCAAGGGTGAGCATGAACTCATTACGCACCTCGTCTCTAGAGGTGAACTTGGCTTTGGCAAACGTTCCGAGTGACGCATGCGTGCCTTTACGCAGATTGACCGCGGCATCAATCACGTCGCCGAGCACCGATGACGCGGTCGGGTCACCACCGGCACCACGGCCGTAAAACATCAACGCACCAGACGCCTCACCCTCGACCGAGACGGCGTTGAACGCTTCACGCACCGACGCCAACGGGTGTTGCAGATGCACCATCGCAGGATGCACCCGCACACTCACCGCACCCGTCTGCGGGTCGCGCTCGGCGACGCCGAGCAATTTGATGACATACCCAAACTTGCGGGCCATCGCGATGTCGCCGGAAGCGATGCGTGAGATACCCTCACTCGATACATCGTCGGCGACTACATGCACGCCGAAGGCAAAGTTGGCGATGATGGCGATCTTGGCAGCGGCATCATGACCTTCGACATCGGCGGTGGGGTCGGCTTCGGCATAGCCGAGCTCCTGGGCGCCGCGCAGCGCCGATGCATAGTCAAGACCGTCTTCGGTCATTTTGGTGAGGATGTAGTTGGTGGTTCCGTTGACGATGCCGAGCACACGGCGAATCGGTTCGCCACGCAGGCTTTCGCGCAACGGCCGAATGAGTGGGATTCCACCGCACACTGCGGCTTCAAACAACAGGTCGATGCCACGTTCGTCAGCGATCTTGAAGAGCTCCGCCGAGCGAGCCGCCAACAACGCCTTGTTGGCGGTGACCACTGGTTTGCCGCTCTCGAGCGCCGTGCGTACGACCTCGCCTGCGACCGTGGTGCCGCCCATTACTTCAACGACCAGGTCGACGTCGTTGGCCGTGGCTACCGCGAGCGGGTCGGTGCCGATTATCGCGTCGCCGACCATGCCCGGGTGTTTGGCAGCGTCGCGCACTGCGATGCGCGTGACGGTGAGTGCGATACCCGTGCGGGCAGCAATGGTGTCAGCCTGGCGAGCAACCAGGGCGGTGAAAGCTGAACCCACGACACCGTGGCCGACCACTCCGATGCGAATTGGCGATGCGGCAGGCGCTTTAGCGGCTTTCGCCATGCATCAAACGCTATCGGTGGCGTCGTTGCGTACGAGATCGTCGTACGTCTCGCGTCGCACCACTACACGTGCTTTGCCCTCGTGCACGAACACGACTGCCGGTCGTGGAACCTTGTTGTAGTTCGAACCCATCGAGTGACCATATGCGCCAGTGACCGGAGTGGCAATCACGTCACCGACACGCAGATCCGCGGGCAACGATGCCTGCGCGATGAGTACATCGCCACTCTCACAGTGTTTGCCGACGATTCGCGCCTCCATCGTGCGGTCAGCATCAGTGCGAGTGGGCACGAATGCTTCGTATCCACTGCCGTAGAGCACCGGTCGCGGGTTGTCGCTCATACCGCCATCAACTGCCACATAAGTGCGCACACCGGGAATGTTCTTGATCGTGCCCACCTCATAGAGCGTGACTGCTGCCGACGCCACGATTGAACGGCCTGGTTCGACCATCACCCTTACTCCACTGCGCAGTTGAGTGGTGGCTGCTCGCAACGCACTCGCCCACTGTGTGATGCTCGGTGCGTTTTCGTTGTTGAGATAGGCCACGCCGAGACCCCCACCGAGCGTGAGTTCGGGCAGCTCGCATTCGTTGGCGAATCGCACCATCACCTCGGCAGCTTTGGTGAAGTTGTCGGTGTCGAACACGTTTGAACCGATATGACAGTGCACGCCAACAAGTTGCACCGATTTCGCTGCACGCGCGCGAGTGACGGCGCGTTGGGCGTCACCGTTGACAAGGTTGAAACCAAACTTCGAGTCATTCTGCCCGGTTGAGACGAACTCATGAGTGTGCACGTACACACCCGGGGTGATACGCAGCTGCACGCGTGGCGCAGCCAGCCCCTGTTCGTGCAATGCGTCAATGCGGTCGAGTTCGTCGAAACTGTCGACCACGATGTGGCGCACCCCGGCGGTGATCGCCTCGCGCAGCTCGGCGGTGCTCTTATTGTTGCCGTGCATCACGCATCGGTCGGCCGGCACGCCGGCATGCAACGCCACGAACAACTCGCCACCCGTCGCTACGTCGAGCAAGAGACCTTCTTCGTGTGCCAGTCGTGCCATCGCCGCGCATAAGAACGCCTTGGTTGCGTACACCACCGCGTCGGCCCCGAAGGCGGCGACTGCTTCGCGGCATCGCGTGCGCAAATGTGTTTCGTCATAAACAAAAAGTGGCGTGCCAAACTGCTGGGTCAAGTCGTGCACGTCGCAACCGCCGATTGACAGGCGACCCGCATCAACCCGCGAAGTGTCGGGCAACAGATGGCGGGCGATGACGCTCACATCTGCTCCGGGGCACCGATGCCAAGCATGCCGAGGCCGCGTTCGAGCACGCGGGCGGTCAAGTCGCACAGGGCGAGGCGGCTCGTGCGCAATTCGCCTTCGACTTTCAGCACCGGGCAGTGCTCGTAGAACGAGGTGTAAGTGCTGGCAAGGTCGTAGAGATACGTACACAGCCGATGTGGGCTGAAGCGATCGAGTGCGTCGTGCACGGCCGAGTCAAATTGCAAGAGGGCTAGTACCAACGCCCGTTCGGCCGGGTGTTCGACGACTGGTGCAGCCCCGCGCACCGACGCCCGAGTCTCGTCGGCCCGACGAAAGATGCTGCAGATGCGCGCGTGGGCATATTGCAGATACGGCGCCGTGTTGCCGTCAAACGAGAGCATGCGCTCCCAGTCAAAGACATAATCCTTGACACGATCGTTCGCCAAGTCGGCGTACTTCACTGCACCGATGCCAATCTGCCTGGCCACCTTCTCGCGCACCACTGCATCGAGCTCGGGGTTCTTTTCGCGAATCGAAGCGTCGGCTCGCTGCACGGCTTCGTCGAGTAGTTCAACGAGTTTCACCGCTTCGCCCGAACGACTGCGCAGCATCTTGCGGTCGCTGCCCAAGACGCTGCCGAACGCCACATGCACCATACGTGTCGGCGAACGCAACCAGCCAGCCGACTGCGCCACCGACTCGACCATGGCAAGGTGTTGGGCTTGCGGTGCGCCGACCACATACACCAACAGTGACGCGCCGATTTTCTCCACTCGATCGATCACGCACGCGAGGTCACTCGTGGCGTAGTTGTACCCGCCGTCTTTCTTGCGGATGATGAGTGGCAATGGTTGGTTCTCGCGATTGGTGAACCCAGGTGGAAACACCACC
>Ga0255182_1000822_pt1 | contig 18236 bp, 10 predicted proteins | sample Atl_UVDOM_RepA_8_FD_188420 | JGI IMG/M metagenome (GOLD analysis project Ga0255182, IMG submission 188420) | Freshwater microbial communities from Altamaha River, Georgia, United States - Atl_UVDOM_RepA_8d | ecosystem: Environmental > Aquatic > Freshwater > River | place: USA: Georgia...
CCAGCATAACGAAGGTGCAAACACGGGTTCAGACACCACTGAAGCGGCGTATAACACGAACTACCGGGACGGCTCTCAAGGCACGGGTTTAATCTCTGGCTACACAGCCCCGATTACTACGACAAACCAAGCCAAGGACACCAACGCGGGCGGCAACAACCCCGATCCATTCAATCATGCGATTCGCTTGGGAGACTTGCAGGTAGACGCGAACGGTTTTGTGACCTTCAAACTCGACATCAATGAAACTGGCAACCCGGGCGTGACCCTGCGCCTTGATGAGCTGGCTTTTTTTGTCGCTGCAAGCGACACAATGAACAAGTTCGACGCGAGCGTTTTTGGTGGGTCCCTCGAGGATACTGTCAACAACGTAGCCGCCACGCAGGTTTGGAGCATGGCGTGGAATAAATCCAGCCCGGGGGGCACAACACCTATTGAGGTGGGTGACGCAAATTACCCTGATTATCCGGACGGCAGTAAGAAGGAAGACTTCAGCGCAGTCGGTTACGGTGGCCTTAACCTGTCCAACATCAATGACTCAGGTAAAGCCGGCAGTGGGGACTACGATATGCAGGTCAAGCTCGACAAGAACTTGTTCCTCTCGGCGGCAACCAGTCTTGGACTTGGCGACAATGCTTACGTCTACCTGTACAACTTCGCGGGGCGTGTGGGCGACTCGAAGAAAACTCAAGACGGAACCGAAGCTGATGCGGGTTTTGAGGAGTGGGCAGCTGTAGTCAGTACCGAGCCCCCGCCCGACAACGGCGTACCTGAGCCCAGCACCGCGCTACTGCTGTTCGGCGGTCTGGCCGGCATGCTGAAAATCCAGCGCCAGCGCAAGGCCGGCCAGGCGAGCGTTTGATTGCACGACCAGCGAATCCGCTTTTGATCCTGAACGGGCGCCTCGGCGCCCGTTTTTTCTTGCGCTTCCCGCACGCCCGGCGTCAAGCTGGCCGTACCTTCGCCGCTACGCATAGCCATGGCTCCCACCAGATTCCCAGCAGGGGTTCGCGCCCGATGAAACCCATCGCCCACACACTCGCCGCCGGCATTTCGCTGCTGGTCTCCATGAACCTGCCGGCGCTGACCAACCCGGACGGCGCCGAAACGCCGGCCGCGCTCTACGAACAGGCGCTGTCGCTCGCCACCGACGGTGACTACGAGAGTGCCGTCATCCAACTCAAGAACCTGCTGCAGCAGGCGCCGAAGGACCTGCCGGCGCGCATCGCGCTCGGCCGCTACCAGCTGCGCACCGGCCAGGCCGCCGCGGCGGAGAAGGAACTGCGTAGCGCGCTCGCGCTGGGCGCCGACGCGGGCCAGGTGCTGCCCCTGCTCGGCAATGCGCTGCTGATGCAGAGGAAGTACGCGGAAATCGTCGATTCGATACGCAGCGCGGACCTGCGGCTCGATTCCAGCTTCGAACTCGTCACCCTGCGCTCGCGCGCGCACTTCGAACTGGGCGATTTCGACGAGGCCCGGACGGGCTTCACGCAGGCGCGCGATGCCGCGCCGGATCGGCCGGAGCCGGTGGTGGGGCTCGCCCTCGTCGAAACCGCGCAGGGCAAATATGTCGAAGCAATGCAACTGATTGGCGAAGCCCTCGCGCTGAGTCCGGACGATACGGAGGCCTGGTTCCAGAAGGGTGAGATCGCGCGCGCCTCGCGGCAGCCGGACGTCGCGCTGGACGCCTACGGCCAGACCCTGTCGCGCAGCCCCAACCACATGCGCGCGCACGTCGCGCGCGCCGGGCTTTATCTCGAGCGGGGGGACTTCAAGTCGGCCCTGGCTGACGCAGAGTTCGTCCGCCAGAAGAACGACAAGGACATCCAGGCCGCGTTTCTCGCCGGCCAGTGTTACCTGGCCCTGAACCGCGAGGACGAAGCGCGGGAGGCTTTCGACGTCGCGGCGACGAAGCTCACGTCCATCAAGGAGGACGTGCTGCTGAAGGAACCCTCGCTGCTGCGCATGGCGGCGCTGATCAGCTTCTCGCGCCGCGACCTCGCGCGCGCCGAGCGTTATCTCAGCCGCTTCGTCGAGCTGAACGCACTGGACAAGCGCATGCAACTGCTGCTCGGCCGCGTCCAGCTGATGCAGGGCGACGCGCGCGCCGCGTCCAGCACCCTGTTCGAGCTGTACAAGCAGAACCCGGGCAACCTCGACGTCGCGATTCCGCTCGCCCAGGCCTATTTCAAGACCGGTCACTACGACGAAGCCGCCACGCTGTTCGAGCGCGCGCAACAGCAGAACCCGGACGACCCGCGCCTGCCGGCGCAGCTCGCGCTGAGCCGCATCGGTCTCGGCGAATGGGACGGCGCGATGAGCGACCTCAAGCAACGCGCGGTCACCGACGGCAGGCGCTCGAATGCGGGCCTCCTGCTGGCCATCCTGCAAATCGATCGCAGGGAGATCGACGACGCACTCGACACCCTCGACGCGCTGAACAAGGATGCGCCGAGCGCGCGCGTGACCAATCTCAAGGGCATCGCGCTCGCCACCCGCGGCGATCTGCGGGGCGCGCGCGCGCAATTCGATGCCGCGCTGGCCCTGGACGCCGGCTTCTCGGCGGCGAACTACAACCTGGCGAAGATGGACCTCGCGGAGGGCCAGCTCGACGCCGCCGCCGGGCGCTTCAAGGCCATCCTCGATCGCAATGGCCGCTCGGCGAGCGCGATGATGGGCCTCGCCGACATCGCGCTGGCGCGGAACCAGCCGCGCGAGGCGGTGGACTGGCTGTCGAAGGCGGTGGCCGTCACCCCGGACGCGGTCGACCCGCAGGCCCGCCTGGTCGCCCTGCACCTGTCGCTCGGCGATTCCGTCAACGCGCTGAAGATCGCCCAGAACCTCTCGGCCACCCAGCCCGAGAATCCCGAAGCACTGCTGCTGCTGGCGCAGGCGCAGGCCGCGTCCGGCAACAAGGACCGCGCGCAGCGCAGCTTCCGCGAGGCCGTGCGCTACACCGGCTTCGACCAGCGCAAGCTCATCGACATCGCGAACCGTCAGGTTGCGCTCAACGACTATGCGTCGGCGCGCAAGACGCTGATCAAGGCGACGCAGGCGAGCGGCGACACCCTGCCCGCGCAGGCGGCCCTGGTGCGTCTCGACATCGCGGCGAAGGAGTACGCGGCGGCACGCAATCGCTGCGAACAAATGACGGAAGACGAGACGACGCGCGCATTGGGCCTGCTGCTCCACGGCGAGCTTGCGATGGCGGAGGCCAAGCCGGAGCAAGCCGTGGATTACTACGAACGTTCGCTCACGGCGAAGTCGACGACCGGCGGCATGCTCGGGCTGTTCGACGCGCTGAGCGCGGCGGGCAAATCCGACGCGGCCATTGCGCGTCTCGAGCAATGGATCGCCGCGCATCCGGACGATCTGGAAGCGAACCGCAAGCTCGCCCTGTGGTACGTGCCGAACGGTCGCACCGAGGATGCGCGGGCGATGCTGGAAAAGCTCCTGGTCGACGACCCGCGCGACCCCGTGCTGCTGAGCACGCTCGCGCGCATCTACCAGCTCGCGAAGGACACTCGCGCGCGCGAATACGCGACCCGCGCGGTCGACGCGCGGCCGGACTGGGCGCCGGGCCTCGAGACGCTGGGCTGGATCCTCTGCACCGAAGGCGAGATCCCGCGGGGGCTCGAATACCTGCGCCAGTCGATTTCACGCGAGGAGAATCCGCTGACGCGCTACCACATCGCGCAGGCGCTGAAGGAGACGGGCCGAATCAGCGAGGCGCGCGCCGAGCTCGAAACCCTGCTGGCGAACCATCCGAAACTGCCGTGGAAGCCCGAGATCGAGAAGATGTACGAGGAACTCGCCAACGCGGGCAGCGCGGCAGAGGTGAACTGAGCTGGCGGGTGCCGATCTTCGCCTCTCCCGCCTCGGGCTGTCTCTTGGTGACATGTGTGCTCGAGCGCAGCCCCCCGGGTTGCGCAGGCTGTCTTCACCTCTCCCGCTCCGGGAGAGGTCGACGCCGAAGGCGGCGGGTGAGGGTCGCGTCAGCCGGCGCAGCGCCACTCTGAGGCCACCCTCACCCGCGCTGCGCGCGGCCTCTCCCGGAGCGGGAGAGGCGAAGATCCGGGTCTCAGGCGCGCGGGAGCGCCCTGGCGTTTTGCGGGCTCGCGCCGTGCAGCGTCGCAAGCCGCCAGGGAATGAAAACTCAAGCCTCGCGCAGCACCTGCAGAAACTCGTCCCCGTAACGTTCGAGCTTGGCCTGCCCGATGCCGGGGATGTTCAGCAGCTCGGCACGGGTCAGCGGCCTCTGCTCGGCCATCGCGGCGAGGGTCGCGTCGTGGAAAATCACGTAGGGCGGCACGCCGTGTTCGTCCGCGAGTTCACGGCGGCGGGCGCGCAGCGCGTCCCACAGCGGTGATTCTCCGGGCGCCGGCGCGGCGGAGGTGTTGCGCCTGGTCTTGCGCGCCTTCGCTTGCCCGTCTTCGCGCAGCCAGAGTTCAGTCTCCCCGCGCAGCAGGGGCCGGCTGGCCTCCGTCAGCACCAGCGCACCGTAACGCTCGACGTCGGCGCGCATCAGGCCGCGCACCACGCACTGGCGAATCACGGAACGCCACTGCTCGACCGACCGCCCGGTGCCCAGCCCGAAGGTGCTCAGTTTGTCGTGGCCGTACTGCGTGATTTTCTCGGTGGTCTTGCCGAGCAGCACGTCGATCACGTGCGCCGCGCCGAAGCGCTGCCCGGTGCGATAGACGCAGGACAGCAGCTGGCGTGCGGCCTCGGTGGCGTTCCAGGTGGGCGGCGGGTTCAGGCAGTTGTCGCAGTTGCCACAGGGCCCGTCCGGATGCTCGCCGAAGTACGCGAGCAGCGCGCGGCGCCGGCAGTCGGTCATCTCGCACCAGCCGAGCAGCGCGTCGAGCTTGTGGCGTTCGAGCCGCTTGTGCTGCTCGTCGGCCGTCGATTCGTCGACCATCTGGCGCAGGCGCACGACGTCCTGCAGTCCGTAGATCATCCACGCCAGCGCGGGCCCGCCGTCGCGGCCGGCGCGGCCGGTTTCCTGGTAATAGGCCTCGACGCTCTTCGGCAGGTCGAGATGCGCGACGAAGCGCACGTCCGGCTTGTCGATGCCCATGCCGAAGGCGATCGTCGCAACCATGATCACGCCGTCCTCACGCAGGAAGCGGGCCTGGTTGCGCTCGCGAAGTTCGGCCGGCAGCCCCGCGTGGTAAGGCAGGGCCGTGTAGCCCTGTTCGTTCAGCCAGTCGGCGGTGGACTCCACCTTCGCACGCGCCATGCAGTAGACGATGCCGGCCGCGCCGCGCTGGTCGTTGAGGAACTGCCGCAACTGGCTGCGCGCATCGCCCTTCACTTCGACCAGGTAGCGGATGTTCGGCCGGTCGAAGCTGCTGACGAACCAGCGCGGGTTGTCGAGGCCCAGGCGCGTGGCGATCTCCTCGCGCGTGCGTTCGTCTGCCGTCGCGGTCAGCGCGATCCAGGGCGTTCCCGGGAACACCTCGCGCAGGCGATGCAGGCCGAGGTAGTCGGCGCGGAAGTCGTGCCCCCACTGCGACACGCAGTGCGCCTCGTCGATGGCGACCAGCGCGACGCGACAGCGCGCGAGGCGCGACAGCGTGTCTTCCTGCAGGATGCGCTCGGGCGCGACGTACAGCAGGTCCAGCCTGCCCGCCGCGACGTCGGCCAGCACCTCGCGCTGCGCCTGCGGGCTCAGCGTGGAGTTCAGGAAGGCCGCGCGCACCCCGGCCTCGCGCAGCGCCATGACCTGGTCCTGCATCAGCGCGATCAGCGGCGAGACGACAATGCCGACTCCTTCGCGCAGCAGCGACGGGATCTGGTAGCACAAGGACTTGCCGCCGCCGGTCGGCATCAGTACCACGCAGTCGCGGCCCGCCAGCGCGGCGTCGATGATGTCGCGTTGCTTGCCCCGGAACGCGGGGTAGCCGAAGGTTTCCTTGAGGACGTCCAGGGCGCGGTCGGTCATCCGGGCAGTATACCGGCAGCCCGCGCCGCATGATGCGCTGCAATGCCGTGCACCGGCAGGGGCTGAGGAGCATCGGTGTGCGACTTGCTGCCTTCACCTCTCCCGTCCTGGGAGAGGTCGACGCCGAAGGCGGCGGGTGAGGGTCGCGTCAGTCGGCGCAGCGCCACTCGGAAACGACCCTCACCCGCGCTGCGCGCGGCCTCTCCCGGAACGGGAGAGGCGAAGACCTTCTACCGCCCGCGATACACCGGCTTGCGCTTTTCCATGAAGGCGCGCGGGCCCTCCTTCGCGTCTTCGGTCAGGAATACGGGCGTCGAGATCTCCACCTCCAGCTTCAGCGCCTCCGCTTCGGGCAGGCCGAGGCAGGCGCGGGCGGAGCGGCGGATTGCGCGCACGGCAAGCGGTCCGTTGGCGGCGATCTTCGCCGCGATCTCGCGCGCCTTCGCCAGTGGGTCGGCGGTCACGTAATTCAGGAAGCCGAGTTGCAGCGCTTCGTCGGCCGTCACGAGATCACCGGTCAGCAGCAGTTCCATCGCCTTCGCGAAGGGCAGCTGCTGCGGCAGGCGCACGGTGGAGCCGCCGGCCGGGAAGATCGCCCACTTCACTTCCTGCACGCCGAACTTCGCTTCCGGCACCGACACGCGGATGTCGGTGCCCTGCACGATCTCCATGCCGCCCGCGATCGCGTGGCCGTTGATCGCGGCGATGATCGGCTTGCCCGGATCGAAGTCCCGCAGCAGCGCGCGGCGGGTCAGGTAGCGATCGGCGACGATGCGTTCGTCCCACGCGTTCTCCGGCTTGCGCGCGCCGGAATACAGCGGGATCAGCTGGCCGAGATCCGCGCCCGCGCAGAACGCGCTGCCGACGCCCGTCAGGATCGCGACGCGGACATCGTCGTCGTCCCGCACCGCTTCCCAGGCCTCGGCCAGCCTGACCGCGACTTCCGGGTTCAGGGCGTTGCGCGCTTCGGGACGGTTGAGGGTGATGAGCGCAACGTGATCCGCGACTTCGTAATCGACGACGGCCATGGGCGTACTCCTGCGTTGACGACGGATGCGCCCATCATGACCGAAGCTGGCGCCACGGGGTACGCCCGGGGCCTTGGCCGAGGCCCGGTGTTGCGCTTCCTGCGTCAGCGCAACCTGCGGCGCTCGTGACGATCTGAGCGGCGTGGCGGCTGGCCTGACGCAGGAAGCACAGCAGGCGCGGGCGCCGCCCCCGTCAGCCGCTGTTGCGCAGCCCGGCCGCGATACCGTTGATCGAGATGAGGATGCCCTGCTTGACCTTGGTGTCCGTGGCGCCGGCGCGGAAACGCTTCAGCAGCGTGGTCTGCACGTGGTTCAAGGGATCGAGATAGGGATGGCGTTGCCGGATCGCGCGGGCCAGCGGCATGTTGCCGTCGAGCAGGCGCTGCTGGCCGGTGATCGCGCACAGTGCGTCGAAGCTGCGCCGCCACTCGGCCTCGATGCGCGGGAAGATCCGCTCGCGCAACGCCGCGTCCTGCACGAGCTCCGCGTAACGCGAAGCGATGCCCATGTCGGTCTTCGCGAGCACCATGTCCATGTTCGACAGCAGCACCTGCAGGAAGGGCCAGCCGCTGTAGAGCTGGCGCAGGCGTTCGAGGCCCGCCTCGCCGTGGCGGGCGGTGAAGGCCTCGACCGCGCTGCCGAAGCCGTACCAGCCCGGCAGGATGATGCGGGCGAGCGACCAGCTGAACACCCAGGGGATCGCGCGCAGGTCCTCGATGCGATCGGAAGGCTTGCGCGAGGTCGGGCGACTGCCGATGTGCAGCTCGGCGATTTCGCTGATCGGCGTCGCCTCGCGGAAGAAGGTCGAAAAGCCCTCGGTCTCGTAGACCAGCGCGCGATACGCGCGATAGGCGCTCTCGCTCAGCTCGTCCATGATCCCGACGTAGGCCGGGTCCGCGTGCTCGGCGCCGGGCAGCGGCAGCAGCGAGGCCTCGAGGGTCGCCGCCATCAGGGTTTCCAGGTTGTAGCGCCCGGTTTCGTGATCCGCGTACTTGCTCGCGATCACTTCGCCCTGCTCCGTCAGCCGGATCTGGCCGTTCACCGAGCCCGGCGGCTGGGCGAGGATGGCGAGATGGCTCGGGCCGCCGCCGCGGCCGACCGTGCCACCGCGGCCGTGGAACAGGCGCAGCCGCACGCCGTGGCGCGCGAAGAGCGCGCTCAGCGCAAGCTCGGCCTTGTACAGCTCCCAGTTCGATGTCAGGAAGCCGCCGTCCTTGTTGCTGTCGGAGTAGCCGAGCATCACTTCCTGCAGGTCCTCGCGGCTCGCGACCAGCGAGCGGTAAGCGGGCATGGACAGCAGCTCGTCCATGATGCGCGCGCAGCCGCGCAGGTCGTCGATGGTCTCGAACAGCGGAATGATGTTGAGGCGTGACGAGGGCCGCGCGCCCGGCGTCAGCAGGCCGGCCTCCTTCAGCAGCAAGGCCACTTCCAGCAGGTCGCTGACGCTGTCGGTCTTGGAGATGATGTAGTTCTGGATCACCGCTCGCCCGTAGCGCGCGTGCAGCTCCGCGGCGACGTCGAAGATCGCGAATTCGTCGCGCGTCTCCGCGCTGTAGTCGACGAAGCGCGAGCGCAGCGGGCGCGCGGTCGCCAGCTCGTCGAGCAGCCAGCGACGGCGCTCGTCCTCGGGCAGGTCCGCGTAGCCGTCGCGGCCTGCGCCGCGCGCGAAGAGTTCCGCGACCACCGCCTCGTGCGCACCGCTGTGCTGGCGGAGATCGAGCGGACAGAGGTGGAAGCCGAACACGTCCACCGCACGCCGCAACTCGCGCAGGCGGCCGCGCGCAAGGCGCTGGCCGCCGTGCGCGCGCAGCGACGCGATGGCCACGTCGAGGTCGGCCGCGAAGGCCGCGCTGTCCGGATAGGGCTCGGCGGCGCCGGCGGCGGGCACGACGAGGCCGTCGATCTGTTGCGCGGTGGCGGCGAGGCGCGCGTGCAGCGCGGCGAACGCGCGGCGATAGGGTTCGTGCTCGCGGTAGGGCGAGGTGTCGGGCGAGTTCGCCGCCAGCGCCGCGAGCTCGGGCGACACCTTCACCAGGAATTCGGACAGGCTGAACTGCGAGAACAGCGCGCGCAGTTCGTCGAGGTAGAACTGCAGCGCGACGCGCGAGTGCGACTGCGCGGCGTGCCGCGTGACGGCAGCCGTCACGTAGGGATTGCCGTCGCGATCGCCGCCGATCCACGAGCCGATGTTGAAGATCGGGCCGACCGGGAGATCCCCCAGGCCGCGCGCCTCGAGCAGGTCCTCGAGATCCCCGTACAGGCGCGGCAGCTCGCGCAGGAAGGTGTAGCGGTAGTAGGCGAGGCCGTTCTCGATCTCGTCCTGCACCGTGAGCCGCATCGTGCGCAGGATCCGCGTATGCCACAGCAGCAGCACCTGGCGGCGCAGCTGTTCCTCGTTCGCCGCGAGCTCGGCCGGCGTCAGCGCCATGCGGTCACGCTCGGCGAGCAGGCGCGCGATTTCGAGCTGGCAGTCGAGGATGCTCTTGCGCTGGACCTGCGTGGGATGCGCGGTCAGCACGGCGGACAGCAGCGCGGTGGACAGGAAGCGCGCCAGCGCCTCGCGCGCGGTGCCGGCCGCCTCGAGGCGCGCCAGCGCGGCGGCGAGCGTGGTGTCGTCGCGCGGGTCGTCGTCGTGGCGGCGCAGGCGCTTGTTGTGCTGGTCTTCGGCGATGTTCGCGAGCAGCGAGAAGAAGCTGAACGCGCGCACGACGATCAGGATCTCGTCGCGGTCCAGCGCGTCGAGCACCGCGCCGAGCCTGCTCCTGGCGTCGCGGTCGTCGTCGCGCCGGAAGCGGATCGCAAGCTGGCGGACCTGCTCGATGATCTCGAAAGCCGGCGCCCCTTCCTGCTCGCGCAGCGTGTCGCCGAGTAGGCGGCCCAGCGTGCGGATGTCGTTGCGCAACTGGCCGTCGGCGACGTCATCGGGGGCGGACAGGGCAAGCAGGTCCATGGGACACACCTCGATTGCTGCGACGCATTAATGATGCGTCCGACGCGCCGGTCGCGCAATGCGCCGCGCAGCGCGCCGTCATTGCGAAGGTTGTGCCCTGCCACGAAGCGGGGCACGATTCGGCATGCACTTCAATGGCGCGAATTCACCAAGCGGAGCGAACGCATGAACATACTCGACGGCATCCGGGTGCTCGATTTCACGCAATACCTCGCCGGCCCCACGGTCACGCGCCTGATGGCGGAAATGGGCGCGGAGGTCATCAAGGTCGAAACCACGCCGGGCGGCGATCCGTCGCGGCTGCTGCCGGTGATCAAGGACGGCCGCAGCGGCTACTTCGTGCAGCAGAACCGGGGCAAGCACAGCCTGTGCATCGACCTGCGCCGCCCCGAGGCGCTGGACATCGTCAAGGCGCTGGTCGGCAAGGTCGACGTCGTCGTCGAGAACTTCGGGCCGGGCGTCATGGAAAAGCGCGGGCTCTCGTACAAGGACCTCAAGCCCCTGAACCCGCGCCTCGTGATGGCCTCGATCTCGGCCTATGGCCGCGAGAGTCCGCTGTCGCACAAGACCGGCTACGACTGGGTCGCGCAGGCCTTCGCCGGCATCATGCACATGACGGGCGCAGCCGACGGTCCGCCGATGCCGGTGGGCATGGGCATCGCCGACGTGTCGTCGGGAGTCCATGCGTTCTCCGCCATCGGCTACGCGCTGTTCCACCGCGAGCGCACCGGGGAAGGCCAGTGGCTCGACATCTCGATGATCGACAGCATGTTCCACATGAACGAGATCTCGGTGCAGGGCACCTCGCTGACCGATGGCGCCTTCGTGCCGAAGCGCGCCGGCAACAACCACCCGCTCGTCGCGCCCTTCGGCGTGTTCAAGGGCCCGACCGGCTATCTCGTGATCCTCGCGCTGCAACTGCAGTGGAAGGGCCTGTGCGAGGCGATGGAACAACCGGCGCTGGAGCACGATCCGCGCTTCGCCGACAGCACCTCGCGCGCGAAGAACCAGCAGGAACTCACGCCGATCATCGAGGCCTGGCTCGCGACCTTCAGCGACAACGAGGCGGTGCTCGCGCGGCTCGAACGGTTCCGCGTGCCGTCGGCGCCGGTGCTGTCGCCCGCCGAAGCCATCGACCACCCCTACTTCCGCGCGCGCGGCACCGTGCGCACCGTCGCCGACCCGGTGCTCGGCAGCCTGAGCATCCCCGGCTTCCCGCTGCGCTTCTCCGCACAGCCTTCGCTGCCGGAACTGACCGCACCGCTGCTGGGAGAGCACAACGCAGCGGTGCTCGAGCAGCTGCTCGGCTACACGCCCGCGCAGGTCGCGGAACTGAGTGCCGCCGGGGTGCTTGCGAGCGCAGACCGCTAGGCGGGAAGCTGCGCCAACCGGAAACGACCCTCACCCGCCCGCTCCGCGGGCGGCCTCTCCCGGGGCGGGAGAGGCGCAGGTCCCTGCGTGCACGCCGTGCGCCTTTCAGGCCCGCTGCGGCCCGGGCCTCCCATCCTCGACCACCCAGGTGGACAGCGTCGAGCAGCGCGCGTCCCTGGTTTTCGCATCGTCCAGCGCGCGCAGGTCGGCGGTCAGCGCCCGCGGCGTCAGTGTCACGCGCACGTAGCCGCGATGCAGCCCCGTCGCGAAGTGCACGTGCGCGCCCTCCTTCGCCGCGGTCTGGATGGCGTCCTCCGGCGGCGGCTGCGAGGTCACCGACGTCGTCACGAACTCCGAGGCGACCGTCGGCTCGTCCTCGCGCGCGAAATCCCGCTTCAGGTCGTTAACCCAGAACGAGTGCACGTCGCCGCCGAGCACCACCGGATTGGCGGCGCGCGTCGCCACCAGCGTGTCGAGCAGGCGCCGCCGCGCGGCCGGGTAACCGTCCCAGGAATCGGAGTAGAGCAACTCGCCGGGCCCCGCCCGGTTGTCGGCCTGGGCCATGCGCGTCGTCTGGCCGAGCAGGTTCCAGCGCGCGCGGCCGGCCGCAAGCCCCGCCGCGAGCCACTGCTCCTGCGCGTCGCCCAGCACGCTCGCGGCAGGGTCGTCGCGCGCGGCACAGCGCTCGATCATGTTCGACCCGGCGCGCCCCGCGCGCGGACACGGCTGGGGCGAGCGGTGCTGGCGCGTGTCGAGCATGCTGAACTCTGCCAGCCGGCCCCAGGGCACGCGGGTGTGCAGCCGCAGGTCCGGGCCCAGCGGCGTCATCTCGCGACGCAAGGGCAGGTGTTCGAAGTACGCGCGGTAGGCGGCCGCCCGGCGCGCGAGCATCCAGCGCGGATCGTCCCGGTTCTCCGACAAGCTGCCGGCGTAGTCGTTCTCCACCTCGTGATCGTCCCAGGTGAACAACCACGCGCAGGCCGCGTGCGCGGCCTGCAGGTCGGGATCCAGCCGGTAGCACGCGTGGCGCGCGCGATACTGCTCGAGCGTCACGGGCTCCGGGCCCTCATGGCGGCGCACGTGGCTTTTGCCCCAGGAACTCTCGTAGATGTAGTCACCGAGGTGCACGACAAGGTCGGGATCGTCGGCGAGCATGTGCCGGTAGGCGGCGTAGTAGCCCTGTTCGTACTGCTGGCAGGACGCAAACGCGAAGCGCAGGCGCCCTGGCTCCGCGTCGACGGGAGGCGTCGTGCGGAAGCGGCCGACGGGGCTCGTCGCATCGCCGGCATGGAAGCGGTACCAGTAGTCGCGGGCCGGCGCCAGGCGGGTGGTTTCGACGTGCACCGCATGGGCCCACTCGGGCGTGGCGAACGCGACGCCCGCGTCGACGGCGCGGGAAAAGCCCTCGTCGCCCGCGATTTCCCAGCGCACCGGGCAGTTCACGGGCTCCATCCCGCCGCCGGGCGCGAGCGGATCGGGCGCGAGCCGCGTCCACAGTGCGATGCCGTCAGGCGACGGGTAGCCGGATGCGACGCCCAGCGTGAACGGGTAGCCCGGAAAAGCCGGCGCGGCCCACAGCCGTGCGCTGGCCAGGGCGACACCGCCCGACAGCAAGCCTTGCAGGAAATCTCGTCGCTTCGTCATCGTTCGCCGCCTCGAGTGGATTCGGTCGCAGTTTCGGCAGGCTGCGCGCCAGCCGCGTCTTGCTTGGGAACTATTCCCTTGTCTCACGGGAATACGCGCCCGCACCATCCGCCTGCCCCGCGATTTCCGCCCGGCTGCCACTTTAACCGCCACGGTGCCCGTGAACGAACAACCGATACCCACCGCCGATCTGAACGCGCCGGCCAGCGCCCTGCTGGCGCTGGCCCGTGCGGCCGAGGATTTCACGCTGCTCGTCGATGCCGGGAGCATCGTCGTCGGGACCAGCGTGCCGACGCCGCGCTCCGCCGCCGGCGCCGTCGCGCCGACGCTGATCGGCGCGGCCTTCAGCCTGCTCTGGCCGATGCCGCAGGCAGAGTCGATCGCCGCGCTGCTGGCGGCGACCCGCAGGACCGGCCGGCCGCAACGTGCGGAACTTCACTGGGGCGACGGGCGCTACGTCCACACCTGCGACATCGCCGTGCTGGACGGCGGTGCGCCCGGGCAGTTGTGCTGCGCGTTCCGTCGGCGCCCGGCGGCCGAACTCGGCGCGCGCGGCCGCTTCGATGCGGCGCTGTCGCTGGTCGACGTCGCCCTGTCCGCGGCGCGGATGACGCTCTGGCAGTGGGACGTCGCCACCGACGAGATCAGCAGCGTGCGCGGCGACGGCACCGCCGTCGCCCTGCCCGTCCCGACCGGCGCCGCGCTGTTCGCCGCGATCCACCCCGAGGACGTCGCAACCGTGCGCACGCGCTTCGAGGAGGTTGCGCGCACCGGCTGGCGTGACACTTTCAGCGTCGACTACCGGCTGCGCACGGCGGGTGACGACTACCGCTGGATCGAGTCGCGCGGACGCGCGGTGTTCGACGCGCACGACCGCGTCACGGCCTGGTACGGAATCGCGACCGACATCACCGCCCGCCACGACGCCGAAGCCGAACGCGAGCGCCTGCAGCGGCAACTGGCGCAGGCCCAGAAGATGGAGTCGATCGGGCTCCTCACCGGCGGCATCGCGCACGACTTCAACAACATGCTGGCGAGCGTGCTGGGCTATTCGCGGCTGGCGCTGCAGCGCTACGGCGGCGCCAATCCGCCGAAGTTCAGCGAATACCTCGGTGAAGTGATCGGCGCCGGCGAGCGCGCGCGCGATCTCGTCGCCCAGATGCTCGCCTTCGGCCGCGGCGAGCACGCCGAGATCGCCGATGTCGAGATCCCGCCGCTGGTCGACGAATTGATGAAGCTGCTGCGGCCCGGCGTCGCCAGCAGCATCGGTATCAGCGTCGACATCGCACCGGGCCTGCCAACCGTGCGGGCGAACCGCGTCCAGCTCCAGCAGGTGCTGCTGAACCTCTGCATCAACGCGCGCGACGCGACTGGTGACGTCGGCCACATCACGATTGCGGCGCGCCGGCAGCACTTCGACAGCGCGGACTGCGCTTCCTGCCTCGGCGAGTTCGAGGGCGATTTCGTGGTGATCTCGGTTGGTGACGACGGCACCGGCATCACCGCGACCGCGCAGGAACGCATCTTCGAACCGTTCTACACGACGAAGCCCGAGCACGAGGGCAGCGGCATGGGGCTCGCCATGGTGCACGGCATCGTCCACCGCCTCGGCGGCCACATCGGCTTGCTGAGCGCGCCGGGCCGCGGCAGCACGTTCTCGATCGCACTGCCGGAGTTCGAGGCGCAGGCCGAAGCGCCCACCGCAGCCACCGCAGCGGCGGCGTCAGCCACCGCCTGGACCAACGCCGCCTGGCCGGCGCGGGTGCTGGTCGTCGACGACGAACCGGCCGTCGCTGAATGCACGGTGGAAATGCTCGAGCTGGCCGGCTTCGAGGCGAGCTTCGAGACCGATCCCGCCGCGGCACTCGCGCGCCTCCAACGCGATCCCGCTGCCGTCGACGTCCTGCTCACCGACCAGACGATGCCGCGCATCACGGGGCACCAGTTGGCGAAGGCCGCGATGAGCCTGCGTCCGGATTTGCCGGTCCTGCTGATCACCGGCCACAGCACGGCGATCGACGAAGCCACGGCGCTGGCCTGCGGCATCCGCGCCTTTCTGCGCAAGCCGGCGGACCCGGAACGCCTGCTGGGCGCGGTGAACGCGGCCCTGCCGGCGAGGCCGGGCGGGCTTTCAGCCTAGCGCTGGCGCGGCTTGCGCCAAACTGACGCCACCCTCACCCGCGCTGCGCGAGGCCTCTCCCGGGGCGGGAGAGGCGAAGATCCTCGCGATTGAGCCGCGATTCGTCGAGTGCTGAACTTCAGCCCGGGCCACACGCTCTACAAGAAGCGCGAGCGAGAGTCCTTCACCTCTCTCGCTCCGGGAGAGGTTGAACCTGCCCCGCTGAAACGGACGCCAAGAAGCGATACTTTTCCTATCGACTCTTGGAGGTTCTGATGCAACGCACACCGCCTCGCCGGTTCACCGACGAGTTCAAATCCCAGGCCGTCACCCTGGCCGAGTCCATTGGTCCGGCGAAGGCCGCCCGGCAGCTCGACATGTCGGTCAAGACGCTCGCCAACTGGCTCACCGCCTCGCGCTCGGGCAAGCCGCTCAGTTCGCCGTCCAGAGCCCCGGTTAGCGAGCTGGAGAGCGAACTGGCCCGTCTGCGGGCCGAGAACGCCACGCTCAAGATGGAGCGTGAAATCCTAAAAAAAGCGACGGCGTTCTTCGCCAAGGAGTCCAAGTGAGGTACGCCTTCGTCGCGCGTGAACGGGCTCATTATCCGCTCGGTTTGCTGTGTCGGCTGCTCGGCGTAGCGCGCTCGGGCTTCTACGACTTCCTGCGGCGGCAGTCGAAGCCGCCGCCCGATGCCGACGCCGCGTTGCGTCAGGACCTGCGGGCATGCCACAAAGCCAGCCGGGGCACCTATGGGCGTGTGCGGCTGGTACGCGACCTGCGGGCGCTCGGCTACCCGGTCGGCCCGAAGCGGGTGGCACGGGTGATGCGCGAGGAGTCGCTGCGCGGCCGCGCCAAAGGCCGTACGAGGCCACACACGACCGATGGCAAGCATGGGCGACCGGTGGCGGAGAACCTGCTCGAGCGGCGCTTCGAGGTGGGCAGCCCGGTGGCTGCGTGGGTCAGCGACATCACCTGCATCGACACGAATGAGGGTTGGCTGTACCTGGCGGTGGTGCTGAGCGTGCAGACACGGCAGGTGCTCGGCTACAGCCTGGCCGAGCGGATGCCGGACGATCTGGTCGAGCATGCGCTCCTGAACGCGTGGCATCGCAGGCCTGCTGTCCGAGGGGTGCTGTTCCACTCGGGCCGTGGCAGCCAATACGCCAGCCGCGACTTCCGGCGCACGATTGGCGAGTTGGGCTTCGTGCAGAGCATGAGTCGCAAAGGCAACTGCTGGGACAACGCGGTGGCGGAGAGCTTCTTTGCGACCTTGAAGAACGAGGAAGCGACCGGCCGGTACCTGACGAAAGCGGCGGCGCACGTTGGCATCGCGACTTACATCCATGGCTTCTACAACCCGGTCCGCCGCCATTCGGCCCTCGGCTACTTGTCGCCGGACAATTACGCAAGGACACTGGACGCCGCCTAGGCAACGCTAACGACCGCCGCTTTTATGGCGTCCGTTTTGAAGGGGCAAGTTCAGGTCGACGCCGAAGGCGGCGGGTGAGGGTGGCCTGCGACGGCGCTGCGTCATTCTGAAACGACCCTCACCCGCGCTGCGCGCGGCCTCTCCCGGAGCGGGAGAGGCGAAGATCCTCGCGATTGAGCCGCGATTCGTCGAGTGCTGAACTTCAGCCCGGGCCACACGCTGTACAAGAGGCGCGAGCGAGAGTCCTTCACCTCTCCCGCTCCGGGAGAGGTCGACGCCGAAGGCGGCGGGTGAGGGTGGCCTGCGACGGCGCTGCGCCATTCTGAAACGACCCTCACCCGCGCTGCGCGCGGCCTCTCCCGGAGCGGGAGAGGCGAAGAAGCAAGATTCGAGTGTCGTCAGCCGCCGGCTGCCGCGGCATCGAGCAGCACGTGACCCGCGAGGCCGGCGGTAACGCGGGCGATTGGCAGGTCCGCGCCGGCCCGCCAGCGCCCGACCGCATCGGCCTTGTCGGGGCCGACCGCGAGCACGAGCACTTCACGCGTGGCGCGCAGCGCGCGCAAGCCGAGGCCCACGCGCGCGGGCGGCGGCTTCGGTGCATCGTGCACGGCGACGGTCCACGCGGCGGTGTCCAGGACCTGTTCCGGAAACAGGCTCGCGGTATGGCCGTCCTCGCCTACGCCCAGCAGCACGACGTCGAAGGGCGCGGCCTTGGCGACGATCGGGGCATAGGCCTGCGCGGCAGCCTCCGGCCCGAGCTCGGCCGGGATCACGTGCGCGGCGCCGGCTGGCACCCGCGCCAGCAGCGCCGCGGCGAGCACGCTGTTGCGCTCGGCGTGCGAGGGCGCGAGGCAGCGTTCGTCGCCGAGGTAGAGTTCCCAGTGGCCCCAGTCGTGTTCACCCGCGAACAGCAGCGCGTAGACCTCGCGCGGGGTCCTGCCACCGGCAAGCACGAGACGGAAGCGTCCGCGTGCGGCGATGGCCGCAGCGGCAGCGCGGCGAATGAGTTCCGCCGCCTGCCGGGCGACGTCGGCCCCGTCGACGCAGATCCGCCAGCGCAGCGCGGAATCCGTCACCGGGGCCGTCGCCGACCCTTCACGCGCCGCGGCGCGGCGCCAGCGCCTTCAGCGCGGCGCGGGTCGCGCTGTCGCGGGCTTCGTTGACGGGGCTTATCGCCAGCAGCGGCAGGTCGACGCCGGCCGCACGAAACGCGGCGAGCTGTGCGCGGCAGCGTTCGGGCGTGCCGAACACGCAGACTTCGTCGACCAGTTCGTCCGGGATGTGTTGCGCGGCGTCGCGGCGCTGTCCGCCGGCCAACGCGGTCTTGACCGCGTCCATCGCCGCGCCGAAGCCGGCGCGGCGCCATTGGCGTCGATAGTTCGGCAGCTGGGCGAAGTAGGCGAGGTTGTAGCGCGCCGCGGAGCGCGCGGCGGCCTCGTCCCCGGACAGGAAGGTCGGGATGCTGAGGCAGCAGCGGAACGCGCCCGGATCGCGTCCCGCTTCCGCGGCGGCCGTCCGCGCCGCGGCGAGCAGCAGCGGCAGGTGGCTGCGGGGCGTGACGTAGGGCATGAGCCCGTCGCCGAGCGTGCCGGCCAGCGCCGCACTCTCGACGGTGTTGCCCGCGACGTAAATCGGCACCGGATGGCGCGATGGCAGCGTCGACAGCAGGCCGCGCCTGATCTCGCCGGCGAGCGCCCGGCGCACGTAATCCACGTAGTCGTGCAGCCGCGCGCGGGCGTCGCCCATGT
>Ga0255182_1000823_pt1 | contig 18234 bp, 23 predicted proteins | sample Atl_UVDOM_RepA_8_FD_188420 | JGI IMG/M metagenome (GOLD analysis project Ga0255182, IMG submission 188420) | Freshwater microbial communities from Altamaha River, Georgia, United States - Atl_UVDOM_RepA_8d | ecosystem: Environmental > Aquatic > Freshwater > River | place: USA: Georgia...
AGGTGCTGACGATGATGGCGACGATGCCGACGAGGCCCGCCAGCGAGGTTTTCCAGTTGGTCAAAATGTTGTCCATGGGATTGAGGATGGGATAGAGGTTGTCGATGTTCTGGCGGAGCACGCTCACCTTGCGGCGACGGCGTGCGAAAGTGGTGATGGTCATGCGGTCACGGGCCCTGCGGAATCTCTCCGCAGGTTTCGGCGTCTTTCGGAATGATTCGGAAATGGGCGGCAATCTGCCAGGCCTTGCCAGCCTTCACCGGCGCGGGCTCGATCATGCCCTGCTCGATGTAGTTGAGCACCGTGCGCTCATCGACCTTCTCGCGGGCGGCTACGTCTTTGGTCGTCAGCCAGGTGCGGGCGGTGGCGGCTTCCGCAGCCGCCTTGTCATGCTGGCCCACGTTCACATTTTGGGAGACGCCCTTGAGCCCATGCATCGTCATCTGCATCTTCAACACAGCAATGTCGCGGTCGTGGGCCAAGATGGTGTTAACCGTCCAAACAAAGAACAACGGAGCAGCCCATAGGGAAATCTTGAACACCCACCCATGAACAGTCCCCAGTTTGATGATTTCTTCGTTGTCCTCCATGATGTTCACGGCATTCCTGCGGGTAATGCCAGCAGTCCGGCATCGACCATTTGCTGCCAGGACTTCGACAGTCCTTTGAAGAAAGCGGGGAACTTGTCCCAAGGGCAGAACGTCCGCTCCGCCACCGTGGGCAGCACGCGGGTGGCCTCGATCCATGCTTCCAGCCCGGCAATGGTGCCGGCCGGGATGTGGCCTTGGGATTCATACGGCAGCAACACATCAGCGAGGCCGTTGATCTCCGCCTGCGGGTGCATCACCAGCGTGAACTCATCCGGCACCACGAGCCACGGCGAGCCATTCAGCGCTGTGATGACCTCAAAGGCATCCTGCCGACCATCGGTAGGTTGCAGATCACGCGGCACGGCGAGGGCAAACAGCGCATCGCTCAGCAGCAGCGCGTTCGTTTCAGTGGAGGCTGGGACGTAGTGCGTCATTGAGCAGCGGGGATAAGAGTGCGTCCAAGCGTGGCCAGTGCGGCAAAGTCAGCGCCAGGTCCTTTGTCTTCGGACCAGACGGCACCGATGTAAAAACGCGAGTTTTGCGACCAAAAAGGGCCACCTGCATTGTAACCAATGCCGATGCGGTTGATCGTGCAGCTATTGACCACACGCGTGCCAGTATTGGTCGTGAGCCGGTTGCTGATTTTATTGCCGCCACTGCCTGCGGCCAAAATGACCGAATACACATTGGTATTGGTGCTGCCTATGGATGACTCGGTGCCAACAGCATTGTCCTGAATCAATGCCACAAGCGAGCTGCCGTAGTTGAGAATTTGTCGCTCTTTCAGCAGGCTATCGTCTCGCGTCATGATTGGCACAAAGGCATAGCCCGAAGAACTTGAAACAGTCCACAAGGTAAAATCTGTGCAAGCAATGCTCAAGCCTGTGACAGGCATGGAAGTCGTCGTGAATCCTGCACCCGGCGCATAGAGATAATAATCCCCATTGGCATCTTTAGCGATTTGCGGCTGGGCTGCGGTGGTGCTTTGACTGACATTCCGCCCCGCCCCACTTTGATCCGCCACCGTATGCGCAAAGCCATTGCCCGCACCGATGAACGCCAGATAACTCGTTTCATCAAACGAGCCATCCGCATTGAACCCGATCCACTGCAACGTGCTGTCACTGCTCCGCCGCACGCGAATCCCATTGCCCGTGTAGCTGGTCAGCAGCCGCTTGAACGGCGAATACAGCGCCACCAGATTAGTAGTGTAAGCATCAAGCGCCCCGACGAAGGACGCGCCGCCCGGTGCCGTGCCGTAACCCATGAACCGCTGGCGGGCCAGCGGGTTCACAAGCTGCGAAGGGCTGCGGAGCAGGTGCGTCATGGGTTTAGGCGAGCACGCGTTTCCAGGCGATGTAAGAAGCGGTGCCGCTCATGGCGGCGACACTGACAGCGCCGACGTAATCGGTGATGTAGATGAAGCCGCCCTTGCCATCATCGGCGGCTGATCCGGCTTGCAGGATGATGTTGAAGCTAGTCGTGCTGGCGGAAGCTCCGAGCTTCACGGCCAGCGCGGCATCGTCGAGGTTTTGGATGAAGCCCACTTCACCTTTGGCGAGCGTGAAGACGGTGCCGTCGGCGGTGGCTTTGGCGAAGTTGCTGGGGACGCCAGCGCCTTGGAAGTTTTTGGTGTCAATGGTGGTCTGCATGGCGGTCAGCGGATGGCGGTGGTGTGCCGGGTGGCGATCTGAGAAAGATGGAAATCGAGCAGCTTCTGGATGCTCTGGCTGGTCTGCTCCTGGGCTCCGGTGCGCAGGTAAGCCTGCACGATGGATTGCCGCAGAGCGATGTTGAGGAACGCGGGCACCTTGAGGATGGCCCATTTGCTGGCGGCGAGATCCGTGGCAAAGGTGCCGCTGGTGTGAGCGGTGAGGCAGTAGTAGCAATCATTGCTCTCAAGCCGCACATCACCGACGACATACGCGGTGCTCGTGGCCCAGGCGGTGCTGGAGAACACGGGAGGTGCCTCGATGTGTGCCACATAGAGCGTGGCATCGGTCACGGTGTCCGGCACGGTGATGCCGCTGCCGGTGACGGTGTAGTCTCGCGGCGTGGGATTGCTGCTCTTCCACGGGTGCTCCTTGGTCACGCCAAGGATGTGGCAGGCTCCCCAGTAGCCTGCGCCTACGGTGTCGAGGTCGATCACCTGCGAGGTCACGGTTTCAGAGGTCGCCTTGCGCAGCTCCGGCCAGCCGTCGAGGTTCCACGGGTAGGCGTAATCGAGGGCGGTGTTGATGTAGGAAGTAAACCGCGCATTCATCGCGGCATCTTGGGCGGCGAGCAGGCCGGCATCTTCAATGCAGCCATCACGCAGGGTTTTGAAAGCGATGCCGATCATGCGGCCACCCCCATCCCATACTTGCTCCCAATGACGATGGCAGGCGCGGCGCCGGGGCTGGTTTCCATGTCAGGCGTCCAGCCGCTGCGGGGCTTGGCGCTTTGATATTTCACCACGGTCTGCGTGTTCTTCTTGGCGTAGTCGCGGCGGAATTCGTCCTCCGCCCACACGTTTTGGCAGCCCAGTTCGTTCCGGCCTTTGTTGAGCCAGTAGAAGTAGGAATTCGAGTCGATGCTGCTGGAAATGTAGCCGAGGCCATCGACGGCGGCACTGCGGGCATGAGCCACTTCACTGCGGCTCTGCTCCTTCTGCATGGCCCAGTGCTTCTGCAATTCCCAGCCCGTGCGAAACTCCTTCTCGACAGCGGCCACCAGCGCGGGTCCACCCTGCGCGTGCAGCTCGGCAATGAGTTCTTCGGAGTCAAACATGAGTCAGGAAAAGGTGAAGCAGACGATTCGAGCAGCCATCGCCAGCCCCTGCTGCGGCCCGGTTTGATCCGAGTCGCAGCAGGTTGTGCTGTGAGGCGTTTGGGTTTGCCGTCATTGGCGACGGCAAAGCATTAGATCAGCGCGGCCACGTCGATGATCCGCAGGAAGATCTCGGCGACGCCTGCGGTGATGTCGGACGGGGCTCCGGTGGCGCTCTGCGTGGTGAAGCGGCACTGAAGCGTGGCAGCGCTGGTGCCTTCGACTTTGTTGGCCGTGACACAGCCAGCGGCAGCGGTGAGCTGCGTGTCGCTCTTGCAGCTCGCAGCGGCAAGGGCCAGCGCAGTGTTGCTGCTGGTGCCGACGCTGAGCGTGAGCGTGCCGGTGGTGGCAAAGGCCGTGGGGATGTTCACCGCCACGCGGTCCACCTGGTAGCGGGCCGGAGTGGTGCCGAGCGTGACCGTGACGGTATCGCCCTGCGTGGTCCAGGTGCTGGTGTTGATGATGTCAAACGGCACGCGGAAGGCGTGCGTGAAGCCGGTCTGAGCGGCGACTTCCGCCGAGAGAACGGCGATCTTGATGCCATTGCTGGCAGAGGTGGCGGTGGCGAGGGTAACAGCTTGGTCAGCCATAAAAGTGTCCTTTCAAAAGAGGGGGTGAGAATGAATCTGCGGAGGAAGAAATCCGGGGCCGCGCTCGTCACGCGGCCCCGGTGTCAGGGTTAGCTGTCGGCGGTGGCCGCGAACTTCGCGAGGCCGAGCGGGTTCTTGACCGCGAGGCCGAAGATGGCGCTGATCACGCCACGCGGGCCGCCGTCCAGATCAGGCAGCGCCTTGTAGGCCCACTGCTTATTGAACTTCAGCTCGAGCATCGAGGGGTCGATGGCGTAGCCGCGGCGGGCATCGGCGGCACCGGCGGTGAAGCCGAGCCAGTTGGACAGCACGAGGTCGTAGGTGCCGAAGTCACTGGTGAAACTCTCGATGGTGTCCTGCCACTTGGTGCCAGTGCCGCGAGTCGTTTGAAGGATCGCGGTGTTGCTGGCGACGGTGGGCTGGTAGCCGACCATCTCGGTGAACCGGGCCTTGAGGCTGGTGCCGCACACGAGCATGTAAGTGCCGCGTTTGCCGGTCTGGGCATACTGGCTCTTCATCACGTTGTTCACCACGGCGCGGGTCACGCTGGCCAGCGCGGTGGCATCGATGCTGGCGGATGGCGTGCGGAAAGCGGAGGGCACCGGCAGCACAGCCTGGGCGGTGCTGAGCGCCCACTTGCCGAGGCCGCGGGTCTTGTAGGGCACCGTGCCGTTGTCGGCCTGCGCTTCGTTGTCGCTGCCGAGGGTGGCTTCGACGTCGCGCTTGCACTCGATGGTCTTCTTGGCGATGGCGCCAGCCATTTCGGAGGCGAGGCCGGCCACGTCGGAAACGTCCTGCGCCATCTCCGTGACCATCGGAGTGCGGCGCACCTTCTGGACGTAGTTGGAAAGCAGGCCGCGATTTTCGGCGGCGTCTTCGTAGGTGCTCACGTCGGCACCATCGACAACGCCGTCGGTGCTCGGGGTGGCGTAGCTGTCGGCCTGCCAGTCAAAGCGGGTCTTGACGGCGGCTTTCCCTTTCGGGATGGAGGAGAGCAAAGGATAGTCCTTCGCGTCGATGTTGTAGATGGCGTCAGCGAGGTCTTCGCGGCGTCCCACTTGGGTGCGTTCAAAGGTGGCGGGCATGATCTTGGAAAAGGTGAAGTTTGAGGTTCAGGTTTTCCGCGAAAGGTCCGGGCCTCACAGGTCAGGCGGCATCCTTCAGACTGGCGACCGTGCTTTGCGCGAGGCTCATGGCGAGATTGGCAAAGGGAGCGGGCTGGTCCGATCGGGATACCTGGCGGCGAGCAGGCGGCGGGGGAGCAGGCGGGGCGACTTTCTTGGCGACGCTGGCGGCGGCGGGTTTGCTGCTGCCTTTCTTCACGAGTTCGTAGGCACCGCTTTCGAGCAGCTTCGCCACGGCGAGGCGACCCAGAAGAAGGGCACGCTGCGGGCTCAGGCTGATCTCGGGATGCTCGGACTCGATCTCTTTCACGAGGGCATGGCGGCTGCTGGTGGCATCGAGCACGAAGGGATACTTCTTGCTGGCGATGGCCTTGGCATCAGCTTCCTTGGCCAGGCGGTCCTTCAGCACGCTGCGGGCTTTATCGGCCTGCTTCAGTGCCTTCTCCATCTGGCGGCGGTAGGAGCGCACTTGCTGCGGGGTGTATTCGACCTCGTTGCCTTGCGCGTCTTTGCCGGTGTAGCCTTCCTGCTCGTGATCCTCGGCCCACTCTTTGGCTGCCTGCCATTGCGTTTCGAGCTGGGTCAGATCCTTCTCCGTTTTCACGGCCTCGAATCCTTCCGGCATGCCATGGAGCGGCGTGCCTGCTGTCGTGCTTTGGCTTTCCAGCTCCTGCACACGGGCTTGGATTTTCTCAAGCTGCTCACGCAGTTCGCGGTTTTTGGCCCGCGTCTTGAAATTGTCCTTCTCCAGTGCCTTGAGCTTGGCGGCGGCTTCCTTCGTGTCCTCGGGAGCGTCGTTTTGGTCGCCTGCTTCCCCGTCGTCCGCATCGTCGTTGGAGTCGTCAGCATCAGAATCGTCCTCGGCGGTCACCTCGGCGGAATCATCCTCATCGTCGGGCAGGATCGCATCGCGCTCCTGATTGGCCCCGTCCGTGTTGTTGGACTCATCGGCGTCATCGGTGCCCGCGTCGTCGTCATCGTCGGCTGTCGAGGTGACAGGTGGAGACTTCGGTTTCGCGGCGGCTTGTGTCGGCTGGCTTTTGGCCTTCGCCTTCACCGGCTCTGTCTTGACTCCGTCCGCCTCACCCATCGCGGCCAACTGCTCGGCAACCGTGTGGCCGGCCAGTGACTCAAAAAGGGACAACGGAGATCCGTCAGGACCGCCCTGAACGCCAGCTTCTACGGGTGCGTTCGAGCCCGTGCCGCCTGCGGAGGCGACATCACCCGCCGCCGATCTGGCAGCCGGTGCGTTTGGAACCGCATGAGATGAGATGAACATAAGACGTGCGCCCTGCGCACGCCGCCACTGCATCACACCGCTTGCCTGACGACAATCTCACGCGCTCCGAATCTGACACGATCTGCCGCAATGTGAGGCGATCTGAGGTGATGTGCGGCTCAATTTTCCGCTTTGGCCTCCGGCTTCTTCCGTGCCGTGAGCCGGATGATGTCCGCTCGCAAGTCCTTCAGGTATCGCGCCGCGCCGCTGGCCTCATCGCGGATGCGTGACTCTTGATTGCGCACGGTCATCTCGGCATGCGCTTCGGCGATGAAGCACTCCAGCAAGCTCATCACGGCCCGCATCTCCCGCGTGTCATGCGTGGCTTCGAGTGCATCCGCAATCTGGCCTTCGGTCAAAGGACCGGCCTCCATGCAGGTTTCAATGAGCAGGCGTTTGGCTGGGCGGGACATGAGATTTTCGGGTTCTGGGTTCAATCACCGGAATGGGGTTCTGGATAATCAGCGTTCGCCTGACGGAATCCGCCCCATTGGTGGGCCATCGCAGCGGCGATTCCTGCGAATGTTTTCGAGCGTTCCTTCCATCGGTCGGCACTCGGCGGCATCTTGAAGATTCTCTGTTCGCGGCCTTCCACGATGTTTGTGGGTTGCAGCTTCGGCAGACCCTTGAGCCAGAGGCACGTTGCCTTTGTCTCCCCATGACCGAACTGCCACGGCTGAATTACCTGGTCGGGTTTCCGCCACATGCTCGACATGATGCAGACCGGGTTTTCGATGGCGATTTTCGGGATTGGTGCGCGGGCCAGCATCATGAAGAAGCTCACGGCGCTTTGCTGTCTCCCGTCCATCCGCTTCGCCTCGAAGTGCTTCGCGCCGCTCACGCTCAAGTGAGTGCATGGCGGGTGCGCGATCATGATGTCCCACGGATAGTCCAGCAGGTCGCGCACGTCGCCGCAGTAGTGCGGTCCATCGGCATCGGTCGGCAGCAGGTCGCAAGACATGGCATCATGTCCCAAGGCGCGGAAGGCATCCCTCACGGCTCCGCTGTATTCGCACGCCACCAGCACCCGCAAAGGCGAACAAGACGGTGCATGGAACACGGCGGGCGCGTCCAGGGCGAAGTCTAGCGTTGAGGGTGCCGTGTCCATGACCTTATGTGTTGTCTGGCTTCTCTAAAACGTAGAGCACAGTAATCATTCCGATAGACGGCCTTGACGAGCGACGGCGTCTAAGTCGCTGCCACAGCGATGGCTCGTGAGCAATGTGCTCTCCGTTGTAATACTCGTCGTGTCCGAACAGCCAGACAACAAGGCGGCGGAGCCAACGGCGACCCGTTGGTTGGTTGGAGGTATTTTGTGCTTCCATGGTTATTGATTGTTTGCGCCGTGGCTCACCTCATCGTTCACTCCACCACCGGCTTGAACCCTGTGCGCCCGACCTGCGCATTCTCCGTGCGCTGCTGGATGGCGAACTGGAAGGCGGCCATGCGGCGGTTCAGCATCTCGGTGAACATACCACCGGCGGCATAGGCCTGTGCCACGGCAGGGTTCTTCTGCATCTGCTCTTGATCCACCTGCAAACGGGTGGCGGCATCCATGCTCTCGGTGACAGTGGGCTCGACGCCGGTGAGCAGCATGGCGATGGCGGCTTTCTCCTCTTCAGCCTCGGCGGCATTGCGCTCGCTGAGGCTGCCGGTGACGAGATCGGCCAAGCCGGGGTCGATGTTGTTGAGCAGCCACGACACGACGGGCACCGTGGGCACCTGCCCGGCGACACCGGGGATGCTGAAGGCGTCCTTCAAAGCGCTCCAGCGCTTTTGCAGATACTCCATGTCGAGGCTCTTCACGTCGAACTCGAGCACGAAATCAAAGCTGCCCGCGATCTCCTCGCGGGTGACCTGGAAAGGCTGCGGTCCATTGCCAAGCACGCGGCTGACATAGAGCGGGTCCATGAACTGCTGGTCGAGCGCAAGGATGCGGCGCAGGATCTCGCGTTCCTCCATGAGTGCCCCGGCGACAAGCCATTGCTGGTGCATCTGCACCTTGGCCACGTCGATCTCGCGGTGATGCAGGCCGAGCAGATTGGCCACGTCCTTGCGGATCTCGTTGGCATCGAGGATGGTGCCTTGATCCAAAGGAGGCGGGCGCATGTAGTCGGCATCGCCACCGGACTCGACGGGCAGCTTTGTGCCGGGCTCGTAGTCCCAGCGGGCACCACTGCCGGCACGGCGACCGGTGACCTTGACGATGGGCATGGTGGCAAAGCTCGTGCGGTCCATGCTGGCATCGCGCGTGCTCTTGAGCAGGTATTGGTGCGTGCCGACCATCTCCGGCACGCCGCGGCTCTCAAACAGCGGACGTGCCTTGTATTCGCGGCGCAGATCGACGTAGCAGCCACCGTCGAAGTAGTAATCCAGCAAGCGGTTCACAAACACGAGTTCCTTGTCCGCTTTGCGGCGATCTTTGCCGACGAGTGACGGATGCAGGATCAGCTCCTGCACGGCGGGATAGCCTTCCTCATCGACGGTCTGCACGGTGATGCGCAGCACTTCATACCAAGTCTGCTCGCGGTTGCGATAGCGGGCGGTGAAGGTGTCGCGGGCAGGCTCGTTCAGGATGCGCTCGACACTGGCGGCGGTGGTGTTCAGCACGGCGGAGGTATCGACCACGGGCTTTGGCCCCATGTCCAGCAAGGCGTCAATGGCTTCCTCGTTCCAGCCGTCGGTCTTGGCCTTGGCCTTGATCTCGGGTTCGGTGTATTGCTCGACGTGCGCCACCCACGGGGCGCGGTCCACTTGGCCGCACCAGTGCGGATAAAACACGTCGATGCCGGGCAGGTAGGCGCGGACACAGGGCTTGCCGGGTTTGCGATACGGCGCGGTGAACGTCACGCTGTCCTCGGTGCGCAGTTCACGCGCCACACGTCGAGCCCGCACGGGCGAAAGCAGCGGGTAACGGCGGCGAATCATCGCCACGATGGGCGCGACATCATCGGCCCGCAGCAAATCGTTGAGCTCGGCCTCGGCAGCATCGGCGATGGCAAGCTGCTGCTCGGGTGTGAGCAGTTCGCCATCGGCGTCGATGGGCTGCATGCCCGCCTCGGCGGCTTGCAGACGAGCCTCGGCGAGTTTGGTCTGCGTGTGATCTTGCACCAGATCCTCGACGCTGAGCGTGGCCTGCGCCGTGCCCATGCGCTGCTCCCATCCGACGTGCATCACGGCATGGCCCCAAGTGTGCTTGATCTGCCGGGCGAAATTGCGCTCGCGCCACAGCTCGGCACGCAGGCGCTGCCGCGTTTCGTATTTCATCAGCGTCTCCACCTTCTTGGACGCGGCTGCATCGCTGGCCTCCATGGCGATGACCTGCACCTTGGCGCTTTCGATGGCCAACATTTCCAGCATCGTGAGCTGGTCGATGGCCTCGCCAGCCAGATGCACGCGGGAATCGGCGGAGCCCTCGAAGGGAAACACCTTCTTGCCGTAGTTTGCGGCATGCTTGCGACCATCCTGCGTCTGCCCGGCCCAAACGGCCAGCGCGGTGCGCTCATGGTCCTGCATGTCCTGAATCCACGGCCCCAGATCGGTGAGCGAAAGCGTCATCTCGTCGATCACCCAGGCGGGATCGAGCGTTTCATCGGAGGCGACGACGTAGGTTTCGCCGGTTTCGAGGTCGGAAGTGAGCATGGCCGTGCGGGCAGGAATGGATCAAAGCAGCCCAAACTCCCGCAGCACAACGGCCTCATCATAGCGGTAATTGCCCATGGATGGCAAGAGGATTCTGGCCGGGCTGTCCTGCCGGCAGATGATCTTCCGCGCCGTGTGCTCGCCAATCCGAGCCCGCCGCGCATGCGCCATCACCTCCGCCCAGGTGATCAAGGTTTTCAACGCGGGCTTGCTCGCCGGTTTGGCGGGTGCGGTGGGTTTTGGGGTGGTGGTCATGGTGTGATGAAGGGTTGTTACATGGAGCGCGCATACAGTTTCGTTAAGCGCCGACCTTCGAGAAATGCCTCAAGCGCTGATCTGGTTTTAAGATAACGCTCATTTTGCTGCGCACCTCCACCTCGCGTGTTTGCCGCCAGCCAGTTCCTAAGCGTTAACGCTGGATCACCCGTTTGGAGCATTTCTCCACAAGTGACTTGCTGCGCGAATTGCAGCACACGCTCATCTTGTGTTTGATGATGCGTCATAATTAAAGCAGCCAAAGTTGCCGCCGATAGTGATTTGGATTTCTCCACTGATAGCAAATGCTTGATCGACGATTCATTTTCTTCAAATTCAGCAATTAAAATATCAGGGGAAAACTTGCCGATATTCCATCCATTTTTAACGCGCAAAATGGTGTTCAAAGCACCAATCACTTGATTGGAAATAGTTGAGTCAAAGAACAGGGTTAGCGTATCGGCCATACTACGCTTGGCATGCTGATCGACGTATTTCTGCGAATAGTCTGGCAGTCCGCGAGCCAGAATGAATTGCACGGGCGGGCACCCTTCCAATTCAATTGCCATCAAACGGTGCCCACCATCAACAATATAATTTGAGGCACTGACGCCAACGCCTTGATTGGTGAGCGTCCACCTACCTTCTCGTATCTCTTTGCGCAAATAGTCCACATGCGTTTTCTTCTTGTTTCGGTTGTGGGTATCAAGGGCGCGAAGCTCTTTGATGAGTTGTTTTGTTGCAGTAACAATTTCAACTGTTGGTTTCATAGGTAGTGCTGTTTGTTTGGTGGTCTGATTGTCTCAATAACTCCCGCCCCTGACGACCTCAAACCCCGCAGGCGGCACATGCTCCGGCCCTGCCAGGCAGAAGTAGCGCCACACGTCCACGGGGTCTTTGCAGGCTTCGTCTCGGCGTTTGGTCTGCTCGGCGTAGTCGGGGATGGTGAAGTTTTGCAGGCCGAAGATGGTGTTGGTGCATTCGCGGTTCACGCGGGCTTTGGGCTGCATCAGGATCGTGGTGGCAAAGGCATCGCGCACAAGGGCGAGGCCTTCTTGCACGCGCACACCCTCGGGAACGAGGATGGTAAAGCCATTGGGCAAATCGTAGAACTCCTGCTGGATCGTCGCGCCGGTGGCACCGCTTCTCCACTGGCTCCAGCGCGGATCGCCGTAAGTCTCAAAGGGCTCGGCACAGAGGATGGTTTCGCCGCCTTTGACATGATGTTGCACGACGCGACCCTGCCACTCGCCGCCGGTTTCCTTCATCTTGTTCAACAAACGATGCCGCATCTGCCACACCAGCTCGGCATATTGCTCGAAGTTCCAACCGAGTCGCAATTTCTGCGCCGGGCCTTCGTCGCCGTTCATGCGGTCCTTTTCGCTCATCACGGCCCACGGGCCGGGCATCATGTCGTCAATCGGAATGCTTTCGCAAGGCCATTCCTGCGCCTGCTGGAAGCGACCCATCGGATCGACGATGAACCAGCCGATGAAGAAGGGCTTGGCCTCCGCGCCGTCAATGATCTCGTAGAGCGTGCCATCACGCGACAGATCCTTCCAATCGCACAGGTGCTGCTCCGGCTTCCACACGGCCTCGAACTCGCTGCGACTCGCGGCCTCGGCGTCGCCGTAGAGCTTGATGCGGATGGTTTTCTCGTCGGCTCCAGCATAGTCTTTCGAGAGCTGGGGATAGACGTTGACGTATTTGTTCGCGGCGGTGTGCAGGTAGCAAACGAGGCGCGTCGGCTCCAGCGGATACGCGATCTTTGGCACTCGCGAATCTTTGCAGCCTCCCTTTGCCGCCAGCTCGGGGGCGATGACCTTAAACTTGTCGGGCTTCACCGCGCCCTGCATGAAGTAGCGCACCGTCGGCGTGAAGCCTTCCTCGGGCGTGTAGGTGATGAGATGCACGCCGTGCATGAGCGCCCCGAGCAGCTCGCCATGCGGCCGCTTGGCACCGGGCACGCCGTCCGCGAGCGGCACGAGGTAGCTTTGCAGCGCCAGCATATGCTTGCGGTGCTCATCGCGCTGCGTTTCGATGGCTCGCGACGCGAGACGATCTTTCAGCGCCTTGACGTGATCAACGGGAATGCCTTCATCGGACCACACAAAGGTGAGCGCGTAGCCTCGGAAGCTCTCCAGCTCTTGCGTGAAGAAACGAAACTGCACCATGCCACCGCCGGTGTAGCGCTCGCCATTGGCCCCGGTGACGATGAGGTAGCGGCTGAACTGGTTATCCGTGAACTTGCCGCCGCTGAACTTGGCTTTCTGGTGCTTATCCTGCTTGATCTTGCCCGCCGCACCGCCAAGCGCCTCGGGCGGCAGGAAGGACTCGATGGGCTTTTGCTGAAGGTTCTGCGAGTCCTCCTCGCGCCTAGACATGCAGAACACCGTGGCTTTCTGCGCATGCTTCCAATGTTGCACCGCCAGCGAGGCCGCCACATGCGTTTTGCCAGCACGAATCCCGCCGCTGACGAGCACCTCCAGCACGCGCCCTGGATGCTCCAGCCGCTTCCGGCACAGCTCCAGCAAGAACAGCCACCAATCCTGCGGCACCCACCCATGATCCAGCGGTTGCTCCGCCATCTCGCTGATCGCATCCGCCCGCGCCGCCACCGCCTCCGCCGCGCCTTCCTCGCCAAGCACCAGCAACTCATCGAGCGCCAACGGCTCAATGACCGGATGCGCCTCCTGCCCTGCATGCAGGGCCTCAATGACGAGCTGAGTGTCCGGGTTTGTCATGTTAACTCAGAATGAAAGCTGGGTTAATTCAACTGTTCGTGTGCATTTCCCTTCACAGTTCAAAACGGGATGTCATCGTCCGCCATGCCGTCAGCCAAAGGCGCATCGCTGCCGCTGGTCACGGGCGAGCCTCCGGCGGGGCGGGCGGTGCGCTGGCCGCCGCTTTCGGCTGCTTTGGAGCCGCAGAAGTGGAAGGTTTCGAGCTTGCCGAGTGACTTGCGTCGCTTCTCACCGGTCTGCTTGTCTTCCCATTCCTCTTGCGCCAGGCGACCTTCGCAAATGATCGGCTCGCCTTTCTTGAAGAATCGGGCAATGGTTTCGCCGGTCTTGCCCCAGGCTTGCCAGTCAGTAAAGGTGACTTCTTCTTTGACCTGTCCATCTTCGCCCTTCCAGCGACGGTTCACAGCAATGCCGAACTGGGTGATGGGCGTGCCTTTGGGAGTGTATCGCGTCTCAGGATCGCGGGTGAGATTGCCTTTTTGAATGAGGAGGTTCATGTCGGTGTGGTGTTTGGGGTTAAAAACCTTATTTCAATGCGCTTTTCAGACGACGGTTGATGCCGCGCAGACTTCGTTGCGAGCGAATGAGCGTGTCGTTTTGCTGCTTCAGCCGCACGTTTTGATCAATCAGTGACGTGATGGTTCGGGCCATGGTTTCGACGCCATCTGCGATGCGAAGCAAAGCGCCCAGTTTAAGCTGCCCAAGATCGAGAGCTCCCTCTTGAGAACTCCCCCAATCACTGCGGGATTCTTTGCGATAAGATTTGAATGATGTTGCCATATTGGTGTGGTGTTTGGGTTACGGGTGAATCAATCGTCGGGGAAATCGTCGTGGAGGCTGCTGCGCACTTGGCCGACCTTCTTCATTTTGGGCTCTTTCTTGGGCACGGCGTAGCTGCCGAATTGCCAGTCGCGCCAGTCGGTGCTGTTGAGTTTGGGCATGCGGCTGCTGAACCAGGTGCGCCAGTCCTCGAAGCGCACATGCAGCTCGGGTGTGGGGCCGCGGCGATTCTTGCGGACGTAGATTTTGGCGTCTTGCTCGTAGTCCTCGCGCGGCCAGCCGCCGTCTTCTTCGCCGTATTTGCCGCCGCTGCTCCAGCATTGCGGGTTGCGCTCGCGACGCGGCTCGACGGCATCGGCCCAGCCTTTCTTCTTCTCTTCGCTCAGCGTGTGCCAGCCAAAGAAATAGGGATCGCGATGCAGCATCCAGACGTGGTCCGCATACCACTCGATGGCGGCGCTGCCGCTCAGATCAGCGAGCACGGGCGGCTTGCCTGCGTTGCGATCCGTCTCGCGGTTGAGCTGCACCATGAGGAGCACGGTGAGCTTGTAGAACTTCTTCACAAATTGCAGCGTCTCCATCACCTCGACGAGAGCCTCGCGCTCGTCCTTCATGCCGCGCTTGCTGACGGCTTTGATGAGGTGCAGGTGATCAACGACGATCCAGCGGATGCCGTGCTGGCGTTTGGCGACCTGCACCTGGCTGCGAATGTCGGCCGTGGAGATGGCGGAACCGTCGGAAATGAGCAAAGGAGCCCGCTGCACCTGCCGCACCTTGACGGTCATGGCATCCTGATCGGCTCGCGAGAACATGCCGGTGATGGCCTTGCTGGTGTCGATGCTGGCACCGCCAAGAATGATGCGGTCGTAAAGCTGCACGCTGCTCATTTCCGCGCTGAACACGAGTCCGGGCACGTTGCGCTCGACGGCGAGATTGTGAATCAGCGTGGTGGCCATCGCAGTCTTGCCCTGGCCGGGACGGCCGGCAATGACGACAATCTCGCCCTGCGCATCATCGAGGCCATGCACGGTTTGATCGAGTTCCAAGATGCCGGTTTCGAGCCCCATGATCTTGCCGCGATTGGCAATGGTCTGCTCGGTGCGGTCCACCCACTCGCTCACGCCGCGGGCAGCGAGCACGGGGCCGGTGGAATACTCGCCGGAGGCCTGCAAGGCCTGGACGCAGCCAAACACGCGGCCCTCGGCACGGCCCACCACGGCGGTCACATCCTCATCGCTCTGCTCGCTGCCGTGCGCAAAGCATTCGTCGATGCTTTCCGCGCAGGCGTGAATGGTCTGACGCAGCGCCCATTTCTCCCGCAGGATGCCGACGTAGTGCGGGTAATGCGTCGGGATGGGCACGAACGTGTAAAGGTCCGACACGGCCGCCGGGCCGCCGATCAAATCGAGCTTCTTCTGGTCGCGCAGCCGGTGCGTGATCGCGATGGGCTCCACGGGCAGGTTCTTGTCGAGCATGTCGAGCATCACCTCAAACACGAGGCGGTTGCACTCGTGGTAAAAAGCCTCCGTGGGCAGCTTCGCCCGCACCTCCGCGATGCGCTCGGGATCTTGCATAAGGCAGGACAGCACGCCTTTCTCGGCCTCGTCGGAAAACGGCAGCGCTTTGTTGATCCGTGCGAGCCGCTCCTCGGTGGTCAGCGGTCGGTCTTTGGCAGGTTGGTCACTCATGCGGCCTCCTTCCCATGCTGGGCGAGCCAGCGGCGGACCTGTGCTTTGTCACTGGCGACCATTTGCGGCCAGCCGGGCACGGTGCCCTCCCAACCATCGCCCCAAAGGGCGGTCATGGCCTGCTCGTAGCCGTCCGGCGGAAGGTCCACCGTGAGCGGCGGCGCTTCTTTTTTCGCGCCAAAGCCATCCGTGAAGGCTTGGAAGGGTGTCTTGCCGCGCAGATCACCACCGCGATCTTGCTCCTTGGCAAGCCAGTTGGTGACAAACTTGCGCCAGTTGCTCTTGCGAGCCTTTGCCGGGTTCGCCTTCAGCCACTGCTCCATGGCAAGCATCTGCCGCCGGATGTCGCAGGCCGGATAAGCGCCAGCCAGTTCGTGCATGAGCGTGTCTGTGAAGCCCGTCCATCCCATGTCTGGTGCCCAGGCCAAGTCTTCCGCCGCGCCCCCCCTTTTCTTTTTTTCGCCAGAACCGTCTGGGGTGTCGGTGGTGGAACCTTCGGGATCGTGGGCGAGCGGCTCAGCACCGTGAGGTGCGAGCAAGAATCCCTGTTCCTCTTCCCTTCCCTGTTCCCTGTTCCTTTCCAGCGCTGAGTTGTGGTTGAGTGAATCGTGAGGACTCACTGAGGACTCAGTGAGTGATGCGTGAGTGATGCGTGAGTGCTTGCTGACCGTCGGGCGGTTAATCCGTTGGTGCTTAACGAAATTCGTGATCTTGCCGAGCGGCATGCCGTCAGCGGCTTGGGTCAGCTCGATGTAGCCGATGCGCTCCAGCGCCTCCAGCATGGGCGGGATGTGCTTCGTTTTTTCGTCAAACGGCATCAATTCGCCGCGAATCAGTGCTGGATGCGCGTTGAAATAGCCTTCGTCGTCGGCAAAATTAAGCAGGCCGATGGCCAGAAGGCGCGTTTCGGCGGGCAGTTGGCTCATGCCAAAGTGCTTCCAGAACTCGGGTTTGATGGTGCGGATTCTCATTCAAGGGACAGGGGTGAAGTGTTTTTCCAGCCAGGAGCGGGCGATGACGCCGTGGCCTCCGGTGTCGAGGTTTTCGAAATCGACGGTGCTGCGGGTGACGTAGGTGAGGCGGATACGCATACCCTGCGCATCCTGCCAGATCGCACGCACGACGGGCACAGCGGAGGCTCCAGCACTTCGATCACCCGCTTGTTTTTTCGCTCGAGATCCGGCCACGGCTGCCGGCCGCGATACATCCGCACCCAGAGGGCGCGCGGCGTGATGCCGAGATTGGCGGCGGACTGCTCCACCCAAGCGCTGAGTTTCATGCTTCACAGGCTTGGACCTCCTCTTTGAGTTCACGGGCTTCCTGCAAGGCCTCGGCGATGCTTTGCTCGGCCAGTTTGGCCCCTGCTTTGCGGGCGGCACGCAGCAGCGGCTCGTAGGCCTTGCCCGCGTCGCCACGAAAGGCAATGCGCCCGGCCATGTCGATCTCAATGGTGGCGACGGGCCACGGCTCAGAAATGCCGGTGTCAGCGTTGGGACGGTAGCGCATCACCTGGACCGCGGCTGCTAGGGGAATGGGTTTGGGGTCAATCATAGGAAAGAAATCAAAGCAGGTGGCCGTGCGTGCGCTGGATGCGGGCGGCGTCTTGCCGCATGCGCTCCTCGCAGGCCGTGATGGCATTGGTGCAGGCGATGAGGCCGCATTTGGCGACGGCTCGCTCCATCGACAGGGCGAGGCGCTCGGTGTCGTTCACGTCGGGATCGGGCAGCAGGTCGTCGATGACGCGGATCTGCTCGCTCCATTGCTCCTGCTTGGAGCGGAGCTGGAGCAGCTCATGCACGGGCCGCTCACGCACGGCGGCCGTGGCAGGTGCGGTTTCCCAAAAGCTCGCGGTGGCCGTGCTCATGCCGCGCCCTCCTTTTTTTTCGGGGCATCCTGCCAGCCACACGGCCGCTCCATGCAATCGTGCGGCGTCGGCAGCCAGCACTGCGGGCACTTCCACGCCGGGGCCGGACCTTCAAACACCAGTCCGCCGCCCTCTTTTTTTGCGCAGCCCAAGACCGTCGGCAGCACCAGTGTGCTCATATTGATGCCCTTGGCCACTGGCACGATCACCAGCCCGCCCGTCTTGAGGTCACGGCCTAAAATCGCCCCCTGATCGGTCAAAGCAACGGCATGGACATTGGCAAAATTTTGAGCGCGGCGGAATCCGATTGTAGAGACGCTCGCGGCTCGCGGCCTCGACCCCCTCCCCCCCTCGAAAACAACGCACCGACCCGCTGCCAGGTCGCCGGGCATGCCGCCTGCTTTGTGGCATGAGGTGTGACATGAGGCCGATTTTGCCTCATTACCAAGGAAAACAGCCGCGTGCACATCAGATTCCGCATCCGCTGGCACCATATCAGCGGCCGCAGCGGCCACCCGATCCAGCCCGCCTGCGGCCTGCTCAACCGCCGCGCCCATTGTGCAAACTTCCCCCGGCACACAATCCATCTGCGCAGCCTCGAGGCCAGCAGCAGCACCAGCACACACATTGCGCCCGGCGATTTGCACCACATTTCCGAGAGCGCTCATGCCGCCCTCCCTTCCGCCTTCAGGAACTTAATCAGCGCCGACTCCGGCACTACCGCCGAGGCCTGCCGAGCCAGCCCCAGCTTAACCACCGGCAACCGCTTTTGCTGGATCCACGTCCGAATCGTATCTTCGGGCCTGTCCAGCATCGCCGCCACCGTGGCCACAGAGTAATGACACTCCACCCGCCGGGCCAAAAAAAGAA
>Ga0255182_1000825_pt1 | contig 18215 bp, 17 predicted proteins | sample Atl_UVDOM_RepA_8_FD_188420 | JGI IMG/M metagenome (GOLD analysis project Ga0255182, IMG submission 188420) | Freshwater microbial communities from Altamaha River, Georgia, United States - Atl_UVDOM_RepA_8d | ecosystem: Environmental > Aquatic > Freshwater > River | place: USA: Georgia...
TGCCACTTTCCAGATCGATCAGCGTGGTGATCGGCTGGCCATCGCCACGCGCACCGGGCAGTGCCGCCACCGGCACGCTGTAGACCCGCCCGTTCGTCCCAAACACGATCAGCTGGTCAACGGTGCGGCATTCAAAGGTGCCGTACAGGCCGTCGCCCGCCTTGAAGGCGAAGCTGGTCGCCTCGTGGCCATGACCCTGACGCGCACGCACCCAACCCTTCTGGCTGATGACCACCGTGACCGGCTCGTCCACCACCTTGACTTCGGCCACCGCTTTCTTTTCTTCCTGGATCAGGGTGCGGCGCGCATCGGCAAAGGTCTTGGCGTCCTGTTCGATTTCCTTGACCATCAGGCGGCGCAGCGCGGCCGGGCTGCCGAGGATTTCTTCGAGCTTGGCCTGCTCGCCCCGCAGCTCCGACAGCTCCTGCTCGATCTTGATCGCTTCCAGTCGGGCCAGCTGGCGCAGGCGGATTTCGAGGATGTCTTCGGCCTGACGGTCGGAGAGCCTGAAACGCTCGATCAGCGCGGCCTTGGGCTCGTCGCTGTTGCGGATGATGTGGATCACCTCGTCGATGTTGAGCAGCACCAGCTGCCGACCTTCGAGGATGTGTATGCGGTCCATCACCTTGGCGAGGCGGTGCTGGCTGCGGCGGGTGATGGTGGTCTGGCGAAAGCTGATCCACTCGGTCAGGATCTGGCGCAGTGACTTTTGCACCGGCTTGCCGTCGATGCCCACCATGGTCAGGTTAATGGGCGCAGAAGTTTCCAGGCTGGTGTGGGCCAGCAGCGTGGTGATGAGTTCCTGCTGAAGGGTCTTGCTGGTCTTGGGCTCGAACACCAGGCGCACGGGTGCGTCCTTGCTCGATTCGTCGCGCACCACGTCCAGCACCGCCAGCACGCTGGCCTTGAGCAGCTGCTGGTCCTGCGTCAGCGCCTTCTTGCCGGCCTTGACCTTGGGGTTGGTCAGCTCCTCTATCTCTTCAAGCACCTTCTGTGCACTCACACCCGGCGGCAGCTCGGTCACCACCAGCTGCCACTGCCCACGCGCCAGGTCTTCGATCTTCCAGCGGGCACGCACCTTCAGGCTGCCGCGGCCGGTGCGGTAGGCGTCGGCAATGTCGCCCGCCGGGCTGATGATCTGCCCACCGCCGCAGTAGTCGGGGCCGGGGATGATCGCCAACAACTCTTCGTCGCTCAGCTTGTCGTTCTTGACCAGGGCCACGCAGGCATCGGCCACCTCGCGCAGGTTGTGGCTCGGGATCTCGGTGGCCAGGCCCACGGCAATGCCGCTGGCGCCATTGAGCAGCGTGAACGGCAGCCGCGCCGGCAGCTGGCTCGGCTCTTCGGTCGAACCGTCGTAGTTGGGCACAAAGTCCACCGTGCCCATGTCGATCTCGTCGAGCAGCAAGCCGGTGATCTTCGACAACCGTGCTTCGGTGTAGCGCATGGCGGCGGCACCGTCCCCATCGCGCGAGCCGAAATTGCCCTGCCCGTCGATCAGCGGATAACGCTGCGAAAAATCCTGCGCCATGCGCACCAGCGCGTCGTAAGCCGCGGTGTCGCCGTGCGGGTGGTAACGGCCCAGCACATCGCCCACCACGCGCGCGCTCTTGACCGGCTTGGCCGGCGTGTTGCTGTTCGGACCGCTGTAGCCCAGACCCATGCGGTCCATGGCGTAAAGGATGCGCCGCTGCACAGGCTTCTGGCCGTCACACACGTCGGGCAGCGCGCGGCCCTTGACGACGGACAGGGCGTACTCAAGGTAGGCGCGCTGGGCGTAGGCGCCCAGGTGATCGCCCTCGGGCGCTGCAGGCTCTGCGGAGAGTGGGGACAGCAAATCGGTCATATCGGGGTACTTGTGTTGTCAAGGCATGCGGTGTTGGAACACCCTCTGCGGATCAGCGTGCAAATCGGGAATGACAATCCCAAAATGTCCGGTTGTTCATGCAGTGGGCACGCGGGGTGAGGCACAGCGCGGGCTCAGGGAACCAGCACCCTGGGAGCCCAGCCATGGGCAGCAGCCCGTTTGGCAAACCCTTTGTCATCGAAGGTGGCCAGCACATCGCAATGGCGACTGCTGGCATGGTGCAGGGCATCGGCAAAATCAAAACCCTGATCCAGAGCATCGCAGGCGGTTTGTACGGCTTGCCGGTCTTGCACCTGCACATGGGGCATGGCCAGCAGGTGATTGAAGACCTCAGCCACGGTCTGTGGGCCCAGTTTGTAGAAGCCACGCAGCACCCATTCGAGCTCCAGCGCCACGGTCGTGGCCACGAACAGGGGTTTGCCACTTTCGAGCAGGACGCGGGCCTGTTCGCACTGGGCCGACGTGGCCGCATCCGATTGCTCGGCTTGCACGTAATAGCGCGCCAGCACATTGGTGTCCAGCGCGGTCAGGCGTGCTGTGCGGTGGGGGCGCTGCGTCATGGTTTGAGTAGGCTGGCAGCGTCCCAATCGGCCGGGACATGCGGCCCCTGGACCTTGACCATGCCAAACCCTTTTTGCGGCAGTTGCCTCGCCGAAGGCGTGGGGCGCAGAGTGATGCAGGTGGCATCTTCACTGAGGTCAAACTCGACCGCCTGACCCGGCATAAGACCCAGGCGCTGGCGCAGAGCCTGTGGAATGGTGACCTGGCCTTTGCTGGTGATGGTGGAAAGCATGAGGTTCTCCTGCGGGGGCAATCGCGTGGCAACTCAGAACAAGGAACAGAAAATCATTGTATTACCCAGTAAGACCAACCGCATTTCACCAGAAATCTGCAGGGTCAGCGGGCGAAGATCAGACATCCACCTCGACCGAATCGCCAAACACTTCCATCAACTCGCGGCGGGCTGCAGCCTCCCCCTTGCCCATCAACTGCGTCATGAGCGCTTCCGTAGCGCTGACATCCAGCGGGCCCAGTTCAACCGGCAACAGACGCCGCGTGTCCGGGTTCAGCGTCGTTTCCCACAACTGCTCGGCGCTCATCTCGCCCAGGCCCTTGAAACGGCTGATACTCCACTTGCCCTCGGCCACGCCGTCCTTGCGCAGCTTGTCGAGGATGGCCGTCAGCTCGCCGTCGTCGAGGGCATACATCTTGGCAGCCGGCTTCTTGCCGCGTGCGGGTGCATCCACCCGGAACAGCGGCGGCCGCGCCACATACACATGGCCCGCCTCGATCAGCTTGGGGAAATGGCGGAAGAACAGCGTGAGCAACAGCACCTGGATGTGCGAGCCGTCCACATCGGCGTCGCTCAGGATGCAGATCTTGCCGTAGCGCAGACCGCTGAGGTCCGGCGTGTCATTCGGCCCGTGCGGGTCCACACCAATGGCGACCGAAATGTCGTGGATTTCGGTGTTGGCAAACAGGCGGTCGCGCTCGACCTCCCAGGTGTTGAGCACCTTGCCGCGCAGCGGCAACACCGCCTGGCATTCCTTGTCCCGGCCCATCTTGGCGCTGCCACCGGCCGAGTCGCCCTCGACCAGGAACACCTCGTTGTGGGCAATGTCGCGGCTTTCGCAGTCGGTCAGCTTGCCCGGCAGCACCGCCACGCCCGAGCTCTTGCGCTTTTCGACCTTCTGGCCGGCGCGCTGGCGGGTCTGCGCGGCTTTGATGGCGAGTTCAGCCAGCTTCTTGCCGTAGTCCACATGCTGGTTGAGCCAGAGCTCCAGCGCCGGACGCACAAAGCTGGAGACCAGCCGCACCGCATCACGCGAATTCAGCCGCTCCTTGACCTGGCCCTGGAACTGCGGGTCCAGCACTTTGGCACTCAGCACATAGCTGGCGCGGGCAAACACGTCTTCGGGCAGCAGTTTGACGCCCTTGGGCAGCAGGCTGTGCAGCTCGATGAAGCTCTTGACCGCGTTGAACAAGCCGTCGCGCAGTCCGCTGTCGTGTGTGCCGCCGGCAGGGGTGGGGATCAGGTTGACGTAGCTCTCGCGCACGGGCGCGCCTTCTTCGGTGAAGGCCACGGCCCAGGCCGCGCCCTCGCCTTCGGCAAAGCTGTCGTTGTTGCCGTCGGCATAGCCTTCGCCGGCAAACAGCGGGATCACCGGGTCAGCGCTCAAAGTCTGGCCCAGGTAGTCACCCAGGCCGCCTTTGTATTGCCAGTTCTGCGTTTCCTTGGTTTTTTCGTTGACCAGCGTGACGCTCACGCCGGGCATCAGCACCGCCTTGCTGCGCAGCAGGTGCACCAGCTCCGCCATGGGCAGGGCGGGCGAGTCGAAATATTTGGCATCGGGCCAGACGCGCACCGTGGTGCCCTGCTTTCGGTCGCCGGCTTCCTGCGCGCGGGCCACCAGCGGCTCCACCACATCGCCGCCGGAGAACACCAGCGTGGCCACCTGGCCTTCGCGGTGGCTGGTGGCTTCGAGCCGCTTGGCCAGCGCGTTGGTCACGGAGACGCCCACGCCGTGCAGACCACCCGAGAAGCTGTAGGCACCGCCCTTGCCCTTGTCGAACTTGCCACCCGCGTGCAGCCGGGTGAACACCAGTTCGATCACCGGCGCCTTTTCCTCGGGGTGCAGGCCGAACGGAATGCCGCGGCCGTCATCCTCGACGCTGACCGAACCGTCGGCATGCAACGTGACCTTGATCTTCTTGCCAAAGCCCGCCAGCGCCTCGTCGGCGGCGTTGTCGAGCACTTCCTGAATGATGTGCAGCGGGTTGTCGGTACGGGTGTACATGCCCGGCCGTTGCTTGACCGGCTCCAGGCCCTTGAGGACGCGGATCGAGCCTTCGGAGTAGTCGCTGTTGGTTTTGACGGTGTTGGTACTTGCCATGGCGGCGGATTGTAGTGCGAAAGCGAAGCATGTACTGGATAAAAAACCATGTATTGAGTACAAGGCGAGCGGTTCAAAGTCAGGATGGCCGCGCTTGGCTCGCCATGACTGGAAGAAGAAGAGCCTGCCATGACGAGGGGCCGGTCAAGTGCCTTGCGCTGCTGATCTGCATCACGTCCATGGATTGGTTACAGTCGCAGGATGCAATTTCGACCGCTTTCCCTGACCCAGGTGCTGATCTGCGGCGCCGCCATCGTCACCCTGTCCATGGGCATCCGCCACGGCTTTGGCCTGTGGCTGCAGCCCATCACCCAGGCCCAGAGCTGGGGCCGCTCCGACTTTGCCTTTGCCATGGCGGTGCAAAACCTGGCCTGGGGCTTTTTCGGCATTTTTGCCGGCATGATCGCCGACCGCTTCGGCGCCTTCCGGGTCATTGCGGGCGGCGCCCTCCTCTACGCAGTCGGGCTGTTGGGCATGGCCTGGGCCAGCACACCCTGGACCTTTGCGCTGTTCACCGGCGTGATCATCGGCATGGCCCAGGCGGGCACCACGTACGCTGTCATTTACGGCGTGATCGGGCGCAATGTGAGCGCCGAGCGGCGTTCGTGGGCCATGGGCATTGCGGCGGCGGCCGGTTCGTTTGGCCAGTTCCTGATGGTACCGGTCGAGGGCCTGCTCATCAACTTCACCGGCTGGCAGAACGCGCTGCTCATCCTCGCCGCGGCCGCCCTGCTGATCGTCCCGCTGGCCTGGGGCCTGCGCGAGCCACAACTGGCAGCGGCAGGAGGCATCCAACGTGACCAGACCATCGGCCAGGCACTTGGCGAAGCCTTTGGCTACCGCAGCTTCCAGCTGCTGATGGCGGGCTACTTTGTCTGCGGCTTCCAGGTGGTGTTCATCGGGGTGCACATGCCCAGCTACCTCAAGGACGCCGGCCTGTCGCCGCAGGTGGCCAGCTACGCGCTGGCGCTGATCGGTCTGTTCAACGTGTTCGGCACCTATGCGGCGGGCGCCCTGGGCCAGAAGCTGGCCAAGCGCAAGATCCTGGCCTTCATCTATTTCGCGCGTTCGGTGGCCATCGTGCTGTTCCTGCTGGCGCCGCTCACGCCCATGAGCGTGTATCTCTTCTCGGCGGTGATGGGCATGCTGTGGCTCTCGACCGTGCCGCCCACCAATGCAGTGGTTGCGCAAATTTTTGGCGTGGCCCACCTGTCCATGCTCAGCGGCTTCATTTTCTTCAGTCACCAGATCGGCTCCTTCATGGGCGTCTGGCTGGGCGGCTACCTCTATGACAAGACCGGCAGCTACGACATCGTCTGGTACCTGGCGATTGCGCTGGGGGTGTTTGCCGCGCTGGTCAACCTGCCGGTGCGCGAGAACGCGATCGCCCGCACCCAGCCGCAGGCCGCATAACGCCAGGCCCTGCCCATGACCCGCAAACGCACCCACTGGGCCTGGATCGCCGCTGGCGCCCTGGTGCTGGCCTTGGGCGTCTGGCTCTACAGCCGACCCGACATGGCCATCCTGCTGGCCGAGCAGCTCTGGGCCTGTTTCTGAGACGTCCATGCACGGGACCGAAGCCCCCTCCCCCTGGGTCTGTCGCTGGACGCCGCTGATCCGGCCGGCCGGGCAGGTGCTGGACCTGGCCTGCGGTGGCGGCCGGCACATGCAGTGGCTGGCCTCCCAAGGCCATGCAGTGCTGGGCGTCGACCGTTCGCCCGAGGCGCTCGCGCTGGCATCCGCCTTCGGACCCACCCTGCAGGCCGACATCGAGAACGGCCCCTGGCCATTACAGGGCCGCACTTTCGATGCGGTGGTGGTGACGAATTACCTCTGGCGGGCGCTGTGGCCGCAGATTCTGGCCAGTGTGGCGCCGGGCGGTGTGCTGATCTACGAAACCTTTGCCCAGGGGCACGAAACCGTCGGCCGTCCGTCCCGCCCGGACTTTCTGCTGGCACCGGGCGAATTGCTGCGGGTGGCCGCGCAGGGCGGTCTGCGCGTGGTCGCCTACGAGGATGGTTTTCTGCAGGGACCCGAGCGTTTCGTGCAGCGATTGACCGCCGTGCACGAGCAGCCCGGCCAGGCGCCTCAACGCTGGCCGCTGGCCTGATGCAGGCCTGAACTCCCGGGGTGTCTGTCCATCGTTAGAATGCCTGATTCCGGGTACAGAAACACCAACATGAGCTCATCACACCGCATCCAGGGCAGCATCCCCGCCCTGATCACCCCCATGCTGGACAACGGCAACGTGGACTATCCCACGCTGCGCAAACTGATCGACTGGCACGTGGCCGAGGGCACCGATGCGCTGGTGATCGTGGGCACTTCGGGCGAGTCACCCACTGTCAACGTCGAAGAACACCGCGAGATCCTGCGTGTGTCGGTCGAGCAAGCCGCCAGGCGGATCCCGATCATCGCCGGCTGCGGCGCCAACTCGACAGCCGAAGCGATTGAACTGGCCAAATACGCCGAATCGATCGGCGCCGACGCGCAGCTGCAGGTCGTGCCCTACTACAACAAGCCCACGCAGGAAGGCCTGTACCAGCACTTCAAGGCCATTGCCGAGGCGACGCCCAAGCTGCCGGTCATTCTCTACAACGTGCCCGGTCGCACCGTGGCCGATCTGCAGCACGACACCGTGCTGCGCCTGGCCCAGGTGCCCGGCATCATCGGCATCAAGGAAGCGACCGGCAGCCTTGAACGGGCACAGTGGCTGATCCGCGATTTGCCCCCACACTTTGCGGTGTATTCGGGCGACGACCCCAGCGCCGTGGCCCTGATCCTGTGCGGCGGCGCCGGCAACATCAGCGTGACGGCCAACGTCGCACCGCGCCTGATGCACGAGCTGTGCATGGCCGCGCTGCGCGGCGACATCGTCACCGCCATGAAGATCCAGTTCCAGCTCATGCCCTTGCACAAGCACCTGTTTGTCGAAGCCAACCCGATACCGGTCAAATGGGCTGCTGCCCGGCTGGGGCTGTGCGGCCCTGCCCTGCGCCTGCCGCTGACGCCACTTTCGGCCCCTCAGCAGCCCGTTGTTGAAGCCGCCCTCAAGAGTGCCGGCCTGCTCTGACGGGCGTGTCCAAGGAATATTGCAAGTGAAACACACCCTCCGACCCGCTGTCCTGCTGAGCGCCCTGGCCCTGCTGACCACTGGCTGCAGCACCCTCGAAGAAGACAAGGTCAATTACAAAAGCGCCCGCACCACAAGCACACTTGATGTGCCGCCTGATCTGACCCAGCTGCGCCGTGACTCGCGCTACAACCTCGAGAGCAGTTCTGCCACGGCGTCGGGCTTTGAAGCGGCTGCAGGCCGCATCAGCGATGCCGGCACCGCAGCCAACTCCCTGGGTGATGTGCGCATGGAGCGCTCCGGCTCGCAGCGCTGGCTGGTGGTCAACCGCCCGGCCGACAAGGTCTGGGAGCCCCTCAAGGAGTTCTGGACCAGCAATGGGTTTGTGCTGAGCACCGATGCCCCCGAACTCGGCATCCTGGAAACCGACTGGGCCGAAAACCGTGCCAAGCTGCCGCAGGATGTGATCCGTCGCACCCTGGGCAAGGTGTTTGACAGCCTGTATTCCACCGGTGAGCGCGACCGCTTCCGTACCCGCGTCGAGCGTAATGCACAAGGCGGCGTGGAGATCTATATCACCCACCGCGGGATGCAGGAGGTTTACACCAGCACCGAAAAGGACCGGACCGTCTGGCAGCCTCGCCCCGCCGATGCGGAACTTGAAATCGAATTCCTGCGTCGACTGATGGTCAAGCTCGGCGTCTCCAATGAGCAGGCCACCGCGGCAGTCGACAAGCCTGCAACCACCACGCTTGTGACTGCAACGCCCACAGGCCTCGTGCGTGTCAACGGTCAACCCGCCATCGTGCTGAGCGAAGACAGCGACCGCAGCTGGCGACGCCTGGGTGTGGCGCTGGACCGCACCGGCTTTACCGTTGAAGACCGCAACCGCCAGCAGGGCGTTTATTTTGTGCGCTATGTGGCCGCGCCCAGCACGACACCCCAGCCCGGCTGGTTGTCCCGCCTGTTTGGCAGCAGCAGTGCCCAGGCGCCGGCACTGGCCCGCTACCGCGTCGTGGTGTCGGCCGAAGGCACTGGCAGCAAGGTCCAGGTTCTGGACGCCCAGGGCCAGCCTGGAGCCTCTGCCAACGCGGAAAGAATCCTGAACCTGCTTGCGCCCGAGATGCGATGATCGGAAGGTTTCAAGGCGTAAAAAAACCCCGCAAGCGGGGTTTTTTTACGCATGCGCCCGGATCATGACGACCCGGACTCTCGCAGCATCACTTGGCTTCGGAAGCGGGCGCAGAAGCGTCAGCAGCAGGCGCTGCAGCAGCGGCGTCAGCAGCAGGTGCAGAAGCGTCAGCGGCAGGCGCCGGAGCGGCCACAGGTGCCGGAGCAGCAGCAGGCGCTTCTTCTTTTTTGCCGCAGGCAGCCAGGGCAGCAGCGGCGATCAGGGTAGCCAGAACGAGAGACTTGTTCATTTGATTTTTCCTTGGGATGGTTCGAGAAACAATTTCCGGAAACTGTTGCGGGATCACACCCGCAGACATAAACGCAAGGTTCTCGACAACTTTGCGCTTAATCCAAGATTATAGCCATCCGCCATGAAATTGCAGGCCGTCTAACGGGTTATGGTTTACAAGCTTTTACAGCACAACCAGCCTTCATCGGCCCATTGCTGCAGCACTTGCAAGGCCGGATCACTCAAACGCGCCAGTGCTTGCGGTCCCAGTCGACGCTCGTCGGCGAGTGTTCGCAACACGCCCGCATCACGCCCGCCGACACGAAAAGCCTCGCCATTGATGTAGAGATGACGCTCGTCATAGAGCATCCGGGTCCGCCGGTCCAGCCTCACCTCCTGCTGACGGTCAATGGTGAACGGTTCGCCATCGAACCAGACGTCGGACTTGGGCGTGCTCAACCACTCACCAAGCAGAAGCGGCAGGGCGTCCTGCTGGGCCAGGACCCGCTGCAAGGCCTGCGAGGCATAGGTGTTCAGATCATCGGGGATACGGGCAGGCTGGCGGGTGGCCGGCTGCGAAGGATCCTTGTAGATCTGATCACCATGGCAGGACTCGGCCGACTGCGACAGACCGATCAACAACTCACGCGCCAACTCCCCGGCCTGCGGGGAGCGAAACCCGATCGACCAGGTCATGCACTCGCCCTGGGCAACGCCGTCGTGGGCGTATTTGGGCGGCAGGTAGAGCATGTCGCCCGGTTCGAGCACAAATTCCTCCTCGGGCTCGAAGTGCCGCAGGATCTTCAGCGGCACGCCCTCTTCCAGCGTCAAATCCTTCTGTCGGCCGATGCGCCAGCGGCGCTGGCCATGGGCCTGCAGCAAAAACACGTCGTAGCTGTCAAAGTGCGGCCCCACACCGCCGCCATCGCTGGCGTAGCTGATCATCAGGTCGTCCAGACGCGCATCGGGCACAAAGCGGAACTGCTGCATGAGCTGGTGCACACCGTCGTGATGCAGATCCACACCCTGCACCAGAAAGGTCCAGTTTTTCTGGCTGAAGGGCGGCAGACTGCGGCGCGGCAACGGGCCATGCTTCATCTTCCAGCCCTTGTCACCATGCACGATCAGCCGCGACTCCACATCGTCACGACCGGCCAGCGCGACCAGTTCGGCGCGGCCCACGCAGGGCTTGAAATCGGGAATCGCATTGCGCACCAGCAGGGGTTTCTTGTGCCAGTGGCGCTTCATGAACTGGGCCGGCGCGAGGCCGCCCAGCAGGGTCAGGGGTTGGTCGATGTCCATGGTGAGACAATTGTCCCATGGACATCAAAGCGCAATGCGTCGTGGCACTGACCTGGACGCTCAAGGACACCCTCGGTGAAACGCTGGACGTGCTGGACGAGCCCGTCGAGTTTCTGGTGGGCGGGCAGGACCTGCTGCCCAAGATCGAAGCGGCCCTGCAGGGGCACGGCGTGGGCGCGCAGGTCGACCTGCATCTGGAGCCCGAGGACACCTTCGGAGATTTCGACGACCAGCTGCTGTTTCTGGAGCCTCGCGCGCTGTTCCCCAAGGACATCGAAGAAGGCCTGACGATCGAAGGCACCGCCCTGCCGGCCGGCTGCAACCCCGATGCGCCGCGCAATGTGCTCTACACGATCACCGAGATTTATCCCGAGCATGTGGTGCTGGACGGCAATCACCCGCTTTCGGGCATTGCCATTCGTCTGCACCTGAAAGTCGAAGGGGTGCGTGAGGCCACCGAAGAAGAGATCGGTCGAGGCACTTGCGGCACCGGTTTCTTCCGCATTGAGGTGGGCGAGCAGGCGTCGTCTGAGGGCAAGACGCTGCACTGATCGTTGGTGCGTTTTTGGCGTTGAGAGTTACTGCCTTCGGTTCGCGTGAGCGGGTCGGCAGACCCGGTTCCTCATGATGCGCCGAAGCGCATAAATCGTTCACCGGGTCTGCCGACCCGCTCACGCTTTGGCGTTTGTTGTTTGAGTGTCAACTACTTCTCGAACTGCGCCACCTCAATTCGCTGATGAGGTTCGGGGGCTGGGGACGTCGCAGGCCGATTTCTGTGTACCCACAGCATGAGGCCTGCGGCGTCCCCAGCCCCCGACCGGCGCGCGATCAACCGGGGAAATTACTGCTTGCCCGTCGAGCCGTACCCGCCCGCACCACGGGAAGTCACGTCGCCAAACTCTTCCACGACATTGAACCGCGCCTGCACCACCGGCACGATCACCATCTGCGCGATGCGTTCCATCGGCTCGATGGTGAAAACCACATCGCTGCGGTTCCAGCAGCTCACCATCAGCTGCCCCTGGTAATCGCTGTCGATCAGCCCCACCAGATTGCCCAGCACGATGCCGTGCTTGTGACCCAGGCCCGAGCGGGGCAAGAGCATCGCGGCATAGCCCGGGTCCTTCAGGTGAATGGCGATGCCGGTGGGCACCAGCTGCCAGGCATTGGGCTGCAGGGTCAGTGGCGCATCCAGACAGGCCCGCAGGTCGAGCCCCGCGCTGCCGGGCGTGGCGTATTGGGGCAACTGGTCGCGCATGCGCGCATCGAGAATCTTGACGTCGAGGTCCATGGGGTCAGGCTTTCAGTTTGCCCAGGCGCCGGGCAATGTCTTCAATGAGTTGGGTCGCCAGCACCTGCTTGCTGGCATGCGGCAATTCACGGGCGCCTTGCGCATCCACCAGCAGCAAGGCGTTGTCATCCTGCCCGAAGGTGGCCGGGCCGATGTTGCCCACCAGCAGCGGCACGCCCTTGCGTTCGCGCTTGGCGGTGGCATGCGCCAGCAGGTCGTGGCTCTCGGCGGCAAAGCCGACACAGAACAATTCACCAGACTGCGCGCGAGGCGATTTCGCCACCGTGGCCAGAATGTCGGGGTTCTCGACAAAGCCCAGCTGGGGGCTCGTGCCCGAACCGTCCTTCTTGATCTTCTGATCCGACGAATTGGCGGGGCGCCAGTCGGCCACGGCCGCAGTGGCAATGAACACATCGACCGCGCCCACGTGCTGTTCCACCGCCTGCAGCATGTCCAGCGCCGAGCGCACGTTCACACGCCGCACGCCACGCGGTGTGGGCAGGCTCACCGGCCCCGCCACCACCGTGACGTCGGCCCCGGCCAGACGGGCGGCCCGTGCAATCGAAAATCCCATCTTGCCGCTCGACAGATTCGTGATGCCGCGGACCGGGTCGATCGCTTCAAAGGTCGGTCCAGCCGTCACCAGCACCCGCTGGCCAGCCAGTGTCTTGGGCGTGAAAAAGACTTCCAGGTCTTCCAGAATTTCTTCAGCTTCGAGCATGCGGCCGTCGCCGGTCTCGCCGCAGGCCTGATCGCCCTGCCCCACATCCAGCACATGCACCCCATCGGCCTTGAGCTGCGCCACATTGCGCTGCGTGGCCGGATTCGCCCACATTTCGCGGTTCATGGCCGGCGCCACAATCAGCGGCACCTGCTCGATAGGCCGGGCAAGACACATCAGGCTGAGCAGTTCGTCAGCCCGGCCATGCAGCAGCTTGGCCATGAAATCCGCACTGGCCGGCGCCACCAGAATCGCATCGGCCTCGCGGCTGAGGTTGATGTGGGCCATATTGTTGGCCTCGCGTGCGTCCCACTGCGAGGTGTAAACCGGCCGGCCCGACAGGGCCTGCAGGGTGACCGCCGTGATGAAATGCTCGGCGGCTTCGGTCATCACGACCTGCACCGTCACGCCCGCCTTGACCAGGGCACGGCACAGCTCTGCAGCCTTGTAGCAGGCAATGCCCCCGGACAGGCCCAGAACAAGGTGTTTTCCAGCAAGATGGCTCATGGGCGGCAATGTACCACCACGCCTGCGCCCGTAGAGGTCAGCGATATCGTCTGCAACACAGCCAGTGGGTTGGGGGGACACGGTTTGGGCGATTTGGCGAGCGCAGCGAGTATGAGCCCAGGCCGGGTCCCCCCAACCCACTGGCGGCAAACGCGACGCACAGTTCTCCCCACCACCCCGGCACATATAATCTCGCTTTACCACCAGACGGGAGCCACGCCTCCCCACCGGACATGACCAAATTCGTCTTCGTCACCGGCGGTGTGGTGTCTTCCCTGGGCAAGGGAATCGCCTCCGCATCCCTGGCCGCGATCCTTGAATCGCGCGGCCTCAAAGTCACCCTCATCAAGCTCGACCCTTACCTCAACGTCGACCCGGGCACCATGAGCCCTTTCCAGCACGGCGAGGTCTTCGTGACTGACGACGGCGCCGAAACCGACCTCGACCTGGGCCACTACGAGCGCTTCATCAACACCCGGATGAAGAAGGCCAACAACTTCACCACCGGCCAGATTTACAAAAGCGTGCTCGAAAAAGAGCGCCGCGGCGACTACCTGGGCAAGACGGTGCAGGTCATCCCGCATGTGACCAACGAAATCCAGGACTTCGTCAAGCGCGGCGCGGGTTTTGACACGCCCGAGGCGGTCGATGTGGCCATCGTCGAAATCGGCGGCACGGTGGGCGACATCGAATCCCTGCCCTTCCTCGAAGCCGTGCGCCAGCTCAGTCTGCGCCTGGGTCCCAACAACGCAGCGTTTGTGCACCTGACCTACCTGCCCTGGATCGCCACCGCCGGTGAACTCAAGACCAAGCCGACCCAGCACACCGTGCAGAAGCTGCGCGAAATCGGCATCCAGCCCGACGCCCTGCTGTGCCGCGCCGACCGCCGCATTCCCGATGAAGAGCGCGAAAAGATTTCCCTCTTCACCAACGTTCAGGGCTGGGGCGTGATTTCCATGCCCGACGTGGACACCATCTACAAGGTGCCGCGCGTGCTGCACGAGCAGGGCCTGGACGGGCTGATCTGCGACAAGCTGCGCCTGAACACGCCGCCCGCCAACCTCAAGCGCTGGGACGATCTGGTTTACGAAACCGAGCACCCGAAAGGCGAAGTGACGATTGCCATGGTCGGCAAGTATGTCGAGCTGACCGACAGCTACAAGTCGGTCAACGAAGCCCTCAAGCACGCCGGCCTGCGCAACCATGTGCGCGTGAAGATCGAGCACCTGGACTCCGAAACCATCAGCAGCACCACGCAGGGCCAGCTGGCCAAGTATGACGCGATCCTGGTGCCCGGCGGTTTTGGCAAGCGTGGCGTGGAAGGCAAGATCCTGACGGCCCAGTTCGCCCGCGAAAACAAGGTGCCCTATTTGGGCATCTGCCTGGGCATGCAGGTCGCGACCATCGAATACGCCCGCCACATGGCCGGCATGAAGGACGCCAACAGCACCGAGTTCGAGCCCGACACCCCCTACCCCGTGATTGCGCTGATCAACGAGTGGAAGGACGCCGACGGCTCGATCCAGAAGCGCGATGAGAACTCCGACCTGGGCGGCACCATGCGCCTGGGCGCGCAAAGCTCCGACGTGGCCAAGGGCACGCTGGCGCACCAGATCTACGGCGATGTGGTGACCGAACGGCACCGCCACCGTTACGAAGCCAACGTGAACTACCTCGACCCGCTGCGCAAGGCCGGCCTGGTGATCTCGGCCCTGACCCAGCGCGAGCAACTGACCGAAATCGTCGAGCTGCCGCAGGACGTGCACCCCTGGTATGTGGGCGTGCAGTTCCACCCCGAATTCAAGTCCACGCCCTGGGACGGCCACCCGCTGTTCAACGCCTTCATCCAGGCTGCCAAGGACCACCAGGGCCAGGGCAAGAAACTCAAGGCCGCATAAACCAAAGGGTGCCAATATGGAACTGTGTGGATTCAAGGTCGGGCTGGACCGCCCCTTCTTCCTGATCGCCGGCACCTGCTCGATCGAGAGCCTGGTGATGTCTTTGGATGTGGCCGGCCAACTCAAGGAAATCTGCGCTGGCCTGGGCATTCCCCTGATCTACAAAGGATCGTTTGACAAGGCCAACCGTTCCTCGGGCAACACCAAGCGCGGCGTGGGCCTGGACGCTGGCCTCAAGATCCTCGACGAAGTGCGCCGCCAGACCGGCCTGCCGGTGCTCACCGATGTGCACGACGAATCGCAGGTCGAGCCCGTGGCCAGCGTGGTCGATGTGCTGCAGACGCCCGCCTTCCTGTGCCGCCAGACCGACTTCATCCGCGCCGTGGCCAAGTCGGGCAAGCCCGTGAACATCAAGAAGGGCCAGTTCCTCGCGCCTTGGGACATGAAGAACGTGATCGACAAGGCCCGCGCCGCGGCGAAAGAGGCGGGCCTGTCCGAAGACCGCTTCCTGGCCTGCGAACGCGGCGTGAGCTTTGGCTACAACAACCTGGTGGCCGACATGACCAGCCTGGCCGAGATGCGCAAGTCCGGCGCGCCGGTGGTGTTCGACGTGACCCACTCGGTGCAGAAACCCGGCGGCCAGGGTACCAGCAGCGGCGGCGCCCGCGAAATGGTGCCGGTGCTGGCGCGCGCCGGTGTCGCCGCTGGTGTGGCGGGCCTGTTCATGGAAACCCACCCGAAGCCTCAAGAGGCATGGTCCGACGGCCCCAACGCGGTGCCGCTGGGCAAGATGCGCGCCCTGCTTGAAACGCTGGTCCAGCTCGATGCCGTGACCAAAAAGAATCCGTTTCTGGAGAACGATTTCCAGTGAAGCGCTGGATGATTCGGCTCCTCCCCTTTTCAAACTTCCGAGAGAAAACCCATGAGTGCAATCGTTGACATCGTCGGCCGCGAAATCCTGGACAGCCGAGGCAACCCCACCGTCGAATGCGACGTGCTGCTGGAGTCCGGCGTGATGGGCCGCGCCGCCGTGCCGTCCGGCGCCTCCACCGGCAGTCGCGAAGCCATCGAACTGCGCGACGGCGACAAGAGCCGTTACCTGGGCAAGGGCGTGCTCAAGGCCGTCGAGCACATCAACACCGAAATCAGCGAGGCCGTGCTGGGCCTGGATGCGTCCGAGCAGGCCTTCCTCGACAAGACCCTGATCGACCTGGACGGCACCGACAACAAGAGCCGCCTGGGGGCGAATGCCATGCTGGCCGTGTCCATGGCCGTGGCCCGCGCCGCTGCCGAAGAAGCCGGCCTGCCCCTGTACCGCTACTTTGGCGGCATGGCCGGCAAGGAGCTGCCCGTGCCGATGATGAACGTCATCAACGGTGGTGCCCACGCCAACAACTCGCTCGACCTGCAAGAGCTGATGATCATCCCGGTGGGCGCACCGAGCTTCCGCGAAGCCATCCGTTGGGGCGCCGAAGTGTTTCACGCGCTCAAGAAAATCATCCACGACAAGGGCATGAGCACGGCGGTGGGCGACGAAGGCGGCTTTGCCCCCAGCGTCGAAAGCCACGAAGCAGCGCTGCAGCTGATCCTGCAGGCCATCGACCAGGCCGGCTACACGGCAGGCGAGCAAATCGCCCTGGGCCTGGACTGCGCGGCCAGCGAGTTCTACAAGGACGGCAAGTACGTGCTCGAAGGCGAAGGTGGCATCCAGCTCACGGCCGAGCAGTGGACCGACATGCTGGCCACCTGGGTCGACAAGTACCCCATCATCTCCATCGAAGACGGCATGGCCGAAGGCGACTGGGACGGCTGGAAGCACATCACCGAGCGCCTGGGTGACAAGGTGCAGCTGGTCGGTGACGACCTGTTCGTGACCAACACCAGGATCCTCAAGGAAGGCATCGACAAAGGCATCGCCAACTCGATCCTCATCAAGATCAACCAGATCGGCACCCTGACCGAAACCTTCGAAGCCATCGAAATGGCCAAGCGCGCCGGCTACACCGCCGTCATCAGCCACCGCTCGGGCGAGACTGAAGACAGCACCATTTCCGACATCGCCGTGGGCCTGAACGCCGGCCAGATCAAGACCGGTTCGCTCAGCCGCAGCGACCGCATGGCCAAGTACAACCAGCTGCTGCGCATCGAGGAAGACCTGGGCGAGATTGCGGTCTACCCCGGCCGCGCGGCCTTCTACAACCTGCGCTGAACGCCACAAGTACCCTCCTCGCCATGGACAAGCGCCTGGTGCCCGCCCTGCTGATCGGCCTGCTGCTGCTCCTGCATGCACAGCTGTGGTTCGGGCGGGGCAGCCCCCTGAACCTGCAGGACTTGCGCGGCCAGCTGCGGGAACAGCAAAACGCCAACCAGGAAGCCAGGCGGGTCAACGAGCAACTCTCGGCCGAGGTCAGTGACCTGCAGGAAGGCCTGAACATGGTCGAGGAGCGTGCACGGCAGGAGCTGGGCATGGTCAAGCCCGGCGAAATCTTCGTCCAGATCGCCAAATGACCTCGCCCACCGAGCTGGCCGGTTTTGCGCTGGCCCTGGCGATGGTGTATTGCAGCATTCGCGAGCTGCACTGGACCTGGCCGCTGGCCATGGCCAGTTCGGTCCTGTACTTCTTTGTCTTTCGTGACAGCGGTCTGTATGCCGAGGCCGGCTTGCAAATCGTCTTTGCCGCGCTGGCGCTCTGGGGCTGGTGGCAATGGCGTCGTCCGCGCGCCCAGGCCAGCCTTCTGGTCATCCGGCGTCTGAGCCGGGCACAGTGGGCTCTGACGGTGCTGGCCACAGCCTTGCTGTGGCCAGCCATCGCCAGCCTGCTGATCACCTGGACCGACAGCGATGTGCCCTGGTGGGATGCGCTGCCGGTCGCCCTGAGTCTGATCGGCCAGGTGCTGCTGGGCCGCAAATACCTCGAAAACTGGACCCTCTGGGCCGTGGTCAATGCCGTGAGCATCGGCCTGTTTGCCTACAAGGGCTTGTGGCTGACTTCGGCGCTGTATGCGCTCTTCCTGGCCTTGAGCCTGGCCGGCTGGCGCGTCTGGCACAGGCGGCTGCACAGCGATGGCCGGCAGGATGTCCCCTCGCAGCCCGCCTCACCAGGCCAGCAGCCATGACGCTGCGCATCGCCATCATCGGGGCCGAGAGCACCGGCAAGTCCTGGCTGGCGCAAGCCCTGGCCGCGTGTCTCGGCCAGCGCGGCCTGCAGGCCCGGGTGGTCCCCGAAAGCTTGCGCGCCTGGTGTGAACGCGAGGGCCGCA
>Ga0255182_1000827_pt1 | contig 18155 bp, 12 predicted proteins | sample Atl_UVDOM_RepA_8_FD_188420 | JGI IMG/M metagenome (GOLD analysis project Ga0255182, IMG submission 188420) | Freshwater microbial communities from Altamaha River, Georgia, United States - Atl_UVDOM_RepA_8d | ecosystem: Environmental > Aquatic > Freshwater > River | place: USA: Georgia...
CCCGACGGGCGCGAGACCCAGCTTGGCCGCGAACACGATCAGGAGCACCGCGCCGGTCACGAAGCTGGGCACGCTGATTCCCACCACCGAGACCAGCTGCGTGCCCACGTCGGCCAGCGAGCCGGGCCGCAGCGCGCCGACCACGCCCGCGATCGTGCCCACGGCCAGGGCAATGGCGATCGCCGACAGGCCGATCGAGAGCGAGATCGGGACCCCTGCCGCCAGGATCTCGTTCACGGTGCGGTCCGGGTGCGCTAGGCTCGGGCCGAGGTCGAAGGGCCGATCGGCCCGGCCGAGGGCCCAGGCCACGCCGCTCGCGCGTCCCAGATAGTCGACGTACAGCCCGACGGGGTCATCGAGCCGGTACTGCGCCCGCATCGCTTCCTGGAGTTCGGGCGGGGGTCGCCTGCCCTCCGGTGCCTCGAATGGGTTGCCCGGGACCACCCACGCCAGCGCGAAGGCGATGGTGTAGATGGCCAGCAGGATCAACGGCAGCTGCAGCAGTCGCCGCAGCACGAACCGTGTCACCGCCCGCCGCCCGCCGGCATCACCGGCTGCGGGCCCTTGCGGTCGGCCTCGATGCCCACTTCCTCGATGGCCCGCTTGGAGCGGCGGGTGAGCACCCACGAGGTGGCGTCGGCGAACATGGCGAGCGCCTCGTCGCCGCTGCGTCGGCAGACGTCGAGCATTGGATCCTGCGGATCGGTCACGCGGGTGATCGCCCACGCCGTGCGCACTTCCGGCGCCTCGCTCGCACGCGCCGCCTCCAGGAGCGGCTCCATGTCCGGCGTCGGCTTCGGGAGCACCGAGAGCATCCATGCCTGCGAGAGGGGCGGCAGCCCGCGCCAGCCGTCCAGGAGCGCGGCCCAGATGGCCTTCACCTCGCCGCGGACCGCCTCGGGCAGCTGCTCGGGGGCGGCCGCGGCGTGCGCCAGGAGCGCCATGCGGATGGTCCGCTCCGTGCCGCCGGGGGCGGCGAGCATCGCCATGCTCTCGCGGACCCACTGCTCGGTGACCGTCACTCCCGTGGCCTGCACCGGCGACGCTTGCGTCACCGTCCCCATGAATCCGGGCGCGTAGCCACCGGTGGCGGAGGCGGGGTTGATGATCACCGACACGTCCAGCAGGTGGGGCTCGAGCGGACGGATCGCCAGCAGCAGCCCCAGTGCCGTGAGGTCGGCGTCGATGGTGACGTTGATCTCCTCGTTGGGCAGGAGCCGCAGCCGGCGGTCCACCAGGATCGGCTGCACGGGAAGCGGCGGCGCGGCTTGGCTGCCGACGCTCGAGGCCGCGGCGCGCAGCGTGACCTTGCCCGAGATGGGCGCGTCGCGGCCGATCGCCAGTGGCAGCCGAGAGCCGTTGCGCAGGCGCAGCGTGAACGAGAGCGGCTCGTACGGCTTCACCGCGGTGGTCGAGGGCTTGAGCTCCACCAGCAGGGCCCGCAGCGGGTTGTCGACCAGCTGGTCGATGGTCTTCGGGAGGCTCTTCTCCAGGGCGGCCTCGATGGCCGCGGCGCGCTGCGCACGTTCCGCGGAAAGCTGCGACGTGAGCACCGTGGCCTGGCCGGTGGCCTCCGCGAGCCGGTCGAGCGCGAGCAGCCCGATCGACGTGCCGACCGCCTCCTCCGCCACGGCCTTGAACTCCGCGGCGGCCTCGGCGGTGCGCTTGAGGTCGAGCAGTGCCGACGCATGCACGTACCGGGCCAGCGGGTCGCCCTCTCGGATCGGGTCGAGGGCCTTCACCGCCTCCTCAAGCTTGCCGCGTCGCCAGGCGAGCATCGCATCGAAGCGGACCCGCCCGCGGTCGCCGAGCGCGCCGGCCTTGGCCGCGGCGTCGAGCATCGACGGAACGCCGGAGACGTCGGTGCCGAAGAGCAGGACGGTGGTCGCCTTCTGCAGCTCGATCTCGCCGATGACGGTGGCGGGCTCGTTGCGCGACTGCGCGCGGCGGACCTCGGCGTCGCAGCCGCGGCTGGCGCGCTCCACCAGCGACGCCACCTCGGCGGTGCGTCCCGAGGCCTTCTGCAGCCCCAGCATGGCGATGCTCAGCGTTGAGGGCAGCGGCGGGAACTCGCGGTTCAGCCGTTCCACGGTGATGGTCGGATCGCGGTACGAGATGTTGCGCCGGTAGTCCTCGGTGAGTCGACCCATGCGCAGGTCCAGTTCGCGCAACGCGGCATCGCGCTGGCCGGTGCCCCACAGCGCGGTGGCCAGGTCGCCGGTCAGGCTGTAGACGGTTTCGGGGCGGCGCTCGGCATCGGCCACCGCGATCGCCAGGCGCGCGACGCGTTCTGCGCCGCGGAAGGCGCCGCCGTCGAGCAGCACCTGCACCAGTGCGCTCCACGTGGAGAGATCCCGGGGATTGGCCTCGGCGGCGATCGACAGCAGCTCGACGTCGGCCGCCGGGTCATTCACCCGCATCCGGAAGAACCCGGCGGCCGTCTGCGCCGCCGCCGGGAACGAGGGGTCTGTCTTCACCGCCTCGCCGAGCCAGCGGGCGAAGAGCTCGGTATTGCCGATGCGGCTCTCGAGCGAGGCCAATTGGTACGCGAGCCGGGCGGCGACCGCGTCGCCGATGGTGCCGCGGACCTTGGGGTCCAGCACGGACTCGTACGCGCGCACGCGGCCGTCGGCGGTCGGGTGGGCCTCGATGGCGTCGCCGATTCGGGCGAGGCGGACCACGTCGTCGGAGGGGTCAAGCCGCGCCAGGGCGGCCAGTGCCTCGCGGCGGGCCGCGGCGGCCACCTCGGGCTTGGCGCCGGAGATCTCGTCGGCAAGGACAAGCACCATGTCCCAGGCGGGTCGCCGGTCCGGGGCAAGCGCGGCGCAGCGGCGCGCGAGCGCAAGCACCGACTCGTAGCCCTCGTCGGAGATGTCCGGGTCGAGCGTGAAGACGAAGAGGTCGGCGAGCCACGCCGCCGACAGCATGCGCGCCATCGTGGCGTGCTCGGCGGCGGCGTCCGGCAAGGCCGCCGCAGGTGCCGCCGGCGCGGGGGGGGCGGCCGCCGCCGCGACCGCCGGATCCTGAGCCGGGGCGGCCGGCGCGATTCCCACGGAGAGTGCCGCCACGGCGGCGATCCCGACCACACCAGCGGCGCAAGAAGGCATCGTTCCAGTCTATCCGTGCGTCCGTGCATTCGCCGCGACGCGACGCAGCAGGATGCCCATCGCCACGAGCCCGAGCGGCACCGCCACCAGCACGTCGATGGCTCGGCCGGTGAGTTCGGCCGCCAGTCCGGCATCGCGCTCGTAGCCACCGAGGAGCGGCGCCGCCAGCGCCACGGCCCACTCGCGGACGCCGAGGCCGTTGCCGACGAAGGGCACCAGGTTCGCGGCACTTGCCACCAGTGCGGCGCCGACGGCGGTCTTCGGCTCGATCGGCCATCCGCTGAGGCGGAACGCGGCCCACGCGTGCACCGCCCACGCCAGCACCTCGGCTGTGCGCAGCACCATCACCAGCGCGAAGGTGCGCCACTTGGGCTCGATGGCAAGGGGAAGCCACACGGCCGGCACCGCCAGCACCGGCCACCACGGCGCGTCGGGCGCCGAGATCGCCAGCGCCACCGCGCCGACCGTGCCGATGGCGACGGCGGTCGCCGCCATCGCCTGCAGGATCACCACGAGCGATGCTCGTACCGGGATCCCGTTCACGGCGCGGAGGTACGCCAGCCGACCGATGCTGCCGGCCTGCATGGGAACGTAGTTGGCCAGGGTGCTCGCGGCCACCAGGGCGTTCATCTCCAGCACGCCCACCTGCCCGTGCCGACGGGTGAGCAGCCAGAAGACGCCGGACGTCAGCACCTGCACGGCCACGATGCTCGCCACCAACGCCGCCAGCGCATCCCACTGCGGGCCGCGCAGCGCGCGGCCCACCGAGTCGGCGATCGCCGGATTGCGTGCGGCGGCCACCGCCGCGGCGACCACCAGCACCGCGCTCGCCGCGGCGCCGATCCGCCGGTACAGGCGTCGGTGTCCCCGGTCGAGCGGGTTGGCCGTGTCGGGCGCGTTCACGCCGGGACGATACGCCGCCGCCGTACGCTCCCGCGCATGTGCGGCTTCGCCGGATTCGTCGATCGCTCCGAACGCATGCCCGACCACCAGGCGGTGCTGCGCGCGATGTCGGCGGCCGTGGCGCATCGCGGGCCGGACGGCGAGGGGTTCTTCGTCGAGCCGCGGCTCGGCCTCGGCGTGGCGCACCGGCGGCTCGCGATCATCGATCGCACCCCGGCGGCGGCGCAGCCGATGCTCTCGCCGGGGGGGCGCTGGCTGGTGGCGTACAACGGCGAGATCTGGAACCACGCCGAGCTTCGCGGCGAGCTGCTGGAGGCGGGCCACGCCGTGGGCGCCTCCATCGGCGACACCGCGGTGCTCGCGGCGATGCTCGAGGCGCGCGGGTTCGAGCGCACGCTACAGGACTTGGACGGCATGTTCGCCTTCGCGGCCGTGGACCTCCACGAGCGCACGCTGTGGCTGGCGCGCGACCGGTTCGGCGTGAAGCCGTGCTTCTGGGGGTGGGCCGAGGACCGTCGCGGCCCGGGCGTGTTCGTGTTCGGCAGCGAGCTGCGCGCCCTCTCGGCGTGCCCGGCGTTCCGGAACACGGTGTCGCCCTTCGCGATCGCCTCGGTGCTGGGGTCACTCACCACGCGGGGAACGCGCACGCTGTGGGACGGCGTGCACGCCGTGGAGCCGGGCTGCGCCGTCTCGCTCGACCTCTCCACCGGGCGTGTGGCGCACCTGCGGTGGTTCGGCATCCGGGCCGCCGCAGCGGCGGCGCGCATGCGCGGGCTGCACGAGGACCGCGAGGGCATGCAGCGCTCGTTCGACGGGCTGGTGGACGCGTCGGTTCGGCGGAGGCTGCGAAGCGACGTGCCCGTCGGCGCGTTTCTCTCGGGCGGGATCGACAGTTCGCTGGTGGTGGCGGCGATGCACCGAGCCGGGGTGCGGCCGCTGCACACGTTCACCGTGGGCTTCGATGATCCGCAGTACGACGAGCGCCCCCACGCGCGCCTGGTGGCGGAGGCCTTCGGCACCGAGCATCACGAGGTCTGCATCGACGACCGCACGCTCGTCGGCACGGTGGAGGACGCGATCGCGTGCTTCGATGAGCCGTTCGCCGACTCCAGCGCCGTGGCCACGCTGGCCGTCAGCCGGGCGGCGCGCGGAACCGTGGGCGTGGTTCTCTCGGGCGAGGGTGGCGACGAGTTCTTCGGTGGATACGAACGCCACCTGCGCGGCTTCGCGCTGTCGAGGTGGCTGCGCACGGTGCCGCTGTTCGTGCGGCGGCGCCTGGCCGACGGGCTTGAGCTGGTCGGTGCCGACGGATGGGACCGGGTGCTGCGCCCGGTGGAGTCGTCGCTGCCGGCGGCGCTGCGCCGCGGCCAGCGCGGCCGGCTGGTGCACAAGCTGGCCGGCATCCTGCGCACCGGCGATGATGAGGAACTCTGGCGCGCCTTCTACGCGGTGTGGCCCGATCCGTCGGCGCTGATCCCGCACCTGGCGTCCGACCTCTGGGCGAGCACGGTCGCGCGCGACGCCAAGGCGATCCCGGGGCGCTTCCCGCCCGAGGAGACGGGGTTCTTCGACGAGCTCCTGCTTCGCGACCAGACCATCTACCTGCCGTCGGACATCCTGGTGAAGCTCGACCGGTGCACGATGGAGTCGGGGCTCGAGGCGCGCGAGCCGCTCCTCGACCAGCGGCTCTTCGAGTTCGCGTGGCGCATCCCGCCCGCATGGCGCACCGACGGCACCGTGGGAAAGCGGCTCCTGCGCGAGTCGCTGCGCGAGCGGCTGCCCGCCTCGGCGCATGAGGTGCTGGCGCGCGGCAAGCAGGGGTTCGGCGTGCCGGTGCGCGCGTGGCTCGGGGGGGCACTGGCCGGCTGGGCCGACCAGTTGCTCGATGCCAGGCGCCTGGACGCCCAAGGGATCCTGGATGGTCGGCTCGCACGCCAGGCGCTCGATCGTGCGCGCCAGGGCGACGAGTCCGCCGCGCAGCGCGCGTGGGCGGCGTGCGTGGTGACGCGCTGGTTCGAGCAGTCCGGGATCGACGGGTCGCGGGTGGGGCGGGGGGCGTAGGGTCAGGCCCCCGCGCGCGAGCGCAGGTTGTCGAGCACGTTCATGAAGTTGATGTACGCGTCGTACGGGCTGTCGTACGGGCTGAAGTACTTGTGCACGTCGCCGTCGGCCCAGTACTTGGTGCACATGTAGTAGAAGTGGTCGCTGGTGGTGAGCTTGCGCCAGTCCTCCAGGATCCACGGGTCGCCGGCCGCGTGCCGGTCGCGCACGGCGGGCTCGATCTCGTAGAGCTGCGCGATGGCGTTGTCCTGCAGCGGGTTGCCGAGCCACGCGCTGAGGTCGCGCTCGGTGTCGGCCCAGCTGATGAACTGCTCGGTCGAGTACTCGCCCACGGGCCGGTGCGCGGCCGCGGCCTCGCTCACGGTGAGGAAGCCGTTCTGGCCGGGGTTCGCGTCGAAGATGGCGCCGGGCAGGGCGTCGAGGAACTCGAAGATCCCGGTCGAGGCCCATTGGTGCTCGCCGAAGGTCTCGTAGTCCATGAACAGGTTGCAGAGGTAGCCGTCGCCGTTGATCTGGTTGACCCACTTGGCGAAGCGGTGCGCGTCGAGCGGCCACTCCTTCCAGTTGCGGTCGCTGAACCGGAACGCGATGTCGTCGGAGAGCCGGTAGTTCTTGAGAAGGAGCCGCACCGGCGAGTGGCCCGCGGGCGTGGCGTGCGCCGGCGGCGCATACACGTAGTTGGGGCTGCGCCCGGCCAGCAGCCGATCCACGCCCTCGCAGACCATGGCCTGGTAATGGCCCATCCACGCGACGTGCCCCGCCAGCTCGTTGTTGAAGATGAGCTCGGTGTTGCGGAACGCCCGGGGCGCGTAGCCGTTGAAGAGCCGCGCCACCTCGGCGCGGTGCAGCGCCACCTGCTCATCGAACTCGCGCCGCGAGAAGAGGAACGCCAGCGAGTGGTGGCTGGTCTCGTCGAGCAGCTCGCACGCGCCGGTGTCCACCAGGCGCCGGAGCGTGTCCAGCACGTCGGGAGCCCATTCCTCGAGCTGCTTCAGCGCGGTCCCGCTCACCGAGAAGCTGACGCGGAACCGCCGATCGTGCCGGCGCACCAGGTCCAGCAGCTTGGCGGTGGTCGGCCGGTAGCACTTGTCCGCCACCTTGCGCAGGATTCCCGCGTTGGCCTCGCTGTCGAAGTAGAACGGGTCGGTGTCGAACACCGAGTAGCGCCGGAGCCGCCACGGTTGGTGCAGCTCGAAGTAGAAGACGACGGAGGCCATTGGCGGGCAAGGTTATGCGGCTTCCGGATTTTGCTTGCCCTCCGCGGGGCACTCGTCGTAGAATTTTGCGATGGCCTTTCCGGATCGCCAGCCCGCAACGCTGCGGGTGGCTCGCATCGTCGACGTCATGCCGCGCCGGGGCAAGCAGTTGCTGATGGTGGCCTGGGACGCGTCGGTGGCCCCGATCTGCCTGTGGCTGGCGCTCGGGCTGCGCCTGGGAACGCTGGAGCCGCCGCCCGCGGTGTCGTGGCTGCACTTCGCGGGCATGGCGCTGGTGGTGCCCCCCGTGTTCTGGGCCTTCGGCCTCTACCGGGAGATCACCCGGTACATCGGTCCCCGCTACGCCTGGCTCCTCGCCCAAGCCTGCCTGGTGGTGACCGCCGTGATGACGGCCGCCGTGTTCCTGGCCCCGGGCCGTGGCGAGGGCATGCCGCGCACGGCACCGTTGATCGCCGGAATCCTGCTCTTGGGGGCCTGCGGTGGCGCACGGCTTCTGGTTCGGCGCGCCCTGCGGATCAACGCGCGCACGCGTCACCGCGTGGCGATCTTCGGTGCCAGCGACGTGGGCGCCGGCTTGGCCGCCGCCATGGCGCACGACCGTGCCTCCACGATCGTGGCGTTCTTTGACGACGCACCGCAGCTTGCGGGAGGCTCGCTTCGCGGGATCCGCATCCACCCCTCCTCGGCCTTCGACGCGGTGCTGGAGACCACCGGCTTCGATTCCTTGCTGGTGGCGCTCGGCCCTGCCAGCCGGGTGGCGTGCCGCGCGGCGCTCGAGCATGCCGCTGCATGCGGCGTGCGGGTGCTGTCGGTTCCCACCCTCGCCGAGATCAAGGACGGCCGCGTCAACGTGGACGCCCTTCGGCCACTCGCGATCGAGGACCTGTTGGGTCGCGCACCGGTGCCGCCGCGGCACGACCTCCTGACCGCTGGCGTCACCGGCAAGTGCGTGATGGTGACCGGTGCCGGCGGATCCATCGGCAGCGAGCTGTGCCGGCAGATCCTGTCGCTCGGCCCCCGCGCCCTGGTGATGGTCGACAACGGGGAGTTCAACCTGTTCCAGATCGACAGCGAGTTGTCGGCGCACGCGTCGTCCCTGGCGCCCGGTTCGTCCCGGCCGGTGGTGCATCGGTACTTGGCCAGCGTGACGGATGCGGTCCGCATCGACCGCATCGTCGAGCTCCACCGGCCCGACACCATCTATCACGCGGCCGCCTACAAGCATGTCCCGATCGTGGAGGACAACGAGCCCGAGGGCGCCGAGGTCAACGTGCTGGGCACCCTGCGCGTGGCCGAGGCCGCCCTGCGCCACGGCGTGTCCAGCCTCGTGTTCGTCTCCACCGACAAGGCCGTGCGTCCCACCAGCGTGATGGGTGCGTCCAAGCGGGTCGGGGAGATGGTGCTGCAGGCGCTGCATGACCGCCACGGTGCGGCCGGGTCCACCCGGTTCAGCATGGTGCGATTCGGGAACGTGCTGGGCTCCAGCGGCAGCGTGGTTCCGATCTTCGAGCGGCAAATACTCGCCGGCGGTCCCGTCACGGTGACCCACCCCGAGGTCACGCGGTACTTCATGACCATTCCCGAGGCGGTGCAGCTGGTCCTGCAGGCAGGATCCATGGGCGCCGGAGGCGACGTGTTCGTGCTGGACATGGGTGAGCCGGTCCGCATCGCGGACCTGGCGCGCAACATGATCCAGCTGTCGGGTCGCACCGTGCGTGATGCGGGCAACCCGGACGGCGAGATCGAGGTGGTCTTCACCGGGCTGCGGCCGGGCGAGAAGATGTTCGAGGAGCTGGTGATCGGGGCCGAACTCGAGCCCACCGATCACCCGGCCGTCCTGCGGGCGGTGGAGGGGTTCCAGCGCTGGGCCCAGCTCGAGCCCGTGCTGCAGCGGCTGGAGGCGTCCGTGAGCCAGCACGATGCGCGCACGGTGCGAGAGATCGTGCTCGGGTTGGCGGGGCGCTGGACCGGGTCGGGAGTCACGCCCCGCCAGAGCGCGTGAGCGCCTGGGGCTCGGCGATGCCGTGCACCCCGGAGCGGCCGGCCACCATGGCGGCCGCGGCCGCGGCGTACACGGCCGCCACCACGGTGGACGCGGACTCGGGGTGCATCGCGGCGTAGATCGCCGCCATCAACAGCAGCGCGTTGGCCCCCGCGAACAGCAGCACCACCTTGCCGTGCGAACCAAGCAGCCTGGAGAGGTTCTGGTAGGCGTGGGCGCGATGCCCGAGCATCACGTTCTCGCCGCGCGCGGCACGGCGCACCACGCACACCGTGGCGTCCGCCACGAACAAGGCCGGCAGGATCAGCCAGATCGACCAGAGGTCGGGCATGCGCACGCTGGCGTGGAGGGCGAGCGCGGCGACCGTGAACCCCAGCCAGGTGCTTCCGGTGTCACCCATGAACATCCGGGCCCGGGGCGCGTTCCACGGCAGGAAGCCCAGCATCGCACCCGTCAGGCAGGCGAGGGCCAGTCCGATGGTCGCGTCCCCGCCGGCGCTCACCCAGAGCACCGTGCCGGCGCCCGCCACGAACAGGGTCTCGGTGGTGGCCAAGCCGTCGAGCCCATCCATGAAGTTGAAGAGGTTGGCTGACCAGGTCATCCCAATGGTCGACAGCGCAAGCAGGGGAAGGGTGTAGGTCCACGGCCCCACGTCCCCCAACACCATGATCGAAATGGCGAGGGCGGCGGCCGCTTGGGCGCCGAGGCGGATCACGGGGCTCACCCGCTTGCGGTCGTCCAGGAACCCGATCCACGACAGCGCCAGGCCGGTGAGCGCGATGGTCACCAGGACGGCATCGTCGTCCCGCAGGCCGAGCACGAACCACGCGATGGTGGCGGGCACCACGAACGCCAGACCGCCGCCCACCGGGGTGGCTACGGAGTGGGAACTGCGTCGGTTGGGGATGGCCACCATCCCCAGTTGCGCCGCAAACGTCCGGATCGGGGCCGCCAGCAGGGTGACTCCGGCGGCCATGACGGCCGCCATGGCGACGGCCTGGGCGGAGGGGCTGGAGAACCTCGAAAGGGGCACAGTCAAGGAAAGGTTAATTGCACCGCCGCGGGCCGTCCAGTCAGCGCCCGTCGGGTGCGGCGGCGGGCTTCCCGGCTCGCAGGCCCAGCGGGTCGCGGCGGGCTTCCTGCAGCAGTCGGTGCAGTTCCTGGGTGTCCGGGTCCTCGGGGTCGGCGCGGCGCAACCGCTCCGACAGCAGGATCCACCCCAACCCAAGCATGCCCGAGACCAGCACCCCGATGAGCACCATCTGCGACCGGCGCGGCGCCGAGCGCTGCAACGGCACCTCCGGCGCCTGGATCACCTCGATCGAGACACGGGTGTCCTGCTCCTCGATCTTCACCAACTCGGCTTGGCGCGTCAGCGTCAGGAACACCTCCTCCTTCACGCGCACCTCGCGCTCGAGCCGGTCGCGTTCGGCCAGGAGCGCCGGCGTGGCCAACCGCCGGTTCCGGGCCGTGAAGCGCGCGAACGCATCGGTGGCCCGGGTGAGCTCGTCGCGCGCCTCGGCGAGCTGCTTCTCCACGAACTCGCGGTTGGCCCGGCCCCGGGCGCCCCGGACGCCCTCGTTGTGTTCGCGGATCCGGTCGAGGATGCGGGTGCCGAGCGCCGCCGCAAGCTGCGGCGAGTCGGCGGTGATGTCCACCGTGATCAATCGAGGGGCACCCGGCGACCCCGCCGACTTGGCCACCGAGACCTTGCACAACTTGAGGAGCGACTGCGCCACGCGCTGCAGGCGTGCATCGGGTTCCTCGTCCGGGACGGCCCAGCGCTCCGCCAAGAGCTGCCGCGTTCCGGCCGCGTCCACCTCCAGCGGCTCGGCGGCGACCGACTCCATGAACGTCGAACTCTTGAGGAGCTCGGCGAAGTAGTCGCTGCCGGCCTCGTTGCCGTCGATGGCGCCGCCACCGGCGCCGGCGATCGAGCCCAACCGGCTGGTCATCGAACTGCCGCCCACGGGCAGGAACCGCACCGAGGATGACCACGATTCGGCGGCGCTCCACGCCCATGCCACCGAGGCCACCGTGCCCAGCGTGACCCAGGCCAAGAGCGTCCATCGCCGCCGCAGCACGGCGTTGAACACCGCCAGGATCCGCACGGGCGGCGCCTCGTCGATGCCATCGGTGGGGTCCCCGTGGTTCACCGCGCGGCCTCGGTCACGGGGCGGGCGGTCACCACGATCATGGCGCCCGCGGGGATGCCCGGGTTGAACGGCTTGCCCGGCTCGCGCTCCAGGATCCGGCCGTCGGCCAGCACCACGACCACGCGGTCCACGTCGGCATTGGGGGTGTACCCGCCACACAGGCCCAGGTAGTAGCCGAGCGTCGCTCCCTCCACGTGCTGCATGAGGGCCGGCTTGGCCACGGCTCCCTTCACCTCGACCACCTGCATGCGCTCCGTCTCGCGTTGCAGCGGCACCACCACGGTGCTGCCCGCTTGCAGCACGGGATCCTGCCCGGCAGCGACCAAGGTGGACGCGTTGTTCGGTGCGGTGATGGTGATGCGCTTGGCGTCGGCCTTCTCGAGGATGCCGCCGCACTGGGCCAGGTAATCCGAGAGCTTCATGGTGCCGCGGTGCTGCAGGGTCATCGGTCGCTGCACCGCGCCCTGCACGGCCACCGTGCCGGCGCTGCTCGGAACGAACAGTTCGTCGCCATCGGTCAGCATCAGGTCGGCGGGACCGCCCGGGGCGGCCAACGCGTCCGCCAGGCTGATGGTGACCTCGGTGCGCGCCGCGGAGTCGCGTTCGGCCAAGGACACCACGGCGGACAGGCGACGAAGCACGGCCCCCTGCGGGAAGGCCTGCTCGCGCAGGCCACCGGCACGTTCTAGCGCTTGGGTCAGGCGCTCGCCGCGGTGCGGCATGGTGTAGGAACCGGGGTAGGCGATCTCGCCGCGCAAGGTCACCGTGGGAAGCGGTTCCCATCCGCGCTGGTGGCGGATGGTGACGCGGTCGTAGGGCGTGAGCACGAAGCTCACCGCCGCACCGTCGGCTCCCGGGGCCAGACCGTTCCCGATCGGGACCACCATGGTGGTGTCCTGGGTGGCCCCGGCATCGGCACGATCGGCCCGACCATCCACCGTGCGAGCCACCACGGCCTCCGCGCGCACCACGTCGGGGCGCAGCCCGCCAGCCAGCAGAATGGCGTCGCGCAGCGTCATCGACTCGGCGTAGGGGAACGTGCCGGGGCTCTTGACCACGCCGTCCACCCGAACGTCGGGCCGGACCGACAGGTCGTCGAAGGCATAGACCCGCACCACGTCGCCGTCCTCGAGCACCAGGTCGGCGCCTGGCGCGTCGGCCAGGACCCGGCCGAGGTGGAACGGCACCAGCTTGGTGCCCACCGAGCCGGGAACCCTGCGCATCAGGTGCCCGACCTCGGGATACGCCAACTTGCGGAAGTCGGGATCCTGGAAGCCGCCCCGCATGAAGAGCAGGTCGTGGAGCGTCATCCCCTGGGCCAGCGTGGTGGGCCCGGGTTCCTTGACGTGGCCCTGCAGGGTCACGGTCTTGTCGCGGCCGGCCAACCCCCACGCGGACTGCACGGTCACCTCGTCCATCTCGCGGAGCGCGAAGTTGCGCTCGGGGTCATCCTGCAGCGTGAAGGTGCCGTCCGGGGCGCGCTGGTACAGGCCAGCGAGGGCGAACGACACCAATCGCTTCGAGAAGTCGTCCTCGGTGCGCACCAGGTCGGCCCGGTCGAGGAAGGCGTGCTCGCGCAGCCCATCCGCCTTGGCGAGCAGGTCGGACAGGCGCATGCCGGGCGTCCACTCGTAGGTGCCGGGGCGCACCACGCCCTCGCCACGCACCGTCACCACGTTCTGGCGCACCTGCACGTTGCGCGGGATCACCAGCGTGTCGCCATCCTGCAGCGCCAGGTCCCCGGCCGGATCACCCAAGAGCGCCACCAGGTCAAGGTCGCGGACCACGTCGCCCACGTTGGGCTCGGTGCGTCGCAGCTGGGCCTGCCGGAGCGAGGCGTCCGGTGCGAATCCCCCGGCCAGGTCCACCAGGGCGCGGAGCCCGTCGGTCGGCAGGAGTTCGTAGGTCATGGGGCGGCGCACCTGGCCTTCCACCGAGGCGGCGCGGCGCTTGAGCGGCACGAGCACGTAGTCGCCGGGCTGCAGCCGGAGTTCGCGCGCGTCCAGATCGCCGCGCAGGAAGAACCCGTAGAGGTCCACGGTGTCGGTGCGGCCGTCGGCACGCTTGATGCGGATCTCGCGCAACGTCCCGGTGGGCCGGACCCCGCCAGCCAGGTTCAGCAGGTTGATGACGTTGGCCGCGGCCGCGCTCACCGGGTATGCCCCGGGCTTCACGGCCTCGCCCACCACGCTGAACACCATCGGACGGATGCGGCCGAGCCGGATGTCCACGAAGGCCGTGCTCTTGGATTCGTCCTGCGCGTTGACGTAGCCAGCCCGGATCTGCGACAGCGCCCGGATCACCAAGGGACGCAGGTCGCGCAGCCGGACGCCGTTCGCCTGGATCCGCCCGCCGTCCTCGGGCAGTTCGATGAACCCCTGGTCGCCCACGGTGAGGTTCATGGTCTCGTTGAGCTCGCCCCAGAGGGTGACCACCACCTCGTCGCGCGGGCTCAGCAGGTAGTCGTCGTCGATCGGGCCGTCGGTGACGCCGCCGGTCGCGGAGAAGTAGTCGTAGCCGAAGCCGCCCTCGGCCCGGGGCGCAACGGAACTCGGGACGGCGACGGGTCCCGAACCGGCCGCGGGGGTGGTTGGGGCGGATGCGGGGGTCGAAGACGCCGGCGCAGCGCCGGAGGTCGCGGGTGCACTGGCCGTGCCCGAGGCGCCCGGCGCCGCTCCGCCTGCCGCAGGGTCCTGCGCACGGACGGGCATGCTTCCCGCCGCACAGGCGATCACCAGCAGGAACGCGAGAGACCAGGGCCGGATGAAGCGCGAATTGGGCATGGCAGTACGCCGATCGTACTGCGGCCTCAGGCGACGGGGGCCAACGCGGTGCTCAGGCAGCGCTTGGCGGCGTCCGCGTAGCGGCGCATGGCGGCCTCGTCGATCGTGTGGTGGACCAGGAACGTGAGCGAGGTCTCGCCCAGCCGCCGCGCGTGGGGCAGTCGACCATCTCGGTCGAGGGTGCCGCGGCCCATGGCCGCCGGGGTGAACCCGCGGGAGCGGAACGCCTCCTCGAGGTAGATCTCCGAACAGGACCCGTGCATGGCGGGGATGCGCTCGGCGTGGAGGGCGGTGAGCAATCGGTCCCGCATGGCCCCGGCATCATCGCCCTCGGTGAACGCCACGCACCGGTAGTGCGCATGGCCCTCGGGCGTCTGGGGCACACGAGTGCCGGGGATGCCGCGCAGCGCTTCTTGCATGATCAGGCTGTTGCGGCGGCGCGCGGCCGACCAGGCAGGCAACTTGGCGAGCTGCCGAAGGCCGATCGGGTACTCTGAGGTGAGCGTTTGCATGAAAGCACGTGTCGCTCGTCGATTGATGCGACCTCGAGGGCGCTGAGGTCATTGGGCTCAGTACCTTGCGCCTGGTGGAGAATGTGCTGCATGCGGAGTTCGGGGCCAAGCACGACACCGTGTTTGCGGGGCTGTGGTTCGAGAACGTCCTCAGGTCAAGCGGTAGCGTCGTGCCGCTCTTCAGGCAGCGGATCTAGAGCCGCAGGCCGGTGACCGCGATGCGCTCGGCCTCGAAGCCCTGCCTGATAAGCAGCCGGAAGGCGGTGACACTGGTTCTGCTGTCTGTGGCGATGGGTCAGAGCGGCGGAGTATTCGTGCTCGACATCTGGAGCCGGAGTTCGGAGGTTGGTCGTTCCGGGCGTTTAGGCACCGCGGACGCGGCGACTATGACGCCTCCGTCCTGCATGTCAGTTCAAGGCGCGCTTCGCATACGAGAGCACGGACTCGCTCCGCGGTGAGGCCTACACTACGACGCATGTAGCTCTGATCGCCCACATGATGGTGTGGCTCTCGCGGTATGCCGATGCCGATGTGTCGAGCCGATCGCGCTGGCATGGCGGAGATCACTCCGGCGCATCGGCTCGCGAGTCCGCCCGCTTCTGAGTGTTCCTCCACGGTGACGATCAGCTCTGTTCGAGCCGCTATTGAACGAAGTGTCTCGCGGTCAAATGGCTCGATAAATGGGCTTGACCAAACTGAGACCTTCCGTCCATCGACGGACAGGAGTTGAGCAGCATCGACCGCGAGATCGAGCGCGCCGCATGATGCGATTAGCGCAACTGGCGCATCAATCGCGCCGGACAGGCGCAGCATCCGCCCGTCGGCTAGCGGCAGACCCACACCGCCATGGATGGCCCTTTCGCCGTTTCGGCCGAGCCGAAGGTAGGTCGGGCCACTTGCCGATCCTGCGAATCTAGTGCACTCACGGGCCTCCAGCGGGTCACTGGGCGCCATCACGCGCATTCCTGGCAGTGCGCCCATGATCGCGACGTCCTCGGTGGCGTGGTGACTGAAGCCGAGTGGGCCATAAGCAAAGCCCCCCCCGACCGAGACCACTGTTACCGGTAGAGCATGGTAGCAGACGTCGTTTCGGATTTGCTCGAGACACCTTAGCGTCGGAAAGTTGGCGATTGAATAGGTAAACACTCGCCTTCCCTCTAGCGCGAGACCCGCGGCCAGGCCGGCCATGTTCTGTTCCGCCACGCCAGCATTCAGGTATTGGTCGGGGAACCGCTTCGCGAAGTCGGTCAATACTCCGAACCCGAGGTCCCCGGTGATCAGCATCACCGCCGGGTCGCGTTCCGCCAGAGCCGTCAGTTCAGCAACGAATGCATCACGCATGGTTGGCCCTCTCCAACTCCGCAATCGCTGCAAGGAACTCCGCCCCTTGGGGACTGCGGTAGTGCCAAAGGACTGAATTCTCCATAAAGCTGATGCCCTTTCCCTTCGTCGTGTGCGCGATGAGCATCACCGGGACATCGCCGGTGGCAGGGCGCAGTTCCGACGCAAGAGCTTCATGATCATGACCGTCACACTCCCGGACTTCCCAACCGAACGAGCGAAACTTGTCCGCGAGCGGCTCAAGCGCGAGCGTCTGGGACACGGGAGCGAGACTCTGGATCTTGTTGTAGTCGATGATGCCGCACAGCCCGTTCAATCGGTGATGCGCAGCGAAGAGCATTGCCTCCCAGTTTGATCCCTCGTCGAGTTCGCCGTCGCTCAGCACCACGAACGTTCGGCTGGAAGAACGCCGAGCTTTCAGGGCGTAAGCCATCCCGCAGGCGACCGGCAGCCCATGTCCTAGGGATCCGGTCGAGAACTCCACACCGGGGACGCCGTGGGCGGCCACGTGTCCGCACAAGGCGGTCCCATTCTGGCAATGCTCCTCTAGCCGACTCACCGGAAAGAAGCCGACCTCGGCGAGCACCGCGTAAACGCCAGCGCCGGCGTGCCCCTTGCTCATGACGAATCGATCCCGGTCGGCCCACGTCGGATCCGATGTGCGGTACCGCATGGTCCGGGCATAGAGGGTCGCGAGGATGTCGGCGCATGAAAGGACCGAGCCGATATGACTCGACCTCCCGCGCGACGTCATGTTCACGGCATGGATGCGGACGCGTTGCGCCAGAGCGCGGGGGTCGACCGTTTGGGTGCTCATTTCCGCCTTTCAGTCAAGGTGCGCAAAGGAGATGTACGGATCCCACTCCAAACGCTCCAGCCGAAGACGGTTCAGTCCGATCTGTTCGAGGAGGGCAATGGTCTCGCCGGGCCATTGAGGGTTGTCCAATTCGTCGAACGCTATCACTGCGCCGCGCGGCATGCGCGGCAAGAAGGCGCGGATGGCGGCCTTGGTGGGCTCGTATAGGTCAGCATCTAAGAACAGCAGGCTCACGACGAGGTGCGGATTGTCCTCCACGAATCGCGTGGCGGTGCTGGAGATGTCGCCCTTGATCAAGTGGGCCCTCGGGATGTGCCCAAGGAAGCGATCCTGGTCGTGGAGCGTGATCAGTTCCATCAGTTCGTCGTGCGAGTCCGAGCGCAGATCTCCGACATGCGTCTCGGTGTTCCCGTTCTGGTCCTCGGCGGAGAGGGTCGGGAACCCCTCGAAGGAGTCGAATCCGTACACCCGCCGAGTCAGGTTCTCCGGCTCGAGAATCGCACCGAGCTTGACCCAGCTCATGAAGCCGAATCCGCGGAAGACGCCGCACTCGACGATGCTTCCCTTAATGGGGAGAATTCGTTTGTAAATCTCGTACATCGCGAGGAAGCGCTTGAGCTGCTGCCTGCGAACGTACCTCGGAAACGTCTCAAGCTTGTGTTCCACTGAATCGGAACTCCGCTCGAACACGCGCGCAATCGAGGGCCCAACGGCCGCTTCAGTCGGGGTCTTGAAGGTCTTCATTGCGATGGTCTCCCGGCCAACAGATTGTGCGGTGAAGGACGCCCACCCGCGATGGCATGCACCGGGGCGACAAGAATACGCGGACGAGTCTACATGGAAGCGGACTCCAAGTAGTGCAACGCGAGACGCATCTCAGTAGGGTGGCTCATCCGCATGTTCGCCTCGCCGGCGTTGGGATATCCCTTGAGGATCTCGGCCTCGGTCAATTAGACGATTGTCGCCCAGTCCGTAATTCCTGGCCGGACGAACAGTGGGTCGGTGCACGGTTTCCTGAGACACCCATTTGAGAGTCCTGAAGACAATGTCGACCATGACGAAGAAGCACCGCATCCGGCTGGTCGATCCGCAGGGAGGGCGCAGCCCGACCGCAGGATCGGCCAGCCGCCAGGACAAGGGACGATGGTCCAGCCGCCGCAAGACCGAGGTCGTCCTGCGCCTCCTCCGCGGCGAGACCCTCGACGCCCTCAGCCGCGAGCTCGGCGTGTCCTCCGCACGGCTCGCCGAGTGGCGTG
>Ga0255182_1000828_pt1 | contig 18151 bp, 8 predicted proteins | sample Atl_UVDOM_RepA_8_FD_188420 | JGI IMG/M metagenome (GOLD analysis project Ga0255182, IMG submission 188420) | Freshwater microbial communities from Altamaha River, Georgia, United States - Atl_UVDOM_RepA_8d | ecosystem: Environmental > Aquatic > Freshwater > River | place: USA: Georgia | collected...
CCTCAAGAACTGCAGCGTGCGCCAGCAGGCGTGACCCAGAATGTGAACCAGGGGGATGTATCGCATTCCCAGGCCAATTTCGACAAAAATCAGCCCGACTTGCGTCAAAGATGCAAAAGAGAGTGCCGACTTGATGTCAGTCTGGACCCGGCTGGCGAGGGCCCCAAACGCGGCCGACACCAGACCCAGGACCACAATCACCGCACAGGTCGTTGGAGAGGCATCGAGGAGCGGGCTGACCCGCAGCAGCAGGAACGCTCCCAGGTGGACGGAGAGGGCTCCGTAGAAGACCGCACTTGATGGTGTCGGCCCCTCCATCGCGCGAGGCAACCAGCCGGAAAACGGAATCAATGCCGACTTCCCCGCCGCCGCCACAACCAGCAACAGTCCGGCCAGGGTCGCCTGCGTTCCTGAAATCGTTGGAGCGCCAAAGGGCCAGCTTGCATCTCCCCGGATCAGACGGTCGAAATCCCCTTCCCCCGACAGGTGATGCAGCACGACCGAGGCGATCAGCAATGCGGCGTCAGAGAACCGGTAGACCGACCAGACATGCAGTCCGTTGGTCACCGGTCCGCGCCGTTCGTGATAAAAGGCGACGAGAAATGCTGACGACAATCCGACCAGTTCCCAGCCAGCGAACAGGGTTTCAATCGTGCCTGCCAGAGAGGCGACGGTCATTCCCAGCAGGAAGACCGAGTACAGCATAAAGAACCGGTTGAAGCCCGGCTCCCGGTGCAGGTAGCGGGTCGCAAATGCCCCGATGGTTCCACACAGCAAAAACGTGAGAATCACCAGCGGAACCGAAAGCCGGTCGAAGACCAGCTTGATGGCGAAGTGGTAATGGGGAATGTGGACCCACTGCCTCCCGACCACCATCACATGGTTGTTCCCGGTGAACAGCATGATGCCCAGCACCGCGAGTGCGGCCAGCAGCCCGGTCCAGATCACGGTTTGAGCGACCCGGTGGGCCCACTGCTCCCGCAGGGGCCGGCCCAGCAGTGACGGGATTCCCAAGCCACACAACAGCACACTGGGAGCGATGATGACGACCAGTCCCAGAGTCTGGATCAAAGCTTCCATATCAGGCATGGGGGACCTCCAGTTGTGACTTCAGCAGTGCGAAATCGAGGTTGTCCCGGCGGCCGTGATACCAGTCCCAGGAGGTGGGGGTGAAGGGGGGAGGGCCATTCCGGGATTGCCACGGGCGAAAGTCACCCTCCTGGAACAACAACAGGTCGGGGCTGTCGGGTGACAACAGCGCGACCTGGACCCAGCCGTTTTCAATGATCTGCCGGACGGTTCCATTCCGCGCCATAATCTGGTGGAGGGCCTCGGGCCGGCTCTCGATCACGAACAGCAGTCGCATGGGTTCGTGGATCTCGACCCCCTGCCAGGGGAGTCCCCCGCGCAGATCACTGGCGGCCCCATCCATCACCCCCAGCAACGAGGTCACATTGTGGGGCAGCTTTGTTCCCGCCCCCCATCCCTGGGGATCGATGTACGAAAAGTAATACAGCAGATTGATCCCCTCGCACACGGGAACCACCGCCCCCAGGATGCGCCCCAGGATGTTTGCCTCCCGGTCATCAGTGGTCGCATCGTAGGACACCTGGAAGCACCGCCGGTCGAGGTACAGGCCACGGATCCGGCTGCGTCTTCCCACGAAACACATCGCATTCGTGGCGTTGCCGAATTCCGGCCGGGTCTGGGCCAGATCGACCGTTCGCGCCTCGACGTGCCTGAGGGCGGCCGCGGGAGTCAGATCGAGCGGGGCTGAGTAGAACCGCCGGCATCGTTCGAGGGCGTTTCGCTCGCAAGTCTCCTCGAATTTCTGCCGAGCGAATTCGAAATTTGGCTGCTGGGCGATCGACAGGGTTTCCAGTTCGTAATAGGTGATCGAATCCTCGCCGGTATTGTGCAAGGCACCGATGAAGGTGGTTGAGTACGGGATGTTGATGCCCCGTTCGGCCAGTGCGAGCCTGACCCGCATGTCATTCAGCATGGCCGCGAGGGCCCGGGCATTGGGGCCTCCCGCTCCACCGGAACATGCCCCGCAGTCATAGGCCGACTTGTGGGGATTGTTCAGGCAGAAGGATCCGTGACCCACAAAAAAGACCAGCGGAGCGAAATTGTGGATCAGGCCGATGTCCCGCAGCGTGCGTTCGGACATGTTGATCATCTCGGCCAGAGAAAAACCAATGGCGTCCCCTTCCGGGCCTGGTTTTTCGGTTGACCGCTCGAGCCGCAGTCGCGTGCCACCGGGAGGGGCGAACAGTCGTGCCGCCTGGTCCTGGATGCGCGACGTGAGCCTCGGGAAGAGAACGCTCGCGACGAGGGGAATGCTCGCGAGGACCCCCAGACCCGCGGTCAACAGGGCTCCGGTCGCCAGCCCCCGACTTCCCTCCTGGACACGATGCGAGGCTTTGCCGAGGGCTTTTCGGGTGCGGCTGCGCCGGCGATTGGCCGCCTCCTGGGTGTAGATGACGTCCTCGACGATCCAGTGCTGGGGACGGACCACGATCGGGCACAGAGTGCTGTAGTGAGCGTCGGCAACCCCCCGGTAGTAGATGGGGACACCGAAAAATCCCGCAGCCCCGAATGTTTCCACTTCGGGGCAGACTTCCTCGAGGTGCCGACGGAACGATTCTTCGCGGGTATCGATACAGAAGACCGCCTGGAATCGTGGTTGCTGTACACGGTGACTGGGGAGCGCCGCCCGGCCGGCAATCGCCGACAGCGCCTTTTCCCGATAGCGTGTCTCGAATGCGAGGTGCTGGATGCGACACCGCTCAAGGGGACCGAATGTCTCCAGTTCCCGCACGAGCTCTTCCCAACTCTGCGGGGTCAGTTCCAGCAGGTCACCGGCAGTCCACCCACGCCACTGTGCGACCTGAAACACCTGCAGGGCCCGAACCTCTTCCTGTTGCGAGTCGCGGTCATCGCCCGGGGGCGGGTTCATGCGCCAGAGTCCGACGAGCGGTCCATGGTAGTTCAAGCGTTCGGTCGCGATCTTTCGGGCGGCAATCCGGTCGAGCAGCAGGCGAACCGCGAGGAATTCGAGCAGGGTTCCCTGGGGAACCGGGGTTGCCACGCGATCACTGCGGGTTTCCATCTGCCAGAGCAGCCCCGCCCAGCCCCGCAAGGGGACCAGGCTGTCGCGCAGGCACGTCTCCATCGATTCGCGGGAGATTCCCAGCTCCGACAATGATTCGATCAGCGAATCGACCGCACTGACCTGTGCCGTCTGCAGTCGCCGCAGTTCCTCGAGGGCCGGGCTCAACCAGTGGCCACTCAACCAGCCAGGCTCGGAATACAGCGACAGAAACGCCTTCCAGAGTCCTCCCTCACGATTGGGAAGACGCCAGCCAGCCAGCCCCTGGTCGGTCACTGCGGCGCACAGGCGAATCAACAGCTCGTGCACCTGCTGATCGCTGTCGACCCCCGACAGTTTCAACAGCTGGTCGCGCACCCGGCGGGGACGCGCTGGTGCCTGGACGTTCGGAGAAATATTTCGGACACCGGCCAGCGCGGCATGCCAAAGACAAACCAGCGAAGCCTGTTCCCAGCGATCATCAGACCATTGTTCCGATGGTTCGCCCAGTTCCGCCTGGGGCCATGCGGGCCATTGCAGGCCCCGATCCAGGATCCAATCACGCGATCGGCGCAGGAACTCCCGCCGCACCTCCGGGGTGACGTCGGCCTGGAGTTTGCGAAGTGCGTTGGTCTCCGCGATCCACCACGCGAGTTCTTCAGGGGGGCCGAGCCGCATCTGGCGACGCAGCAGTTCAAGCCGGAAGTCATGGCGGGACCCCTGTGGACCGATCGGATCCTTGCCGCGGAGACCCAGTTCGCGGGTCAAGACCGCCGAGAGTTCTTCGGGGGTGATGCGACCCTGTTGTTGCTTCTGGAGGTAGCGGGTCTCGGAGAGGTAGGGGGCGCAACCAAAAATCTCGGCTCCCTGGCGGACCGCCTCATCGAACGGCATCCCCTCCAGGCCCTGCAGCGGATTCAGGAACACGAACGAGGTGATCGGTCCCTGGAAGGGAAGCAGGGCTCCCAGCCGGGGGATCGTCTGTTCGATTTCCTCCGCCAACAGGGGGCGATGGGAAGTGGGCGATGTTGTCTGGGGCAGGGTGATTGAGTAGGTCACGAGGAGCTGGCTTCGCGAGGAGGGGAGGTCTCAGCGCCGGTGTTGACCGGTCCCGGGCCTGGAGGAGAAGGGCAAATGGCGAAGACGAAGTGTTGGCGGGTCAGCCTGTGGGGCCCCTGGGAACGGGAATCAGGAATCCGTGTCCCGGATCATGTTGACTCATCGAGACCATCCAGGTCGACCGTGCGGCCGATCTGGATCCGCAACGTACGAATCCTGCTCCGCAGGCTGTTGCGGGCGATTCCCAACATTCGTGCCGACTGCAGCTGGTTTCCTCCCGTGTGTTTCAGGATCCGCGGAATCACCTCACGTTCCATTTGTTCAACCGCTTCGGCATAGATGTTTTCCGAGCCTTCGGCAATTCGCTCATTGACAAACCGCTCCCAGGCCTGGCTCATCTGGTCGGCCACGGAGGGGAGGGGGTTGGATGTTGATCCCGCGAGAATCTCGGGCGGCAGCATCGATGTTGAAATTACCGAGTCACGACTCCCCAGCAGCAACTGTTTCACGGTGCTCTGCAATTCGCGGACATTTCCCGGCCAGTTGTACCGTCGCAGCAGTGCGATGGTCTCTGGCTTGAGTGTGGGGACATCCCGTCCCAGTTCCCGTGCGTAGCGGGGGAGGTAATGCTGCAAGAGCAGCTCAATGTCATCTCCCCGTTCCCGCAGGGGAGGGAGCGAGATGGTGAAGACCTTGAGCCGGAAATGCAGATCTCCCCGGAACCGCCCGTCCTGCACCTGGCGTTCGAGATCGGCATTGGTGGCGGCAATCAGTCGGACGTCGGTGCGGATGGTCTCATTTCCACCGACCCGTTCGAATGCCTGTTCCTGCAGCAGTCGCAGGATCTTCGTCTGTGTGAGGGGGGCCATATCCCCCACCTCGTCGAGGAAAATTGTTCCCCCGTGACATTGTTCAAACTTGCCGATGCGTTTCCGGTCGGCACCGGTGAAGGCTCCCCGTTCATGCCCGAATAGTTCGCTTTCGAGCAGGTTCTCGGGGATCGACGCACAATTGATGGCGAGGAAGGGACGGCCGCACCGGTGGCTGTGCTGGTAGATGGCACGGGCCACCAGTTCTTTGCCGGTGCCGCTTTCTCCCAGGATCAGGACTGTGACATCCTGGGCGGCGACACGCCCGATCTGCTTGTAGACCGCCTGCATGGCGGGGCACCGGCCAATGAGTTGATCTCCCCCTCCATCGGCGGGGACCTGATCTTCGGGAAGCACAGCCGGTGTCTGCATGCGCCGGCTGGATTCGCCCGCCTGCCGGATGAGGTCACGCAATGTGGCCAGGTCGAGTGGCTTCAGCAGGTACTCGTAGGCTCCCCGCTTGGTCGCTTCGATGGCGAGATCTGTGGTGCCATGACCCGTCACCAGGATGATCGGGGTGCGGGCATCGAGTCGCTGCAGGCTGTCAAATGTGTCGAGCCCCGTGCTGTCGCCCAAATGGACGTCGAGGACAACGACATCCGGCCGACTCAGCCGCATCTGCTCTTCCGCCTCCACCCGGCTCGACGCCAGGATCAACTGGTGTTCCGGGGCATCGAGAACCCGACGGTAGGCGTGAAGGATCGAGGGTTCATCGTCAACCAGCAGAATCGACAGCATGCTCTTGTGTCTCGCGGGGGGCGGGGAGTCGCATCCGGAAGCAGGCTCCTCCCATCGGGCTGGGAATCTGCTCCAGGGTCCCTCCATGTTCTTCCACAATCCGTCGTGAAATCACGAGTCCCAATCCCAATCCCGTGTCCTTGTTGCTCTGGAACGGTTGAAAGAGCTTCCCGGCCATGTCGGGACTGATGCCCGGACCGTTGTCGCTCACTTTCAACTCGGCTCTTCCTTCCTGGTCGCTCCGCAATTCGATCCTCAGACAGCCACCGCTCGGCAAAACATCCAGGGAATTCAGCGCCAGATTCAACAAAACCTGACGCAGCTGTCCTGGATCGACCTCACGGCAAATGGGAATCGGAGGAGGGACAAACTGAAGTTCCACACGCTGTTTGGCCGCCCGTCCACGCAGCAACTCAAAGGTCTGCGTGACCAGGGCACCCAGGTCAGCCTGGCGACGTTCCAGCCTTGGAGGGCGGGCGAAGTCGAGGAAGATCTGCAGCGAGTTCTCCATCCGCTGCACTTCCTGTTCCACGATCGCCAAATCCTCCGGAGTCAGGCCTGGTCCAATCGTTGTTTGCCGGGCGCCCTGAACCAGCAACTTGATGGAAGTCAGAGGGTTGCGGATTTCGTGGGCGACACCGGCCGCCATCTGGCCGACTGCCGCCAATTGCTCCGAGCGAAGCACTTCCAGCTCGCGCTGACGCAACTGCTCCACCACGGTTCCGATTTCCCGGGTCAGCAGGTTGAGCTGCGTGTCGAGATCCTGTTCGGGCCCCTCGCCTGTCAGCACGATTTCGGATTGGGTATCGAGGATTTTTCCCGCAGTATCCCGCAATTGAACCTGCAATCGCCGAAAGGTCCGCCGGACGCCCAGGGCCACCGCATAACCCAGCATCAACCCGGCCAGACTGCTGACCACCCCAACCGCCGCGACCCCCCAGGCCAACTCACGCAGAACCAAAGCGTGTGATGCGCCAGCGGCGTCCAGGCGGTCGTCGGTCAAATCTTGAAACTCCCGACAGGCCGGAATGGTTTTTTCGGTCAAAAATTGAACAGCGTCAGAGACGGCCGCTTCATAACCCGATGTGTCCGGGGGGGGGAGTTGGTCGAATTGGGCCTTGTAGTCGCGGAAAGAAGACTCAAGGAACAGCAGCAATTCCCGCTGCGATTCGCTCAGATTGTCGCGGGGAAGTTCCTGGAGATTGCTGTCAATGCGCTGATGCAGGATGGAAACGTCTGCCACCCGGTCTTTCAGCAGTACCGACAGGTCGATCAGCGATTCGCCCAGGGCATCGGCCGCATGGAGGGCCAGTACCGTCTGCTGTTGAAGTTCCAGGATCTCGGCTTGTTGGTGATACAGTGAAGTGGCCATCACGATGCACAGAATGGCCAGCAGAGCGCTCACTCCTTTGATGGCATGCGAGTATTGCTTGGAAATGACAGTCGGCATGGACAATCCTCAGTCGCTTTCCTGAGGCCAGGGGGCTCGACAGACGCGATCTCTTTGCGTGTTTGTTCACCGGGTTGGGATCTTTTGTTCAATATATCGCGGGGGGAGGGGGTTTGGGAACTGTTGAAGGGAAGTTTTGAATTCCCTGCGACACTGCCACCGGGTTTGCCAGCCACCCTCGAACGCAGGGTGGCCTATTCATTTTTCAGCCGCCAAACAGTAGTCTACCGCCTTGCACGAAGATCTCCCGTTTCCCGCCAGCTCCGTCGCCACGATTGGCACGGGGTTCAGAAGGCGGAATTCGTGGAACCCATTCCGGGAAGAACAGGCATGGCCTCGAAGGTGACTGCGCTTGCGGAAATTCAGAAACTGCTGCGTGACTCCGGCCTACGGTCGACTTCGGCCCGGATTGCCGTGCTGCAGCAGCTCCGCAAGGCGGGACGCCCGCAATCGCACGCCGAGGTCGCCACGGCCGTGGCCGCGCTGGGGCTCGACAAGGCGACGGTCTTCCGCAATCTCAACGATTTGACCGAGGCCGGACTGCTGAGTCGTTCTGAGCTTGGAGACCACGTCTGGCGGTTTGAAATCCGGACCGAAAAACACTCGCACGGGGCCGCCCACCCGCACTTTCTCTGCATTGATTGCGGCAGTGTCACCTGCCTGCCTGGCTCTGCGATCCCTTTGGCCCTCAAGAGCAGTGCCGAGTCCATCGGAGAAATCACCGAGATTCTGGTGCGCGGGCATTGCCACAACTGCGCCGGTTAGAAGATATCCCTGCAACGGTCCTGCCAGCGGGGCCGTGAGCTCGTCACTCTGGTTCTGAGCCCGCCAGCCGACAGTCCCCAGTGCATTGGTCGACAGATATAATCTGTGTTGTCGTTCGTCTCTTTCTTCCCCGGTTGACTGGCCCGAGCCATGCCCATCTACGAATATGCGCCGTGCAGTGGATCCTGTGACCAGTGTGCAGGACGCTTCGAAGTGATGCAGTCCATGGGAGCGGAGCCGCTCACCCGATGTCCCCAGTGCGGTGTTCCCTGCGAACGCATCCTTTCGGCGGTCTCGCACTCGATGGGCAAGGGGCATCTGCTCAAGCCCGCCAATCTCGAGGCGAAGGGATTCACCCAATATCGCAAGGCGGGGGATGGCTACTATGAAAAGACAGCCGGAACAGAGGGCCCGGACGTCATTCACCGCGGCTGAGAGTCTGTTTCTGTCCACGAATTGCAGGCTCTGTTCGGGTTGCGGATGACCCAACCCGGTCAACCGGATATCCTGCGGGAGTCAACAATCGGTGATCCGGGCAGGCCCCCAGTGGTTCCCGCCCGGTGATCGGGTTCGCAGGAAGGTGGTGGATGTTGCAGCCGATGCGGACACTGGCGATCTGGAGTCTTCTGCTCCTTGGTGGGCTGGGAGCTTCGGTGCGGGCCTGGCAGGCTCCCGAAGAACCCGTGGGTGGACCGGCCGTGGATCCGGAGACCGACGAAGGGCTGAGCCGGCGGGAGTTGACCCGGCGTTTGACCACCGCCGCCCGCACCCTGGAAGAGCAGCGCTATGCCGAGGGGGTGGCGCAACTCCAGAAGATCCTCGACAATCCGCGGGATGAGTACTGCGTGATTCCCGGTCAGGGCCCCGGCGAAACCAGTGCCAAGCGAACTGCCGAGCAGATGCTCGCCGGGCTTCCGGCGGAGGGCCTTGAAGCCTACGAGGCCCAGTATGGGCCAATCGCCCAGAAGCTTCTTGAGGAATTGAGTGCCCGGTTCCAGCCCCTGGACCCAGTCATTGACCGGTTTCTGATGACAGAGGCGGGCCGGGAGGCACTGTACCGGCAGGGAGTGCAGGCGTGGGAAGTCGGGCGTCCCCGCCAGGCGGCGAGTTGCCTGGAACTGTTGCGGCAGCAGCCGGGAGGAAACCGGCAGCGCGAGCCTGCCCTCTCTCTGCAATTGGCAGCCGCGCTGTTTCGGTGCGGCGAGGAAGCACGCGCCGGTGCCGTGTTGGAAGAACTGCGATCGCGGCATCCCGAATCGACCTGGAAGCTGGCGAGCGTCCCGGCGGGACCACGGTCCGGGGGGGGAACCGAATGGCTGCGCGGAGTGGCCGCCCGCAGCCTCCCTTTGGCCGATTCCCTGCGACATGGCTGGCTGAATCCCCGGGGGGATGAGCAACACAATCTCGTCGGTTTCGGCGGAGGCCCCTATCTGAATCATGGCTGGCGACTGGATCTTCTCGCCGAGTACGAGCGCAACACCCTCGAAGGGCGTTTGCGTGAGATCCATGCCGACCTCCAGCAGCAGGCCCGCCCCGACAGTGACACGGCCCCCCAGATCACCATGGCGTCCCCCCTGGTGGTGGGTGATCTGGTTCTTGTGCGAACCCTGTTGGACTTGCGGGCCTTCGACCGCACGACAGGGGCTGCCGTCTGGAGGACCACCGAGCGCGATCGAGAACTGCTTGATCTGCTGCGGCCCGGGGGACTCCCCCAATCGAACCAGACCCAGGGATCAGCCGCCGAGAACCTTGTTGCCCAGCGGTATTGGCAGGATGGCAACTTCCAGGGAATCACCTCGGATGGTGACCGGGTCTTTACAATCGATGATCTCGGGCTGACCAATCTCGTGCTCCCCGGTCGCACAGCGCCGAATCAAACCCCATCGAACCGCCTGTTGGCGTATGATGTGCGGTCGGGACGATTGCTGTGGGAACTGGGTGGGCCCCGCGATTCCTCGCGTGATCCCCTCGCGGGAGCATTCTTTCTGGGGGCTCCACTGGCCTGGCAGGGATTGCTCTACACCCTGGTCGATCTCGGGTCGACTCCGCAGTTGGCGATTCTGGAACCGCACTCCGGCGAGTTGAGATCACTGCAGCCTTTGGGGGGCGATGAACCGGACCTCGGAGGATTCGACCGTTCGCGTTACCAGGTCGGGCTGACACCGACTGTCGCAGCGGGGGTGTTGTTGTGTCCGACTGGTCCCGATTTCATCACGGCATTTGACCCCACCCGCTGGCGGCTCCTCTGGAGGCATCGATTCCGGCCGCGCACCGAGGCCCCTGGACCCCGCCAGCAGATGATCCTCCTGCAGCAGCAGATGGCCCGGAATGCCAGTCGGGTCCCGGACCAGTCGACCTGGCTCGACTACGGTGGTGTTGTGCAGGGAGAGAAAGTTGTCTTCACCCCGCGTGACACCGATGAGATTTTCTGCCTTGATGCCGTGACAGGCAAACTCCTCTGGAAGTCTCCACGCGGAGGTGCCCTGTTGGTGGGAGGGATCCTCGATGATCGGGTCGTGGTCGCCGGAAGGAACTTCCTGCAGGCGTTTCACCTGTCGGATGGAACACCCGCGTGGAACAGCCCGACGTTACTGTCCCCCATCGCAGGACGTGGTTGCCTGGTCGATCACAGTTACCTCGTCCCGCTGATCACGGGTGAGGTGGTCTCGGTCGATGTGGGGGATGGACGCATCCTGTCGCGGGCGAGATCGTTCGCCGGCAATGTCCCCGGCACACTGGTTCTGTCGGGGGGCAGCGTGGTCACCCAGCGGTTTGACACGATTGCCGCTTATCGCCAGGTCGAGGCACTGCAGGCCGAAGTCACGACCCGTCTGGAGCAGGATCCCGATCACGCCGAATCCCTGACGGTCCGCGGGCAGATGCGGATGGAACGGGGTGACTTCCCGGGCGCCCTGGCTGATCTCGAACGGGCTGTTTCCCTCGCACCCCGCAATGCCGAAGCCCGCAATCTGCTGCTCTCGGCACTGCTCGAGGGATTGCGGACTGACTTCGAGCGATACCATGAATTTGGTCCCCGCGCCGAGACGCTGGTCGAAAGCCCGGCCGATCGGGCGAGGCTCCACTGGTTGTTGGCGCTCGGTTATGAGCGGATGAAGCGTTTGCCCGAATCACTGGCCCAGTTGCTGGCATTTGCCCGGGTTCAGGGTTCGGAGTTTCCGGTCGAGCGGATTGCAACCTCACTGCTGGTCCGTCGCGATCGCCAACTTTCCCTGGCGGTCGAGCGACTCCTGGCTGCGGCCGAACCTCCCTTGCGTGAGTCGATGTTGCAATCCTTGCGCGACGCTGTCCGGGATGCGTTTCAATCCGAAGACCGACAGCAGGGGCTGCGGTTCTGGGAGCTGTTTGGTGATCTGTTGCCCGAACCGGCCACCGTGTTGGCCGCTTCACCGGGAGTGTTGCGGGGAGACGACTGGCTCTGGTCGGAACTGGTGCTCTCCCGGGTGCTGAATGACAGCCCGGGTTCCACGTCGGGTACGCTTTGGGCCGAGTGGGGAGATTTGTTGTTGAGAGCCGACAGACCGCGGGATGTTGCTCCGCTTGTCGCGAGTCTCCAGTCACGGCAACGGCGGGGGGAAACGGGACTTCAGCCGGCCCTGGACCGTTCCGCAGAATGGGAGGCGCGTGAGGAGGTCCGGCGTGTCGCCAGTCGACAACACGATTGGCCGACGGGAAAGGTGACTGTCGAACGCCTGCCGGGCACGAGGCCCGTGGCCATCGGCCGCACACAGCCGCTGGCGTTTGACGGCCCGCGGGGGGCGTATCTCAGCGATATCACTCTCGAACTCGGCACGGGAGATCAGCAACTTCTGGCACGTGGTCCCGATGGACGTCCGTTGTGGAAATTGGCGCTGCAGGTCCCCCTCTGGGCCGGTAATGCGCAGTTCAACCGCGCCTGGGTCCGTGACCACCTGCTGCTGTTGCTGATTGGCAAAGACCTGCTGGCGGTCGACCTGCTGGGAACTCCCGAGGATCCCGCTCCCCGCTGGCTCTGGCACCAGAACCTTATTGAGGCCTCGGCCGCCATCATGGTGCAGCGCGGACTGGCCCCAGCCCAAGCCCGAATGAACTTCGCTCCACTGGGCCCTGACAATACGGCCGTTGTGGGGCCGGTCAGCCAGCGCCAGGTTGTCATATTGCGTGGCCGCCGACTCTCGGCTCTCGATCCGCACACGGGGCAGCCACTCTGGATCCGGGAGGGGATCACCCCCGGATCAGGCTTGTTTGGCGACGATGAGGAACTGCTGGTTGTCCCCCCCGAATCGCACGAGGCCCAGGTCTTCGGGATGCGGGATGGTGCCGCTCGTGGTACGGTTCGCATGCCCCCCACGAACTGGTGGGTGACTCCCCGGGGACGTCATCTGGTGGTCTGGGGTCGCCCCCTCGATCGGCAGGTGCTGGCTCTGCGCGACCTGACGACCGGTGAAGATCTGTGGAGTCGCGAGTTTCCCCCGGGCAGTCTCGTGACCCAGATCGAAGGTGAAGAAGCCCTTGTGCTGGATCCGGCCGGCCGACTGACCTGTGTGGATCTTGCTCGGGGTGAGATCCGGTTCGAAACCGCGGTGGAAGTGGGAGATCCTGTCACCGAGTTGCAGGTGGTCCGTACCGGGGAGAATTACCTCGTGATGGCCAACCGGCCGCTCCCCAATGGGCCGACCATCGTTCGCCATTCCCAGAATGTGCACCTGACGGTCAATGGCACGGTGCACCTGTTGGACCGGAACTCCGGAAAGCTCCTGTGGAGTGCTCCGATGGAACGGCAGCAATTCGATCCCCAGCAACCGGCTGGACTTCCCCTCGTGACCTTCGCCTCGCATGTGTTCGAGCCGCGTCGTGGAGGGAATGGGCTGGAACAGCGGTTCCTGATGACCAGTCTCGATCGCCGCACCGGGAAACTTCTGTATGAAGAGAGCCGGAGTGATGAGCCGCTGCATTTCATTGATTACCGGATTGATGAAGACGCTCAAACCATCGAGTTGCAGCTGTTTCAGTCGGTCGTGAAGTTCACCTTCTCGGCCGACAGGTAGGCAAGACCCCCCCCGCGCCCGCCGCCGGTCTGGTTCGACGGCGGGCCACGAGGGACGCTTGCTATTTTGTGAAACCCACCCGCTGGATTTCGGAGGCCGAACCGCGGCCGGCCAGCACATCGCCGGCGGCCAGGCGGGTTCGCAGGTGGGAATCGTGGCTGGCGGCTTTCAGGGCCTCCTGCAGCGAGGCATGCTTTTGCCACTCGACAAGTTGGCAGGTCCGGGCGGCGAGAGACCGTCCTTCGGGACTTCCCTCCCGAATCTCGGCGGCGAGGCTGTCGAGAGCAGCCGCATCGCGCGGGGCTGATTTCAGGATCACAGCACTGGCGAGCGTCCGGGTACAGGCATGCTCGGCATCAAGTTGTCGGCGGGCCGCATCGAGCATCGGACGCGACACCTTGGCAAAGCGTCCCATCATTCCCAGTCCGATGATGTTGTCGGACAGCGAACGCGATTCCAGCAGACCCACCAGGGTGGTCTCGACGGCGACCGAGTCGGCCTGTGAACTGCTCAGCGCCAGGGCGGCACACGCCCGGACGAGGGGGTCGTCATCCCGCAGGTGACGCCGGCACAACTCACGCATCTGGGAGTTCTCGACCGAACCTTCCACCAGGCGGACAGCGGCGGCACGCCGCGTCGCGAGAGTCTCAGACCCGAGCAGACGCCCGATCTGTTCGACGCGAGCCTCGGAAACACTCGCACCTTCGGCAGGCTGCGCCATGCCGTGCGTCCAGACCAGCAGTGTCAGGGCTGATCCGGCGGCGACATCAAGATCGTCATCCGCCAGCCTTGAGGCCACGCGGTAGGCGACGGTCGCGGACGGAGTGTGCGTGTCAGACCCGAGGGCATGCACTGCGAAGGCACGCGAGGCCGCGTCGGAACTCATCAGGGAGTCGGACAGCACCTTGACGGCTGACTCATTTCCGGTGCGCATCCGCAGCAGTGATTCGGCCGCATGCATCTGGACAACCGCATCCTCATCGGAGAGATGTTTCGCGAGCCGGGCTTCGACGAGGTCCTGCTGTTCGGTCGAGTGACCGAGCAGAAAGGCGGCCAGGCAGCGTTCTTCGGCCGATTCCGAGTCCAGCAGATCACACAGCACCAGCAGGGCGGCATCGGTGTGCTGAGAGTTCTGGATCAGGCACATCGCGGCCAGGGCCCGCACCTCGACATCGCTGTCATGCAGCGGTTCCAGCATCAGGTCAGCGGCTTTCGCCGGCAGGGGACTGCACGCCGACATCTCCAACACCGCCGCCCGGCGCCCCTCGACATCGGGTTGCGTCAGGAGTTCCCGCAGGGCCGCCTGGGAAGTGGCGGCCTGGGGGGAGGGATTCTCGGCCCGGGCATGGGGCACCACACTCGACCAGCCGGCGACCGTTCCCGCGGCGGCCAGGGCCAGGGCCCACGCTGATCTGGAAACGGGTGTTCGGGGCGCCAAATCCACGGACCAGTTCCGAAGCTTGGCGACCGGCAGAAACCAACGAGTCTTCAGGGTTTTGGAGGTCGACATGTCGCATCCTTCCGGGAAAAGGCAGTTCGATCTGAACGCGTACAGATGGTTTTCGACGACCTACAACCGGGAAACCCAATACATCGGGTGCGCGTGGAACAACCGGAATAACCAGTAAATGATCTTCAAATTGCCTATTTTCACATTCTGTCGAGTCAGGGATCCGCCAGGTGAACCCTGCAACTCGAAGTCCATTTGTCATTCCCGTTCCATCGGTTTGTAACTCTTTCCTCATCTGAGAACCGTCCGGCGAGTCTGTCAGGTTGTCGCCGGACAGCGAAATGGCCGCTGAAAACAAGCGATTGGAGAGAAACTGTGTGCTCGACTTTGGAATGGCACGCCGTCTGCCTTGTCCCGACGCCGGGTCAGGATCTCGCGGGAACGTGATCCTGATCTGCCTGCCGACCCGCCTGAGAAACGGGTCCCCCTCCCTTCCTGGCGTCCCATCCCGTTTCGCCGATCGGAGCGACACAGTTCCCGCGCTGTGTCGCTCCGCTGCGGCCTTGTCTCCACCTGCGGAAGCGGGGTTGTGAATCCGCCAGGTCACCGGTATTTGGCGAGTCCGACAGGGGCAAAGAGGGCAGCCGGATGCCAACATCCTTCCGGAGGTTTGTTGCTGGAAACAACTGGTGCGAAAACCTGGTTCAATGTGATCCCCGCCAGGAATACAGGACATCGAATTGGCAAATTCGATTTCGAATCGACGGCGAGTTACACTGCCGGAGGTTCCAGGCCGAGGCTGTTGGTGACGGCGCAAGTCGGCCCGTTTCTGTCTTCTTCACATGGAAATTGCTCTCATGCGAATTCCTGCTGTTCTGGCGTTGCTGTTCGGCCTGCTGTGTGCTCCCGTTGTTCGTGGTGATGACTGGCCCCAATGGATGGGACCAGGACGCGATGGTGTCTGGCGGGAATCGGGAACGCTGGAACGATTTCCCGAGTCGGGGCCGCGGGTTGTCTGGCGGACTCCGATTGCCGCCGGGTATGCCGGTCCTTCGGTGGCCGGGGATCGCGTCTTCGTCACGGATTTTGTCACCCCGGATGGGCGCGGAACGAACAATCCGGGAGCACGCGACAAACTGTCCGGGGTCGAGCGTCTGATCTGCCTCGACCGGGACACGGGACGAGTCGTTTGGAAGATCGAGACCCGGGTCGATTACAACATTTCGTATGCAGGTGGCCCCCGGGTGACCCCGACTGTGGCCGGGGATCTGGTCTATACGCTCGGGGCGGAGGGAGACCTGCTCTGTGCACGGGTGGCCGATGGTTCGATTGTCTGGCGCCAAGACCTCAACGACACCTACAAGTGCGAGACCCCCTGGTGGGGATTCTGTGGTCATCCTCTGGTTGATGGCGACAAACTGGTCTGTCTCGCCGGTGGGGCGGGCAGTATCGCCATTGCCCTCGACCGCCACACGGGCAAAGAACTCTGGAAGTCACTGACGGCGAGCGACCCGGGCTACTGCCCGCCGTCGATCATCGAGCACGCGGGCCGCCGGCAATTGCTGATCTGGACTGCCGATGATCTCAATGGCCTCGATCCGGAGACCGGCAAGGTGATTTGGACCCACCCGCTGGCACCCAAGTACAAGATGTCGATCAACATTCCCCAGAAGTCGGGCGACCTGCTCTTCGCGAGCGGGATTGGCAAGGTTGCTGCCGCCTTGCGATTCAACGAACAGGGGACCGCAGTTTCAGAGGTCTGGAAGGGAACGACCACCTCGGGGGTCTACTGTGCCAATGCGACACCGCTGATTGCGGATGGGGTGATTTACGGTTGTGACTGCGATTCGGGGCATCTGAGAGCGGTCGATCTCAAGACGGGCAAGCGGCTTTGGGAATCGCTCAAGCCGACGACAAACGACCGTCCGGCCCCGCATGCCACCGCCTTCCTGGTTCGACACGGGGACCGCTGGGTCCTGTTCAATGAAAAAGGGGAACTGATTCTCGCCCGGCTCACTCCGCAGGGTTACGAAGAACTCAGTCGTGCGAAGATCATCGACGCGACGGGCGATGCCTTTGGACGTCCTGTCGTCTGGACTCATCCGGCATTCGCGAATCGTTGTGTGTTTGTCCGCAATGATCGGGAAATCGTCTGCGTGTCGCTCGCTGCCGAGTGAGATTGCGGAGCAGCAGCCGGCCACCGGCCTGATCGATTGCCTCACAGGGACCAAACAGGGGCCCTGTGAGGCAATTTCTTGAATGCCCCCCGCGCAGTTGAAGTTCGGCTGGCCTCCCTGAAAAAGGGGAGTAGCCCCAGGAGCAGGACGATCCACCGACAGTCTCAACCGGCGATTTTCCATCCCGCCCCGGCCAGAGCGGCGACGGCGAGGACCCATCCGAGGGCCACGTGATATCGCAGCAGGGCGACTCCCGCCGCCACCGCGATGCCCAGCGCGATCAAATCCAGAGTTCCCCACTCCCCAAGAGAAATCCGGGCCCAGGGGGGCAGGTCAGTTTCTCCGACATGCAGCAGTGTCTGCACGGCGAACCAGACGGCCAGGTTCAGGATCACTCCCACCACCGCGGCTGTCACCCCCGACAGCGCCATGTTGAGACGGCGGTTGTCACGCCATCGCTCGATCCATGGAGCCCCGACGAAGATGAACAGAAAACTGGGGGCGAAGGTGACCCAGGTCGTGATTGCCGAACCAAGCAGGGCAGACGTCCACGGAGAGAGACTCCCCGGCTGTCGATAGGCGGCCAGGAACCCCACAAACTGCAGCACAATGATCAATGGGCCCGGTGTGGATTCGGCCAGCCCCAGGCCATCCATCATCTCACCCGTTGAGAGCCAGCGGTGGGTTTGAACCGCCTCTTGGCCGACGTAGGGCAGAACGGCGTAGGCCCCCCCAAATGTCAGCAGGGCTGCCTGGCTGAAGAATATCCCCTCTGTCACCAGGATGTTCTCCCGGCCCCACAGCAGCCAGCAGAGTCCGACAGGAAGCCACCAGATCAACAACCAGAGGGCAGTGGTCGCGAGGGAAGCGGCCAGGGTCGGCGGACGTCCCGGTGGGGGACTGTGTATCGACAGAAGATACTCGCTTTCCCTGGTGGCATCGGCCGCCGATTGGCGTGGTGCCACCACCAGGAACAGCCGTTCGTTGACCAGGCCTCCCACGTAACCCGCCAGTGCGGCAGCACCGAGAATGACGGGGAACGGGAGCTTGAACAGGCAGATCGCCACGAAGGCCAGTGTCGCCAGGAGGTACATCGCCGGGTTTTTCAACACCCGTCGTCCGATCCGGATCACCGCCTCCACAACCACCGCCAGGACGGCCGCCTTCAGTCCAAAAAACAATCCCTGCAGCAGCGGAGTCTGCTGGTACACGACATAAAGCACCGACAGCAGTCCCAGGGTCAGGGCACCCGGCAGAATGAACAGCAGCCCGGCGGTCAGGCCACCCCGGATGCCATGCAGCAGCCAGCCGGTGTAGGTCACCAGTTGATGGGCTTCCGGACCCGGTAACAGCATGCAGTAATTGAGGGCGTGCAGAAACCGGCGGTCACTGATCCAGCGATGCCGGTCGACGAGTAACCGGTGCATCACCGCAATCTGTCCCGTCGGGCCTCCAAAACTCAGGGCGGCGATTTCCAGCCAAACCTTCAGTGCTTCGGAAAAAGGGA
>Ga0255182_1000830_pt1 | contig 18134 bp, 13 predicted proteins | sample Atl_UVDOM_RepA_8_FD_188420 | JGI IMG/M metagenome (GOLD analysis project Ga0255182, IMG submission 188420) | Freshwater microbial communities from Altamaha River, Georgia, United States - Atl_UVDOM_RepA_8d | ecosystem: Environmental > Aquatic > Freshwater > River | place: USA: Georgia...
AACTGCCATTTCAGATAATCATTATAACTATATTCAAAAGAATCCTCATTTAACTGGTCGAGCCGGGTAATCCCCGTAAATTTATATGCTTTCATTTCCAATGGGCTAATGGTTTATATTCAGCTAATTCGACAAATAATTCGGGAAAAATGACTGATTCAATTCGGGATAAATTTTCATATTTTTTGTGGAGAACAAACAGATATTTTTCATTTAATATATATTGTAACATCCATTTTTCTTCAGGATGAATTATCCAGTATTCCCGCACATGGGAAGACTGATAAGCCTCAAATTTCTCATGCATTTCTATTTGACGGTTACTTGGGGATAATATTTCAACTACCAGATCGGGCGCACCTTTTATACCTGATTTTTCTAATTTTAACAGATCGCAGACAACACCTAGATCTGGCTGGACTATGGTTTTGTAAACATTTCCTTTTTTACCCACAGGAAGCCGGACATCAAAGGGTGCAAAAAATACAAAGCAATTTTTTCCTTTAAAATAATTTTTTAAATCAACGGCTAAATCAATGGCGAGCGATTGATGCGGAGTATTGGGTGCACTCATGGGGAAAATCTTTCCCATGATGATTTCCACGCGCTCCTGAAACTGCCATTTCAAATAATCGTTATAACTATATTCAAAAGAATCTTCATTTAACTGGTCGAGCCGGGTAATCTCCTGATGCTTATACGCTTTCATGAATCATAGGGTTTAAATGCGGCCACATCAACAACAAGATCTGGGAAAATGACAGATGCCAATTGAGATAAATTTTCAAATTTCCTGTGTAGTTCGAATTTCATTTGATCATTCAATACATACAACATCATCCATTGTTCCTCTGGATGCATAATCCAGTATTCCCTGACTAAGGAAGCCTGGTATGCTTCAAATTTCTCATGCATTTCTATTTGCCGGTTACTCGGTGATAAGATCTCAACTACCAGGTCAGGTGCACCAATAATGCCCTGCGTTACTATTTTTGATGGGTCACAGATGACACATAGATCTGGTTGTATTACCGTTTTAAATGTATTTCCTTGTTTTCCAACCGGTAAAATAACATCTATGGGAGCAGCAAAATAGGTACATGATTTTCCTTTAAAGTAAGGGTAAAAGGCTACAGTTAACTCCCTAGACAAAGATTGATGCGGTGTATTAGGCGCACTCATAGGAAATATCTTCCCCATGATAATTTCCACACGCTCCTGAAACTGCCAGGTCATATAGTCTGAATAACTATATTCAAAAGAATCCTCATTTAACTGGTCAAGCCGGGTAATCTCCGGAAATTTATATGCTTTCATTTCCAATGGGCTAATGGTTTATATTCAGCTACTTCGACTATTAGTTCAGGAAATAGGACCGATGCTATTCGGGATAAATTTTCATATTTTTTGTGGAGAACAAACAGATAGTTTTCATTTAATATATATTGTAACATCCATTGTTCTTCAGGATGAATTATCCAGTATTCCCGCACATGGGAAGACTGATAAGCCTCAAATTTCTCATACATTTCTATTTGCCGGTTACTTGGGGATAATATTTCAACCACCAGATCGGGCGCACCTTTTATACCTGATTTTTCTAATTTTAACAGATCGCAGACAACACCTACATCTGGTTGGACTACGGTTTTGTAAACATTTCCTTTTTTACCCACAGGAAGCCGGACATCAAAGGGAGCAACGAAATAATAGCAAGGTTTACCTTTGAAATACGAGTAAAAGCAATAACTTATATCATTAATGAGCGATTGATGCGGTGTATTTGGCGCACCCATGGGGAAAATCTTTCCCATAATGATTTCCACGCGCTCTTTAATCTGCCATTTCAAATAATCGTTATAACTATATTCAAAAGAATCCTCATTTAACTGGTCAAGTCGGGTAATCTCCGGAAATTTATATGCTTTCATTTCGATTTTTTTTAAATGTATAGGATATTTAGGTAGAAAACCTGTTTATTTTCAAATATTTAGGGACAGATTACAAAAGAGGGAGGCTAAAAAAAATAAAAGGGTGACTTTGCAGCCACCCTTTTAACTTAAAAATCTATTTATTAAATCCTATCTGGCGTAAGAAACGGCGCGTTTTTCCCGAATTACCGTCACTTTGATTTGCCCGGGATACTGCATATCGTCCTGAATTTTCTGAGAAATTGCGAAGGCTAAATCGTCGGCATTACTATCGCTTACTTTATCACTTTCAACGATTACGCGAAGCTCTCTGCCTGCCTGCATCGCATACGCTTTTTGCACCCCCTCATGAGACATGGCTAATTCCTCCAGTTCTCCAATCCTTTTCAAATAACTTTCCAGAATTTCCCTTCTGGCACCTGGTCTGGCACCTGAGATAGCGTCACATGCCTGCACTAAGGGGGAAATGATATTATTCATTTCCACTTCATCGTGGTGAGCACCTACTGCATTGCAGATAACCGCGTGCTCTTTATACTTCTCGCATATTTTCATGCCTAAAATAGCATGGGAAAGTTCACTTTCCTCCTCTGCTACTTTACCAATGTCGTGCAACAGACCAGCTCTTTTGGCCATTTTAACCTGATTAGGATTAAAGCCCAGTTCGGAAGCCATAATCGCACAAAGATGAGCTGTTTCGATGGAGTGTTTTAATAGATTCTGGCCATAGGAAGAACGGAAACGCATCCTTCCCACCTGTTTGATTAGATATGGATCGAGCCCGTGAATGTCTAATTCAATAACGGTTCGCTCTCCAATTTCGACAATTTGTTCATCGAGCTGCTTTCTAGTTTTAGCCACTACCTCTTCGATTCTGGCAGGATGAATTCTGCCATCGGCAACCAATTTTTTCAGAGATAGTCTGGCTACCTCCCGTCGAATCGGATCAAAACTGGAGATAACGATGGCCTCTGGAGTATCATCTACTACAAATTCAGCTCCGGTTGCTGCTTCCAGAGCCCGGATATTTCTACCTTCCCTTCCAATAATCTGGCCCTTAAGATCATCTGACTCAAGATTAAATACGGAAACAGTGTTCTCAATCGTATATTCAGCACACATTCGTTGAATAGTCTGTACAACAATTTTCTTTGCCTCTTTGCCAGCGTTCAATTTTGCCCTTTCGATAGAATCCTTGATAATTACCATGGATTCATTTTCAACTTTTGCCTTAACGGCCTCAAGAAGCATATCTTTTGCTTCCTGTTCAGACATAAGGGATATTTTTTCTAATTCCTTGATTCTGATTTCATTGGCAGCATCAAGTTCCTCTTTTTTCTTGGAAATAATTTTGAGTTGTTTTTCAAGATTTTCCCTGATGATAGCAAGATCAGCGTCTTTTTGTTCAATTTCTGCTTTTAGTACCTCAATATTTTTTGCTTTAATATCCAGTCTTTCCTCAACCTGTTTGAAATTACCTTCAAGGGCTTTAATTTCCATTTCCCTTTCTTTTAATTCTATCATTTGGGTCGCCTTGTGACTTTCAAACTGACTTTTAAGGGTATTGAAATTGTCTTTTGCTTCTTGAATTTTTCGTTGTTTAATACGTTCATTTTTAACCTCCGATTGGTCAAGAAGCTTTTCAGCTTTTAATTCAGCATCGTCGATGATTCGCTTGGCGGTTAGCTTTGCTTCCTTCACTTCCAGGTCAACCTGTGCATTTAACTCGTTTAGTTTGTTTTTTCTTTGAATATTCAGCAGTAATCGAGCTCCTAAGAATCCTATAATAGCGCCAACCAATGCAAATATTATTCCTGTTCCAACATCATTCATAATGGTAAAATTCTTTAATAATGAATAAAAGAATACTTAGATTTTCCATCTCAGTATATTGGTTTACCAGAATAGCTGTTTAATTGTAGAAAAAATGGAAATGTGAGGTTAACAGACCCTTTCGCCAGAAGCCATACGGAAAAGGCATGGCCGGTAAGCTTGAATTAAAAGGGTTTAAACCTGTTCGGCTATCGGTATTGGACGACAGCTGGTATATATTTATTTCCACAGTGGACAGTAATTCCGGGGTGTTTTTCAGACACCTCATATTGCTTTATTCTGAATAGATACTATTCAACTCTATTATTTTCGTAGATAAGCACCTAATTCAGACTGATAAGCAGTTAATAAATTTTCAATAATCGCATCTACTTCTTTATCCTGAAGTGTTTTCTCCAGGTTTTCAAAAGTATAACTTATAGCATAGGAACGTTTTCCTTTGCCAAGTTGTTTTTCATTTTCATAAACATCAAACAGATTTATCTGAACAATCTGTTTTTTGCCTGCTTTTTTAGCAATGTTCACAATATCGGAAAATTTAATTGAATTATCAACTATTAAGGCTAAATCTCTCCGAATGCTTGGAAATTTGCTTATTTCTTTGAACTTAATTTTCTGATTTACCGTTTTTTGCAAGCAAAAATCCCAATTAAACTGTGCATAAAAAATTTCTTCTCGCAAGCTGAACGATTGGGTGAGCTTTGCATTTAATTTCCCGAAACTGGCATACGTTTTATTTCCTTGTTTTAAATGTAAACCATAATCAAAGGGAAATGCCTGCTGAAAAACCTCTTCTTCCAGGTTTGTGATTCCCAGTCTGGATAAAACGGAAACAACAACCCCTTTTAAGGTAAAGAAAGAAGTTTTTATCTGTCCGGGATATTTCCAGTTTTCCATGTTCCTGTCACCCGCAATAAATAAGGTCAACTCATTTGTTTCCTTAATTCCTTCAGGTGTCTGCAGATAGGTTTTCCCCCATTCAAAAAGTTTTAGGCTATGTTGCTGCCTGTTTTGGTTATGTAAGATAACTTCAAGTCCGCTGACAGCCATTTCAGGACGCATGATGTCGAGTAAGGCATGCGACGTATTATTGATAAAAACGAGTTCTTCCTCCTTAATTTGCCAATTATCTGCCTTATAATAGGCCGATTGGGACAGGGAAACGCCCATCATTTCACTAAAGCCTATTCCCGTAAGTAGTTCTGATATCTGGTTATTCAGCTGATTTCTGTCTGGTTTTGGAGCAGAACTTAAAGTGGTTCTCATAGCATCGGGAAATGAGACCCGGTTGAAACCATAAATTCTTAATATTTCTTCCACCAGGTCAGCTGGTCTTAACACATCGGACTTATTTTTAGGAACACTAACCCTGCATTTTTCCTCATCCTGAAAAATTGGAACCATATCCAGCAGACTTAAGATATGGATTATTTCTTTATCTGTGATGGGGGCACCAGTTAATTCCCTGACATAATCGAAATATAAATCAATGTTTACGGCTGGGGTTGGTTTTTCATAAATATCAGTTATTTCAGAAGCTATTTCAGCATTTGCCAGCTCCTGAAGTAACAATGCTGCTCTTTTTAAGGCAAAAACGGTAATCTCCGGATCACTTCCTTTTTCGAATACTTTCGCTGCATCTGTCCTCAAATTATGTCGCATACTCGTTCTTCGTATTGACTTTGCCTGAAAATGAGCGGATTCCAGGAAAATTTCTGTTGTATCAGGCTGAATACCTGAATGAAGACCACCAAATACACCGCCAATACACATTGGATTGTGATCTCCTCCACATATTATCAATTCTTCCCCGTTTAGTTTTCTTTCCTGTGTATCTAAAGTGGTTATAGTTGTTCCTTCAGGTAATGTCCTGACGGTTATACGACTTTCCGGGATTGCCCTTAAATCAAATGCGTGGAGTGGCTGTCCGAGTTCATGTAACACATAATTGGTTATATCCACCACGTTGTTGATAGGTCTGACACCAACTGCTTTTAATTTTAGTTTTAACCATTCTGGTGATTCAGTTATCTGGATGTTCTTTAATATAATACCTGAATATCGGGGACATAATTCCTTATCAACAATATCAACCTTCATAGGCTTGGCAGATAAAGCTGACTTGAAACCATCTACAGAAGGCCATTTTAATTGTCCCTTATAGTTGTGGTGGACAGTCAGTCCGGCATATAAATCGCGGGCTACACCTAAATGGCAGGTTGCATCTGATCGGTTAGGTGTAAGATTCACATCGAAAACCGTGTCTGAGGCTAAATCAAAATAGGTTGCAGCGGCTAAACCTACAGGTGTATCAGCAGGTAAAACCAGGATACCACTATGATCTTGACCTAGCCCAAGCTCATCTTCGGCACAAATCATTCCCTGAGAAAGTTCGCCTCTTATTTTACTTTGTTTAAGGGTGATAGGATCTCCATCAGACGGATAAAGCGTGGTTCCGACTTTGGCTACCAATACTTTTTGACCAGCTGCAACATTTGGCGCACCGCAAACGATAGAAAGCGGATTTTCATCCCCTATATGAACGGTTGTAAGACTTAATTTATCAGCATTTGGATGTTTATCACAAGTAAGGACTTCTCCGACTACTACACCAGCCAGACCGCCCTGAATAGACTCTACTTCTTCCATGCCTTCCACTTCCAGCCCAATATCAGTAAGCAAAGCTGCAGTTTCAGTTGCACTTAAGGGAATATCCAGGTACTGTTTTAACCAGTTTAAAGAAACTTTCATAAGGAAATATTTGCCTTTTTATATGTCAAAATACTTCGGCAAATATAGTAAAATATATAACTTTTTAAGCTATTAAGGTGGCACCCACTGAGGGTTCTACAAAATAATGAGGCAGTTCTACGCCATATTCCCTGAAATAGGCAGCTTTTATATTAGTCAGAAATTGCTCCGCTGATTCTTTTTCAACTATATTCAGGGTACAACCACCAAAACCACCTCCCATCATTCTTGCACCGGCAACTTCTGGCAAATTTTCAGTGTAGGAAACCAGGAAATCCAATTCCTGACAACTGACTTCAAATTCATTTTTTAGGCCGGTATGGGTCTCATAGAGAAGTTCGCCTAAGGAGGGTATGTCTCCATTTTGGAGATACTGCACTGCTTTTAAGACCCGTTTGTTTTCTTCTATGACATATTTTGCCCGTCTGTAAGTAATTTCAGTCAGATTTATTTTACATGCTTCCAGCAATTCAGTGGATACATCCCGAAGGGTGGAAACATCCGTTTTTCTTTGCTTAACTACAGATACGACTTCCTCGCATTCTCTTCGCCGGGTATTGTAAGCTGAAGAAGCTAACTGATGACTGACCTGGGTGTTCAACAGAATTAAATCATAGTTTTTTAGGTCAAAAGGGACATATTGAAAAGTGATATCCTGACAATCGAAAAGCATCAGATGATTTTCCTTTCCATGTAAGCTGGCAAACATGTCCATTAATCCGCATTTTGTTCCTACAAAATGATGTTCTGCTTTTTGAGTCAGATACATCCATTCCTCCTTTGATTTATTTAGTGTAAAGCATTGATTCAACGCAATGGCAGCACTACAAAGCAGGGCGGCAGAAGAACTCAATCCTGCACCAATAGGTATATCCCCTCCAAAAGAACAATCGAATCCGCTTAGCTTTCCTCCTGATTTTATGATTTCATTGCAAAGACCTAGGACATAATTCGACCATGAATCTGGAATTGGCGACAGTTGTTTTAAATCGAAAGAAAGCGTTTCGCCTACATCGTTTGCGGTGATTCTCCCTGTATTTTCAGATTGATTCGGCGTTATGGAAAAGGTTATTCTTTGTTTGATTGCTGCAGGAAGAACAAATCCGTTGTTATAATCGGTATGTTCTCCAATCAGATTTATTCTTCCTGGTGCAAATGCTGAAATCATGGAACTAATTTTTAAACCTACCCATTTCTTTTACCTGCTTTTTTATGTTGAGAACCTGAAGGTTTGGGTGAAGGCTTTGTGTCTCTTGACAATGGCGTTTTAGGTTGAACGGGTGAAACAGGGAATGGATTTGGTTCACCAGGATGTTTATAAAATTGAAACCCCATCCATCCAATCATCCCCAATAAGGCAACCATTAATAAACCGGATGCTGCTCTGGAAATGGTTATATATTGCTGAATTTTTACCGGTTTAAAACGGAAGGCAATCGTATGTTTTCCCGCGGGTACTTTTAAACCCCGGAGAATATAATTTACCCTGACATGATCTACCGGTTTATCATCGATAAACGCCTGCCAGCCCTTATCTGGACCATACCAGATCTCTGAGAATACAGCAAATTGAGGAGTAGTTGTGTTGTAGGTGTAAACTAAATGTTGAGGATCATACTGCGTTAAGGATATTTCTCCGCCTTTTTGAGGATCAAAATTTCCGGCATAACCATTAAACTCATTATCTAAAATAATAGCAACTTCCTGAGGATTGAAATTAGTTAAGGCAGCCATTTCCTCATTTGGTGAATTCACTTTAATCAGAGTGTCAATAAACCATGCGGTTCCGCAGGCCAAAGGATTTTGCGAAACGGTTTGATCCTGTTGGATGATATATTTTGCGTTGAGCATGTTAATCACATTCTGATTATTATTGCTTATTTGCTTTTCAATAATATCATTATAACGCATTAATTTTGCTGCATGATAGCCACCGATAGTGTTATGGTGATAACTGGTGGTAGAGTTGTTAAAAACATTTACAGAAAGATCCAGCACCCGATAATCCCCTCTGCTTTTTTCAGCTTGCTTGATTTGCTGATCTGCAGGCCTTTCCTGTAAAGGAGTATTTACTTGCGAGGAAGACTGAAATTTATCTTTACTCAAATAGCGGGCTCCAATGCCCCACACATCAAATAAAACGACCAAACCGATAGATAGAATGGCTACAGATGGATTAAACCAGTTTTTAATATAGGCATAAATGACAGCGGCGACACCTGTAACCAATAATAATGATCTTACTGTATCAGCTTTGAAAAATGCTTTACGGTCCTGAATTAAAGTGGTGAGTAATTGAGGCTGAAGTTGGCTGTCACTGGCGCCTTGAAAGCCAAAAAAGGTGGTACCAAACAGAAGAAAAAACAGGAGTATTCCGCCCGTGATAAAAAATGCATTTTTTAAGGATTTTAGAACCAGATCTGTACTATATTTCCTGTAGATAATACCATTTAAGCCTATTATTCCCAGAATAGGAAGAAAAAGGGGTGTTATAGTTAAAATAGAGCTTGGTGCTCTGAATTTATTGTAAAGGGGTAAATAATCAAAGAAGATAGATTGAAGCATCGAAAAATGCTTACCCATAGACAGTAATGCAGTTAACAGAAAAGAAGTTAAAAGCCACCAACGCAGACTTCCTTTTTCAAGAAAAAAACCAAGGAGGAAAAGAAAAATGATGGATGCACCTAAATAATTGGGTCCACTGGTAAAAGGAAGAGCACCGCAATATAAGGGTAATTGCATATTTCCGTTAGCACTTACCGCATTCCCTCCATTTTTCAATAAAGTGAAAGTTTCTCCTTTATTAACCTCCTCATTTGAGCTACCACCTGCAGCGGATGGAATAAGCATTGACAAAACATCCTGAAAATTATTACTCCATTGCATCGCATAATCCCAGGTTAATCCATCTGCAGGCTTTTCAATTGCAGCTGATCCGGTTGATTGAATTTGACCAGGATTTTCATCTTTTAAAATAGGTTCACCCCTTAAGGTATCTTTAGAATAATCCAGTGCTATAAATACGTTGGCGGATGAGGCAGCGAGTGCCAAGGCAGATCCAATAATAACTGAAAAAGCAGTTTTTGCCAGATGACTGAAATCTTTTTCTTTAATACTTTGTACAAACCAAAATATGGCTAAAATTATACAGGAAAGAATAAAATAATAAGTCATTTGAGGATGATTTGCATACAAGGTGCATGCCGTAGCTACAGAAAATAAAATACCTCCCAATAAATATTTTCTTTTTTGGTAGAGCAAGATAAGACCAGCCAAAACCAAAGGATTGAAGACAATAGTCCCTAATTTAGAATTATGCCCTGCATCAAATAAAACGAAATTATTGGTTGTAAATCCGAAAGCTATGGCTCCTATTACAGCAAGAAAGGGGCTAATACCAATAGTGGTCATCAGGATATAAAAAGCAATCATTTGGGCTAAAAAGACACCCATTGGATAGCTGAATTTTAATTGTAAATAATTTGCTACCCAGTCCAGGTAAAAACTATTCAGACTAATCCCAATCATATAAGTAGGCATACCTCCAAACATGGCATTGGTCCAGAAAAGAGGTTCCCCTTTTTTACTTGCATATTCACTTATCTCAACGGAAGCACCGTTATAAGAAACAATATCTCCTTGTGTGATTTGCTTTCCTTGAAATTGGGGTAGAAAATAGATTAGGTTGATTAGTATTAAAATACTCAAACAAATGGCATGCGGTGTTATTACCTTCAAGTGCGTCTTCATAAAAAAGGTTTATATCGTCAAAAATACTAAGATTTGGCAAATTACTCAGAAATTAAGCTTAGTATCTAAAAAAGCGTTTGTTGCCCTTCTTCCAGATCAGGGGTTTCTTCAATTTCCGTTGGTTCAATAGATTCAACGTCACTAATTTTTTTATCGCTTAAGCGGTTTCCAACGGCTTTCCACCCCTTGATATCAACGATGTCGGTTAAAGCCACTTCCCCAGCTACTTTCTTGTTACCTGTATGCACCTGATATCTGATTTTTGGAGCTGGTTCTAAACTTACAAATAACAATTGCGACTCCTGGTGATCTGTCAAATAACTAAATCGCTGATCGGCCTGAGTCGTTTCAATATGAAATCTCTTGACCATTGTCCACCCCTTGTGACCATCATAATGCACCGCTGTAATAATATCCTCTTTCCGGTTACATTGCCCGATATAGACAAAATCATCTGACTGGAATCTCTTTGTCATATCAAGTGGGGTAGTGAGATAAGTTCCATTTTTATATAAAATCAATAACTCATCCCCTGTATCAAATTCACCAAGAAATCGCCCCCTTTGTTCTGTATTCAATTTTCCGGAAACCTCATCGAGCCAGATTTTCAAAGCACCAATGGTCGATTTACCTGCCGATTTTAATTTGATGTTACGAATGGGATACTTGGTCAGCAAATTACCCTGGGAGGAACGCCCTTTTATGGCCAGCTCCGCAAAATTAAATTCAAACATTTTAATTTTTGCTTTACATCCCAGACTTAACTGAACCTGGATAATCTCTGCTTCACCATTTGGATTTACAGAAAAATAATGAAGTTTGCTGCCTTTGGTTTCCTGGGTAACAGGGTATTCTTTGTCTCGGGTAATACCTGTGACATTAAATCGCTTTACAAAAGATTTTGCGCTGGCACCATCTGTATATACTGCATTATAAGTAGTTCTTTCGTCATTCTTTTTCCAGACGGCCACATGGATAATATCCTTGCCGACAAAAGTTTTCTCGGCAATCCGGGTTACCATAAAATACCCATCATTTCTAAATACAATAATATCATCAATATCTGAACAATCGCTGATGAATTCATCTTTTTTCAATCCAAAACCAATAAATCCGTCAGCTTTATTAGCATATAGCCTGGCATTATTGGCCACCACCTCCGTAGCTGCGATAGCATCAAATGTGATAATTTTTGTTTTGCGCTCTCTTCCTTTGCCATATTTTTCCAGCAAATTTGAATAATAGGCGATCGTAAAATCAATCAGATGGAGCAAATCATAACGAACTCTTTCCAGGTCTTTTTCCAGTTGGGCAATATATTGATCTGCCTGGAAGGTATTATATCTGGAAATTCGTTTGATTTTTATTTCTGTCAGTTTAATGATATCTTCAGGGGTAATAGCTCTTAACAGCTTTAATCTGTTATCTGAGGGAGAAATATTTTCCTGAGGTTCTGCAACATATTTTTTCAAACCGACGGAAATGGTTTCCAGTACTGCTTCCCAGGTTTCACATTCTTCTATATCATGATAAATTCTGTTTTCAATAAATATTTTTTCCAGACTCGCGTGATGCCATTTTTCTAAAAGCTCCCTTTCTTTTATTTCAAGCTCTAACTGAAGGAGTGCTTTAGTATGGTCAACAGCAATATCCAGTAAATCCTGCACAGAGAGAAACCTCGGTTTTTCATTTTGAATAACGCAGGCATTGGGCGCTATTGAAATTTCGCAATCAGTAAATGCAAATAGGGCATCAATAGTGATATCAGGAGAAACGCCTGATGCTAAATCGATGACAATTTCAACCTCCTGTGCCGTATTATCGACAACTTGTTTGATTTTAATTTTTCCCTTATCGCTTGCTTTAATGATGCTTTCAATGAGTCCGGTTGTTGTAACGCCAAAGGGTAATTCACGGATAATCAGCGTATTTTTATCTGTTTTTTCGATTTTAGCCCTTACCTTTACTCTGCTGCCTCTTTTACCTTGCTGATATTCAGTAATATCAATGAAGCCACCAGTTTGAAAGTCGGGATAAATAAGTACTTCCTCATTTTTTAACCTTTTGATGGCAGCCTCAATGATTTCAATAAAATTATGCGGTAAAATCTTTGTCGAAAGACCAACTGCTATACCTTCAGCGCCCTGGGCCAATAATAATGGAAATTTAACAGGCAGATGTATAGGTTCCCTTTTCCTGCCGTCATAAGACAACTGCCATTCGGTTGTTTGAGGGTTAAAAGCTATTTCTAGGGCAAATTTAGTAGGTCTCGCCTCAATATACCGGGAGGCTGCCGCCCCGTCCCCCGTCAGTATATTACCCCAGTTACCCTGTGTATCAATGAGTAATTCCTTTTGCCCCATATTAACCAGTGCGTCTCCAATAGCTGCATCTCCATGAGGATGATATTGCATGGTCTGGCCAATAATATTGGCAACCTTATTATATCTGCCATCGTCCATCTCTTTCATGGCATGCAGAATTCTTCGCTGAACGGGTTTTAATCCATCTAATACAGCCGGTACCGCGCGTTCCAGAATCACATAGGATGCATAATCAAGAAAGTAGTCCTGATACATACCCTGGAGACTGATAATCTCATCAGAAGCTTCTGAATTTTCAGGTTGTTCAGGCATTTGGTCGCTCATATTTTATTTCTTTTAAATGGCAAATATACAATTTAAAAGCTATTTTATGACAAGGGGCAACTTTGGAGTACCCTGGATTGTTAAGCCATTTTGTTTATTACCTTAACCTGAGGGATTGAAAAAATTATTAACGCATACGGTTCTGGAAAGGGATATCCCATTTTTAACAGCTTACAGCGAATGGTATAATAGCCCTTCTTGCAGGGATAAATGTGCCTGGTTGATGAATCAGTTTGAACTTTATAAATCTTTACCTGGAGAGGTTGATAAATCGCTCCGGTTTTTGATTAATCAAAGTAGTGTAGGTATCCACTGGAATTTTAGCGATAGCTTGTTTCTTGAGGAAGCTCCCTTTTTTTTGGAATTTTTCAGAAATAGAATCCAGTCAACCGGATATCTGAAACAGTTGGCTGACAAACGGATATTCGAAACCCCGGCTGGTTTAGAAACTATGGAAAGATATTATTTAAAACCTCCATTTAAATTAGATGAGGCAGAGAAAAAACGACAACTATTTGGAAATATAATGCTTAGTAATGCTATGGTAAATGGGAGGTATATCGATTTCCAGTGCCTTTGTCACTTTTTCGTTGACAGGCAATATACTGAGGCTGAGCCAATACAATATTTATTTGAGATTATTTTGGAAAATGGATAGGCTATTATTACCCCTCTCTTGCCCAGCTGGATTGTTCCAGATGGTTTAAAATGATCTGGAGACCATATTTTTCCTTTAAATGGGCGGCCATCTGATCGGCAGCATAAACCGATCGGTGTTGCCCACCTGTACATCCAAAATTAATTTCCAGATGAGTGAAACTCCTTTCCAGGTAATTTTCCACGGCGGCATCAACCATTCTGTATGCATTATTTAAAAAAGTATCCATTTCGCTGAAATGCTTCAGAAAATTGATGACAGATTCATCCTTTCCGGATAATTTCTTGTAAGGTTCATATCGCCCCGGATTATGCAAAAATCGGCAATCAAAAACAAATCCTCCCCCATTTCCTGAACTTTCAACGGGTATCGTTCTCTTATGATAACTGAAACTATTGATATAAACTTTCAGCAAGGAATTTTCCGCTTTTGATTTATCAAAAGGATCAAATTTCTGACTATCAATAATGGCCTGCAAACAGCGGGTGAGCTCGGGGAGGGGAAGAGGTATCATTCCTTCATCCAGGAGCCATTGAATATTTTTCAATCCATAAGGAATACTCAATAAAAAATGAGCTTTTCGTTCATAAAGGCCTCTGAAACCATAAGCACCCAGAACCTGAATATTTCTCATCAGCACATAGCCATAGAAATAGGCCAGGAAAGATGCACGATCTACAGCTGTTAACTGAGAGGCAGTATCTAAATAATGCTGAATGAGAGATTCTCGGATATTACTGGGAATATTCGCCTTAGCCTGATATAACAGTGAAGCCAGGTCATATTGTAGGGCACCTTTTCTTCCTCCCTGATAATCAATAAAATAAGGATTTCCATTTCTAATCAGAATATTTCTTGACTGAAAATCTCTGAACATAAAATATTCATTATCAGCTTGTAACAGGAAGTCTGCTAATTGATGGAAATCTTTTTCCAGGGCTACCTCATCGAATCCAACCTGGCTGGGTAATAAAAAGTGATATTTAAAATAGTTGAAATCCCAGAACATAGATTCCCTGTCAAAGGATTCTTTTGGAAAACAATAGGTATATTGAAGATCCTTTCCTCCTGAAATCTGCAAATGGGCTAATTTTTCTACTACCTTTTTATAAAGCTGAACCAGCTGGTCGGGAAATTGCTGCTGATTTTGAATCAGAAAACTATAGAGCGTGGTGGAACCGAGATCTTCCTGAAGATAAACTTTGGCCTCTAAATTTTCGGCGTATATAGCTGGAACCGGTAATTTTCTTTCGTGAAAGTGTCTTGAAAAATGTAAAAAAGCTAAACTTTCTTTTGCATGAGGACTATAAGTACCAATGGCTACTTTATCATTTTTTTGCAGCCGGTAATAAATCCTGTCAGAACCTGAAGGAGCTAAGGGTAAAATGAGATCAGGTGGCAAACCAGCCCATGATTCGAATAATTCTGCAAGTGCCCATTCAGTTTTTGGAGAAGCCATAGGTTAAAAAAGAAAGTGAGAAATTAGTCGATGGGTTTTTCTATGGAGACCTCGGGTTCTTCGGTTTCCCAATGTTCAAAATTATCGGGATCTGGAAATCCGGAATCATCAAATTCATTTAAAACAGAGAAGCCTTCTTCATTATGTCCGGTTGAGGGTTTGCTATTCCTGTTTGGCTTGAATTCTCTGACTGGAACGACCAGGACTTGTTTTTCAATTTCCATTGGTTGTGCCTTCTGATCGCGTATAGAAGAACTAATCTGCTCCCAGATAAGATCTTTCAATTTATCAATACCATACCCAGTGACAGCTGATATAAAAACATAGGATATGTTTTTTGGAAGTTCCATCTCTAAGAGTGAAATTAATTCATCATCCAGCAGATCGGCCTTGGTTATAGCGAGTAATCTTGGTTTATCTAATAGTTCAGCATTGTAATTGCTCAGTTCATTTAACAAAATATGATATTGTGCGGCAATATTTTCAGCATCGGCAGGAACCATAAACAGCAATGATGCATTTCTTTCTATATGGCGTAAAAACCTGATCCCCAATCCTTTGCCTAAGTGAGCATCCTCTATGATACCCGGTATATCAGCCATAACAAAGGAATGATTATCTCTGTAGGATACAATTCCTAAGTTGGGTACCAACGTTGTAAAAGGATAATCCGCGATTTTGGGTTTAGCAGCGGAAATGGCAGCCAGTAAAGTTGATTTACCCGCATTTGGGAAACCCACCAGGCCTACATCAGCAAGCACCTTAAGTTCAATAATTTTCCATTCCTCCAGACCAGCTTCCCCAGGCTGGGCATATCGGGGAGATTGGTTAACAGGATTTCGGAAATGATAATTACCCAGTCCACCTCTGCCCCCCGGGGTTATAATTTTCTTTTCTCCATGGCGGGTAATTTCTGCTTCGACCTCATTGGTTTCTGCATTTTTTATAACTGTTCCCAGTGGAACCTGCAAAACGACATCTTTTCCATTGGCACCATGTGCATTTTTATCGCCCCCGTTTCCACCATTTTCCGCAATAACATGTTTTCTGAACTTCAATGAAAGGAGTGTCCATACGTTTCTGTTACCTTCCAGAATAATATGACCGCCTCTTCCCCCGTCACCCCCATCAGGTCCTCCTTTGGCATTTAATTTATCCCTGTAAAAATGCACGGCACCTCCTCCACCTGAACCAGAGCGACAACAAATACGCACGAAATCAACAAAATTCTGTTCAGCCATAGGTAAGTTTGAGTAGGTAATTAAGCTTTATCGTCAATGGAACGACACAAAGCCTCAAAAATATGTTCGATGGTTCCAATGCCATCTATTTTAACTGCTTTTCCTTTTTCAGCATAATAACCAAAAACGGGCATTGTTTCTGATTTATAAACATCGATTCTATGCTGAATAATGGCTGGATCATTATCATCAGTCCGCCCTGAGGATTGACCTCTGGATAGTATCCGGGTTATAATTTCTTGATCTTCAACTTCCAGTAAAAGAAGGCGGTGAATATCCTGATTCAGGCTTGACAACAATTCATCTAATGCTTCACATTGCGCTATATTTCTTGGGAAACCGTCAAAAATATAACCGGGTACATCAGGATTTGAAATAACCCGATTGCGTAACATCCCTATAGTCACTTCATCTGGTACCAGTTGACCTTTTGCGATATAACTTTTGGCTTCCAGACCTAAAGGGGTATTCTGGCCCATTTCATTTCTAAATAAATCGCCCGTTGAAATATGTAACAAGCCATATTTATCGACCAACTTAGCCGCCTGTGTCCCTTTTCCTGAGCCTGGCGGTCCAAACAAGATTAGATTTTTCATGCGTACAAATTTAAAATACTCAATTTACCCAAATCGGGTAGTTTCAATAACTTGTTGGTTTCATTGGTTGGTTAGTACCATAGGTTTCCATTTAGGGAGGATAGCCAGTGTAGGAAGTAATGCGATTTTCTCAAAAGGTTGCCTGTCCTGAATTGGGGTATCTTCCGATGTTGATGTCAATTCAGTTGATAACCCATTTTCCTGTAATTCCTGATCCTCGGTATTGATATAATCTCTGGAACCGGGAAGCACATTCCGGACCGATTTATATTTTGATTTCCAGTAAGGGGAAGTCACCAGATTATCAATTCTCACGCCACCATGGGTTGTGCTATGAATCACAAAAATGGAATCTTTAACTACTTTACTAACTAAGGCGACATGAAATATTCTGCCTCTTTTTGAACGACGAAAAAATACAAGATCTCCAGGAATGGCATTTTTTAGCGGTATCTTTTCACCCTGGAAGGACTGTGCTGCGGATGAGGTAGATAAGGTTATGTTAAAATTTTTAAATACATACATAGTGAAACCCGAGCAGTCAAATCCTCTGGCTGGATTTCTGCTTGCATATCGGTAAGGTAACCCCATGAATTTTTTTGCATAGCTCACTATACTATCTCTTGAAACATACAAGCTGTCAGCAACCTGTGAAGCACCCAAGCTGAAAAGGGATGTAAAAACGAATGCAAAAAGTAAAGAAATTCTCATATAAAAGTTCAGAAAAGGCAAAGATAATAAAATCCCCCGTCTAACCAAAAACCTTTATATCTCTGAGAAAAGGAAATTGAGTCCGAAAGGCGTTCTGACTTTCAAGACTTAAGGTGCAGGTAAGTATTTGTTCCTCATTTCCAGCTTTCAAACAAGCTGTTCCATCAAAGGAAAGGATAGCGGAACCTCCCTGATACAGGTGATTGTTTCCATCTATACCTGTCCTGTTCACCCCTATGGTATAGGATTGATTTTCGATGGCACGTGATATTAATAAATGCTCCCAGGCGTATTGTCTGGCAGCTGGAAAATTGGCGACATACAAAAGCAAATCGTAATGCTCCCGGATATTCCTGGATGATTCCGGAAAACGCAAATCATAGCATATCTGGGGCAGGATTCGCCAGCCTTTGTAGGAAATGACAATGCTTTTATTCCCGGGTGTATAATGAGCAGGCTCCCCTGCAAACGAAAATAAATGCTGTTTATCATAAAATGAAAAAGAACCTGATTCATCGACCCAGATAAACCGGTTGTAATAATTGTCTTTATCACG
>Ga0255182_1000832_pt1 | contig 18095 bp, 14 predicted proteins | sample Atl_UVDOM_RepA_8_FD_188420 | JGI IMG/M metagenome (GOLD analysis project Ga0255182, IMG submission 188420) | Freshwater microbial communities from Altamaha River, Georgia, United States - Atl_UVDOM_RepA_8d | ecosystem: Environmental > Aquatic > Freshwater > River | place: USA: Georgia...
CGACCAAGGCGCAGCAGGTGTTCTCCACGGCCGACGACAACCAGACCGCGGTGACCGTGCACGTGCTGCAGGGCGAGCGCGACCAGGCGGCGGCGAACAAGTCGCTGGGCCGTTTCGACCTTGCCGACATCCCGCCGTCGCCGCGCGGCGTGCCGCAGATCGAAGTGACCTTCGACATCGACGCGAACGGCATCCTGAACGTGTCCGCGCGCGACAAGGCCACGGGCAAGCAGCAGTCGATCGTCATCAAGGCGTCGAGCGGCCTGTCCGACGAGGAAATCCAGCGCATGGTGCGCGATGCCGAGGCCCACGCCGAGGAAGACAAGAAGTTCCACGAGCTGGTCAACGCGCGCAACCAGGCCGACAGCCTCGCGCACGCGACGAAGAAGTCGCTGGACGAGCTCGGCGACAAGGTCGAGGCGCACGAGCGCCAGGAGATCGAGGCCGCGCTCGAGGAGCTGAAGACCGCGCTGGCGGGCGACGACAAGGCGGCGATCGAGGCCAAGGCGCAGAAAGTCGCCGAGCTCTCCGGTAAAGTCGCGCAGCGCGCCTACCAGGGCGAAGGCGAGGCGGCGGGCGAGGAGCGCCGCGCCAGGCCGGCCGACGACAACGTCGTCGATGCGGACTTCGAGGAAGTCAAAGACAAGAAGTAAGTCCCGCGACGGGACACAGGCCGGAGGCCCGGGCGAGGTTCCACCTCCCCGGGCCCGTTCATGTAAGGGTTACGGTAAGGGCTTATGGCGAAGCGGGACTACTACGAAGTGCTGGGGGTCGAGCGTACGGCGTCCGATGCCGACATCAAGAAGGCCTACCGGCGTCTCGCGATGAAACACCACCCCGATCGCAATGACGGGGATGCCAAGGCGGAGGAGCTTTTCAAGGAAGCGAAGGAAGCCTTCGAAGTCCTCAGCGACCAGCAGAAGCGCGCCGCCTACGACCAGTATGGCCACGCGGGCGTGGATCCCGGTGCCGGCGGCGGCTTCGGCGGTGGCGCCGGCTTCAGCGACATCTTCGACTCCGTGTTCGGGGACATCTTCGGCGGCGGTGCGCGCGGCGGCAACCGTGTCTATCGCGGCTCGGACCTGCGTTACGACCTCGAGATGTCGCTCGAGGAAGCGGTGCGTGGCAGCGAGGTGAAGATCCGCATCCCGACGCTGGTCGAGTGCGAGAGCTGTGACGGCAACGGCAGCCGTTCCAAGTCGGCGCCAGAAACCTGCACCACCTGCAACGGGGTCGGCCAGATCCGCATGCAGCAGGGCTTCTTCTCCGTCCAGCAGACCTGTCCGGCCTGCCGCGGACGCGGCCGCGTGGTGCGCGATCCCTGCGGCAGCTGTGGCGGCACGGGCCAGTCGCGCGGGCACAAGACAATCTCGGTCAAGGTTCCGGCAGGCGTGGACAACGGCGACCGCATCCGCCTGAGCGGGGAGGGCGAGCAGGGCCAGAACGGCGGGCCGGCGGGCGATCTCTACGTGAACGTGATCGTGCGCGAGCACCCGATCTTCACCCGCGAAGGCACCGACCTCTATTCCGAAGTCCCGATCGACTACGTGACGGCGACGCTGGGTGGCGAAATCGAGGTGCCGACGCTCGAAGGGCGGGTCGTCCTCAAGATCCCGGCCGAGACCCAGAGCGGCAAGATGTTCCGGCTGCGCGGCAAGGGCGTGCGCTCGGTGCGCGGGGGCAACGTCGGCGACCTGATCTGCCGCGTCACGATCGAAACGCCGGTGAACCTCACCAAGCACCAGAAGGAGCTGCTGCGCGCGTTCGGCGATTCGCTCGCCGGCGAGCACACCCGGCACAGCCCGCGCGCGAGTTCCTGGCTCGACGGCGTCAAGAAATTCTTCGAAGACATGAAATTCAGCTGAGCGTACCGATCATGCCTACCCGTATCGCAATCGCCGGCGCCGCCGGTCGCATGGGCCGCAGCCTGATCGAACTGGGCCGCAACATGCCCGGCCTGACGATCGCCGCCGCCTTCGAAGCGCCGGACAACCCGCTGCTGGGCCAGGACGTGGGCCAGCTGGCCGGCGTCGGCACGCTCGGCATTCCCCTGCGCAGCGATGCCGGGCTTGCGTCCGCCGACTTCGAGGTGCTGATCGATTTCACGACGCCCGCCGCGACGCTCGCGCACCTCGAGGCCTGCGTCGGTGCCGGGCGCGCGGTCGTGATCGGCACTACGGGCCTCGGCAACGGCCGGGCCGCGGTCGATGAGGCTGCCTGTCGGATCCCGGTCGTGTTCGCGCCGAACATGAGTGTCGGCGTCAATCTCTGCTTCAAGCTCCTCGAACTCGCGACCCGGGTGCTGGGCGAGGACTTCGACGTCGAGATCGTCGAAGCCCACCATCGCCACAAGGTCGACGCACCGTCCGGCACGGCGGTGCGCATGGGTGAAATCGTCGCCGCCGGGCTCGGCCGTGACCTCGCGACCTGCGCCGTCTACGGGCGCCAGGGCCAGGAAGGGCCGCGCGACCCGAAGACCATCGGTTTCGCGACCGTGCGCGCGGGCGAGATCGTCGGCGACCACACGGTGATGTTCGCCGGCGCCGGCGAAGTCGTCGAAATCACGCATCGGGCCGCGAACCGGGCGACCTTTGCCGGCGGCGCGCTGCGTGCGGCGCAGTGGCTGGCGGGCAAGGCCCCGGGCTGCTACGACATGCAGGACGTGCTGGGCCTGCGCTGAGCCCCGCGGCGGCCCCGGTGCACCCGTTGAACCTCGACGCCCCGGTGCGGTACTAAGCGCTGTCGGGCGCCACGCGCCCCACTGGGAAGCCCCATGCAGCAAGTGTTCACGCGGCCGGAGACGGAACCGGGCACCGCCGCCGCCAGCGAGGCGCGCGACCTGGCCCTGCTCGCTCGCATCGTCGACGGCGATCGCGCGGCCTTCGATACGCTCTACCGGCATTACTACGGCCGGCTGATGGACTTCCTGACCCGCATGCTGAACCAGCGTGAGCTGGCGGAGGAGGTCGTCAACGACACGATGTACGCGGTGTGGACCGGCGGCGCCTCCTTCGGCGGGCGGTCGCGGGTGTCGACCTGGGTGTTCGGCATCGCGTACAAGAAGGCCCTTAAGCGCCTGGCGCGGGAGCGCCGGGGCGCGACCACCCCGTTCGACGAAGACTTCCAGCTCGAGGCCGGCACCGACCCGAGCGCCGACGTCGACGAGGCCGAGTTGCAGCGCCGCTTCCAGGCCGCGCTGGCCCAGCTGTCGCCGGCCCATCGCAGCGTCGTCGAATTGACCTTCCTCCTCGAATACTCCTATGAAGAGGCGGCCGATATCGTCGGTTGCCCCGTCAACACCGTCAAAACGCGCATGTTCCATGCGCGCGCGCGACTGCGGGCGTTGTTGTCGGCCTTTCTCGGGCGCGGACGGTGAGGCGGCACCGATGAACGCGCACCCGCACGACGATGTGACCCTGGCCGGCGCTGATTTCGCCGCCCGGCACGCCGCGGCCTTCGAGTTGCTGCCGTGGCTGGTGAACGGCACGCTGTCGGCGACCGAGCGGGGCGAAGTGCTCGGCCACCTCGACGACTGCCTCGTGTGCCGGCGCGAGCAGGCACGCCTGCGCGTGCTGGCGACGCTCGTACAGGCCCCGAGCGAGGCGCAGCGCTGCGAGGATGCGCTGCGACGGCTGCATACCCGCATGTCGACCCGCGCCGCGCCGGGCCGGCCCCTGCCGTGGGCGGCGGCGGCCGTTCTCGCGCTGGTCGTCGGTCTGGTGACGACGCTCTCGGACAACACCGAGGCGAGCGTGGCCTGGCTCAAGAACACGGGGCTCAGCATGATGAGCCAGTCCCACGTCGTCGACACGTCCTCGCCGGCGATCCGGGCGCACCTGGTCTTCTACGACAACATCACCGAGCGCCAGCTGAGGGTGCTGCTGCTGTCGGTCGGCGCCGACCTCATCGAAGGCCCTACCGCCGGTGGCGTCTACACCATCGCGTTCGCCCACGCCGATACCCCGCAGGCGGTCGATGCGGCGCTGAGCGAACTGCGTCACTCGCGGCGCGTCGTGTACGCCGAGCCGCTGCTGCCGACCTCGGTCGCGGACTGGTAGGGCCTCTTCCTATACAAGCCCGGCGACGGTTGTTATCGTGACGCCGCCCGGGACGCGGGCGCACAGGCAGGCAGCATGGCAAAACTCAGGGCAGCGGTGATCGGGGTCGGTTATCTCGGTAACTTCCACGCCCACAAGTACCATGAGCTCCCCGGTGTCGAACTCGTCGCCGTCGTCGATACCGACGCCGAGCGCGCCGCAGAGGTCGCCCGCAAGTACGGGGTCGCGTCGGCCAGCGACTATGTTCCGCTGCTGGCGGAGCTCGACGTCGTGTCCATCGTCACGCCGCCGGCGACCCATTATGAAATCGCCCGCCGCTGCCTGGAGGCGGGCGTCCACACGCTGGTCGAAAAGCCGGTCACGTCGACGGTGGCCGAAGCCGAGGCCCTGATCGAGCTGGCCCGCGCGAACGGGCTCGTGTTCCAGGTCGGCCACCTCGAACGCTTCAACCCGGCGGTGCTCGCGCTGCGTCCGCTGCTGGCGGAGCCGACCCGTATCGAGGCGCGCCGGCTCGCCGTCTACAAGCAGCGCGGCACCGAGGTCGACGTCGTGCTGGACATGATGATCCACGACATCGACATCGTGCTGAGCCTCGTCGACAGCGAGGTGACCGCCATCGACGCGTCCGGGGCGATCGTCGTCAGCGGCGACATCGATCTCGCGCAGGCGACCCTGCACTTCGCCAACGGCTGCGTCGCCGAACTGGCCGCGAGCCGGGTCAATCTCGAACCCGTGCGCGCGATGACCGTCGAGCAGCCGCGCAGCTACATCACCGTGGACTTCGCGAACCACGCGCTGCTGGTCAGCCCGGTCGAAGCCGGCGGGCGTCGCGGCGCGCCGCGGGACGCGTCGATCGAGACGCTGTCGCTTACGCGCAGCGATGCGCTGATGGACGAAATCCGCTCCTTCGTCAGCGCCGTGGGCGAGGGCCTTACACCGGCGGTGTCCGGCGAGGACGGCAAGCGCGCGCTCGCGGTCGCGGTCGCGATCAGCCAGGCGATTCACCGCAAGCTGGCGCTGGAAACGCCCCCGCGCGCCGGGCGCGGCTGATCGCCTTCAGCCCCGGTACAGCGCGCTGGTCGGCAGCTTCTCGACGTCCCGGATCACGAGCACCGGCTCCGTATCTGCGCAGCGGCCGAGTTCGACCAGCCGGCTGCCGCGGCAGGGGCCGGCCACGCACATCCCGCTCGACGGCTCGAACAGCGCGCCGTGCATCGCGCACAGCAGGTAGTCCCCGGTGTGATCGAGGAAATCGTCCGGCCGCCAGTCGAGGCGGACGCCCGCATGCGGGCAGCTGTTGAGGTAGGCCCTGACCGTGCCGCCGCCGCGGACGAGGATGACCGGCAGCGCCCGCGCGCCCTCGCCGAGGCTGCGGCCGACCGGCCGGCCCTCCGGAATGTCGGTGTCCAGTGTCGCGTCCATCGTCGATTGAGCCTCCCGTCGACCATTTTTCCGACGTTTATCGCAGTGCAAAATCTTTCCCTCCGCGCCCACCGTCGAGTACAATGCAGGCCACTTCAAGCGCGGGAACTGCCCACAGGTCGTTCCCGTTTTTTATGTCGGAAAGAACCAACGTGACAGCCCCGGCACTCCTAGCACTCGCAGACGGGACGATTTTCCACGGCTCCGCGATCGGCGCGAACGGCTATGCCGTTGGCGAAGTGGTGTTCAACACCGCGATGACGGGCTACCAGGAAATCCTGACCGATCCGTCCTACGACCAGCAACTCGTCACGCTGACCTATCCGCACATCGGAAACGTCGGCACCAACGACCTCGACTGCGAGGCTCACCGGGTCTTCGCCGCGGGGCTCGTCATTCGCGACGCATCGCTCTCGGTCAGCAATTTCCGCTCGCAGCGCGACCTCGGCGCCTACCTGCGCGAGCAGAACGTGGTCGCCATCGCCGATATCGACACCCGCAGGCTCACGCGGATCCTGCGCGACCGCGGCGCCCAGAACGCCTGCATCGCGGCCGGACCCGACCTCAGCGTCGACGCGGCGCTGGCCCGGGCCCGTGAGTTTCCGGGCCTCAACGGCATGGACCTCGCGAAGCACGTCACCACCGATCGCCCCTACGTCTGGCGCGAAGGCTCGTGGACGCTCGACGGCAACCGCCACCGGCAGGCGGACGGCGCTCCCCAGTGGCGCGTCGCCGCGTTCGACTACGGCGTGAAACGCAACATCCTGCGCCTGCTGGCCGACCGCGGCTGCGAAGTGCACGTGCTGCCCGCCACCGCTTCCGCGGCGGACTGCCTGGCACTGCAACCGGACGGGATTTTCCTGTCCAACGGACCGGGCGATCCGGCGCCGTGCGATTACGCCATCGTGGCCATCCACGAGCTCCTGGGCAGCGGCATCCCGATGTTCGGCATCTGCCTCGGTCACCAGCTGCTGGGTCTCGCCTGCGGGGCGCGCTCGGTGAAGATGAAGTTCGGTCACCACGGTGCCAACCATCCGGTGCAGGACCTGCGCAGCGGCAAGGTGTACATCACCAGCCAGAACCACGGCTTCGCGATCGACGAGGCGACGCTGCCCGACACGCTGGTCGCGACCCATCGCTCGCTGTTCGACGGCTCGCTGCAGGGCATCTCGCATTCGCGCGCCCCCGCCTTCAGCTTCCAGGGACACCCGGAAGCGAGCCCCGGGCCGCACGACATCGGTTATCTCTTCGACCAGTTCATCGATCTGATGCGTCGTCATCGGTCGTCCTGAAGACGCAGCGCGGACAGCCCTGATGCCCAAGCGTACAGACATCAAAACCATCCTGGTGATAGGCGCCGGCCCGATCGTCATCGGGCAGGCCTGTGAATTCGACTACTCCGGCACCCAGGCCTGCAAGGCGCTGCGCAAGGACGGCTATCGCATCGTGCTGGTGAACTCGAATCCGGCGACGATCATGACCGATCCCGACACGGCCGATGCGACCTACATCGAGCCGGTGCGCTGGCAGACCGTCGAGAAAATCATCGAACAGGAGCGGCCGGACGCAATCCTGCCGACGATGGGTGGCCAGACCGCGCTGAACTGCGCGCTCGACCTCGCGCGCGAGGGCGTGCTGGAGCGCTATGGCGTGAAGCTGATCGGCGCGTCCGAGCGCGCGATCGAGATGGCCGAGGACCGCGAGAAGTTCCGCGAGGCGATGACGCGCATCGGTCTCGCCTCCCCGCGCTCCTTCGTCGCGCACAGCCTCGAGGAGGCGGAGCGCCACCAGCTCGAGCTCGGCTATCCGACCGTCATCCGCCCGTCGTTCACGCTGGGCGGCACGGGCGGCGGCATCGCGTTCAACCGCGAGGAATTCGCCGAAATCTGCACGCGCGGGCTCGACGCCTCGCCGACGCACGAAATCCTGATCGAGGAGTCCGTGCTCGGCTGGAAAGAGTACGAGATGGAAGTCGTGCGCGACCGCAACGACAACTGCATCATCATCTGCTCGATCGAAAACCTGGATCCCATGGGCATCCACACCGGCGACTCGATCACCGTCGCGCCGGCGCAGACGCTCACGGACAAGGAGTACCAGCTGCTGCGCAACGCCTCGATCGCCGTGCTGCGCGAGATCGGCGTCGAGACGGGCGGCTCGAACGTGCAGTTCGCGATCAACCCGGACAACGGGCAGATGGTCGTGATCGAGATGAATCCGCGCGTATCGCGTTCCTCGGCGCTGGCGTCCAAGGCCACCGGCTTCCCGATTGCGAAGGTCGCGGCGAAGCTCGCGGTCGGCTACACGCTCGACGAGCTGGCGAACGAGATTACCGGTGGCGCCACCCCGGCCTCCTTCGAACCGACGATCGACTACGTCGTCACCAAGATTCCGCGCTTCACCTTCGAGAAGTTCCCGCAGGCGCAGGATCGCCTGACGACGCAGATGAAGTCGGTCGGCGAAGTGATGGCCATGGGCCGCACTTTCCAGGAATCGTTCCAGAAGGCGCTGCGCGGCCTCGAAACCGGTGCGACCGGGCTCGACGAAAAATTCCGTCCGGGTGAGAAGATCGATCAGGCCAAGCTCGTGCGCGAGCTGAGCGTCGCGGGCTCCGAGCGCATCTGGTTCGTCGGCGATGCGTTCCGCCACGGCATGAGCCTCGAGGAAGTGCACGAACTGACGCGCATCGACCCGTGGTTCCTGACGCAGATCGAGGACCTGCTGCGCGAAGAGGCCGCGATTCGCAACGGTGGCCTGGCCGCATTGGACGGCGACGTGCTGCTGCGCCTCAAGCGCAAGGGCTTTGCGGACGCGCGGCTCGCGAAGCTCATCGGCGCCACCGAGGACGAAGTGCGCGCCGCGCGCCACGCGCGCGGCATCCGCCCGGTCTACAAGCGGGTCGATTCCTGCGCCGCGGAATTCGACGCCACGACCGCCTACCTGTATTCCACCTACGAAGAGGAGTGCGAGGCGCGGCCGACGGACAACCAGAAGATCGTCATCCTCGGCGGCGGACCGAACCGCATCGGCCAGGGCATCGAGTTCGACTACTGCTGCGTGCAGGCCGCCTACGCGATGCGCGAAGCCGGCTACGAATCGATCATGGTCAATTGCAATCCGGAAACGGTGTCGACCGACTACGACACCGCCGATCGCCTCTACTTCGAGCCCCTGACGCTCGAGGACGTGCTCGAAATCGTCGCGGTCGAACGTCCGAAGGGCGTAATCGTGCAGTTCGGCGGGCAGACGCCGCTCAAGCTCGCGCGCGCGCTCGCTGCAGCCGGCGTGCCGATCGTCGGCACGAGCCCGGACTCCATCGATCTCGCCGAGGATCGCGAGCGCTTCCAGCAGTTCCTGTCGCAGGTCGGGCTGCTGCAGCCACCCAACCGCACGGCCCGCTCGCCCGAAGCCGCGCTCGCGGCGGCTGCCGAGATCGGCTATCCGCTGGTCGTCCGTCCGTCCTACGTGCTCGGCGGCCGCGCAATGGAAATCGTTTACAACGAAGCAGCGCTGTCGACCTACATGCGGCAGGCCGTGCAGGTCTCGAACGATTCGCCGGTCTTGCTCGACCGCTACCTCGACCATGCGATCGAGGTCGACGTCGATGCGCTGTGCGACGGCGAGAACGTGCTGATCGGCGGCATCATGGAGCACATCGAGCAGGCCGGCATCCACTCCGGCGACTCGGCCTGCGCGCTCCCGCCGCACACCCTGTCGGCGGCGACGCAGGATGCGCTGCGCGAGCAGATCGCAACGATGGCGCGCGGTCTCGGGGTCGTCGGACTGATGAACACGCAGTTCGCCATCCAGGACGACCGCATCTACGTGCTCGAGGTCAATCCGCGTGCGTCGCGCACCGTGCCCTTCGTGTCGAAGGCGATCGGCATCCCGCTGGCCAAGCTCGCGGCGAAGTGCATGGTCGGCCTGTCGCTGCCGCAACTGGGCGCGACGCGTGAGCGCGTGCCGGAATACTACTCGGTCAAGGAAGCCGTGTTCCCGTTCGCGAAGTTCCAGGGCGTCGATCCGCTGCTCGGACCCGAGATGAAATCGACCGGTGAAGTGATGGGCGTGGGTGCGACTTTCGGCGAGGCGTTCGCGAAATCCCAGCAGGCAGCCGGCATGACCCTGCCGTCCGCCGGCACGGCGTTCGTCAGCGTCCGCGAGGCCGACAAGCCCGCCGCCGTCGAACTCGCGCGGCGCCTCACGGCCGCGGGCTTCAGCATCGTCGCGACGCGCGGGACTTCGCGCACGCTGGCCGCGGCCGGCGTCGAATGCCAGACCGTCAACAAGGTGCTCGAGGGTCAGCCGCACATCGTCGACATGATCAAGAACGGCGCAATCGACTTCATCGTCAACACCACCGAAGGTGAACAGGCCATCGCGGACTCCTTCACGATCCGTCGCAGTGCCCTCCAGCACAAGATTGCCTACACTACGACCATGGCCGGCGCGACCGCCGCGGTGATGGCGCTGGAGGAAAATGGCGAGGAGCGCGTCCGCTGTCTGCAGGCGCTGCATCATCGAATTGCCGGGTGAGCGTACGCCGATGAACAAGTCTCCGATGACCGCAGAGGGCGCGCAGAAGCTGCGCGAGGAATTGCAGCGACTCAAGTTCGTGGAGCGTCCACGCATCACGAACGCGATTGCCGAAGCGCGCGCGCTTGGTGACCTCAAGGAAAATGCCGAGTACCACGCGGCGCGCGAGCAACAGAGCTTCGCCGAAGGCCGGATTTCGGAAATCGAAAGCAAGCTCGCCAACGCCGAGATCATCGACGTCACCAAGGTGAACGCACAGGGGCGGGTGGTGTTCGGCGCAACCGTGCGCCTGCTGAACCTGGATACGGACGAGGAGGTCAGCTACCGAATCGTCGGTGAGGACGAGGCCAACATCAAGGCCGGTCTCGTCTCGATCAACTCCCCGGTGGCGCGCGCCCTGATCGGCAAGCGCGAGGGTGACGCGGTCAGCGTGCAGGTGCCGAGCGGCCTGGTCGAATACGAAATCCTCGAGGTCGCCTACCTCTGACGAATCGCTCGGGCCCGTGCCCGCTCCCCGCGCGTCACCCCGAACCCGCACACGGGCCGCGCCTCCAGACGCATCCCCGGACGCTCGCCCCGCCTATCCTCCAGCCCGGTTCGCGGACTGCCGCCGAATGGCTTTCCCTGAAAGTCCTGCAGGCCGGCGGTCGATACCCGATCGCGAGCCGCAACGCCAATGACCTTGTTTTGCGCGAACCGGCCCCAACGTACATGCATGGTTCGGAACACGCCTCGGGCCCCAATGCAGGCCGCGCGAACTTTCCCCGGATCGCGGGGCCTACCGTGCAGAAGCGGTTCCGTGAGGTCGGCAGTGAACGTTTCCGCGCTGGAATTCGTAGCACCAGCACATGGAACAAGCCGAAAAACCCTGCCCGGGCCCGGGTGACGACCACCTAATTCCATGTGGTTGCTGGCGGGTTCAAGGGCTAGACTAGCCGGGACGCCGGGTTGAGCCACGCACTGCTGGCGGCCGCGCACCCCAAGGAAAGACGAGAGGACAGGTAGACATACGATGGCAAGAAACCTGGCGCTGTGGGCGGTCATCGCCCTGGTGTTGATGCTGGTATTTCAGAATTTCACGCCCCGTCACAGCGTGTCGCGGTCGGTCGATTATTCCGATTTCGTCGCCTCCGTGAAAAGCGGGCAGGTTGCCAAGGCCCTGCTGGACGGGCCGACGATCGAATTCGAGATGCAGGATGGCTCGAAGCTGTTCACCTACAGCCCGGAGACGGACAACGGCCCCTTGATCGGCACGCTGCTCGACAACCACGTCCGCATCGAAGCCCAGCCGCCGGACCGGCAGGGCATCCTGATGCAGATTTTCATCTCCTGGTTCCCGTTCCTGCTGCTGATCGCGGTCTGGATCTACCTGATGCGGCAGATGCAGGGCGGTGCCAGCGGTCGCGGCGCGCTGTCCTTCGGCAAGAGCCGCGCGCGCATGCTCGGCGAGGACCAGGTCCGGGTCACTTTCAACGATGTCGCGGGCGTCGAGGAGGCGAAGGAAGAGGTCAAGGAGCTCGTCGACTTCCTGCGCGACCCGGGCAAGTTCCAGAAGCTCGGCGGCAAGATTCCGCGTGGCGTGCTGATGGTCGGCCCCCCGGGCACCGGCAAGACCCTGCTCGCCAAGGCTATCGCCGGCGAGGCCAAGGTGCCGTTCTTCACGATTTCCGGCTCCGACTTCGTCGAGATGTTCGTCGGCGTGGGCGCGTCGCGCGTGCGCGACATGTTCGAACAGGCGAAGAAGCACGCGCCCTGCATCATCTTCATCGACGAAATCGACGCCGTCGGCCGCCACCGTGGCGCCGGGCTCGGCGGCGGCCACGACGAGCGGGAGCAGACGCTCAACCAGCTCCTCGTGGAGATGGACGGTTTCGAGGGCAACGAAGGCATCATCGTCATTGCGGCGACGAACCGCCCGGACGTGCTCGACCCCGCTCTGCTGCGGCCCGGTCGCTTCGACCGTCAGGTCGTCGTGCCGCTGCCCGACATCCGCGGTCGCGAGCAGATCCTCAAGGTACACATGCGCAAGGTTCCGCTCGGCGATGACGTGAAGCCGGCGGTGCTGGCGCGCGGCACGCCCGGCTTTTCCGGCGCCGACCTGGCAAACCTCGTCAACGAGGCTGCACTGTTCGCCGCGCGCGGCAACAAGCGGCTCGTCGACATGGAGGAGTTCGAGAAGGCCAAGGACAAGATCATGATGGGCGCCGAGCGCCGCTCCATGGTCATGGGCGAGAAGGAGAAGAAGCTGACCGCCTATCACGAGGCGGGGCATGCCATCGTGGGTCGCTCGGTGCCGTCCCACGATCCGGTGTACAAGGTTTCGATCATCCCGCGCGGACGCGCCCTCGGCGTCACGATGTTCCTGCCGGAAGAGGACCGCCTCAGCTACAGCAAGGAGCGCCTCGAAAGCCAGATCGCGAGCCTGTTCGGCGGCCGCCTCGCGGAAGAGCTCGTGTTCGGCAAGGACGCGGTGACCACCGGCGCGTCGAACGACATCGAGCGCGTGACCGACATCGCGCGCAACATGGTGACCCGCTGGGGCCTGTCGGAGCGGCTCGGCCCGATGACCTACAGCGACGACGAGGGTGAAGTTTTCCTCGGCCACTCGGTCACCCAGCACAAGTCGGTGTCCGATGAAACCGCGCACCTGATTGACGAGGAAATCCGGAAGATCGTTGACCGCAACTACATGCGGGCACGCAAGATTCTCGAGGACAACTTCGAGAAGCTGCACCTCATGGCCAGTGCGCTGATCAAGTACGAAACCCTCGACAGCGACCAGATCGACGACATCATGATGGGCCGCGAGCCGCGCGCTCCGCAGAACTGGGACGACGATGACCGTGGCAGTGCGTCGAAGAAGACCGGCGTCGCCGACGAGGGGACCCAGGACGCCGATTCCGCCATTGGAGGGCCCGCAAGCTCACACTGAAGACGGACTCCACGTCACCGTATTCCACATTCGGGACGTGGAGTTTGCGACAATGCTCACAAGTCGCAATGAATGCGCGCTGCTAAGCTGCCGCTAAGGGAGCTGCGTGCTTTCACCTTGAAAGGGATTACATGAGCAAAGCCACGGTTCGGAAGTATTTCGGCACGGATGGTATCCGGGGGCGTGTGGGCGAATATCCAATCACGCCGGACTTCGTGATGAAGCTGGGCTGGGCAGCCGGGCGCGTGCTTGCCAGGGGATGTGGCAAGGCGAAGCCGAAGGTGCTGATCGGCAAGGACACCCGGGTTTCCGGCTACATGTTCGAGTCGGCGCTCGAAGCCGGACTCTCCGCCGCCGGAGTCGACATCCACCTGCTGGGCCCCATGCCCACGCCCGGCATCGCGTATCTCACGCGCACTTTCCACGCCCAGGCGGGCATCGTCATCAGTGCCTCGCACAACGCCTTCGACGACAACGGCATCAAGTTCTTCTCCGGCGCCGGCACCAAGCTGCTCGACAGCGTCGAGTACGAGATCGAGCAGGAGCTGGAAAAACCGTTTGAATGCGTGACTTCCCGTGAGCTCGGCAAGGCCCATCGGGTGGTCGACGCCGCCGGCCGTTACATCGAGTTCTGCAAGAGCACCGTCGCCAGCGGGATCGACTTGAGCGGGCTCAAGCTCGTGGTCGACTGCGCTCACGGCGCGACTTATCACATCGCCCCGGATGTCTTCGAGGAGCTGGGCGCCGAGGTCATCGCGATCGGCAACCAGCCCGACGGCTTCAATATCAACGAACGTGTCGGCGCAACCTCACCCGAGCAACTGCAGGCGGCCGTTCGCGAGCACGGGGCACACGTCGGAATCGCGCTCGACGGTGACGGTGACCGCCTGATCATGGTCGACCAGTCCGGTCGCGTGGCCGACGGCGATGAGCTGACCTATGTCATCGCGTGCCATCGCCAGTGGCTCGGCAAGCTGGGAGGCACCATTGTCGGCACGCAGATGAGCAATCTCGGCCTTGAACTCGCCTTGCGCCAGCAGGGCTTCGATTTCCGGCGCGCAGCGGTCGGCGACCGCTACATCCTCGAGATGCTGACCGCCAACGGCTGGACCGTCGGCGGCGAATCCTCCGGCCACATCATCTGCCTCGACCTGACCAGCACCGGGGATGGCATCATTTCCGCGCTGCAGGTGCTGGAGGCGATGGTCCAGACCGGGCGGCCGCTGCAGGACCTGGTGGCGGGGATGACGAAGTTCCCGCAGAAGCTCGTGAACGTGAAGCTGCGCGAACGGGTTGACGTCACGAGCCTGGCGCCGGTGCAGGCGGCCGTGGCCGACGTGGAAGGCAGGCTCGACGGACAGGGCCGCGTGCTGCTGCGGCCATCAGGCACCGAGCCCCTGATTCGCGTGATGGTGGAAGGGCGGGACGCGCAGCAGGTCGACGAACTTGCGCATTTCATTGCGGATGCGGTGCAGCGTGCGATCGCGGCACCGGCCGACCGCGCGGCGTGATCCCGGGAAGAGGCGGGCCGCGTCGCCGCGGTCCGCCTGACGCCCGCCGCCGCAAGGGCCGCGGGCATGCGCGGCTCAGATGTCGCGCAACAGCTCGTTGATACCGACCTTCGCCCGCGTTTTCGCGTCGACCCGCTTCACGATCACGGCACAATACAGGCTGTGACTGCTATCGGCGGCCGGCAGGCTGCCCGATACCACCACCGAACCCGGCGGCACGTAGCCGCTGCTGATTTCGCCGGTGGTGCGGTCGTAGATCTTGGTGCTCTGACCGATGAAGACGCCCATCGAGATCACCGAACCCTCGCCGACGATCACGCCTTCGACGACCTCCGAGCGCGCGCCGATGAAGCAGTTGTCCTCGATGATCGTCGGTGAGGCCTGGAGCGGCTCGAGCACGCCGCCGATGCCGACCCCACCGGAGAGGTGCACATTCTTGCCGATCTGCGCGCAGGAGCCGACCGTCGCCCAGGTATCCACCATCGTGCCTGAGTCCACGTAGGCGCCGATGTTCACGTAGCTGGGCATCAACACGACCCCCGAGGCGATGAAACAACCGCGACGCGCGACCGCCGGGGGCACGACGCGGGCGCCGATCTGGCGAAATTCCTCCCCCGACAGGCCGCCGAACTTGGTCGGCACCTTGTCGAAGTAGCTGGTGCAGCCGCCCTGCATCACCGCGTTGTCATTCAGGCGGAAGCTCAGCAGCACGGCCTTCTTCGTCCACTCGTTGACGTGCCAGGCGCCGTCGCGCTTCTCGGCGACGCGCACCTTGCCGCTGTCGAGCAGCGACAGGCACTCTTCGACTGCGTCACGCACGCGTGACGGCGCGTTGGACGGACTCAGCTCGGCACGCTGCTCGAAGGCTTCGTCGATGATTGCGGCTAGTTCCTGCATTGCTTACCTCAGGATGTCGGTTCAACTGGATTTGAGCACGTCGGCGATGCGGCGGACGGCCGCCATGCACTCGTCGAAATTGGCAACCAGCGCGATTCGCAGCCGATGCGCGCCCGGATTGCCCTGGCCCGCGTCGCGCGCCAGGAAGGAACCCGGCAGCGTGGTCACGTTCGCGTGCTGGATGAGGCGGGCGCACAGGGCGACCTCGTCGCCGTCGACCTCTGGCCACAGGTAGAAGCCGCCGGTCGGGATTGCCACCCGCATGGCCCCGGCGAGCAGCGGGGTGACCGCCTCGAACTTCGCGCGATAGAGCCGGCGGTTGTCTTCGACGTGGCGTTCGTCGCGCCAGGCCGCGACGCTGGCCTGCTGCACGTGCAGCGGCATTGCCGAGCCATGGTAGGTCCGGTAACGGAGGAACTGCGTCATCAGCGCCTTGTCCCCGGCAATGAAGCCGGAGCGCAGGCCCGGCGCATTCGAGCGTTTGGACAGGCTGTGCATCACGAGGCAGCGCTCGAAGCCGGTGCGCCCTTCGGCCCAGGCGGCCTCGAGCAGGCCGCAGGGCGGGGCGGCCTCGTCGAAGTAGAGTTCCGAATAGCATTCGTCCGAGACCACGATGAAGTCGTGGCGGTCGGCCAGTGCCAGCAGCTGCCGATAGTCCTCGCGTGTCAGCACGGCGCCGGACGGATTGGCCGGCGAGCAGACGTAGACGAGCCGGCAGCGGTCCCACACCGCGGGCGGCACGGCCGCGAAGTCGGGCAGAAAATCGCGTTCTGCCGGACAGGGCAGGAACCAGGGCTGCGCGCCGGCGAGCAGCGCCGCACCCTCGTAGATCTGGTAGAACGGGTTCGGCATGGCGACCAGCGCGTCCGCGTCGCGTGCATCGACCACGCACTGCGCCACCGCGAACAGGGCCTCGCGCGTGCCGTTGGCGGGCAGGACCATGCAGTCCGGGTCGACCGCGCCCGCACCGAGGCGGAAGCGGCGCTCCAGCCAGCCCGCGATCGCCTGCCGGAGCTCGTCGCCGCCCTTCGTCGCCGGGTATCGGGACAGCGTCGGCAGCGCCTCGCGCATCGCGTCGAGGATCAGCGGCGGCGTCGGATGCTGGGGTTCCCCGATCGACATGTTGATCGCGGGCAGGGCCGGGTCGGGCGTGAGACCCGCCCGCAGTGCCGCGAGGCGTTCGAAAGGATAGGGCTGGAGCGCTGTGAGGCCGAGGTTCATGGGCTGACGGGGAGAGCGGGGCGGCGCACAGTATAAGGCGCGGCGCCGGCCCGCACATCGGTACCGTGACCGCGGTGATTCGGGTATGCTTTTCGGCCCTTTTTTTCCTGCCGAAATCACAATGGCGCACAAGATTCTTCTGCTCAAGGGCGACGGCATCGGGCCTGAAATCGTGGACGCGACCGTGGGCGTCCTGCAGGCGCTGCGGGAGCGCTTCGGCCTCGAGGCCGAAGTCGAGGAAGCCCTCATGGGCGGCTGTGCGGTCGATGCCTATGGCGAGCCCCTCCCGGACGCCACGCTGGCCCTCGCGCGCGCGGCCGACGCAATCCTCCTCGGCGCGGTCGGCGGGCCGAAATGGGACCGCATCGAGCGCGACAAGCGTCCGGAGCGTGGCTTGCTGAAGATCCGCTCGGCGCTCGATTTGTTCTGCAACCTCCGCCCGGCGGCCCTGCACGCGGCGCTGGCGGACGCCTCGACGCTCAAGCCGGAGGTCGTGTCCGGGCTCGACATCATGATCGTGCGCGAGCTGACCGGCGACATCTACTTCGGCCAGCCCCGCGGCATCGAGACCGCCGCCGACGGCGAACGCGTCGGGCGCAACACCATGGTCTACACGGAGCGGGAGATCCGGCGCGTCGCCCATGCCGCGTTCGGCATCGCGCAGAAGCGCGCCCGTCGCCTGTGCTCGGTCGACAAGGCGAACGTGCTCGAAACCACGGAACTGTGGCGCGAGATCGTCACCGAGATCGGACGCGATTACCCGGACGTCGAGCTCAGCCACATGTACGTCGACAACGCCGCGATGCAGCTCGTGCGGGCGCCGAAGCAGTTCGACGTCATCGTCACCGGCAACATTTTCGGCGACATCCTGTCCGACCTCGCCTCGATGCTGACGGGTTCCATCGGCATGCTGCCGTCAGCCTCGCTCGATGCGACGGGCAAGGGCATGTTCGAGCCCTGCCACGGCTCCGCGCCCGACATCGCCGGACAGGACAAGGCCAATCCGCTGGCGACCATCCTCTCCCTGGCCATGCTCCTGCGCTACTCGCTCAACGAGGCCGAGCAGGCCCGGCGCGTCGAGGCGGCGGTGAGCGCGGTGCTCGATGGCGGCCTGCGCACGGCCGACATCCAGTCGCCCGGCTCGAAAGTGGTCGGCACGCGCGCAATGGGCGCGGCGGTCGTCGCGGCACTGCGCTGACGCGAGGCGCGTATTTCAACCTGGTGGACAAAGCGGACGAAATGAGATGACAAGGAAATTCAACGTGGCCGTCGTCGGTGCGACCGGCGCGGTGGGCGAAGCGATGCTCTCGATCCTGGAAGAGCGCAAGTTCCCCTACGACAAGGTTTTCGCGGTAGCGAGCTCGCGCTCCGCCGGGTCGCGCATTCCGTTCGCCGGGGGCCAGCTGACGGTGCACGACCTGGAAACCTTCGATTTCAGCCAGACCCCGATCGGCCTGTTCTCGCCGGGCGCGTCGGTGTCCAAGGTCTATGCACCGAAGGCGGCCGCCGGCGAACGGA